>OZSS01001252.1_pt1 | contig 11879 bp, 15 predicted proteins | sample 1779911 | NCBI WGS metagenome assembly OZSS01 (sample SAMEA2603589, study PRJEB24840) | metagenome | biome: Water; feature: Photic zone; material: Seawater sample | place: Mediterranean Sea | collected 2013-11-12 | depth 10 m | reverse complement strand
TCGCGGTTTAGCTTGAAATTAGTGCGAGTTGAGAGTGACCTTTGTGAATTGAAGTGATTGTTAAATGAGGCATGGATTGAAGCGAACTTTTGGAGGCTGTGCATACGCCTAAATCGAAGCATTGCCCTTTCTCGTCGTCGAAAGGGTAAGTGTGAATTCTCCGCTCGGTTATTTGCCCACCGCTGTGTAACTTGCTTATCTGCACAGCCCAGCTCTTTTGCTGCTGCACTGTAGGATCGAAGCCTATCTGTAACAATCTCATTGGGCGATCCATACCGGCGCATAGCCTTTTTCATAAACTTTAGTGCCGCTTTCTTATCTCTCTTTTTGGTGACGTAGCTTTCTAGCACCTCGCCCTCATGATCGACTGCACGCCAGAGGTAATGTCTTTCTCCATTAACTTTCACAAAGACTTCATCGAGATGCCACTTCCAATTACTCGACTGCAGGCCCCCAGCCCTTCGCTTTTTGATCTCGCTTGCGAACTTAGAGCCAAACCGGTGCCACCAGTACCGGACAGATTCATAGCTTACATCCACGCCGCGTTCATGAAGAAGGTCTTCCACATTTCTCAATGAAAGTGGAAATCTCACATAAAGCATAACTGCAAGCTGGATGATCTCAGGACTGGTTTTGAAGTAGCGGAATGAAACTTGATTGGGCATAGCTGAGTAGCTAATTGTCAGGCCTCCTTGAGGCAAGGTAATTTAATCTGACAAGACCCTTCAGCGACTTCCGCTGCGACTAAACGAGAAGTCTCCTTAGTTGAACGGACAATATATTTCCCTACCGAACTATTCCAAATTCTCGCGTACCAATAGGGAGATGCCCAAACTTTATAAAGGGAGACCCCTCGCCTAACAGTTTTCTTAGCAGTTTTAGCGAAACGACTTGAATCAACACTCATATTTAAGAGTTTAGTGTCTAACTGTGTCTAAGTTAAATTAAAAATCTTAGATCGGAAATAAATCTTATAAGTTATTGATTTATATTATTAAATGGTGCCCGGGGGCGGATTTGAACCACCGACACGAGGATTTTCAGTCCACTGCTCTACCCCTGAGCTACCCGGGCACTGAAGCGCCTGAGCCTTCAGTGCGGCGGTTTTAGGACCTGTAGCACAAACTGTCCAGAGCTATTGCTATAAATTCTTGTTTCTAGATCAAATTTCTACCGCTATCCGATCAAATCAATCAAACGGCCCCGGGCCGAGGGTAAGCGATCAATCCCCAAATTCGCGCATACATGGCCCGCCAGAAAATACTCGGTGACGCGCAAGCCCGAACCAATCTCTTTATCCTCAAAAGCAGGTGCGCCCAACATCACGGGCGGCAGAGGCAATAAGCGCTGCGCCCAAGCGCCCGCCCCTTCGGCAGAGACTGCCCGCCCTGTTTTTGGCGAAACATAGATTAAATTTTCACGCGCACCCGTGACCGCGCAGCGGCTAAGATCCAGCCCATAGCCAAGACTGTCCAATAACAACATTTCCCACTGCAGATAGGCGAGCGGCCAAACATTGCCCTGCCCTAAAAGATCTAGCAATTGCTCGCTGCGCTGATAAAGCTCTGGCATGGCTTCACGCTCTGGCATCAAGCGCGACAGCAGGGCTGTAACCGCATTCAAGCCCGCCAAAGCCAATCGATCGCTCAGAGCCGCGGCGCTGCGACTACGCACAGGCTCGATTGTGAACTTTCCCAAATGCGCCTCTAACCTGGCCCGCCAATGAATATCAACTTGCGAGCCGGGCTGCAAAACCGCCGCCATTTTGCGCGCCCGCCCGCCCGGCACAACCCCCAGATGCCGCCCTTGGCTGGGCGTTAGAACATCTACAATGACAGAGGTTTCACCATGCAAACGGCGGCTTAAAACGATTCCCGTATCGCGCCATTCCATTTTGTTACCCTATCTCACCGCCGCCCCTTGGCGAAAGCTTACCATAGCGATCTGCGTTTTACACATAGTCATCTAAAAAATGCCGGCCTGCACGGTCTTCAACTTCGATCACCCAAAGATCCGGATCAAATCCCAATTGCCGCTGCAGCGCTTTATCAATTTGTTCTTCTGTGCCTTGTTCCAGCTGTTGCCAGACACGATCGCCAGTTTGCAGATCAAACCCGCGCTGAAACAGGCAGGCCTCGCCGTCTAATGTTGCCAATTTGACGAGCACCGCGCCAGCGGAATCATCCCCATGGGCCAATATATAGGCCGGGATGTTTTCAAGCGTCAGACGGCGCAGATAGGCTTGCACCCAAAAGGCAGCCGTCAGCCGCGTCATCCATTTCCATCCTTAAAATCCAAACCCATTTCACTGTAGCGCGCCGCATCTTCCAGCCAATTCTGCCGCACTTTCACTTTGCAAAATAAATGAACGCGACGCTCTAGAAAGCCTTCCAGCTCTTCGCGCGCCGCTTTTGATACGGCCTTTATTGTTTCGCCTTTATTGCCGAGCAAAATACCCTTATGGCCATCACGCACCACATAGATCACTTGATCCACGCGGGCACTGCCATCGGGGCGCTCTTCCCAGCTTTCTGTTTCAACCGTCAGCTGATAGGGTAGTTCCTGATGCAACCTCAGCGTCAATTTCTCCCGCGTCATTTCAGCCGCAATCATGCGCAGTGGCAAATCAGCGATCTGGTCTTCCGGATAGAGCCATGGGCCTTCGGGCAGCTCTTGTCCTAACCAGCCCCGCAAATCCGGCACACCATGTCCCCGCTCCGCAGAAATCATAAAGGTTTTCTCAAACGCAAAGGCCGCGTTCAATTGCTGCGTCAAGGCTAGAAGCGCGTCTGATTTAACCCGATCAATTTTATTGATTGCCAAAATAACCCGGCGATCCCCTAATTCTTTAAGCTGGTCTAAAATGCTCTGAACACCAGAGCTGATGCCGCGATGCGCTTCCACCAGAAGCACCACGATATCTGCATCCATCGCGCCGCCCCAAGCCGCCGCCACCATCGCCCGATCAAGACGTCGCCGCGGTCTGAAAAGCCCCGGCGTGTCCACGAACACCAATTGTGCGGCCCCTTCCATACAAATTCCGCGAATACGCGCGCGCGTTGTTTGCACTTTATGCGTAACAATCGATACTTTCGCACCAACCATTCTGTTCAAAAGCGTCGACTTCCCAGCATTGGGTTCACCAATCAGCGCGATAAAGCCTGCCTGGGTCACGTGTCCGCCTCCATTGTGTTTAAAAGGGCTTGCGCCGCTGCTTGTTCTGCGGCGCGTTTGGTGCCGGCTTTGGCCCGCGCCGACGGGCCGTCGGAAAGTTGGGCCTCGATTTCAAAGACTGGCGCATGATCCGGCCCGTCGCGCCGCTTGGTTAGATAGGTTGGAGGCGGCAATCCGCGCGCCTGTGCCCATTCCTGCAGCGCAGTTTTTGCATCGCGGGTATCCTGCCCGTCAACGGTTTGCAAACTGTGGTGCCAGAGGCGCAACACAAGCGCCTGCGCCGCCTCCATGCCACCATCAAGATAAACCGCCGCAATCACCGCTTCCATCGCATCGCCCAGCAAGGTTTGCTTGCGCCGCCCTCCCGTCATCATTTCTGATCGACCCAGTTTTAACACCGCTCCCAGATCAATATCGCGCGCGATTTCGGCGCAGGTTTCTTTGCGCACCAACGCGTTATAGCGCAAAGCCAAAATTCCCTCAGACGCCTCTTGATCCTGCGCCAACAAAGCTTGCGCGATCACCAAACCAAGCACGCGATCGCCCAAAAATTCCAAACGCTGATAATCCCGGCGGGTGCTTGTGCCTTTTGAAGCATGCGTGACGGCTTCAATCAAACCAGACGGCTGTTTAAACCGATAGCCCAGTCGGGTTTGAAAAAGCGCCAGATCACTAGCGATTTTCACTGAACCGCCTTAAAAAACCGATCTGCGCGCCAGCTCCAAAAATACAACATTGAACGCCCAGCCGAAGAGAACATGATGCGATCAGCGCGCCCAATTAAATCCTCATATTTCACAAATCCAACACCATTGCTGGCTTGGTGTACCCGGCTATCTGTTGAATTATCCCGATTGTCACCGATGAAAAAATATTCACCCTCTGGCACAGTGAAAATACCTGTATTATCCAATGACTGTTTCCCAATATTCAGCGTTGTATATTGCACACCGTTGGGAAGGGTTTCAGTAAAACGTTGCTTTTCACAAACACCGCCTAACCCGACGGCGCCGTTAAAACACCGCGGCCGATTTCCAAAGGAGCCTTGCGGCTCCATAATTTCCTTAAAAAGACCATCTGGTTTTTGATCAACGGCTTGCCCGTTGATCAACAGTTGGCCGTTTTTCATTTGCACTTTATCACCGGGCATTCCGATCAAACGTTTGATGTAATCGCGCCCGGAAACCGGATGACGAAACACCACCACATCGCCTTGTTGAGGCGTGCCTCCAAACAACCGCTTATTGTCGTTTCGGGTAAACCCGCAGAGATCTTTTGCATCGACGTTCAATCCCAAACGCGGAATGATCAGGCTGGGGCAAGATGCATAGGAATAGCCATAGGCCATTTTATTCACAAAAAGAAAATCACCGATCAACAGCGTTTCTTTCATAGACCCTGATGGGATCCAAAATGGCTGAAAAAATAAAGACCGAAACACCCCTGCAAGAAGCAAAGCATAAACAATTGTTTTTATCGTTTCAAAGATAGAAGCCAGCGGTGATTGGGCTTCAGTGGCCATGACGTTCTCCTGCATCCAAATTTGGGTTTAAATGGGCCTTTGACGCATGCGTGTCAAGGCAAGAGGCGAGCCTCAATCACCACGAAAGCTTGGGCCCAAGGATGATCATCGGTCAGCGTCACATGCACCACGGCCTGATGCCCCTCGGGAGTGAGGCTGTTTAACCTTTCAAGCGCCCAGCCAGATAATGCCATCACCGGCTGGCCCGTTTTCAGATTGCTGACGGCCATATCCTTCCAGCTTATCCCCATGCGCAAGCCAGTGCCCAGCGCTTTTGAGCAGGCTTCCTTTGCGGCCCACCGCTTGGCATAGGTGCCCGCTTCATCTTTGCGGCGCTTTGCCTTGGCTTGTTCGATATCGGTAAAGACGCGGTTGCGAAACCGGTCACCATGGCGTTCAAGAACCCCTGCGATACGCTCAATATTCGCAAGATCTGTTCCGATCCCCAAAATCATGCCGGCGCGCGCGCTGCATCCATCAGGCGGCGCATTTCTTCAATCGCCGGTGCAAGCCCGCGAAAAATTGCCTCACCGACCAGGAAATGACCGATATTCAACTCTATCACTTCGGGAAAGGCTGCCACAGGTTGTACGGTATCATAGGTCAGGCCATGACCCGCATGCACTTCTAAACCAAGACTATGGGCAAAGCTGGCCATTTCGCCCAACCGCTCCAACTCTGCATCGCGTTCCGCAAAGCGCCCCTCCGCGTGCAGATCGCAATACGCCCCGGTATGCAATTCGATCACTTGCGCCCCGATACGGTTTGCGGCCTCGATCTGCTGCTGGTCTGCAGCAATGAAAATGGAGACGCGACATCCGGCTTCGCGCAAAGGCGCAATATAATGCGCTAGTTGGTTTTCCTCGCGAGCGACCTCTAGGCCGCCTTCTGTGGTGCGTTCCTCGCGCTTTTCAGGCACCAAACAAATGGCATGCGGCTTATGGCGCAGCGCGATTTCTTGCATTTCTGCGGTTGCCGCCATTTCAAAATTTAGCGGCACACGCAGAATATCCATCAATCCATCAATATCCGCATCGGAGATATGCCGGCGATCTTCGCGAAGATGCGCGGTAATACCATCCGCCCCCGCCTCTTGCGCCAATTGCGCCGCCCTCAGCGGATCCGGATAGGCGCCGCCCCGCGCATTGCGCACGGTTGCAACATGATCGATATTCACACCCAGCCGCAGCTGCCCTACAGGCTTCATGTCGCCCTCCTTCACTTTATATGGTGTAACTTAGTGCGGACGATGCGTTTCGTCATCAGATTTCAAAGCTTTTTTTCGAAGCGCAATTAATTTTTCACGCAAGGCACCTTTTCGGCGCTTTTGATAGGCCCGAATGATCGGCACGCTGAGATAATATCCAACCGCCCCGGTCACAACGCCCGGAAAAATACCACCCACCATATAGGGAAAGAAAATTTCGTTATAAAAGGTCATGAGATTGGTCCAATCAACCTCTTCCCCAGAATAACCTGCTAATAAATTATCTCTTAGATCGCGCCATGCATCTAAAAACTTACCCCCAAAGGAGCGGGTGCTTTCCACATTTTCCGCTCTGCTACCCAAGATGAAATGCCCGGTCTGCAAGGACACAAGCCCAATTGGGATATAGGTCAGCGGATTGCCGAAAAACGTCGCGAGCAACGCAGCCAGAGCATTGCCATTAAACACGCGCGCCAGAAGAATGGCGGCAACAAAATGCAAACCGTAAAACGGAGTGAATGTTGTAAAAACGCCAACCCAAATGCCGCGCGCAATGCGCTCGGGCGTATCGGGCAAGCGCCGAACCCGATGTTTCACGTATTGAAACGCCCGTGACCAGCCACCTTTGGGCCACAGCAAATCGCGCATGATGTTTATCACCGCTCGCCTGTCACGTCGTTTAAATACCACTGAACACCTCTGATTCTTCTTAGCTTTCGTTTACGCCGCGATGCGCAGCGCGTAAACGACGAACTGAGGCCACTTCACCTTCTGCCTGCAAAACCGTGCTGACCGCATGAAGATGTTCGATATCGCGCAGATCCACGTCAATATTCAGGCGATAAAAATCAGGGTTTCGATCGATAAACTCGAGATCCGAAATATTGGCCCTCTGTTCCCCGATCAACGTACAGACGCGCCCCAAAACGCCCGCATCATTGCCCAGCGTCATCTGCAGCGTCACCGGATACACAGCCGCGTGCTGCCCAGAATGCCAATGCAAATCCAGCCATAATTCGGGCAAATCTTCATAATCTACCAGCATTTGGCAATCAATTGAGTGCACTGCAACGCCATGTCCATGCGCCGCAATCCCAACAATCCGCTCTCCTGGCAGGGCCTGACAACAGGGCGACCGGTTGAAGGATTGCCCCGGCGATAAGCCGATCACCGCGAGGCGCATATCAACATCAACAGCTTCTTTTCCGCCCAGCTTAGGATAGACGCTGCGCACCACATCGCGGGCGCTGAATTCAGCGCTTCCCATCCGCGCCAATAACTCATCAAGATCGCCGACACCCATTTTCTTAGCCGCCGTTTCAAGCACTTTATCCGTGGCGCGCTTGCCCACATGCTCAAAAGCCGCGCGCGCCAATTCCTGACCCATCACGATGAATTTTTTACGATCTGCCTCTCTGAGAGCGCGTCGAATGGCGGTTTTGGCTTTGCCAGTCTCGGCCATTTGCAACCAAGTGGGTTGCGGATTTTGACCTTGCGCAGTGATGACCTCAATCGACTGGCCATTGCGCAGACGGGTCCATAGGGGCACCCGCAACCCGTCAACTTTCGCCCCCACGCAAGCATTGCCGATACGCGTATGAATGGCATAGGCAAAATCAATCGGCGTTGCGCCTTTCGGAAGCTTGATCACATCACCCTTTGGCGAAAAGCAAAACACCTTATCCGAATACATCTCGAGCTTTACAGCTTCGAGAAAATCAAAATGGTCATGATCGGAATCAAACTGCGCGATCAGAGAGTTAATCCATTGAAAGGGATCCACAGTGAATGGATTTTCACTGCGCACGCCATCCCGATAAGACCAATGGGCTGCCACGCCGCTTTCCGCAACATCATGCATTTGCTGGGTGCGGATTTGTACTTCTACGCGCTTACCATCCCGCCCAGACACCGTGGTGTGAATTGATCGGTAGCCGTTGGATTTTGGTTGGCTGATATAATCTTTGAACCGCCCTGGTACGGCCCGCCAACGCTGATGGATAACCCCGAGTACGCGGTAACAATCGGCTTCGCTCTGGGTGAGAATCCGAAACCCATAAATATCGGATAACCGCGAAAAGGCCAAATCCTTTTCCTGCATTTTACGCCAGATCGAATAGGGCTTTTTGGCCCGCCCAAACACTTGCGTTGAGATATTGGCCTTGTCCAATTCATGGTTCATATCGCCGGTAATGCGCAATACCACATCGCCCGTTTCTTTTTGCAATTTGATAAAACGGCGCATGATGGACGAGCGCCCTTTGGCGTTCAACACTTTAAACGACAGATCTTCCAAATCTTCACGGATCGATTGCATGCCCATGCGGCCCGCAAGGGGCGCAAAAATATCCATGGTTTCACGGGCTTTTTGAACCTGTTTGGCCGGGCGCATTGCGCGGATGGTGCGCATATTGTGAAGCCTGTCCGCCAGCTTAACCAAAATAACCCGCATATCCTGCGCAATCGCCATCAACAGTTTGCGGATATTCTCGGCTTCTTTGGTTTCGGTAGAACTGAGCTGCATATTGGTTAACTTGGTGACTCCATCCACCAATTTGGCAACTTCTGGGGTGAAGCGGTCCGAAATATCCTGAAGCGTTGAGCCTGTATCTTCAACTGTGTCATGCAATAGGGCTGTCACAATCGAGGCATCATCCAACCTCTGACCGGCCAAAATTTCGGCCACGGCGACGGGATGCGTAAAATACGGCTCTCCAGATTTACGCAGCTGCCCCTCATGCTTCATGCGCCCATAGGCATAGGCTTGCGTAATCAGCTTTGAATTTGATTTAGGATTGTATTGAGCAACCTGTTCAGCAAGGCCTTCAGCAGACAGCATAAGCTCATGAATCCTTAAGGCAGATTACCCTTGGCCCTGCGCGGCCATTAAAGCGCGAAGCAGTTTTTCTTCTGACATATCATCATCCGCAGGCTGATCTGCTTCACCGCCCATCAGCAAGGCCATTGCGTCGTCTTCAGGCTCATCCACTTCGATCTGCGTCTGATTTGATTCGATAAGGCGTTCCTTCAGGGCCCCGGAGGATTGCGTTTCATCTGCAATCTCGCGCAAAGACACCACAGGATTTTTATCGTTATCGCGATCAACCGTAATCGGCGATCCGGAAGAGATTTCGCGCGCCCGGTGAGCTGCCAGCATCACAAGGTCAAACCGATTAGGAACTTTGTCGACGCAATCTTCTACGGTAACCCGGGCCATTCTCTACTCCGCTTCACTTGATCAGAAGCCGTCTCCTTACGCCCAGATGCCCCAAATTACAAGAGCCAATCAAAGGGCGCGCAATTCCGCGCGCAAAGCCTTTGGCAAAGCGCCAAACATCTGCGCCACGCTCAATCCCAGCACCGGATGACGCCATTCTGGTGCAATCTCCATCAGCGGGCCCAGAACGAAAGCCCGCTCATGCAGGCGCGGATGAGGTAAAATCAGGGTATCGGGCGCTATGCTTTGTTGTCGCGCCGCGTCTAAGTTACACCAACGTTGAAATTCAGCCGTATTCGGCAAAACAGCATCCGCGCAAAATAACAGATCCAAATCCAAACAGCGCGCGCCCCAACGCTTGATCCGACGGCGCCCAAAATCAGCTTCCACTTTATGTAGGGCACTTAAAAGACCCTCCGCAGGCAGGCGCGAACGAATCAGGGCTGCAGCGTTTACGAAATCGGGGCCGCTGCCTGCGGGAAAGCTTGCTGTCTGGTAATATCGACTCACCCGCACGACCTCAATCTGAGGCAGTTGCGAAAGGGCCTTTAACGCCGCATTTAATAGCTCGGCCGAGGTCAAACCTTGCCAAGTTTCATTGCTTCCCAATGCAATCGCGCTACTTTCCCTCAAGAGGTAATTTGACCAGTCCTTTGGCGTGTCCATTTGACTTGCGAGCCCGTTGAAAATACTTAAGTTAAGCTACCGAAACGGCGACTTTGATGCGAAGGCTCACCGATATTAGAGCCGCTGTTTATTTGAAAGGAAATTAAATGTTTTACAAGGACGAACGGCTGGCGCTGTTCATTGATGGATCTAATCTATACGCGGCGGCAAAATCGCTAGGCTTTGACATAGATTATAAACTTTTGCGCACGGAATTTATGCGCCGCGGCAAATTGCTGCGCGCGTTTTATTACACGGCATTGCTGGATAATGAAGAATATTCACCAATTCGTCCGTTGGTCGACTGGCTGAATTATAACGGTTTTACCATGATCACAAAAACCGCCAAAGAATTCACCGACAGCCAAGGCCGTCGCAAGGTCAAGGGCAATATGGATATCGAATTGACCGTGAATGCAATGGAACTGGCACCGCATGTCGATCACATCGTTTTGTTCTCGGGAGATGGAGATTTTCGGCCCTTGGTTGAAAGCCTGCAGCGCCAAGGGGTGCGCGTGTCCGTTGTGTCGACGGTTCGCAGCCAACCTCCGATGATTGCCGATGAACTTCGCCGCCAGGCGGATAACTTTATCGAGCTGGAAGGTCTCAGGGATGTGCTAGGTCGGCCTGTGCGCGAAGACGATGGCACAGACGAAATTTACACCCCTGAATAACCCTTATTTCTGGACGTTTGGATCAATCGGGCCGCGCCAGCTTTCCACCATCTGCGCCAATTCCAACGTCGAAACAGGCTTTTGCAACTGCGCGTCAACCCCTTGCAAGACCGTCTCAACGGGTGATGCGATGCGGCCAACCGCAATCAACGCCATTTGAGTTTCGTGGCACGCCGATTGAAGCGCGCGTATCTCAGCGATCACGCTCTGGCTGCTCGCCTCGATAAGCACCGCATCAATGAGGATCAGATCAAAGGCTTTATCGCGCAAGACCAGCAAAGCATCTTGAAAATGTGCAGCTTCGGCAACCACGCAACCCAATTTTTCAAGCTGGTGTTTCAAAATCAGGATGCGCAAGGGAAGCAAATGTCACCACAGGCAGATCTGGATCATGCATCGCTATATCATGAAACAACTGATCTTTTTGTAAATCTCCTAACCCAGAATTTGCAATTACAATAAAGGGCGGTGACGCGGTGGTTTTAAGAAATCCAAGCAACGCGCTCGGCTGGTCAAAGCTGTGCCAAATGGCACCTGTTGCCCGCACATAGCGCTCAAATGCCCTTGGTGGTTTCCCTGGCTGGTGTAAACAAAGAACCTGTTCAGACTCCAAGCATGGAATATTCACTGACCCTTCCGGATTGACCATCGGCAGCGTAATTTCAAACGTCGCTCCACTGCCCTTCATGCTGTCAACTTTTATCGTCCCGTTCATTTTACTGACCAGTTGTTAGACGACAGACAGCCCCAACCCGGTTCCGCCAAAATCCAACCCTGCGCCGCTTTCCACTTGCAGAAACGGCTCGAAAATATCTTGATGATTTTTCACATCAATGCCAATGCCGTTATCCGACACAACAATTAGCAAATGATCCTTTTCATCTCGGGTTAAACATAACGAAACCGCCCCGGTCTTGCCCGCTAGGCTCGGTGTCGAAAATTTGATCGCATTGGTAAGTAAATTCAGAATAATTTGCCGCAAACGGCCAGGATCAACGTCAATTCTCTGGGGCAATTGAGGATCAAAATTCAATGAAAATTCAGAGTTACGAGATTGCGCAAAGGGCAGTATTCCCTCAACAATATTTTCATATAGCTCTAAAAGAGCCGTCGGTTCAAGATTTAACGCAACCCGGCCCGCTTCAACTTTTGAACTGTCTAGAATTTCATCGACTAGCCGCAACAGCACCGCAGAGCTATCACGCATAACTTTGATCAACCGCGCTTGCTCATGATCAAGTTGTTTCGCTTCAAATAACTCTAAGACGCCCATGATCCCATTTATCGGGGTACGGATTTCATGGCTCATACTTTCAAGGAACCTCGTTTTCGCAAGATTTGCGGCCGAAGCCTTCTTATTGGCCTCGTAAAGATATCGGCTGTAGGATTTACTGATCTTACCGACGGCAGAATATTGAA
>OZSS01001251.1_pt1 | contig 11887 bp, 14 predicted proteins | sample 1779911 | NCBI WGS metagenome assembly OZSS01 (sample SAMEA2603589, study PRJEB24840) | metagenome | biome: Water; feature: Photic zone; material: Seawater sample | place: Mediterranean Sea | collected 2013-11-12 | depth 10 m | reverse complement strand
AACCTTAACACTGCACTGGAGAAATCAGGTGATTAAATTGGCCCTTTTTATTGGCTTAGCCTACCGATCGTGGGTACATACTTCGTATCTGGCCTATACGGTACCCCACTGGTGACCAGTTCGTTGGCTACTAGTCAGAGTTAGAGCCAATGGCATTCAATTCAATACTGACCTTAATTAAAGCGCCACTGCCCTCATCAATCAGTTGACCCAATGAATTATAAGTGCTGCAGTCAGGTTTATGCGAATGAAGAGGGCTAATGAAAATGACTGTGGCAAATGTTGTAATGTTTGAGTTTGATACGCCAGAGGAACTTAAGGACTGGGCGCAACAATACGGTAAGTCAGGGCCCTTTCCCAATAACATTATCTCCTTATTTGTTAAGACTGGAGATACTTCAGCCATTGGCATCAACACTTACCCTGATGAAGAAGCTACAGCAGCTGCTGACCAGCACAGGGTGAACTTTATCCAAAATCAGCGTGAGAACTTTAATGTCAGGGAAGTTATGCCCTTGAGTGGGCCAATCTTAGTTGAGTTTATCAACGGAGTACTGACCAATAACACTGAGAAAGATTAACTAAAAATGTACTGTATCAAAGCTGAGATACCACAAAACATTTATGACATAGATGATGAGTTAAAAGCGATTTATCATGGCAAAGACACAGTTTGTATTTGGATTTTTCAATCCAGAGAGGACAGAAACAACTTTATGGATGATACGGCGGGGATGGTAAAAGCTGAACGTGAAAGCCACTATGAAAAATACTTCAGCTAAACAATCCCTGTCTTTATCCGTATCACTTATAGACTAACTTTTTCTCCCTCGTTTTAAAACTGGCCCTGCTTATTCGGTTGGTTTATTCTTTCGATGCCAATAGCTCTCTGGCTGTAGTATCAGTGATATTGTCAGCCGATACATATAAAAACATCTCATTAGGCAAAGTATTCATCAGAGAATTAAAGCCGACTTTCTCCAAGTTCTCCAAAATGTCATCTTCACTTTCAGCATACCAATGACAAAAGAGGAAGTCCTCCTCACCTCTCCAATGTCCAAGCATCTCTGCCTTTTCCGTTTTCACCGCAGCAAACATGTCACGATCTGTCATATCTAATGAAGCATCTTCAAACATCTTTTTTGCTTCATCTCCTAAGAATGTGTGCGTACACATAAAGTGCTTCTTAGCCATCACAATCCCCCCATTACTTCTGGCACAAACAAAACGATACGAAGCACCTTAGTTCAGGTCAAACTTATTTTTTATTTTTATATTTCTAGGGGGTTGGGTTTGAGACGAAAGCTGGTAGCGCAGGCAGGCCAAAGTAAATCCTTTATTTTGCACTTATAGGGGTATACGAACGCACTTGAAAACAACCCTGATAATACACGGGGGCCCCACTTTTGTCAATGAAACATGGGTGTATCTGCAAAGGTTTTAATACCCTTTGACTCATACTTACTGGGAAGCATGAGCCTATACAAAACTCGATACTCTAGTCTGATGATTTGTATAGGAGCTACAGATGGCTGAGAAATTCGTAAGTTTAGTAAGAGTGTCAACGTCACGTCAGGGTGACAGTGGTTTGGGACTGCTTGCCCAGAAGGAACAGGTAGAGCAACACATTAGAGCCGTGAGCGGTGAGCTTGTCCAAGAGTTCGTAGAGGTTGAGAGTGGGCTTAAGATACAACGCCCAATGCTTGAGGAAGCTATAGCACTGGCGAAAGCCTATAACGCTACGCTTATCATTGCTAAGTGGGACAGGATCTCACGGGATGCTCACTATCTTCTAGGGCTACAGAAGTCTGGCGTGAAACTGATAGCTGCTGACAACCCCAACGCTACAGAGCTTACCATAGGTATCTTGGCTGTGATTGCTCAGGATGAGGCCAAGCGTATCTCTGACAGGGTGACTAGAGCTTTGGCTGCTGCAAAGGCTAGGTCAGGTACTGGGAGCATACGACAAGAAAGACAAGAGCAAGTTCATTAGGCGTACTGGTACGAAAGAGGATTGTGTCAAAGCAGCTACAGCCAAGAAGCAATACGCCAACGCTAAAGCTGAGAACTACAAAACACTCTTCGACAGACTGAACCCTGATGGGCAGATGTCTATGAACGGTATGGCTCAAGCTCTGAATGCTGAAGAGATCCCAACGCCTAGCGGTAGAGGCAAATGGCAGAACGTCACGGTTAAGCGGATCTACGATAGACTTGCCGCCTGACACCCCACGGTGGAAATAAGGAGTTGTTGCTGTTGGCTACAGTGCGAGCCGCCTCTGGTACTAGTTGGGCGAAAAACTAACAGCAAGAAATGAGATGATCCGCATTTATTGGTTACCGTAACTTTGTAACATTTAAATGACCCTACCAGCGAAATTAATCGAGTTATTTGAAATAAATACTTGCGATCGAAGAGCAAAAGCGTAGCCTAAACCTCATATGATTTTAAGGTAAGCCATTAGCACAACTACCCGCAAGCCTTTGCTGGGGAACTGCAAACAAGCGCAAATATACCCCAAAAATACACCGGAAAAAAGGCCACCAGATTTCACGCCAATGGCCATCTTTCAGAAGCTATGTTCAAAAAGAAATTAGCTAAACTTATTACCTAAGACGCCGCCGATCGTCTCATCGTCCATAAGTGGCGTGATATTTATTGTTATCATACCATTCCATTCTAACGCCCAATCTGCCAAAGCAGCGGCACTTTCACTCTCGACCACAGCAAAGCCACCTGTTCCATCTATATTGTGATAACGTGACAACATCGTCGCTCCTTCTGGTGGCATACCTCCTGTCTCCATAAACTTTTTGATGGTTGCATCTCTAGCTGCGGGTGAGTGTGTCCAAGCAAACTTAAATATCATTATTAATCCTCCCTAGTTGATAATTAAAAGTGATTAAATGATACTTAATGAACCCTGCAAAACAACCTAAGCTAAGCATTATTAAATCACCTTTTACGCAAAATAAGAAGAACGATTTTAATCTAATGCTTGAAAACTACTAGCACTGAGAAGAGATATAAATGATATTAATTTTCGAAATTGGAACGTCTCACGTATTCCACAATAGCGAAATAATTATGTGCCTGCGGTGAGCGTAAACCAAACATTTATTGAAAGGAATGAAAAATGACCTTTGGAGAAAAGTTTGCAGACGCATTAGCCGCTTATGTTAGTGGTTCTGATTATAAAATATTCCCATCAATGCTACGTGATGATTTTCATTGGGAAAGCTGGACGGAAATTAAGATGGGTCTGCAAGTAGAAACTAAAGAGACGACGCTTGAATTATTTTCAAACCCAACCCCCAATGAGACCAGCAAAGTTTTTCTTGCTACCGATGATATTCTAGTCGTTGGGTATAGAGCAGCGGCCTAGGGCTCAATACTATTTACCTACGAATTTCAGGACGGTGTCGCAGTCAGGGCATTCAGCGCAAGAGGCGAAACACCTTAAATGTGAAAGCTGCACTTTAGCAACCCAACGAGCAAGCAAACTCTGACTTGATAACCCGAGCCAAAGAACCGTCTGGATTGCGCTTGTAGAGCTTCTCTGTGGCCTTCTGAGGGGCTGCTGGCTCAGATGTTTTCTCAAGCCAATCTTGAGCCGTAAGAATGTGGTGGCGAACTGAGTTTGCGTTAAGCATAGAAAGCCCTGTTGTGTTCTGCTGGTCTAGGGTTGCTTCCTCTTTGGTTGTGACCTCACGGGCCATCTTGTGCGATGGTTTGGCGTAGAAATCTTTCCAGGCTGCTTGATACTCAGCGACGGTGTTTGCAGCTTTGCGGATGAGTTTACGTTGTTCGGCTTTTTAGTTGATAATAATCATGTTGGTTTCCCTTTCAGAGATTAAGTTGATATCGTTATTTAAGTTCTGAAATCGGGAGAAACTTATGCAGGTTTGGTCATATAAAATCACAAGTCTTCCATTCGATGAGAACGAGAAAAATTCTACTGTGCATTTGAACGAAATGGGGGCCGAGGGTTGGGAGCTAGTTTCAGTCGGAGTTCAAGCTGGATCGAACTCAAGCCGCTTTTATTGGAAAAAATATAATTTGAATGACGCTGAAAGAAGCACAGAACAAATTAGTGACGTTGATAAGATCTCAGAAACTTACGGCAAAGAAAGCCAAACTTCTGAAAATTCAACGGAAGGAAGTTCATTAAAAAAACCACCTAAAATTGATTTGCAAATAGGAGATATGTTTCCCGAATTTCAACTACCCTCAACCGATGGGGGATACTTTCGCACCAACCAATTAGACCAAAAGACTGTCATCTATTTTTATCCTGCAGATGGTACTGAATTATGCTCCATTCAAGCAAAAGGATTTTCTGCCGTATACGAGACTATCACTGAATTGGGGTTAGACGTAATTGGAATTTCTCCCGACGACATTGAAGCTCATAATAAGTTTAAGTCAGACGAAAAAATACCCTTCCAACTCCTTTATGACAAAGGCTCTAAAGTATGCGCTGAGCTCGGCCTTTTGCAACGAGAACCCCCTCTTGAGCTATACCCGCTTAGGGTAACCTTCTTGGTAGACACAGATAGAACAATCTTAGGCTTATGGAATGATGAAGACGTTGACGTTTCAAGTCATTCAGAGGACGTAGTGTCATTTGTGCTGGAAGTAATTGAAAAAGCAAACTGACCCACACCCTTTTGGTAAGGTTGATGACGTCGTTTTATCATTCTTTAATTTTTAATCTGGGAAACCGATTATCATGCTGCGATTAATCAGATTTGTATTCAGGCTGTTTAGGTCAGCTATTTTCTTATTCTTATTAGCCGTTGGCTTGGGGGTAGCTCTTCTGCAAACCAGCTTAAGTTTAGCCAGTGCAACAGCCCAAGTCGCCACTCTATCAGCTAACGCAGCAACAGCAGCAGCACTACATAAAAAGCAGATGGCTAAAGCTATTTCTAAAGAGAAGGCGAAGGCTAGGCTTAAACGACTGATTGTAGCAGTTCCTCTTCTTGGCACAGGCGCAGCAGTAGCTTTTGAGGGAAATGACTTGAAAGTTTGGCTTGAGGAAAACCCAGATAAGTCTCCTACGGATTATGGATGTGAGGTAGCATCCTCTTCGGCAGAAGTTATGGATGAAGTACTAGCTGAATTACCTGAAAAGTTTCGTCCTTCAAGTGATCTGATCATGTCTCGAATGCCTGATTGTGATGAGCCCAGAGCAAATAATTAGAGACGCTCATGACGCAGTAAAGCTACAAAAGAATGAAGTCTATTCAAATACGTCATGCCTTAACGACCTACTATCTCAAGCTATTGATTTGATGTGTAAACGGGCATGAGAGCCAATAAATAACTCTGACAAAAAACTTCACTAAACTCAGTGACTGCAGCCTAAAAAGATTTGCTTTACCCTCACAATAAGTCTCAACTTGTTCCAGTAATGTAAGAGCAAGGAAGCTAAATTGGTTCAAACAAGACCAGTTACAGGCACATATGGATTAGTAGTCTACAGACCTGTCTGGGTGCCTTTCAATAATGTCGCCAAGGAAATTACCCTCTCCTACATAAATCAGTTTGGCTTCCCATTAGAGGGAAGAAATGGTGAGAAGTATCGAATGGCTGTTGCTTCCTTCTTATATGCAGCCCAGAGGGTCATCCTCAAAGAATATCCAGAAGCAGATGATGGAAAGCCATTTAGAGACATCTTCTTAGGTGTTCGTAGAAGAGATGAAGCATGGTCCCACTACCTTAGGGCCAGAGGTAGATTACCGGAAGAATATGGTGCCATTCGCTACAGCATTACTGCAAGCTGGATGGTTTCGGGACTGGTCTTCAAACAGCCAATGTAAACTTGATCGGAAATAGTGGTATGCCTAATTTTCAGGTTTATTTTGGGTAAAGCGATTTATTCCAATAGTGCGTTATTTTCGCTTATAAACTTTACCCTTAGGATCAAAAAGATGCATATTTTGTGGTTCAGCATTTAAACCAACGCAATTCCCTTTCGAGATATTTAAATCCCCTAAAAGTTTTGCGATTAAAGGAACTTGGAAACCACAATCTACGTATATTATGGTAAATTCTCCCAAAGCTTCCACTATTTCAACTTTTCCATATATGAGAGCGTCTTTTCGATCGCAAATAACTATATGCTCCGGCCTCAAACCAAGACTAATCTCAGCACCTACTTGATCTGCCACTGTCTCAAATTGAACTTCAATTGACTTACTGCCCATTTCAATTGAACTAGAGTTCACTCCAGGCACTTTTAACCTACATGGAAGTATGTTCATTGCTGGAGTGCCTATAAATTTGGCAACAAACAAATTTAATGGCTTATGATATAATGTGGTTGGAGTTCCTACTTGTTCTATAAAACCTTTATTAAGAACAACTATTCTATCTGCAAGGGTCATAGCCTCGACTTGATCATGAGTTACATAAATCATGGTTGTATCAGGTAGATTGTCATGCAATTTAGCAATTTCAAGGCGAGTAGCAGCTCTCAGCGACGCATCCAGATTTGATAGGGGCTCATCAAATAAAAATACTTTCGGGTCGCGTACAATTGCTCGTCCAATTGCAACACGTTGACGCTGTCCCCCTGATAACTGTTTTGGCAATTTGTCTAAATGATCAGTAAGTTCGAGTGTATCGGCCGCTATTCGCACTTTTTCATTGATTGTTTTCTTATTTTCTTTTGCTAACTTCATACCAAAAGCAATATTTTCGCGCACTGTCATATGCGGATAAAGAGCATATGACTGAAATACCATGGCGATACCTCTTTGGGCCGGGGGCACATGATCCACTGTTTCACCGGCAAGAAGAATTTCCCCACCAGTCAAATCTTCAAGTCCAGCTATAAGACGCAAAAGCGTAGATTTTCCACATCCTGAAGGACCAACGAAGACAACAAATTCACCAGATGAAACCGTAAGATTCAAACTGTCAATTATGGCCTCATTTCCAAAAGATTTTGAAATGTCTCGCAGCGCAACTTCAACCATTCCTCAGCTCCACATTTAGTTAAATATCCCAATCACTTATTCTGGTTCACAAGAATTTTTACTACACAATCAACTAATTAGTTTTGCATAAGGTTGATGATGCAGAGAAAACTTTCCTTGGATATTTTCTTTTAGTATGATTTCGATTGCCACAGAAAGATTTCTAGGCTTGCGTTTGTATTTTTGGCTCTTGAGTGCCGATATTACTAGTTGTGCAGCAGCTTGGGGATTGTAATGTATTACACCCTTAATCTTACCATTCATCAAAAGCTTTCTTTTATCCTCGCACAAATTATGAGCTATAACTGACAAATGGCTCTTTTTGCTCATTTCATCAATTGCGCTTATTATGCCAATGTTACCGCCGCCTACGCTATAGATTCCAGACGTATCGGGGTGGTCAGCCAAAAATTGGCTGACTTGTAAATAATTTCCATGATTATCGTCGCCTCCGGAAACTAAATCTAGAATCTCAATCTGGGGATACTCGGTGCGAATAACACTCCTGAAGCCAATTTCCCTCAGTTCATGACTTCTGTAGAGCTCACCCCCCCAAACGAGGCCAATTTTACCTTTCCCGCCAGTAAAAAGTCCAAGAAGACTTCCTGCCGTCCGTCCAGCAGCTCTATTATCCATACCAACCACAGGAACCTCTAAAGAGCTATCTAATCCTGATGAAATACAAACTACTGCTATCCCATGGTTGATCAAATCGTTCACGGCATCGCACACTATAGCTTCATCAACTGCCACGAATGCGACTCCTGAGGGGTTTCGCTGCTTTACTTCCCTCAAATGACTTGTCAGCGCAAAGGGATCCATTTTTTCTACCAAGCTAATCTTTATATTGACTTCATTCTCAATTGCTAAACTTGCTAAAATTTGGCCAAACATGGCTGTGCTTAATTCTTCGTCTTTCGGAAGAAGTATCTCAAATATTTTAGTTTTAGCTTGTCCATTTTGGTTAATTAGATTTGACTCACGAGAACTAACAATCTGCGCTGCCTCCTTAACGCGCTTGAGCATTTTTTCAGAAACACCCGATCGATTATTTAAAACTCGATCCACGGTTGCAGTGCCAACGCCTGCTTCTAGCGCAACATCTAAAATTCGCGCCTGCCGTCTTTGCGACATATAAGCCTCCATTTGTTTTGAATCAGGATATGCACTAAAAATTTTTTACATTCAATATTGATGCATCAATTTTGGTTATTTGATGCACTCGAAAAAAGTATGATTGATCAAAATAATTTTTGATGTATTAATTATATTTATTCTCGATTCCATATTATGATTAGGAGGAAATTATGTGGAGTTTTAAAACACCTGAATTCCTTTGGAAAAATTATAGAAGTACATTTTCCAAAGGCTTAAGCATAATGGCCGTAGCAATAGCCGCTACAGCTCCTGGAAACATTGCGTTGTCATCCGATACAGAAGAATTAACCATATGGGCTGGTCGCTATACACCATCGAGGACGATGGCAGCAGTCGGTTCTGGTATTAAAGGGCGAGAAATAAATGGAATAGACCCAATAATTGAGGCTTATCAAGAATTACATCCGAATGTAAAAATTAATGTATTAGGTCAATCAATAAATTCGGATACGCGACAATGGATGATCACGAATCTCACTGCTGAGACCGCTCCCGAAATTATGTGGCATTTAGGCGACTGGGCAGTTGAGGATTATAGAAAAAATTGGACTGTTCCAATAAATAGGTACTTGGAAATGCCAAACCCATACATCGCTAAGGGACAAAAAGGTTCTGAAAGATGGCGTGATTTATTCTATGATACTATAGACGTTTGGATTGCACCCAATGATGATAAATACATCGTGTTGGCAGATCAAATTCAGGTTGCGGTTTACTATAACAAAGATTTATTCAAAAAAGCCGGTGTCAGTGAAGTACCCGAAACATGGGAAGATATGATGAATGCTGCAAGGCTGGTGCAAGAAACTGGAGCGGCTGGCTTTGCAACTTATGGAAATGATCTAAACCAATTAACATGGATTTCTGGGTGGCTTACTAATTACTTCTACTATCCGGAAATATCGACATATGACACATCCAATGATGGTGTGCTTAATAAGATAGAAATGGCAAACGCAGTTAAAGCGGGTACTTACAAGTTTGATGATCCAAGAAACAAAGCGCGGCTCAAAGAGTTGAAACGATATGCGAGCTATTCGCAGAGTGGAGCATCCGGTGCAGACGCAAGTACAGCAACACGACTTTTTCTTACCGGTAGGGCCGGGATGTACGTTGTGGGAACTTGGATGCTGAATACAATTACTGATGACAAAGATAGAAATTTTGACTTCGGCGTTTTCTATCTTCCAACATTAGATTCATCAACTTCTGAGCTTATACCTGATAATGTTCCACCTACAAATAAATCGGCAGGTTATGGCTCTTTTCAATATACTGTGACCAATACTGCAGTTAAAAATGGAACTGTCGATAGAGCTATAGATTTCCTAATGTTTGCTACTCAGCCCGAGCAGATCAGCCCAATGATTTTGGAAGGGAATATCGGTATTCCTGCCATACATGGAGCCACGCCAAATCCTGGACTGAGTGCTTTCTCTGAAACTGTCACATATCCTAGTGCGCCATTTCAAGAAGATGACTCAATGTTCGATTATAATTTTGCAGAAAAATTCTTGGCAATTACCTCGCCTTATATGTACGGAAACCAAAGTTTGTCTGATACAGTCGAACGCTTGGATGAGGAAATGATTGCTGCAGCCGATAGGGTTTTGGGCAATTAAGTTTTATTTCCGCGCCTCTAATGCCAACTTTTGAGTTACAAAAAAGACGGCTTAATACGCAAGCACGCCCGACATCTGGGCGTGCTCGCAACAATTTTCTGATTTACCTTTGTTTGCTACCAGGCTTATTGTTTTTATTTGTTTTTAGTTACTATCCTTTTTTTTCAGCATTTTACTTCAGCTTATTTCAGTGGGATGGTGTTAATTCCTCGTACATTGGTCTACAAAACTTTGCGAGTATAGCTGATGATGACAGACTTTTCCCAGCAATCAAAAATATTGTTATTTTAACTGCAGCAGGAGTTCTTTGGGCACTCACATTGCCACTGATTGGAGCAGTCTGCATTAATAATTTTAAATCTAGTAAAACAGCCCGCGTCTATCTTGTAATCTTTACTATTCCAATGGTTATTCCGTGGGTCGTAACCGTTCTGGTTTGGCAGGTACTCTACGATCCAATTGATGGTCCGATAAATCGGTTTTTGTATTTCATTGGCTTATCACAATTTGCCAAAGCATGGCTTGCTGACTATGAAACAGCAATATGGGCCTTAACTTTTATTGGCGGGGGAAATACAGGTGTTGCTTTTCCTTTTGTAGCTGGGCTGAATTTACTCGTATATCTTGCCGGTCTTATCAATGTTCCATCTGAAGTTAAGGAAGCTGCTAAATTAGAAGGGGCAACAAGCTGGCAAGTTTTCTATAGAATAGAGCTTCCCCTGATAAGAACTCAGGTAAGAATAAATTTAATTATGACAATCATAACTCAATTACAGGCATTCCAAACAGTAATACTTCTTACCAGAGGTGGTCCCGGCTATGCGACTATGGTTCCAGGCTTCGCCATGTATCAAGACGCATTCTTTTTTAGCAAAATGGGCTATGCATCGACACTAGGAGTAGTCCTTTTTCTCATAATGATGCTCATAACGGTTGTTGTGAATAAGAGCTTAAAATCACCAACTGATTTCAAACCAGATTGAGATTTAAAAAATGGCTAGATGTAAATTGAAATCAACCTTGCAAAAGTAAAGAGACTCACTATGGAACCAGAATTTAACGAATTACGGATTTCTAATGATGCTAAAGACGAACCTGAAGAACTCAAGCGCAGGATCTATGATGAAGGCTACCTCTTCTTCAAGCAACTTCTTAACCCCGATAAACTTCTCGAGCTGCGCAGGCAAATTCTGACCACCCTCCAGGAAGGCGGCTGGCTCATGGCCGGCACGGACCCCATGGACGGTATCGCTGATGTCGAGAAGAAGTGTACCGAGGGCGACCGCAAATACACTGAAATTTACCACAAGGTACAAAAGCTCGAAGCGCTCCACCGTTCTGGTCACTGGCCCGAGCCCCTCGACATAATCAAAAAGGTTATGGGCCGACCCGCCATGCCCTTTCCACATCAGGTCGTTCGCCTGTGGTTCCCCAAGTACACCAAGTATACCACTCCTATTCACCAAGACTTCGTGCACTTCCAAGGACACTTTGATAACCTTACCGCATGGGCACCAATTGGCGACTGCCCTATCGAACTCGGCGGCCTAGCGGTAATTCCAGGCTCCCATAAAGTTGGTAAGGTTCTCGACCATCACTTCGCGCTCGGCGCCGGGGGTCTAAATATAGATGTCGACAAAGAGACCACGAAGCACCCTGAAATCACCGGCAGCTGGTATACGACAAATTATGAGGTAGGTGATTACCTAATCTTCCCGGCGCTGACCATTCACAAGGCGCTGCCGAATGTAACTGAGGATCAGATGCGAGCATCGCTAGACAATCGCTACAATCCAGTCGGCGAACCTATCGCAGAGCACATGCTTGAACCCCACCTGAACAACAACGGTGAGTTAACTTGGGAACAGATCTATGAGGACTGGCAGTCAGACGACCTCAAATATTTTTGGCGGAATTACGACAACCCGTTGGTGCCTCACAACACTGATTTCTATGAAAAGGGTTTTGCGGATGCCATTGAACGGGCCCGGGAAGGCGAAGCGCACGCAATTTTAAGATTAAAAACCATTGTCGAAAATGATCCTGACACTCCGACGGTGATCACCGCTACTATAATACTGTTGAGTATATACTTTGTGACTACTTTTGACGCGACAACGTAG
>OZSS01001250.1_pt1 | contig 11889 bp, 14 predicted proteins | sample 1779911 | NCBI WGS metagenome assembly OZSS01 (sample SAMEA2603589, study PRJEB24840) | metagenome | biome: Water; feature: Photic zone; material: Seawater sample | place: Mediterranean Sea | collected 2013-11-12 | depth 10 m | reverse complement strand
AGGTGGTATGATGCCTTTAAAGCACCCTCAGAAGTTCCAAGGATTTGCGATATCTCTTTAAACTTTTTGTTTTGATAGTATTTCATTTGAAAAACCAATTTTTGTTTTGGTGGAAGTTTAGAAATTATACTTTGTAGCTTAATGTCTAATTCATCACCATCAAAGTAGGGATCTTGCCTTAAATTATTAATCATTGTATTATACATGATTTCTGAACTAAAAAAATATTTTTTTTCTTTAGATTTTAAAAAATTAATTGATTCATTATATGCAATCCTATACATCCAGGTTGAAAGTTTACTTTTTTCTTGGAATTTTGTAATTGATTTGTAGATTTTTATATAAACATTTTGCAACACATCGTTTGTGTCATCATGACTCAATATCAGCCTTCGTATCTGAAAGTACAGATCTTTTTTACTTTGATTAACTAATTCTCTAAAGGCACCGTCTTTTAATTTTGAATTCTTAAGCCTTTTTAGTAATTCCTTTTCTAGGGTCGATATTTTAATTGTTTTCCTTGGCTTCACACTTATTCAGCACTAAAATTAATATTTATCCTACACATCAACTTAAAGATTGCAGTGTTATTAGATTGTTGTAAATACCTTTTCTAGAAATTAAATCATCATGTGTACCTTGTTCAACAATTTTACCTTTTTCTAGTACAATGATATTTTGCGCATTTTTTACGGTTGATAGTCTGTGCGCTATAACAATTGATGTTTTGTTGTCCATTAACTTTATTAATGCATCTTGAACAAGCTTTTCAGATTTGGAATCAAGAGATGATGTAGCCTCATCCAAAATTAAAATTGGTGACTTTGAAATAATAGCTCGAGCAATAGCAATTCGTTGTTTTTGACCCCCAGATAGATTTACACCATTATCAGCAATTTTATGATCTATTTTATCATCAAATTCATTTATAAAATCAAGTGCATTTGCAGTTTTGAGGGCATTATAAACTTCATCATCATCAATTTGTTTACCTAATAAAATGTTATCCCTAATACTCCCATTGAAAAGAATTGATTCCTGACCGACAATTCCTATAAGTGATCTTATACTTTTTTTGCTAATATTCCTGAGTTCATTCCCATCGATTAATAACTCTCCTGAATTATAATTGTAAAACCTTGGTAGCAGGTTAGCGAGTGTGGATTTTCCACTCCCTGATGCCCCAACAATGGCTAAGGTTTCGCCTTTTTTTATCTTTAGACTAATATTTTTTAAAACTTCTGTTTCACCATAACTAAAAGAAACATTTTTCATTTCAATTTTTTGTTTAAATGATTTAATGTCATTAATTTTTTGAGATTCAAATTCATTTTCTGAATCAATAAGCTCATAAACTCTTTCAGCAGCAGCATTACCTTTTTTTAATGCGTAGAGCGCCTTACTTATAGATTTTGCAGGGGTTAAAACACCATATGAAAGCCCCATATAAGTTATAAAAGCAGCAGGTTTTAAATCCATATCAATTAACACTAATTTACCCCCATACCAAAGTAAAACACCAATTACTAGTATTCCAAGAAATTCGCTAAGTGGGGCAGCAATGTTTTGTCGATTCACTAAGCTATTCGAATATTTAAAGAATTTTGAGTTGGAGTCTAAAAATTTGTTTGTAAAAAAAGTTTCTGAAACAAAAGCTTTTATTACACTGATTCCATTTAGAGTTTCTTCCGTTATTGAAGTTAATTCACCTTGCTCTTTCTGAACAATTAAAGATCTTCTTCTCAATGTTTTTCCTATATAAGAAATTATAAAACCTGAGATTGGTATAAAAACAATTACAAATAAAGTAAGCTCTAAGCTAATTATAAACATTGCTGTAATTGTAAAAATTATAGATAATGGATCTCTAATAAAAATCTCAATGATGGATAAATAAGAATTTTGAACCTCAATAACATCAGATGTTATTCTTGAAATAACATCACCCTTTTTATTTTTAGAAAAAAAACTCATTGGAAGAACTATTAGGCTCTCAAAAATTTGTTTTCTAATTATTTTAATAACTCCATTTCTAATGATTGTTGAGAAGAACAAAGCAAAATAATTGAAAACATTTTTTAAAAAAAATAAAAAAATAACTACAAAAACTACAAATAAAATTGCTTTTTGATTGTCATCACCCGAAAATACAACAACTTGGTAATTCAACCAGTTCTCTAAAAAACTTCCCAAATTTAATGACGAATCTAATGTAGGTTTAACCAAGGTCTGATTAGTTCCGTTGAACAAAACCTCAAGCATTGGCATTAGTGAGAAAAAAGCAATAGCACTAAAAAGAGCGTATAATGCACTAAACAAAACATTGAGACCAAATTCTTTTTTAAATAGTTTTAAATTTTTAATAACTCTTGCAAAAAACATTTAAATTAATTCTTTTATAAGTCGATCCAATTTTGATTCTAAATTACTTTTTACCTTATTATACTCCTCAGCTGATTTTAAACTTGAGTTTACACTAAAGTAGTACTTTATTTTTGGTTCGGTTCCACTTGGACGTAAACATACTGAGGTATTGTCTTCACACTTAAGGATTATTAAATTTGACTTTGGTAATTTTATCTTTTCTAAATTATTTGTTTTAAGATTTACCTTTTCACCTAATAAATAATCTTCCTTGATCAAAACATCACTATTACCAATTTTTTTTGGGGGGTTAGTTCTAATTCCATCAATAATTGAATCTATTTTTTTTCTTCCTTTAATACCAATATATTTTTTTGTAACTAATCTTTCGCTGTAAATTCCGTAATCAGTGTAGCATTCTATGAGCTGATCTAAAAAAGATTTACCTTTTTCTTTTAATTCATTACATATTTCACAAATCAGAAGGGAAGATGAAATTGCGTCTTTATCTCTAACAAAATCACCAAACAAGAAACCATAACTTTCTTCACCACCTCCAACAAAATATTTGTTTGGAAAATCATTTATCATCTTACCAATCCATTTAAAACCAGTTAAAGACAGCCTTATTTCAATATTATTTAGTTTGGCAATCTCTTCAATCATAGGAGTCGAAACAACTGTAGAAGCAATAAATGGGTTTTTATAAGTCCTATTGGTTTTCTTTATTAAATAATTAAGCATAACCACCATTGTTTGATTACCATTAATTTGAATATAATCTTTGTTATGTTTCACAACAATTCCGAATCTGTCTGAGTCTGGGTCAGTCCCGATAACGATATCATAGTCATATTTTTTTGCCAAATCCACGCCAAGTGATAAGGCTTCTGTCTCTTCAGGATTTGGAGATTTAACAGTTGGAAAGTTTCCATCAGGATTCATCTGCTCTTCTACAGTTTTAAATTCAAACCCATAATTTTTCAATAATCTTGGAATCATTTTGTAAGATGTACCATGAATAGGAGTAAAAACAACTTTTAATTTCTTTTTTTCTTTTTTAATTTTAATATTACTGAGAAAATCATCTAAACTTTTAAAATATTCTTTTTCTATTTTATTAGGGTTTAGTGTACATAATTTTTTATCTCCGAAAAAATTTATTTCATCATAACTAACTCTATTTATTGAGTCAATTAATTTTTTATCAATTGGTGGGACAATTTGACCTCCATCACTCCAATATACTTTGTATCCATTGTACTCAGGTGGATTGTGGGATGCGGTTATTACAATACCACAAATGCAGGATAAGTATCTTACTCCGAAAGAAACAAGCGGTGTTGGCTTGATTTGATCAAAAATGTAGGTTTTGATATTATTTGCATTAAAAATATTAGATATTACATCTGAAAGATATTTACCATTATTTCTGCTATCGTAACCAATTATAACTTTAGGATTTTTAACTTTTGAAATATTAATAAAATTGCTAATTCCTTGAGTAGCTTTGCCTAAACTATATTTGTTTATTCTATTAGGTCCTGTACCCATAATTCCCCTCATTCCACCAGTGCCAAATTCTAAATCTTTATAAAAAATATCATTAAAATCTGAGCTGTTAAGTTCTTTTTTTAGTCTGTGAACCTCCTGAATTGTTTCATTATCAAAAGGCTGTTTAGACCATACTTTAAAATTTTTATCTGCAGAATACATAATTGGTCAGTTCGTTTTTTCAACGATAGAATAATTTTCAGTATTTGATTTGGATCTTAAAATTAACTCCCCAAGAAATCCAGCTGTAAAAAAAATCAAGCCCATTAACATTGTTACCAATGAAATATAAAATAAGGGTCTTTCAGTAATCAATCTTCCACTTTCATTAATAAAAAGCTTGTCATAACCAATGTAAATTGAAATTATTAAACCTGCCAAAACCATTACAGTTCCGATTAATCCAAAAAAATGCATGGGTCTTTTACCAAATCTCTGAATAAATGATAGTGTTACAAGATCTAAAAACCCTTTAATGAATCTGTCAGCACCATATTTTGTTTTACCAAATTTTCTGGGATGATGCCTAACCTCTTTTTCTAATATTTTATAATAACCAGCATTTTTTGCAAGAACTGGAATATATCTATGCATTCCATCAGTCAAGCTTATGTTTTTAACAACCTCCAATTTATAAGCTTTTATTCCACAGTTAAAGTCATTTAATTTGATCCCAGATGCTTTTCTTGCTGCCCAATTAAATAGTTTAGATGGTATGTTTTTAAAAATAATTGAATCATACCTCTTTTTTTTCCATCCAGAGACTAAGTCTAAGTTTTGCTTAGTAATCATTTCATAGAGAGGGTAAATTTCGTTTGGATCATCTTGTAAATCAGCATCCATAGTTACAACAATATTTCCACTTGCTTTTTTGAAGCCTGCAAATAGGGCCATAGATTTTCCATAATTTTTCTGAAACCTGTAACCTGAAATAAATTTTAAGTTAGATAAATCAGTAATTTTAGACCATGAACTATCCGTGCTACCATCATCGATATAAATAACTTCATAATTTAAACCTTTGTCTTTTAATGAATTAATTATTGATTCATTAAGTTCAATTATTGATTCAGACTCATTAAATAAAGGAATAACAATTGAAAGATCCATTTTTGATCAAGATTTTTTTATGATCAAACCCAAAAGTAAACTAAACATAAAGCCTACAAAAAGATTAGACACAATTGTAAATGGATAAACCAAATTTTTTGTCCATTCTAAATAACCAATAAAATCCTGTTTACTCCAAAATTCACCTGTATCCGGGTTGGTCATTTGTTCGGGGTTTTGTTCAATTGCTGTATCGTATGCAATGTTCCAAGCTGTATCCCAGAATGTGGGTTCTATGATATTGGTAAGTAGTAGAAAATAGATAATATATCCCAGAGCATTAATCACTGAAATTCCAGTTCCCAATTTCAAAATTATTTTTAGATCTATTAATCCATCATTTATTTTTTTATAATCTAAAGCACAAACTAATATTCCTAAAGCTAAGATTAACAATCCAACAATGTTTGATGTATTATCATTTTCGTAGTGAGTACCTAGAAAAAATTGCATTAATTGGAAAGATATTGTAAAAAATAGGGTATAAATTCCAAACTTTACTATCTGAGATTTTGGAGATATTGTTTTCATTTTTTGTGTGTAAATTTATGTAGAATTTATCTATTATTAATATTCATTGCATAAATTAAAAAAAAACTTATTTTTGCTCTCGCTATTTACAAATGAAAAAGGATATTCACCCAGACAATTATAGACTTGTAGCCTTCAAGGATATGTCTAACAATGACGTTTTTATAACCAAATCTGCAGTTGAAACTAAAGATACTATAAATCATGACGGCGTTGATTACCCCTTGGTCAAGTTAGAAATTTCAAGAACGTCACATCCTTACTACACTGGAAAAACTAAACTTGTTGATACTGCAGGTAGGATTGATAAGTTCAAAAACAGATATGCTGGTTTGTCTTTGAAAAAAAATGATGAATCAAAACCCTCTGCTAATGAAGTTGCACCTGCCGAGGAGCCCGTTGTTGAAGCTGCACCTGCTGAGGATCCTGTTGCTGAAGTTGCACCTGCTGAGGATCCTGTTGCTGAAGTTGCACCTGCTGAGGATCCTGTTGATGAAGTTACATCTGCTGAGGAGCCTGTTGCTGAAGTTGCACCTGCTGAGGAGCCTCTTGATGAAAATACTCTCAAAGAAGATAATCAAGTTGATGAATCTCCAAAATCTGTTGATAATAAAGATTCTAATTCCGTAAATTAGTTTTTTATCACAATTTTTCTACCCCCTCGAGATTAAGCATATTAATTGCATTGTTTGACATACCAATAATATTGTTGTCAATAAGTCTTATTGACATGTCATAATATAGCGGGATAATAGGTGAGAAGTCGTAAATAATATTCTCAAGTATTTCAAAACTTTTTCCAATATTTGATTTCTTGTCTTTCAAATTATCGTACACACTATCATATTTTTTGTTCATAAAATAAGTGTAATTTGGTCCATTAGGTGTTTTATTTCTCGAGTAGAAAAGATCAAAATAATTTTCTGGATTGGGATAATCTGCAATCCAACTTGCCCTAAAAAAATTATATTTCCCCTTTGCTTTCCCCTGTCTTAGAATTGAAGGAGGTGTGATTTCAATTTTCAAGTTTATATTTATTTTTTTTAGTTCTGATTGAATGAACTCTAATACATCGAGGTATTGAGCATCAGTTACCACATTTATTTGAACAAATTCATTTTCATTTTGTTCTAAATATTTGTTTAAATTTTCCTTTGCTAAATCGATATCATAAAAATAACGTTCATAAAAAAAACCATTATTTAGCCCTGTTGGAACAATTCCACTCAAAGCAGGATAACCAACATTTTGTCTTAAATATTTAATCATTTTTTTTCTATCTATTGCATGATTAATTGCTAACCTTAGGTATTTTTCACTTTCCAAAGTATTATTTGTATTAAATCCTAAATATTCTGTGTTCAAGTAAGGTTTTTTAACAACATTTATATTGTCATAATCATTTTTAAGTTTACCATCATTATCAAAAAGTAGCTCAATGATCGAATTTTCAGGTGAATTTATCATATCGAGATTACCAGACATATACTCCATAAATTCACTTTTTTTATCTGGAATAAAAGAGATTGCAATACCATCAAGGTATGGTAGTTTTTTTCCGTTTTTATCTTTTTTAAAATAGTTATCGTTTTTCCTTAAAACCAATTTTATGTTTTTATCCCATTTTTTAAAAATAAAAGGCCCAGTACCAATTGGAATCTTGTTTAACTGTTTATCCTCATTCCATGACTCAAAGGGCAGAACGGAGGAATATTTCATCGTAAGTTTACCTAAAAAACTATTTGATTTATTTTTTAATGAGATTTTTAACACGGTATCATTTATAGCTTTAAATTCTCTCACATTTTTAAAAATCCACGATCCAGGTGATGCTAATTGTTTATTCAATAATCTATTGAAACTATTTACAAAATCTTTTGAAATTACTTTTCTTGTGGAGTCTTTCCCAAAAATCTCCGATTTATGAAAATATACATCATTATTTAGAATGAAAGTATATTCATTTTTTTTATCATCAAAATACCACTCTTTTGCTATATCTGCTTTAATCTTGAGATCATTGTCTAGTTTGACCAAACCATTATACAGTTGATTACATGGCCACATATTCCTTAATGTCGATGAAAAAGCCGGATCTAAAGAACTGATGTTTGAATATTCATTATACTTAAAAATTTTAAGTTTTTTATCTGGTAGTTTATGACAGGAAACCAAAATAATTAATAAAAAAAGACTTTTAAATATATATTTCACTTCCTCAATTTAAGTATATATTTGCAATTCTTTTAATGATGAAAGTCGCATTTAAAACACTAGGTTGTAAGTTAAATTTCTCTGAATCTTCAACTATATCTAGGGAATTTACCAAAAATGGATATGAAAAAGTTGATTTTAATAAAAAATCCGACGTATATGTAATTAATACTTGTTCAGTTACTCAAAATGCAGATAAAGAGTTTAAATATCTTGTAAATAAAACAAAGAAAAATAATCCAAATGCTTATGTCGTTGCTATAGGTTGTTATGCTCAATTAAAACCCAAAGAAATATCATCAATTGATGGAGTCGATTTAGTTTTGGGAGCTGACAAAAAGTTTGACATTCTTAATTATTTAGAATTTGATAAAAAAATTAGTCAAAATTATCATTCTTGTGAAATTTCTAATGTTGATAAATTCAAGCCTTCTTATTCTTTTGGTGACAGATCTAGATCATTTTTAAAAATTCAAGACGGTTGTGATTATCAATGTTCTTATTGTACTATACCCCTTGCAAGGGGAAAATCAAGAAGCCCCTCTGTAAATAGTGTAATAGATAGTATTAAAGTACTAATAGATAAAGGAGTTAAAGAGGTTGTTTTAACTGGTGTTAATATTGGAGATTTTGGAATAAATGAAAATGTAAAATCAAGGAAAAATAATTTTTTTGATTTACTAAATCAAATAAGTAAAATAAATGACTTGAAAAGACTGAGAATATCATCGATCGAACCAAATCTTTTGAATAATGATATTATTGATCTTGTTAGTGAGTGTGAAAAAATACTTCCTCATTTTCATATACCACTACAAAGTGGGTCTGATAAAATATTAAGACTTATGAAAAGAAGATATATGAGAAATGTTTATGAAACAAGATTTGATTACATAAAAAAAAGAATCCCTCACGCATGTATAGGATCAGATGTAATTGTAGGGTTTCCGGGTGAGGATGAATTAGAATTTACAGAAACTTATAATTTTCTTAAGTCTATTGATATTTCTTACCTACATGTCTTTTCATATTCTGAAAGATCAAATACAAAATCAGTCTTAATTGACAATAAGGTCTCAAAAAATCTAAAAAATAAAAGAAGTAAGTTACTAAGAGAACTGTCAAACTCAAAAAAACTTAAGTTTTACAAAAAGAATATAAAAAATTATCACAATGTTCTTTTTGAAAATGAAAATAAAAATGGATACATCTATGGCTATACAGAAAATTATATTAGAGTAAAATCATTATGGTCAAATTCTAAAAAGAACAAGATATTAAATTGCTACCTAAAGGGTATCGACAGCAATTTAAATTGCATAGCAGAATGAGTTGTTGAACTTAAAGTCTAACGCCAACAGGCAGGAGGTCCATGTACTCTCTGTTTTTTTTCAAAAAAACTTTAATCTCAGATGATGTTGGCATCATTCTTAATTTTCTGTCTTTTATAAGTTCAAAAATTGAGAGTAAAAATTCCTCTTTAAAACTATCATCAGTATTTTCAGGAATTATAATTTTTGTCAAAAAAATCTTTCTTTCCTGTAAGGCATACTCCACTTTAGCAAGTTTACCATTTATTTCAACTTCAAATTGACGCAAAAAATTATTGTCATTAATTGAGATTATGCTCATAAAAGTTAGTTGTTAAGTTGTTTTGTTATCACAAATATAGTAAAATTGAAAAAACTATTTTTGTACATTATTAAGAATGAGATAGATACATATAGTGTTTTTTTTATGCCAGGAATGGCTGCAAACAGTAAAATATTTGAATTTATAAAACTTCCAAAAAATTTTAAACTTCATTACATGGAATGGTTACAGCCAAAGGAGGATGAGAACTTGAATTCATATGTTCACAGGTTGTCAAAAAATATTAATGGTAAAAATATTGTTCTAATAGGTGTTTCATTTGGGGGAATTATTGTTCAAGAGCTTTCCAAAATTATGATTGTGAAAAAAGTAATTATTATTTCTAGTGTAAAATCCAGACATGAGCTTCCCCTTATGATGCAATTAAGTAAGAAAACAAAAGCTTACAAGTTCCTTCCTTTAAATTGGATTGATGATTTTGAATCTTTAGTTATGTTTGTTTTTGGACCTATGGTAAAAAAAAGAATTTCATTGTACAGGAAGTATCTCTCCTTTAGGGATGAAAATTATTTGAAATGGGCTATTCACCAAATTGTAAATTGGGAGCAGAATAAACCTGACAAAAACGTAATTCATATTCATGGAACACATGATCTGGTTTTTCCTTCAATTTATATTAAAAATGCATTTTTTGTGAAGGGAGGTAATCATGCTATGATTCTAAGGAAAGCATCTTGGTTTACTAAAAATCTACCTAAATTAATTACGCATTGTAATAAGGGTCTTTAGAAAGTGCTTTGCACATGGTCTTTCATCCATTTCATTCACTGTACAAAACTTGCTTTCTTTTTCCACCTATTTAACAATATACTAAAGTGGTTAAATTCTCTTCATCTGGGTTTGCATTATTTTTATTTGTTGAGTCATCATACCATGCTTATCTAATTTTTTTGCTTCATTAAGTAGCATTGTTCCTTCTATTTTTCGTCTTTTTTGCATCTATATTCCAGCAAGACTCAATTTTGCCATCGCAATGTCATGATTCATATTAAGACCTAGCGAAAGTGCTTTTTTAAAAAACTTCTCAGCTTGAGTTAGATTTTTTTGTGAATATATGATTCCAAATAAATAATTGTAGTATCCGTGTTGTTTTTTGATTAAAGATTTTTCTGGGTTTTTGATCATATTTAGATACTTTTCAGTACCATCCAAATCTTGTTTTCTCATCCTTAAAAATGCTAAGATTAAAATTTCATTTTTGAAGTATAAGAGAATAAAAATCAGTGACAAAAAAATTAGGGCTATGCCGTTCCCAATGTTATCATTCATAAATTGTGTAACACAAAAAACTATAGATAAAAATGCAAGAATTAGTTTAAATAATTTATTAAACATTTGTTGTTATTTATCTTGTAAAATTAAAAAAACTTTTATTAATGAATTAATTTCAATTATTGTATATTTAGCGAAATTTATTCGAGATGAAAAGAACGTTTCAGCCATCAAATAGAAAAAGAAAAAATAAACATGGATTTAGAGAAAGGATGTCTACGGCTGAAGGTAGAAAAGTTTTAGCTTCTAGACGTTCAAAAGGTAGAAAAAAATTAACTGTTTCCTGTGAGCCAAGACATAAGAAATAAGTTAATAAAAAATTATAAAAAAAGGTGTTACTGTATTCAGTAGCACCTTTTTTTTTTGATATATTAAAAAACTAAAAAATGCCATTAAGAAAAGACCTTAACAGTATACTTATAATAGGATCAGGACCTATTATTATCGGACAAGCATGTGAGTTTGATTATTCTGCTTTTTTTAAGTGCCATTTCCCAATTATTGAAGTTTGATAGCCATTCTCTTTCAAAATCTTAGCAATATTTAAAGAGTCAGGCGATAAGGCGTCTGGTAAATTATAAACTCCATTAATGTGACTGATCAGCTAAATATTTTATAGCAATATCTTCACCCTCAGTTCCTGTGTCTCTTCCTTGAAATTCATCTGAAGCATAAGTGTAAAGGTGATCCTTCAGATCCTTCTGTGTAATTGTCTTTGCAAACTTTTTAGCTTTATTTGCTGTAGCATATGAATACTGTGCTGTAGCATTAAAGCTTACAAAAAGAATTAATAATGTTAAAATGTTCTTCATTTTTATAAATTTTGGAGGTCTAATATAGAATAATTAATTTTAAAACAGACCTTATTTTTTTATGAAAATTTCAATTAAGATATTATTGTTTTTAGTTATTGTTTTTAATTATTCATGTGACAAAACTGAAATTGATAAGTATAATTATATAGTAATATTTACAGATGACATGGGCTATGGAGATATTGGAGTGTATGGGCATCCAACAATTAATACTCCTTACCTTGATAAGATGTCTGTGGAAGGACAAAAATGGACACAGGTTAAAATCAATACCTGCTATTTTTTGATTATTAATTTTAGAATCCACATTGCGTAGAACAAATCTCTTGCTCTCATTTCTTCCTTTCCATGATTCTTTTTAAGATCTAGAAAATCA
>OZSS01001247.1_pt1 | contig 11905 bp, 8 predicted proteins | sample 1779911 | NCBI WGS metagenome assembly OZSS01 (sample SAMEA2603589, study PRJEB24840) | metagenome | biome: Water; feature: Photic zone; material: Seawater sample | place: Mediterranean Sea | collected 2013-11-12 | depth 10 m | reverse complement strand
CACAGCAGCTGCGGTGGCATGTGCGGCGGCGTTGGTGAAGAGCCGGGATGAAGGTGCTGTATTTGTGATTCTGACTGCCGATCAGGTGATGGGGGATGTAGAGCGTTTCCAGGCCACTTTGCGCGGCGGGTTTGCGTTGGCATCGGCACACGATATTTTGGTGACCATTGGAATTGAACCGACTTATCCCGCCACCGGCTTTGGGTATATCGAGAGCGGTGCTGATTTTGCTGAGCAAGAAGGCGTTGTTTTTAAGCGTGCTAAGCGGTTCGTTGAGAAGCCGGATGTGGCGCGGGCAACGGCGTATTTGGAGACCGGTCAATTCTTCTGGAATGCAGGGATGTTTATCTGGTCGGTAACGGCTCTTGAAAAAGCATTCGAGCAGCATGCACCGAGTGTGTATGCCTTGCTGCAAGCGTTGTATGATTTCGCGAAGAATGGACATATTAACGAGGGCATGGAGACGCTTTATCCGGCGGTTGAAAAAATATCGATCGACTATGCGCTGATGGAGAAAGCGGACAATATCGTGATGGCATGTGGTTCTTTCGCGTGGGACGACGTAGGCTCTTGGACTGCCCTCGAAAATCATTTCGAAGCAGATGAAGCGGATAACACGCGGATAGGGGAATCGGTTGTCTTAGACAGCTCATCGAACATTGTCTATTCGAAGGATCGCCTAACGGCATTAGTCGGTGTTCGCGACTTGGTCGTTGTGCAGGCAGAGGGTGTCACGCTGGTCTGTGATAAGGATAAGGCACAAAATATCAAACAGCTGATTGCGCTCATTCGAGCAAACGACGCCAGTGCATCCGTTCTTTAATTGAACGAAGATTGGCGAATCACTCTCCATACATACTAGTTGCTATGTAGCGTGGTTTTAAGATGGGAGTTGTAGGGTTGGTTCGGAACACGCAAAAGTACCTGTAGTGAAAATGAGAAGTATGAAAGAAGTCGTGATTTGAAGTCGCATCGGAATTGGTTCTGCAGTTTGGGTTGAGTTTTTATTGCATCATTTTTTTGAATTCTAGTTGGCGTAGTTTCTTCTTTGCTTCGGGAGCCACTTGCCAGTACCAGCCTTTTTCGTCCCAGCACTGTGCATATGATAGCTCGTTTATTATTTTTTTTAATGCGGTCTCAAGCTCTTCCTGTTTGTCGTTACCCAATTTTTCAAGGGCTTGGCATTGGATGAAATAACATGTTCCGACATCATTTAGGGCCTAGTATTCTGGGGCTTCTTCGGGGGATGGGAATGAACTGAGGCTTGCCTGTTGTTTGAGTGCATCTTCTTCGAAGAGTTTGATGCACTTTTCGGTAATTTTAATGGTTCCGTTCCAATCTTTCTCTTGTAACGCCTTCCAAGCATCACTGGATAGTTCTGACGATTTTAGTGCATGCGCAGCATGGATGGTTATCAGAAGCAACAAGACCGAAAAACACTTGATAATTACTCTCATACTTTAGCTCCTTTATAGCACTAGTGCTACAATAGATTGTATTGATGAGCAAGGCTTATTATCTAGCGTTCTGAGATTCGTGGATTTAAGTAGCGGGGCGGTCGGTTGAATTACGCATGATAAGTTGTGTTGAGATAAGGGTAGAGGAGGGATTACTTTTTGCGTCTTCCATGCGATCAAATAGACGTTGGACGGCAATGCGACCCATATGCCGCATGTCTACGTGGATAGACGTTAACGGGGGATGCGTTAGGCCTGAAAGCTGAACATCATCAAAACCGGTTACGGAGATATCTTGCGGTACTTTTTTATCGCTCAAGGTGTATATGGCCTGAAGCACGCCGGCAGCCATTTCATCATTCATGCAGCAAATGGCAGTACACTGGGGTTTGTTTTTCAAAATCATTTCAGCACCGTCGTATCCACTTTTCCGTGTAAAGTCTCCGGGTATAAGCGTGACATCATTGAGTGTCATTCTTTGATTGGCAAGGGCGAGTGAAATACCTTCCAGTCGTTCGGTAGCGGCTTTTTGGTCTTCTCGACCGGTGATCAGAGCAATGTTGTGATGACCCAACTCAAGCAGATGGCTCATAATAAGATAACCACCGCCAGCATTATCTACGATGGTACTGTCTGTTGGGCATCCTTTAAAGGCGTGGTCAACCACAACAGACGTAATGCCATCGCGGATGAGACGGGCTAGCAACGCATTGTGAAAGGAGCCGAGGTAGATCATGGCATCGACATCGGCTTCCATCGCCATGCGGTAGATCTCTGAATCGGTATGAGAATCGCCTGCTGGCATGAGCATTAAATTCCCTTTTTTGCGTCCCAGCTCTTCTTGGATGCCTGAGATGATGCTTAAGTGGTAGGGACCGAACGCTTCGGGACTCAATACTTGAGATAATAGGCCGACGGTCAGTGCCTGTTTCTTTCTGCTCTCGCCGTTCCTCAGTTGTTGGCGCTCTTCACGCGGGGTTCTCTTGACTTCGGTAACATAGGTTCCTTTGGCTGGAATCGAATAGATAACGCCTTCGTTCTTTAGTTCGTCCATCGCCTTCAAAACCGTAATTTTGTTAACGTCAAAGTGGGTGGCGAGCAGATCCATGGAGGGCAGCCGTGAACCGGGTGGATAAACACTCGCATCAATTTCTTCCCGTAATTTATTAGCAATTTGTTTGTAGAGAAATTCCCGACTTTTACTGGAGAGAGAGTCAGACGTTTTTTTGCCGTTTTTATTCTTCAATTTTACCTCGTCACATCATGTTGGATTACCGTGAGCTGCAATCATCATGGAACCTAACAGCAGTGTTTTGGGGTATAAAGAAGTTTCTACTAGTTTATGTTTTTAGTGTGGGCATTAGGCTGAGTTGAGTGCGCGATCTTGAGATACGGCGGATGTTTTTAAAGCTTTTTCAGCAGGAGGAATAGTAACGGTGATTTGTTCTATTTTAGCTTCTCGGGCAAAAATAGATTTGCTTATTTCCGGCGAAAGAATGGCACTGGATTCTATTTCTTCTGACGCATCAGACCATTGAATTTTGATCTGCTGCTCATCACCGTATTGGAAAATAATGGGGGTCTGACAAACGGTAAGAAAGAACGATTTTTGGGGAAGCTTCATCTCTTTCCATTCATTTTTTAGAGAATAGAATGTGAACGTCTGCTCTTTTGCTGAGAAATCTCGAGCGTGAATCATGTGAGGGATAAAGTGAATACATCCATTCTGAATCCGAATGCCCAATTCGGCTTGTCGTGTTAAAATCTCCTCTTTGACTTGTCCGGTCATACCCGGTTGTTGGGCGCCGGCATGACGGGGTGTATGGGAATATGGATCGGTTGGAAAAGCACCGTATTGCTGCGCAGTTTTTGTGAAGCCTAAGCCAAGGCGAATATCTTCGTAACAGGCGTGTAGCTCTTGTTGAATCGATGGATCATTTTTCTGCAATATTTTTTCCTGAACGGCTAAAAGCAATTTTGAGATCATGTGGATACGTTACGACGTTTTTATGTGGGTATATTTTTTGATGAGCGCTGTAAAAAACGTAGTGTCCCGCGACCTAAATACTACGATGCGCGTGATCAGTTCTAAGTGAGGCTATAATCTTTTCTATAATGCCATTGCCAAGCTGCTGAACATTTCATAAGTTCTGACGCTTTTATGGTTGCCGGAGTGGCGGAATTGGTAGACGCACGGGATTCAAAATCCCGCGACTTCGGTCATGTGGGTTCGAGTCCCACCTCCGGCACCAATCTTTATTAGTACGAACTTCTTTTAAATCTCCGTCGCGGGAACTATACGCATTTTTCGCAGCAAATGCGGTAATTTAACATTCTCCATTCGTTCTCCATTTCTGCGCTAGTGCGTTGTCGGATTTTTCGTAAGGTGGGTATAGGGATGGCCATCCGAATCCAGATTGTCGACATTGCACTAAGAACTCTGAAGCGCGATGAACAGTGGAGCAGTATGTTTGAAAGCTGTTTAGAATATTCTGTTGAGATTTATTTTTTTGAGTCGTAATAATAGTGTGTTAATTTGTTATTTTATTATGGCTTAACCCATAGGATTGGATTCGATGATGCATTTTTTCTCTTGTTTATCGGTGTGTGCTAGTTTGGTGTGCGTTGCAACTGCCGAACGCTTGCCGAATATCATCTATATATTAACCGATGACCTTGGTTATGGTGATTTGAGTTGCAATGGGCAGACTTTTTTTCAAACACCACATATTGACCGGTTGGCTGCGGAAGGGATGAAATTTACCCAACACTATTCGGGATCCACGGTTTGTGCTCCTTCGCGTTGCTCACTGATGACGGGTAAGCATACGGGGCATACTGTGGTGAGAGGTAATTCGGAGGTTAAACCTGAGGGGCAACAGCCGATGCCGGCTGACACGTTTACTATGGCGCACATGCTTCAGCAGGCCGGTTACACTACGGGTCTTTTTGGAAAGTGGGGTTTAGGGGCTCCGGGATCGCAGAGTGAGCCTCTGCTGATGGGGTTTGACCGTTTTTACGGCTATAACTGCCAGCGGCATGCACACCACTATTATCCTTATTTTATCTGGGATGATCATCAGCGCGAGATGCTTTGGGGTAATTTTGGCATGGAAACAGAGGAGTATGCGCCGACGTTGATTCAAGCTGAAGTAATGAAATTTATCGAAAGCAATCAGGACCGTCCTTTCTTCTGTTACTATGCCGTGATTCAGCCGCATGCTGAAATGTTTGCACCGGAGGAATATATGGAGAAATATCGGGGTAAATTTTTGCCGGAAAGTTCTTATGAGGGGACAGACGACGGACCTGATTTTCGAAAATATGCTTATGGTTCTCAGCCAGAGGGGCATGCGGCCTTTGCGGCGATGGTTCATACGATTGATGATTATGTGGGAGAGATTACGGCGCGTTTGAAAGAGCTGGGGATTGATGATAATACCCTGATTATTTTTACGTCCGATAACGGTCCGCACCAGGAGGCGGGTCATGATCCGGCCTATTTTAATTCAAATGGGTCGATGCGTGGTTTTAAGCGGGATCTCTATGAAGGCGGCATCAATGTGCCGATGATTGCAAGATGGCCGGGAAAGGTGGCGGCGGGTACTGAGACGGATCTTATTTCAGCATTTTGGGATGTGATGCCTACCGTAGCCGAGATGGCGAAGGTTGACGCGCCAACAGATATTGATGGTATTTCGTTTCTGCCGACATTGCTGAATCGGGATGGACAGAAGCAACATGATTATCTTTATTGGGAGTTCCATGAAAAAAAAGGTCGGGTTGCTATTCGAAAGGGAAATTGGAAAGGCGTTCGATATAATGTGTCCATTGATGCGCATTCGCCCTTAGAGCTGTATGATCTATCTGCTGATCCACAGGAACAATATAATATTGCCATGCAGCATCCCGATGTGGTGGCTGAGCTGGATCTTTTGATGAAAAACGCCCGTACGGAATCTCCGGTGAAAAGGTATAATTTTCCGAGCAGGCGCTAGATGGACGTAATGGTATTACCACTATTCTACGGGCAGACAACGAGGAGTAACTGATGAAAAAAACCGCGCTCACTGCATTTCTAGTATGTTTTGTCGCTGGCTGTGCAATGGCTATGAGCACGCGTCCAGTAGAACCTTTGGCACAGACACCCCCGATGGGGTGGAACAGTTTTGATAGCTATGGGGTCTATCTGCATGAGAAAGCTGCACAGGATAATCTTGAGGCGATGGCAAAAAAATTGAAGCCGCATGGCTATGAATATTTTGTGATCGATAATGGTTGGTTTGGAGAATATTCGTTGCAGGAAGGTTCTATCTATCCTTCGGAAAAGCATGCGAACGATATTCGAATAAATGAATATGGTTATTTTCTGCCTTCGGAAGTCTATTTTCCATCCGGCCTCAAGCCGATAGCCGAGCGATGCAAAGCGTTAGGATTGAAATTTGGTGTTCATCTGATGCGCGGGATTCCACGAAAAGCGGTTGAGCTGAACCTACCGATTCAGGGAACATCCTATACGGCTCGTGATATTGCTGATACCGATCCAAAGGAAAATTGTACATGGTGCAATTATTGTTATGGTGTCGATATGTCCAAACCGGGGGCCCAAGCATGGTATGATGGCTTGATTCAGTATATTGCGGATATGGGTGTGGATATGATCAAGTACGATGATATTGTGCCACACCCCGATGAGGTTGAGGCGGTTTCAAAAGCGATTGCTAAGACCGGAAAACCGATTTTGTTAAGCTTGTCTCCCGGTGGTAAGGTAGATCCTGAGGCCATTGATTTTTTTCGGTTGGCGAATATGTTGCGGGTGACAAAGGATGTTTGGGATGAGCAGCACTATATTGATGAGTGCTTCATGGCTTGGCGCAAGTGGCAAGGCAAGGAACAGCCCGGATTTTGGATTGATATGGATATGATTCCTTTTGGGCAGCTTCAATTGATGTCCCCGCCTAGCAAAAATAAAGAGAAATCACTGTTAGACAAAGGGGATATTGCTTTATCGGGTAAAGGGGTTCATCGGGTATGTCAGTTGACCAAGCCTCAGATGGAGACCTTTATTTCGATGCGGGCATTGGCAGCTTCTCCTCTAATGATGGGCGGGGACTTGCCGACACTGGATGATTTTTCGCTGCGGTTGATAACCGATCCTGATATGTTGGCTTGTAATCAGAATGGTGTGATGGGTTCATTGGTATTGGAGCAAGCGGGGCTGGAAACTTGGCGCGTGAATAAAAAAGGCACCGAGGACGCGGGCTGGATAGGGCTGTTTAATCGCTTGGGGGAATCGGTTTCGGTTGAGTTGCAACCTGCTCGGCTGGGGTTAGAAGATGACACATTCCGAATTAAAGATATTTGGAAAGGCGTTGAGCGAACGTTTGGTTCAACGGTATCACTGAAACCAAACGGGGTTCTGTTTGTTAAATTTGAGAGGGAGTAAAATGCATTTTGTAAAGAGCATGATAATCGGATTGTGGTTGATCGCTTCTGGGGCTACTGCGCAAATAGATTATACAGATCCTTTGCCGTTTGGTGATCAGACAAAATGGGCGAAGAGTTCAGATAATAGTGCAGTCGGTGAATGGTGGAATGCGGTTTTTACAAATTCATGGCAGCGCTATGAAAAGCTGGCCGTGAAGTGGTTCAATTCAATCGATCGTGCAGAGGCAATGGCGTTTGCGCTCTATACACATGATCACGGAGTGTTGAAAATTACGGGGCAGTGTTTTCCTTTGTTGCCGGATGAACCAAAGGTGGTGACACTGGAGTTTAAGAAGGCGGGCGTTTGGCAAAAGGTTCAGACGTTGCCGGTCTGCTATCCTGGGTGGTCGGTACATTTTCGCGTTGAGGGATGGGATCATCAGGTGGATGTGCCCTTCCGACTACGCTTGGGTGAGCTCTCCTCTTTTGAGGGACTCATTCGGAAAGATCCGGTGGATCAAGATGAGATTGTGGTGGGGGTGTTGTCGTGCAACTCTCCAAAAGATGATGAGTTTGATACACGGTTGGCATCGGTAGCTGCATTACAGCATCACAATCCGGATCTACTATTTTTTGCAGGGGATCAGAATTATACGCATGATGAAGCTACGTATGGCTGGCTACAATTTGGGGTGCAGTTTGCGGAGGTGATGAAAGATCGCCCTACGGTCTGTATTACGGATGATCATGATATTGGGCATGGTAATTTATGGGGTGAGAGCGGCAAGGCATCGGCAGGTTTATCGGGTGCAGCAGATGGGGGCTATATGTTTCCTGCTTCGTTCGTAAATATGGTGGAACGTCAGCAGTGTTGGCATTTGCCGGATCCGTTTGATCCGACGCCGGTTGAGCAGGGTATTGGGGTGTATTATACGGATTTAACGCTGGGTGGCATTAGCTTTGCTATTTTAGAAGACCGTAAATTTAAGTCGGCTCCGATGGGAAACATTCCCCCTATGGGACCGCGGCCAGACCATATTAATAATCCAGTGTATGATCGTGCCGCGGTGGATTTGGCGGGATTGTCGTTATTAGGAGAGCGTCAGTTGGCGTTTCTGGATAGTTGGGTGCGGGATTGGCAGGGAGCCTCTATGAAGGTGGCCTTGTCACAAACTGCTTTTTGCGGTGCGGTTCATGTGCATGGTAATAAGGAGCCTAAACGATTGTTAGCTGATTTGGATTGTAACGGATGGCCGCAGACGGGCCGAAACAAAGCGGTTCGTGCATTGCGACGTGCGCGTGCCACGCATTTATGCGGGGATCAGCATTTGGCGGTTTCAGTAAAGCATGGGGTGGATGATTTCAGGGATGGACCGCTGGCTTTTACGTCTCCTGCGATTGTGAATACGGTTTATGGGCGTTGGTGGCATCCAGAGGAGGAGCTGCCGGGAGGCGGTGATCCGATTGATAGTGTGCTTCCGTGGGTGGGTGATTATGAGGATGGATTGGGCAATAAGATTACAATGCTTGCCTACGCGAATCCAGGAGATCGAAGCGTACGTGCGCAGCGGGGCGACGGGTATGGAATCGTTCGGTTTAGCAAGTCCAGCGGACGCATTGTTTTTGAGTGCTGGCCCCGTTTTGCAGATGTGCATGCGGGAGATGCGGAGCAGTATCCGGGATGGCCGTTAACCTATCATGTTGCTGTTAACGACGGTCGTCATCCGGTGGGGTATTTGGAAGAAGTGAAGCTGCCCTGTGTGAATGCGGTGGTTGCGTTGACACATGATACAACGGGCGAGTTGATTTATTGTTATCGTGTGAAGGGGCACACCTTCAGGGCACCGGTCTATTCAAAGGGAATCTATACGTTGCGAGCGGGAGTTGATTCGGGTGATAGAGTGCTTCTTCAAGGTGTGAAGATAGACTAGTGCAGCGTCATTAAAGAGGGTGCTATGGGTAGAGCGGTTGCGATTTTTTTGTTCATATGCTGTTCGGTAGGCTCTTCGGGTGCTGCACCTGAAAGATGGCCTTATTGGCGGGCTTATCACAAGACTCCCTTGGAAGAAATTCGACCGCAAACATGGCGAACAGAAGAGGATGTGATAGACGGGTGGGACTGGTCGCTACCACCAACCGTGGAGCCGGATCCGAATGGGTTGATGGCGATTCGTCGTGCCAATCATCTACATAGCGATTTACGTTCATTTCTGGAGCCGCTGGATCTGCCGATAAACACGACGGTTACACTCTGGATAAAGTGGAAAGAGTTGGAGCCGGTTGAGGGTGTTTATAGATTTGATCTCTTGCGCAAGCGGATTAAAGAGGCTGAAGATATGGGGTATAGCGTGGTTTTACGCATCCTTTGTTCAGCCACTATTTTTGCACCCGATTGGCTGGAGGCATATGAGATTCCCTATCGGAAGGAGCACAAGCAGCCTAATCGGAAGATTACTAATTATGAGGTGGCTACACCGGCTTTTCATAGCCGATATTTACAATTGATTGACGCATTGGGAGTCTCTGGAATTCCTCAACTGGAGCCGTTGCGGGGAGTGTTCGTTGGATATGCTTCTCCGTCTTATGGGGATGAAGGGATTGGGCCTCATGGAGTGAACCCAGATGAGGTGCCGCATGTAATGGAGCGGTTGGATGCGTGGGCTGCGGCGTTTAAGGGCGTGGAGCATAAGGTTTTTATGGGGGGGATATCTCAATACGGACTCGCCAAGGGCTTTGGGGTTCGCCGAGGTTTTGTGGAGATGTTTTTATATCACATTCCGGATGAGGTTATCGGTCAACAGGTGGACGAATCTGGCTATCTGTGGGTTGATGAGTCCGCTGCGATCCTGCGGCATAGTGTTTTTCATGGAGAAGAGAATGAGGAATATGAGGAGTCATGGGCTACTTCAACGTCTGATTTCCGATTTGGTACGAGTACAGATAGCTTTGTGTATCGTTATTTCACATCCAATTTGAGGTTGTTGCAGATGCGCTGTAACTATGTGCTCTATAATTCGTTTTCCCTTTTACCGGAGCAGCTGGTGTGGGTTGGACAGAGTGTAGGGCGGACCGTGGAGAATACGCCGGATATTTGGTGCGCATTACGGGAAAGTTATGTTCGTCCGGTTGGAGCCGTGAAGAATTTTGAGCGCTGGTTGTATCAGCGGGATTCAGAGGGGTTTGAAACAGAGCCCGCCATGCGAGTTGATCATGCGATCAAAATGTGGATGGTTGATGGAGAAAAGAATTATGATTTTGTCGCACGTCGTGGTCAACGGATTGGATTGGCTATTGATGATCGATGGTGTGGGGATGCTCCGGTCGATGTGGCGATTAAGGTAACTTATTTTGATGTGGGAAGGGGAACCTTTCAACTGGTGACTGGAGGTCAGGTGCGTACCGTTGAGTTGACCGGAACCGAACAGGTGAAGACGGCTACCTTTTTTTTGAGACAGGTTGAATTTTCATCTCATACTGTTGATTATGATCTAATTTTTGAAGGGCTGGAAAGTGAGCCGACCATATCATTTGTGCGTGTGATTCGCTTAGACATGGAGTAGTTTGTTTCTGATAATTGGAGCGAGACGTGAGCGAAGAGTGGGAAACACGACATTCTCTATTGATACGTGCGAAGGATCCGTCTAACGAAGAAGCGTGGTCGGAGTTTGTCACGTATTATGAGAAATTTATCTATCATCTGTTACATCGCTTGAATATTAACGCGGATGATTTTTATGATCTGGTGCAGGATATCTTGGTTAAGCTTTGGAAAAACCTAAACTCCTATGAAGAGCGGCGGGCAAAATTTCGGTCGTGGTTGGCGTTTGTGGTTCGTAATACGGTATATGACTATTTTGACCGTGAGAAGCGACGCAATAAAGCGCTGAGGCGGGAGCATGAAATCGCAAATCATCTACGCGAAACACCCGTGACTGAAGTGGAAGCTATGATTGAAAAAGAGTGGATTATTTATGTAACGGATTTAGCGATGCAACGGATGGAGAAAGTATTTTCAGGCAAAGCTATTCGTGTTTTTTCGTTGAGTCTGGATGGGATGTCCGTAGAGCAAATTGCTGAGCAACTGAACCTGCAGAAGACGTCTGTATATACGTTAAGAAATCGTGTGAAAGCCCGCTATATTAAGGAGATTCATGCATTGATGGGACAACTGGAGAGATGATGCATAAGAAGCCTGACAAAGAGGGTTTGGAAGGTTCTTCATTGGCGGAACGGTTGGAACGACTGTATCAAATGGCGGAGCATTATAATGAAGTGGATGATAAGGAGATCAACCCATCGGTAGATAGTTTAGCAGCGGTTTCGCAGCGGTATCAATCGCCTGAATTAATTGCTAAGGGTGGGATGAAGCGTGTGTATAAGGTATATGATGCGCGAGCAAAGCGCTCGTTGGCGCTTGCAATGTTACGGGATGATGTTGCGGAGGACCTAAGAGACCCTTTTATTCATGAAGCCTGGTTAGCGGCTCAGTTAGACCACCCAAATATCATGACGATTCACGATGTGGGTGTGAAGGCGATGGATCAACCCTATTTTACGATGGACCTGAAGAAGGGCGCTTCGTTGCGGGAGCTGATTGAAAAGCTACACGCTGGCCACCACAAGCTAGAGGCGCAATATCCACTTGAGACTCTATTGCAGATTTTTTTAAAGATTTGCGATGCCATTGCCTATGCACATTCGGTGAATATTCTACACCTGGATTTGAAACCGGCTAATATACAGGTGGGGGAATATGGACAGGTATTGGTTTATGACTGGGGCTTGGGGCGTGTTTTAGCAGGAGAGGATCCGCAAGAGTTGGATCGAATGCTGTTTAATCCAAAATTATTGGGATTAACCAATGTGTTTGGTCAATTCAAAGGAACACCGGGCTACATGGCGCCAGAGCTTATCAACGGATTTTCTCACTCCTTTCCAGTTGACATGTGGGCCCTTGGGACGATTGTGTACGTGATGCTGTGTGGCTATATGCCATTCGACGAGATTCCTCGCTTTGGTGC
>OZSS01001245.1_pt1 | contig 11914 bp, 11 predicted proteins | sample 1779911 | NCBI WGS metagenome assembly OZSS01 (sample SAMEA2603589, study PRJEB24840) | metagenome | biome: Water; feature: Photic zone; material: Seawater sample | place: Mediterranean Sea | collected 2013-11-12 | depth 10 m | reverse complement strand
GCTCATCAGCTAATTCAATCACCTGATCAAGATTGCCATCTTTCACCTTTACTGTGATCCAAACCATCATTGCCATGTTGACTCCTGCTGAAGTGAGGGAAAAGGGATTCCAAAACTTACTAACTAATAGATACATAATAATCAAGTATTGATCAAACTTAGTGGTAATACTGGTCTCAGTGTATAATTTCCGTAAAAGCCATTAAAGAGGCCTAGGACTCCCCAAGCTGATTAGTTGCACAACGCCTCGCAAGGCACACCATCACCATCACGATCCAGATTCTTATAGCCACACTGGCGAAGGTAAGCCTTCGCCTCATCACAGATCGACATATCCTTGCAGTAGCGTTTGGCTGAGCAATCTACTTCAGCGACTGGCAACTTGGCGCTGAATGGATTGATCGCCCCACTACAATCCTCTGCTATCAGCGGCATCTCTACATCACTGCCAAGAATTGCTCTCAAAGCAGCAATTTCCTTGGCATCTGCAGTCATTTCCCACTTGAGCTTCACAGCCACCCAAGCCCGAGCATACTCTGCTTGATAAGCCTCATTCGGTGGGAGCCAATCTGCTGGATCTCCAGCGCCTTTCTGTCTGTTGAGCCCACGATCCACAGCGATCAGCGTGTTCGGATCGCTGAGATCGTTGGCGTAGTCTCGCTTTCTGTAAGCATCCCAAGCGTAGCCACCTGATTCATGTGCTTCCTTCAATGGCACCATGTGGTCTATGTCGAGCTTACTGGCATCAGTGATGGTTCTGCCACTGTATGGATCATTCCAGCTTCCTGAGACCACCCTACAGCCTTTCTCTGTCTTGAAGCCAACTGGCGTCGTGGATTCAGCAATCAACACCTCATGTCGGGCATTTTGACAATCACGGTCCTCATCCACCCAGTGCTTCCATGCCTTGCGATCATAGGCTGGACATTCAGCAAGAGCATAAGCTGGCAACAGCAGCAACAGGAGTAGTAGACAGAGGTGTTTAAGTTTCATTGTGCCTTCAGTAAGAGAATCTAAGCAGCTTCTGATTTCTCATCCAAACAAGGCTCAACAGGATATCCCAGATCTGCTGGTGGTTCCCAGAGGATTTCGTGATGGAGAAATCTACCTTTCTTGTCATTGACAATAGTTGGCCCGCTAATCCTGCAGATGTTGTAGCCTCTCAGAATCTGCTGTTTCCTCGGCAGGTCGCAGTCAGCAAGAATAAAATGGAGGGCCTCCTCCGGAGTCTTCCAGAAGTAGGCTCCGGTCAGCGTATTGTCTGATGTGAGTAGGTCATCACCAACGTTATGGATATCAAAAAAATTATCATTGGGATGATGAAACTGGAGATAGTACCAACCTCGATGTTTTTCCCAATACTCAACTTCTTGAGTGGAGTAGCCCATTTCCTTATCATGCATATCATGGCTATCGATATATTCACCTACCTCCTCAATTTGTAATTCAATAGCAGAACTACTGTTCGGCATATTGTCATAGTTTGCCTCCATTGGCTGCCCCTTCTCCGTCATTATTTGCCTAAATCCCATAGTTGATCTCCATAGTAAGTTGGAATATTTGGGCTTGGATGCCCAACAGTAATTGCTGCTATTTTTGGATATATCACAACGGAAATCTCAATACCAAATCGAGGTGATCAGAGACTATTTAAGCCATCATCAACCCCATTCTAAGACCCCTCTCCAAACCACTGAAAATGCAGTATTTTTAAGGCTCAATTTTCTTGATTAAAATGCTGTTTTTCCTTGCTTTTTACTTCATTTTTGTGTAATATTTAAGGTTCACTTTTTCCCTCAAAATCTGACCCGTTTTTCTTAAAAAATTATCCAAATGGAGTCGCTATTGTTTTCCGCCATTTTGTCATATAAATATTCTTTTGAGTATTTAATCTGCCTGTCTGGATTTCTTCTTTTCATAGGCACCACTGCAACAACAAGAAAGACCAGCTTCACGGTGGCAAGGGAAGCTCTGGAAGCTGATCTGCCAACTGGAATCCTAAAGCGAGGGGTGCGAATTCGAGATGGGCCCTGAGCGTCTGAATCGGGTGAATTCTTTTGTCACTGGAGGGAGAACGCTTTCTTCTTCTCCTCTTCTTTACAAGAGAAGAAGAAAGCTTCTCTCCTCCTGCTTCAGCAATTTCGCTGGGGCAGCAACTTCAAACCTTTTGGAGAGTTTATGACAATTGAAGCCATTGACATGCTAGGAGACAGCCTGCTGGAAAACGCTAGCTATACCAAAGTAGGAGAATCGGTTCACGATCACATGACTCGTCTCACCCCCATTCCAGTGGTTCAGCACGCTGTTGACGGTGATGTGATTGCCGACACCATTCGAGTGCTGGACATCATGGGGCACGATCCCAAGCCCAACACAGGGGCAGTATTGAGTTGTTCAGGGAACGATGCGTTGAGGGCCTCTTCCATTTTAACAGAGCCGGTATCCTCAGTCTTTGGAGCCTTCTCATTGATGATTCCAATCTTAGATGGCGTAAGAGATCGCTACCGTACTCTGCTGGATACAATGCTGAAAATTTATGACCGGGATCTTATTCGTGTGATGACTATCCACAATAAGATCCCAGTCAGCCCATCTATGCCAAGGGAAGCATTGGTAGCGCTGGGTCTTTTCAATGAACTCATCTTGGAAGAGTGCTTTCAGCGCAAGCTCCAGATCATTGACCTTCGTATCATTTCAGAAAGTCCAGATTCCTACTCTGAAATCTCACCGATTGAACCATCTGGGATTGGTGGGCTTAGGATTAGCGAAGCCATTTTAAACTCCTACAAGAAGGAGGTCTGATGCTGATTAGAATCGTTGAAAATCAATTGCTCAACGCTGAGATCGCTGAGCGCTTCAGCTATGCACATACTAGCCTTAGAGAAGAATCAGAACCACTCTGGTATTTTGGTATACATTTTATCGGCGAAGACACTACCGTGCTAGCCCTGAGAGATCAGAGTGCTGCTGGTGGCAAGGAAGTCCTCGACTTCATCATGGCTGCTGGCGAAGCGGAGAAGAAGTGTGTGGATCTGAGTCCCTTCTTACTGAGTAGAAAGGAGGAGGCTGATTTGATCAGAGAGCTTCGGCAAGTGAAACGGAGGAGAATTAGATCTGGAGATGTAGCGGAAGCTGAGTTGGTCAACTGAGTTAGAACTCGGGATTTAGATTGAGGGCTGGGATTTCAGGCAGGGGCAGCCTGAAAATTCCAGCCTTACTCTTCAAGGTTGGTTGGAATTCTTCAATCAAAGAGGTAATCAAGTTGCCAAATAGAGAATAGAACCAACTGGAGAGCGAGATAGCCAGTGTAGGCCCATTCATTATCATTAACGCCAAAGGCTCATCAACAAAGGAGGATTATGAGTGAAGTAATTGATCGTTTTAGAGGAGAGTTTGATTGGCTATCAAACTTCTTCTTATGCCAAGTAGAATTTGAAGGGATAAATTTCTCAAATGTTGAAGCGGCATTTCAAGCTGCAAAGTGTCTTGATATGAAAGAGAGAGAAAGATTTTTTGGTCTATCCGGTGGTCAGGCCAAGAGACTAGGGAAAAGAGTGGAGCTTAGACCAGATTGGGAAGATGTGAAGATTGATATCATGCGACAGGTTCTCAAAAGTAAGTTCAATCAGAACCCAGAGCTTAGAAAAAAGCTGATCGCTACTGGAGATGCTGAGTTAATCGAAGGCAATAACTGGAATGACCGGTTCTGGGGTGTCTGTAGAGGCGTTGGCCAGAATCACCTCGGCAAACTGCTGATGGAAGTCAGAGTGGAGTTGAAGGGCGAGTAGGTTCATATGAGCTACGGGCACAGATTTTCAGCCTACAAGCTAAAATCTATGCCCTGCTCAAGTAGACTAATTTAATGATATCAGGCATCTCCCCTGAGCGTCCTACTCAATTATTCGAAGATCCCGTAATGTTGAAAGGATCATGAGAATTCAATTCAAATCTTCAGCAGATCGGAAGAATGAAGAAAGGCAACGGCAATCCAGCCAGCAACGGCAACAGCAATTCAGCTTTGTCGAATTCAAAAACCCAATCGGAGACTAAGATGACGATAAAGTTAGACTATACAGAGATCGACAAGATTGACAGAGAGCTTGACCAAGAGCATCTTGCAGATCTTGAAATTGATCTGCATTGGATCCAGAAGGAGATTCTTAAGGCCGAGGGGCCAAGAGCCCAGAAGTTCTGGGAAAACCGGCTTGCTGAGAAGCAAGCTCAGATTGCTTCCCTCAAAGCCCAAATGTAAACATCGCACAGACCCCTCTTCAAAGCATCATAGGCACTTGATAAGTTCCAAGGTGCCGAATGTATTTGCATCTGTGCAGTACCTCAGTGACTACAGTGACAAGAGCAGTCTTGAAATCATTTCAACTCAGTTAGACAGAGCTAGCCGGATCCCAAACAGTAGGAATCAGGCTTCGACACAAGAGCCTACCAATTCAATCTGTAACCAATAATATCAGATACTTCCTCTACTCATCCTCCCCATAGTTCTCTAAAACATCTAATCTTAGAAGCATCATGATAAATCGCTGTGAAGCATGAACTTCAATTAATACAAGGGAGATGGTGATGAGAAATTCAATTCTGCGGAAATCAGTCTTAGCAATCCTTGGCGGAGTATCCTTAATCGCACAAAGCTTTTTGATTACTTCTTGTTCATCATTTACTCAATTCCACCCTCACCATGTTGAACAGCTTAAAAAGACAAAAGAATGCCCAGATTGCTCTTTGAGTGAAGCTGATCTAAGAGGAGCTGATCTGAGTGGGGCAATTTTGAGTGAAGCTGATCTGAGTGGGGCTGATCTGAGTGGGGCAATTTTGAGTGAAGCTGATCTGAGTGGGGCAAATTTGTATGGGGCTGATCTGAGTGGAGCTGATCTGAGTGGGGCAAATTTAAATGACACAAATATAACGAAAGTAGATTTTACAAATTCAGATGTTACTGATGTTGAATTTAGTAAATCTTATATCTATTGGAATACATATGGAAGTCCTATTCCAATTTTTAGTTATGCAAAAGGATTAGATTCTAATCCATTATTAGGACATAATCTTGGAATGTGGCGTTTAGATGAAGATGATTTTATAAAACATTTTGCTGGAACTAATTTTGGAGTACCTTACATCAAAGATATTAGAGAGAAGAGAGTTCTTCAAAAACAGAGAAAAGAAGAAGAAGCCTTAGCTAGAAAGAAAGCTCGAGAAGAGGCAGAACAAAAGAAGAAGGACGCTCTAGCTGCCCAATTTGCTGATTGTTTACAGAACAGAGACTCGACTGAATTTGGCATTAGCAAGTCTCAAGATCATCTAGAAAAACGAAATTACTTTTGCCAAAACGAGATTAATATTGTGATTGCGGATGAACAAAGAAGAAAGCAAGAATTGGAAATTGAAAAGCAACAATTGCTCTCACAAATAGATGATCTGTTAGATGGGAAAACAACAAACGATTTTCACCGCCAATCTCAGCGAAGTCATCTAAGTAGTTCCAATAAACCAAATGATGTTGTAAATCAATTTTTCCAAGGTATGGCGGCAGGTGCAAACAAAGCATTGAATCAGCCTTCAATTGTAAAGGTAGGTGACTCTTGCCCATATGGATATGACGCAAGAGGAGGTTATTGTCTACGATGGGCAGATGAGGGCAGCTACGGGGCAAAGCCTGTCATTCCAATGGCTGGAGGCTCTTGTCCCTATGGATATGAGAAAGAAAAGAACAGCTACTGCCGCAAGTGGTAGTTATGCTTAGAAATTAGAGTAGTAGCGCTACAGAGTAGTCCAGCCCCGCTGAACTGCTGCAAAAGCTTCGGTGAAGTCTTCTCAACACTGCAGCACTCTGTAGCTAGGCCGGATAAGTTCACAGCGCTATGAACTTATCCTGCTTTTGGTAGTGAGTATTCCACGAAGGGAATATCAAGGTTCATTGGAATGATGTCTGGATGGACGAAGGCTGGCTGATCCAACTGAATCTCGGCTGGCAGGTACGTGGCAGTGTACTGCCGCCACGTACAGCCATCCATGATGAGTGAAGAAATCAGTGATTCCTCGGGATCTGGCGGCATTATGTAGTAGTTCGCCTGAGTCCAATTGGAAGTAGTGAGCTTCACAATACTGAAGCGATCACAGCTATGTATTTCTTCCATCAAAAATGTTTTTCTGCTCATCCTCTGCCTTTCTGACCCGACTCCCAAGCATCTTGAAGCTCGTCTTCATCAAAGAATTCCTCAGCATATTCACGAAATGCTGAGTAATCATTTCCAGTACAAAGTTCTGTCATCCGACAGAGATCGAAGTTTTGCTTAACTGTCGGGACTGGAGGTGGTGCTGGGTAGTTGATCTTGCGCCTCCTCTTCTTGATTTTACTCAGCATGGATCTGCTCTAGTAGAAATTGATCTACATCCTCCTTGCGATACCTTACTAGCCGACCCAGCTTGCAGAAAGGAATCACCGGAGCTTCTAATCCTTGCTCCCGTTTCTTCCGCCAGAGCCTCAGAGCTTGTGGCGAAAGTGAAAGATAATCGGCAGCTTGAGCTTCATCCAAGAAGACTGGTTTGGTGTGATCTTTAGCCAGTCTGTGATTGATAACGTTGTAGTTTTCCATGGCATATCTCTTTGAGTTAAATGAAATTAAAAACTGTATTTTACAGACAGTAATTTTACCATATATCTAATCATAGTTGGAAATTACCTACCCCTCTAAACTTACAGCGTCTATCCAGAGCTACTGCGTTCCAGCCAGAAGACTGTCCCACTATCCCAAATCCGCTCTAGACCAGTGAAAACAAGGCCTAGACGGTGGGATTGCTGTCATCCCAGAAAATCCCACTGTCCCACTAAAATCTGATTTTAGTAAGAAAACTGGGATACTGGGATGCACTGGGATTTAGTTGTTCCCACCTGCAAGCCTAGACATAGCCTGCGTTAGCAGACAATTGGGATGCTGGGACAAGATTTCAGAGAGTATGAACATGAGCGGCCATCTTTGTACTCGACCAAGATTCCACCTTTCACAAGCTCACGAAGCAGTTGATCCAACTCACTGCCCGTCACCTTACTCTTCCCACCCTTAACCTTCTGCTGAATCTGCCTTCGCAGCACACTTTGAGCACCCTTTGTGATTTCCTCATTAATGAAAGTTATGATTCTGCGCAGTTTCTTATCTCTAGGTTCTTGATAAACCTCATCGAACACAACAGCAGCAGTACCTTCAAAGTATTTCAGCACTCTGAGTGCTGCTTCTGCAGTCGCAGCATCCACTAACTCGGTGAGTGGATCCTTATTGGATAAAATGCAGTGAATGATATGAATCAGCAGGGTGATGCGGTATTGCTGATCAATCATACGTTTCAGATAGGAATACATGAATGATTCTTCATCCTGCTCGTAGATTTTATAAGCCCTGAAGCTTAAGTCCTCTTCATTGGCCCTCAAAATTTCTCTCGCCTGATCAGACAACTCAATGAGTTGGATGGTGTGCGTGTCCTGATAGAAGCTCAGGGTTCTTTGCCTCAAGACCAGTATTTGCTTAATAATTCCAACAGCAGGGTTGTTATCAAAATCAATGTCGGTGGCTTCTGCACAGGGTGGCTGTGGTTTGAGAAAGTTGAACAGAAATCTCTGTGTGAGCCCACTAGAACAGAACTTTCCATTAACTAGATCTGGAAGAAGCTTGGGCTGAATACCACCGCTGATCGGCATATATGGCCTCCGTATGTAACGGAGCTCCTGTCCTCTATCAACTGGATTGGAAATTGGACTTCCGTCCCATCCTTCGATGAGCAGTGAATCGTCATTACCAGCACCACCCTTGTATTGCCCAAGCCCACTTGTAACAGTTCTGAGCTCACTCGGAGCAAACGCAATCCCAGAGTGATTTTTTGAATGCATCGCAAACAAAGTCTCCATTGTCGTTTTGGTTTCCCAAATCGAATCCAGAATTGGAGCCTCTCCAACCTCGGTATCTGAATTTGAGCGTTTATTTTCTTCCATTGCTGCTTCGTACTCCCGAAGAGCCTCACTGTAGATTCGAAAATTTTCATCCTTCTGATTCACAATCGCTTTGAAGCCCATCGCATTACGCACAACCGTTTTTCCTGCACCAGAGGGTCCCACTGTAGCGAGGTAAAGGCAGCCACTCTGTCCTCTCGATAGGCTCACAGCCAGATTAACCAACCCACCTAAAGCGATGGAAGCGTTCATGAGGAACTCTACTGCTGCCACCTCTGGTTGGACCATCATACTTGCTGCGACTTTTTGTATGTGCTGCTTAAGGATTGGGCCAAAAACATCGGGGGGAAATTTAGGAATTTCCTTTTCGAGGAAATCAGAAATTTGAAATTCTGACTCCGCATCTTCTATCGGCTCAGAACTGGGTGGGGGATGATCTGAAAAGTTTTCAGGATCAATGATACTTGACTCGGGGGAACTCATAATGAGGCTCCTTTCTACATATAAAATGTTGATAAGGAGTCACAGAAATCCAGCATCTCTCAGATTGAAAGATCTGGACATTTAGAGCAGGAACTAAGAGGCTTCAGATGCTACTTTAAAGCAAAGTCACCGCCCTGTGACTCTAATTTTTGGGTGTAGGATCCATAGGTGCTCTAACACCTGTGGATCCATCTCTTTCCACCTTCCAGCCTAAGCCTTCCAGTAGAAACCCAGTCAAACAACTGACATGAGGTAGCACATATTATATCTCAGTGTTTCCTCCTTGTGGAAAAGAACCCCGCATAGCAATTCAAAGTTATAGGAATGAGGATCTGATTTCCTAACGTGACTGAGTCTCTTCCACAATAACTACGCATCAAATTATGCTGAAAAATTAGGTTTCGTGCAGGGCACTTAGTCGGCAAGTAGGCTCATTAAACTTTCACCTTTTCCATCACTGACACCATTTCTTCGGTGTCGATGTCCAAGTAGGTAGCAGTGTTTCTAAGATTGGTATGCCCCAGTGCCTGCCGAACCACCTCCAGATTTCCAGTTTGCTTGTAAGCTATCGATGCTCTTGTCTTGCGAAGACTATGAGTTGATCTCCCTTCCACTCCAATACCTACAGCACTGCACCACTCCTTAACGAGCAGCCGATGATGAGCAGATGTGATTGGGGTACTGCTAGTTCTGGTCGTCAAGCCAGTGAAGATAAAATCTGATCGATTCTTTCCGGATTCTTCAATCCAATCACAAAGAGATTTCTGAGAATCTTCATCTAGTATGACTGTCACAGGCCTGTCCGTTTTCTTCATCCTCACACTGAATTTCTTCTTCAAGTCTCCAAACTCATCCATCACATCCACTACTTTGAGATTCAGCAGATCACTTGTTCGAAGCATTGTAGAAATTCCAGTGTTGAACAGAGCCAGATCTCTAAGTCCTGATTTACGATCAGCAAGTAGTTTGCGAATCTGCTTCACCTGCGTCTTGTCGAAAGCTTTTGCCATACGCTCCTTTCATATGCGTTTGAATCAAAAATATGATTAAAACGTATATGAAATGGTAGCAAATCACAAGTCAATCAATTCATCGATTCTCTAAACTACTGATTCTAATTGCTAAAGCAGCCAATCAACCCTGAAAATTCATATGCGCTTTGGACATAAACGAATATCAAGCTTTTTGAATATTATTTCTCTCTCAAGTTCTCTAAAATTTCACTCCCAGCTATATAAAAAAGTCTGAATATTTAAAAAATTGAATACTGTGCCAGCGTGATCCAATCCCTCTTGGCTATGAAGGGGGGGGTCAAAAAATGTTACTTATTTGTTACATATATTCTAGGGGGGCTATATTCAGAGAAGTTTTTCACCGAAGTTGATTTTCGTCTCTGGATTATCCGTTGATTGATCGCATTTAACTCTGAAACTCGGCTGCTTGTTGGAAGTATTGACCAAAACATTCCGAAGTGAGATAAGGTGCATCTAAACAACACAAATGAGGTGACAACATGATCAAGCATTTTACTCTGACTTTGATTCTAACATTCATGTTCAGCAGTTCTCTTCTAGCAGAGTGTTCCAAGACGGAAATACTTAAGTTTATAGAACTTGGATTCTCCAAGGCAGAGATCAAACAGATTTGCAAAGATGAATCGATCACCTTTGAAGAGGATCTGGACCAAGATACAGAATCAAACCAAACCACTGAGAAGCTCTCCCAAAAGGAAGTGAGTCCTGATGATCAGCAGAAAGAAACTCAAGCTGCTTCAGTCTCCAAAGAAGTGAAGGAAGCAAAAGAGAAGAGCACGTTCAAAGAGTACTTAGATATTGTGACCTTTGGAGTATTTGATGATGACGCAGAAGAGTCTGGAGAGACAACTGAGGTTGGGAAACCAGAGCAAGTTGAGGAACCGAAGCAAGCAGTGAGTGCAGATACTGCAACAGCAAAAGAGCGAAGACATCAGATTGTCTTTGAAATTGGAGGTATGAATGGTAAGTACACTCTCAAGAGTGATGATGAGATTGTAAAGGAATACTCTGGAAGACTAGATCATGAATTATCAGGCGGACTTTTTGTGATCAGTTACCAATACAAATTCGATTCAAACATGGTTGTTGGTTGTTGGTGTCGGTTATCAGGCCTACAAGCTAGAGGGCGAATCTGAGAAGATTACCAGAACTTTTACTACAACCGATGGGTTAGCCACTTTCGATATGGGTTTAAAATTAAAAACTCATGAATTGGAAGGCAGTGGGCTATTAGGGCTGGTCGGATATGAAGGGCACATCACAGACTCAATTGAAATCATACCCCAGTTGAGAATTGGGATTGCAAACAAAGTCTCACTGACAAGATCACTTTACTTCTCAACGAATGTCCCAAATGCAGACATTACCCCTGAGGTGCGAGAAGAATACAGCGAGACAGGTTCAACTTTTGGAGTTGCACTTCCAATCGTTTATCGCTTTGGAACCTTTGGACTTGGCCTCTCATTCTACGCTCTCGCCTCAGGATTTGAGTACGATGGGGATTCCACAAAAGAGGAGGTACGAACTAATTCTGGTGGTCAGCTATTTCTTGGCAACAAATTCTAAGATCCTTCATTTCCCCTTCTATCATTCAGCCACCATTTGAAATGAAATCAACAGGGATTCTACCTCGGGGGTATGAATTCCTGCTGATTTCATTAAGCGACATCTCAAGTCTCAGCACACGGCAGAGCTTCTTCTAAAATCAGGAAAGCTGCTTTTAATCTAGTCTGGCTGGTTATTCAATCTTGCTGCTGGCGTGCCTCTGAGAGGCGTCAGAATCGCTGCTATCGCTGGTTTGGCTGGGCTTGCTTGATGAGGAATCAAGCTACGTACTGGCTGGAGAAGGAAGGATTTTTTGATATAATATATATTTATTCTATAGCTTCTGTTCTTGACTTAATCGCTCTTATCATCCATCACAATCTCCCACTTGCTAGGAATTAGTCCGGTGATGCTTTTTGAAATAATGAATCAAGTAGAGGCGTAATGATTAAACATACTGGAAGCTGCTACTGTAGGAGTATTACTCACTCAACTGAATATGATCCAATGCTGGTTTTCAACTGTCACTGTCTTGCTTGCAAAAAACTGACAGGTGCAAGCATGGGAACAGTAGCCGTTTTTTACGAATCAGAAGTTAAGTTTGAAGGAGATATGAAATTATTCCAACTGAAGGGAGGTAGCGGCAACTCTGTCTACAAGTATTTTTGTGAGAATTGTGGCTGCAGAGTAATGACTAAAGTTGATCTGATTGAGGGACTAATCTATGTCGACTTTGGCACTTTTGATAACTGGAACTCATTCAAGCCGAAAGTTGAACTCTGGAATGAATACAAATCTGATTGGGTGGGTGAGTTCGACTGTGTTTCAACAGTTTTTGAAGATAACGGGACCCTAGAGAGAATTCAAATGTGTTTAGAAAATCTGGATCAAAGAG
>OZSS01001244.1_pt1 | contig 11922 bp, 10 predicted proteins | sample 1779911 | NCBI WGS metagenome assembly OZSS01 (sample SAMEA2603589, study PRJEB24840) | metagenome | biome: Water; feature: Photic zone; material: Seawater sample | place: Mediterranean Sea | collected 2013-11-12 | depth 10 m | reverse complement strand
GGCCAGTGCCGATCCCCAAGGGGCAGCAGATATGGTGTGGGACGCTGTTTCACCCCCCGTTTCAATCAGCGGGTGATTGGGAAGGAAAGGCGCCAGGTGTTTTGCCACGCAAATGGGCCCTACTCCAGGTCCACCGCCTCCATGTGGAATTGCAAATGTTTTATGCAGATTAAGGTGGCATACATCCGCTCCAATTTTAGCAGGACTGGTCAGTCCCACCTGGGCATTCATGTTGGCTCCGTCCATGTAAACTTGGCCACCACATTCGTGGACCTTCGCTGTTATTTCTTTAATATTGGCTTCAAAAACACCGTGGGTAGAGGGATAGGTGATCATTAGTGCAGCAAGGTTTTTACGATGCTCCTCTGTTTTTTCATATAAATCTTTCCGATCTATATTTCCAAATTCATCAGTATCAACGACTATGACCTTCATCCCGGCCATTACTGCAGAGGCTGGGTTGGTCCCATGTGCCGATGAAGGAATTAAGCAAATATTTCGGTGTGAATCTCCCCTGTTCTCATGATAGGCCCGGATGACCATCAATCCAGCATACTCACCCTGTGCGCCGGAGTTGGGCTGTAGTGACGTGGCATGGAATCCCGTAATTTCACTAAGTTGCTCTTCCAATCGATCCAGCATTTTATGATACCCTTGGGCTTGAGCTCGCGGTACAAAAGGATGGATACTGGACCAGCGGGGCCAACTCAAAGGAAGCATTTCTGCAGCAGCATTTAATTTCATGGTGCAAGATCCCAGCGATATCATGGAGTGATTTAAGGCCAAATCTTTTCGCTCCAATCTTTTGATGTAGCGCATCATGGCAGTCTCAGAGTGGTAGGAATTAAAAATTTTATGGGTCAGATAAGGGCTTCTTCTTTTTTGGGCTGGTGGCAAACGATTTCCTTCGATTTTTACTTTGCCTGTGATGTTTTTATGATTTACTACTTTTTCAAAAACAGTTAGAATTTTTAATAAATCCGTTTCATCCGTGGTCTCATTTACGGATATACCCACCGTTTCGGTATCGATGTAATTGAAGTTAATTTCATTTTTTTCTGCTTCTGATCTGATGGCCTGGGCATCAATCTTAATTTTTAGGGTATCGAAGAAATATTCGTTGCTCTGTGTCAATCCTAAATCAACCAATTTCTTTTCGAGTTTGGCCGTGTTTAAATGGATGCTTTTTGCGATTTTCTTTAGTCCTTTGGGTCCGTGATAAACACCATACATTCCTGCCATTACCGCCAAAAGCACCTGTGCCGTACAGATGTTGGAAGTGGCCCTGTCTCGTTTGATGTGCTGTTCTCTGGTTTGTAAGGCCATTCGCAACGCTGGGTTTTCGTCCTGATCCAAGGTTTGTCCTATAATGCGTCCAGGGATGTTCCTTTTATAGTCTTTCTTGGTCGCAAAATAGGCTGCATGAGGGCCCCCATAGCCCAAGGGAATGCCAAACCTTTGTGTGGTTCCTACTACCACATCCACCCCATAGGAACCCGGGGCCTCCAACAAAGTCAAACTCAGAAGATCCGCTGCAACGATAGTCTTTAATCCAAAAGTTTTTGCATTGTTGACCGCTGCTGGGAGATCAATGATGTTACCATTTTTGCCAGGATATTGGAAAAAGGCAGCAAAAAACGAAGTGTCAAAATTTATTTTTTCTGGAGCTCCAATCACCAGTTCAATGCCCAAAGGATTGGCCCTTGTTTTGAGTACAGCCAAAGATTGCGGGAGTATATCGGCAGACACGAAAATTTTTGAAGCCCCAGTTTTTTTCTGCTCCTTCGATCTAACAGCGTAAGCCAAGGTCATGGCCTCTGCCACAGCCGTGGCTTCGTCCAACAGGGACGCATTGGCCAATTCCATACCGGTAAGATCACTCACCATACTTTGGAAATTAAACAGGGCTTCTAAGCGGCCTTGTGCAATTTCGGCCTGATAGGGCGTGTAGGCAGTGTACCACCCTGGGTTTTCTAAAATATTTCTTTGTATCACCGCAGGGGTAATGGTAGGGTGATAGCCCAAGCCTATGTAGGTTTCAAAGAGTTTGTTTTCATCGGAAAGGGCCCTCAGTTGATTCAGAAAGCGATATTCACTAACGCCCTCCGGAAGGGATAGGGGTTGGTCTAAGCGGATGTCCTCAGGAAGGGTTTGTGATAGTAATTCTTCCACAGAATCAACCTCAAGTGTGTTTAGCATTTTAGTGATTTCTTCCTCTTTGGGGCCGAGGTGCCGAGAAGCGAATTTGTCCGTCTGCATGTATGCTTTGTTTAATCAAAAATAAGCTTTAGACCAACTGATTCTGAAAGGACATTCGTTCATTTCTCCATTTTTTTTGAACAAAAAGGACACTTATTAACAGTTTAAAGATATTTTTACGGGGTGAGAGGATTTTTAAAAGTTTTTGACCTTTACGTTAAATATAATATTCATGTGAGTTTGGCCGTTTTGGCCTTGGTCCAAATCACCGCTATGGATTTTGGTATTGACCTCTCCTTGGGGCATCAATTTATTTTTTTTACTGCGCCATTTCTGGGTTATAATTTCATCAAGTTTCATTTTTTTTTCTTTAATAAAACTCCATTTACGTCTGTCAAATATATTTTATTCTCGGGCTATTTGTCACTCTGCTTAACGATGGCGCTCTGGCAAACCCTCTACCTTTCTTTTTCTTTTCAGCTCTTGTTTTTAGTCACTTCAATATTGGGTTTGCTCTACTGTTTGCCCTTTCCAGGCTTAAAGATTAATTTTAGAGGGCTCAAGGGATTGAAAATTCACTTGGTGGCCTTGAGCTGGGTGCTGACTTCAGTGTATCTTCCGATTTCACTAATGGAAAAAATGCCAGAAAACTTTTCTTGGGATTATGCCTTTCAACGCTATCTTTTTGTTTTGGCTGCTACAATTCCTTTTGAAATAAGAGATTTAAAATTGGACGCACCTCAACTCTCTACCTGGCCACAAAAATGGGGAATTCAAAAAACTAAAATAGTTGGGGTGACTTTGTTATTGGTCTTTTCTGTTTTGGAGGGTTATATGAGTAAACCTACCCATTCTTTGATTACTATATTTATAGGAGTTTTGTTAATGGGTATGGTCATTATCTCTAAAACAGATCAATCCAAGTATTTTAGTAGCTTTTGGGTTGAGGGTATTCCTATTTTATGGTTAACTTTATTAATTATATTCTTTTAACATGAAAGTATTTTTAATGTTCCTTATTGTTGTTTTTCAGCTCCCCAAGGTGGAAGTGATTGAAAAGGCCAAATACAAAGAGTACATAGCGCGAGGATATACCCTTATTGACGTCAGGACTCCCGAGGAATTTGAAGCTGGGCATATTGATGGGGCACAAAACATCAATGTAAAATCCGATGCTTTTGTCCGTGAAATTGAAAAACTGTCAAAATCTGATACGCTGCTGGTTTATTGCCGTTCTGGCAAAAGAAGCCTCTATGCAGCGCAGGTCATGGTCTCTTTTGGTTTCGAAAAAATATATGATCTCGAGGGTGGTTTTTTAAACTGGAAACAGGAATAGCAATGGCCATTTAATTCGAATCTTGAACAGCTATTTATCAATTCACCAATCCTGCTCTTTTAAGCAATGCATTTGGGTCAGGGGCTTTTCCTCGGAATCTTTTGTATAGGGTCATGGGATGCTCGGTTCCCCCTCTGGAAAGGATGTTATCTTCAAATGATTTGGCAGTTTCGGGGTCAAAAATGCCCTTTTCTAAAAACAATTCAAACGCATCTGCATCCAGTACCTCAGCCCATTTATAGCTGTAATATCCTGCGGAGTATCCTCCTTGGAAAATATGGGAAAAGGCAGTACTTGAGCAATTATCGGGCTGGTCTTTTGAAAACTGAACGCGCTCCAAGATTTTCTTTTCATGATTTTTGACATCTTGGATTCCCTCAATCTCTTTTCCATGATAAGAGAGGTCCAAAAACCCAAATCCCAACTGGCGTAGGGTTTGAAGTCCCTGCTGAAAGTGGGCTGCTTTCTTGATTTTGCTGATGTATTCCATTGGTATTACTGCATTGGTTTTATGGTGTTTGGCAAAAAGCTCTAATGCTTCTTTTTCATAACACCAGTTTTCCATGATTTGACTGGGTAGCTCGACAAAATCCCAAAAAACACTGGTTCCACTGAGTGCGGCATAATTGGTGTTGGCCAGCATGCCGTGCAATGCATGACCAAATTCGTGAAATAATGTAGTTACTTCTTGAAAGCTGAGTAAGGCGGGTGTGCTTGCCGTTGGTTTGGAAAAATTACATACTATAGATATGTGTGGGCGCTGTCCCTTTTTTTGCCCGCGAAATGAGGTCATCCAAGCACCGTTTCGTTTTCCAGGTCGAGGGAAAAAGTCGGTGTACAAAAGGGCATAAAATTCATTGTCCTTATTGTAAACTTCATATACATCCACCTCTTTGTGATAGCCTTCGATTTTGTCATTTTTGGTAAAACGCAAACCGAAAAGTTTTTCTGCGATTTCGAATACGCCAGCTTTTACCTTTTCCAGAGGGAAATAGGGTTTTATGACTTGCTCGTCCAGATCTAATCGCGCTTGTTTTAGCTTTTCAGAGACATAAGCACTGTCCCATTTTTCAAAGTCGTTTATGCCCAAATTTTTTGCGGCAAAATCTACCATTTCCTGCCATTCTTTTTGAGCAGCGGGATAAGCTTTTTGGTAAAGATCCTCCAGAAAATTATTAACGATGGTCTCTGAATTTGCCATGCGTTCCTCTAAGACAAAAGCTGCATGAGAGTCATATCCTAGAAGTTCCGCCCGTTGTTTTCTGAGTTCGATCAATCTCAGTATGATCTGAGTATTGTTGTTGTCATTGTCTTGGAAACTGCGACGCCCAAAAGCCAAGGACAGCTCCTTGCGGAGGTTCCTGTTTTCGGCATAGGTCATAAAAGGTACATAGCTGGGGTAGTCTAAGGTAAAAATCCAGCCCTCTTTGTTTTTTGATTTTGCCATTTCGGCAGCCATTTCTTTGACTTGATCGGACAGTCCTTTTAAGTCGTCCTCCGACTTGATGTGAAGTTGGTAATTGTTGGTGTCTGCCAAAATATGCTCACCAAAAGTAAGACTGAGTTGTGCTTTCTCTGTGTCGATTTCGCGCAACATTTCTTTTTTATCGTTGCTTAACAGTGCCCCATTTCGGACAAAAGCTTTGTATTCTTTTTCTAAAAGTGTGCGCTGTTCGTTCGATAGATTTTCCGAATCGCGTTGATTATAAATTGTTTTGATTCGCTCGAATAAGGCTTGATTGAGTCGAATATCATTTTGGAATTTTGTCAACAAGGGCGCAGCCTGCTGAGTAACGGCCTGAATCGCATCAGAGGTTTCTGCACTGTTCAGATTGAACAAAATAGCACTGTTCCGCTCCAATAGTGCTCCTGTATTTTGAAGAGGCTCCATGGTGTTTTCAAAACTGGGGGAGGCTGTTTGTTGTGTCAGCTCGTCGATCTGTTTGAGTGCACTCTCTATGTTTTTCTTTAGCGCAGGAATAAAGTGCTCGGACTTTATTTTACTAAAAGGAATGGATTGATAGGATGTATCAAAGGGGGATAATAAAGGATTTTTCAATCGATTAAGGATTAAGCTTTTTACTGCTATTAATGACTTTAGTTTTTAGTTCTTTTTTGTATTGGACTAAGCTGTCCAGGACATCGGAATCCGTGGTACCTAATATTTGTGCGGCCAAGATACCTGCATTTTTTGCGCCGTTGAGCGCAACAGTGGCAACGGGTACACCGCCAGGCATTTGAAGAATGGACAACACAGAGTCCCAACCGTCAATAGAGTTACTCGATTTTACGGGTACACCGATCACGGGTAGGGGTGAAACCGATGCAATCATCCCAGGCAGGTGGGCGGCGCCTCCGGCTCCGGCAATGATTACCTTGATACCTCTTAGGTGGGCTTGGGTTCCATAATCCATCATTTTCTCCGGGGTGCGGTGGGCAGAGACAATATCAATTTCAGTTTCAATATTAAACGCTCTAAGGATGTCTATTGCTTCTTGCATGACCGGTAAATCCGATTCGCTGCCCATTATGATTCCTACTTTTGCCATTTTATTTAGTAATTACAGATAAGGTTTCTTTTACTTGTTGGGCCATTTTTCTGGCCGTATCTATTTTGGGGTGTATGATGGTAACATGTCCCATTTTCCTAAAAGGACGTGTTTCTTTTTTTCCGTAAATATGAGGAATAACCCCCTCAATGGCCAATATTTGGTCAATGTTTTTATAAACCACGGGCCCAGAGTATCCTTCTTTACCCACCAAGTTGACCATAACGGCCGTAACCTTAGACTCGGTTTTTCCCAGTGGTAAATCCAAAACTGCCCTGACGTGCTGTTCGAACTGACAAGTATAGGATGCTTCAATGCTAAAATGCCCACTGTTATGGGGTCTTGGAGCCACTTCGTTGACCAATACCTCACCCTCGTGGGTCAGAAAAAGCTCTACTGCGAGTAGGCCAATATGACCATATGCCGCAGCGGTTTGCTGGGCAACAGCGATGGCTTTTTCGGCTGCCTGATCTGAAATTCTCGCGGGGCATAAAACGTATTCAACTTGATTGGCCGTGGGGTGAAATTCCGATTCTACCACGGGGTAATGGGTGGTTTCTCCCTGTGGGCGGCGACATACAATTACGGACAGTTCCTTTTCGAAGGGGACCAGTTCTTCGATGAGACTGGGTCCAGGATTGAGTTGTTCAATATCCTTGTTCGAACGGATGATAGCAACCCCATAACCGTCATAACCCATTTCGGCGGATTTCCACACAAATGGAAAAGACAGAACTCCTTTTATCACGGCATCCTTGACTTGGTCCAAGGTTTCGTACTCCTCGAACGAAGCAGTAGGAATGTGGTGTTTTTTGTAGAATTGTTTTTGGGAGCATTTGTTTTGAATGGTTTTTAAAACATGGGGTTGAGGATAAACCTTTACTCCCTCTTTCTCCAACTGCTCTAATGCTTCAACATTTACTTTCTCTATTTCAATGGTCAAGATATCTACTCCTTTACCGAAATCATAAACGGCTTGGAAATCGGTTAAATCTCCGACGACAAATTCATCACAAGCCAGTTGGGCAGGGGCATTTTCGCTCGGATCCAACACCTTGGTTTTTACATCCCATTTTTGGGTGGTATAGAGCAACATTTTGCCCAGTTGACCCCCGCCTAAAATTCCTAAGGTTTTTGTTGTAGAAAAAAAATCCATCTAGCAGTTTTTACAAAAATACGCATAACTTTTTTGCTTGAAAAAAAACCATTCAATTTGGATATCTTTGTCAGAAATAAATCGTTGATGACAAATATAGTACTCTTTGGAAAACCAGGTGCGGGAAAAGGAACACAAGCTGAGTTTTTAAAATCTAAATATCAATTATTCCATATCTCTACTGGGGATTTATTCCGGCATCATATTTCTAATAAAACCGATTTGGGAATGTTGGCTCAATCCTATTTGAACAAAGGAGACTTGGTCCCAGATCAAGTGACCATCGATATGCTAAAGGAGGCCGTGGACCAAAATACCGAGGCAAAAGGTTTTATCTTCGACGGTTTCCCAAGGACGACCCAACAAGCCGAAGCCCTGGACGAATTTTTGAGTGAGAAGTCCATGAGCATTTCGGCGACATTGGCCTTGGAGGCCGATGACGACATTTTGATCGATCGCTTAATAAAAAGGGGGAAAACCAGTGGCAGGGCAGACGATCAAGACGAAGAGAAAATCAGAAACAGATTCGATGAATACAATAACAAAACCGCTCCATTAAGAGCTTTTTATGAAGCGCAAGGTAAATTTCACAGTGTGAATGGTATCGGAGAAATTGAAGAAATTACCCAGCGGTTGACGGCTCTGATTGATGGATTACTAATAAAATGACCGAAGCCAATTTTGTTGACTACGTAAGGCTCAATCTCAAATCGGGAAATGGGGGCAAGGGTTCTGTCCACCTTCATCGAGAAAAATTCATCACCAAAGGGGGCCCAGATGGTGGAAATGGAGGCCGAGGCGGCCATATCATTGTCAGAGCAAATCCCAACCTGTGGACGCTGTATTCTTTTAAATTTTCCAGACATTTTGCAGCAGGACACGGTGGTGACGGAAGCAAAAATAGAAGCAGTGGCGCACAAGGAAATGATGTCTATATTGATGTCCCCTTGGGAACGGTGGTAAAAAATTTGAATACGGAAACAGTTATCTGTGAGATGGTCGAACCCAATCAGGAGTTTATTTTATTGGAGGGGGGTAAAGGCGGACTTGGAAATTGGAATTTTAAATCCTCCACCAATCAAACACCCCGCTATGCTCAGCCCGGAATCCCCGGTCAGGAATTGGAAATTATTTTGGAGTTAAAAGTACTGGCTGATGTTGGTCTTGTGGGTTTTCCCAATGCAGGTAAATCTACCTTGCTCTCCGTCATGACTGCAGCTAAGCCTAAAATTGCCGACTATGAATTTACCACCCTAAAACCTAACCTTGGGATTGTTCCCTACAGAGATTTTCAATCTTTTGTAGTGGCAGATATTCCAGGTATTATCGAAGGAGCGGCAGAGGGAAAAGGTTTGGGGCACTATTTCCTGCGTCATATTGAAAGAAATTCCGTTTTGCTATTTATGATTCCCGCAGATACCCATGACGTAAGAAAAGCTTTTGATATATTGATGGGAGAATTGAGGACCTACAACCCTGAACTGATAGATAAAGATTACGTGGTGGTGCTTTCAAAAAGTGATTTACTGGACGACGAGCTAAAGACGGAATACCATCAGGAAATGGAAAAAAACTTTGGAGAGACATCGCATTGTATGATATCCTCTGTGGACCAATCTGGGCTAACTGCCCTTAAAGACATCCTTTGGAAAAAACTAAACAGCCCTAGTGATTAACCGAAAAACTATAAGCCTTTTATTATTTATCCCTGTTCTTGTCTTCTCACAGTTCAAGACTCCTTTTGAGTCCTATGATTATGAAAAAGATACCGAATACAAACAACAATTAACTTCCCTAAAAAAGAGTGAAAAGGAGGGTGCTGTCGAAGTAATTGAATCCATCGCAGCGCTGTCTTCAGAATATCAAGATTGGGAAACTGCTATTGCATACTACGAAAAATTAATCGAGGATTACCCCAAGGCTGAATATTATTTTAAGGTGGGTGTCGCGGCAGCCAGAAAGTCTCTGGAGGTTCCCCGGTACAGATCTGTTCCTTACATAATAAAAGCCAGGAAATCGGTACTAAAAGCTCATGAAATGGAACCTGAAAATGTTACTTTTTTAAACTTGTTGATCCCTTTGTATGCTGAAATTCCAATATTTTTTGGGGGGAGCTATACTTATGCAGAGCAGCAGTGTAAATTATTAAAAAATTTGAATCCACTGGTTGGGATGATAATGCAAGCCTACCTGTATGAGGTGCGCGAAATGTATTCCGAGGCCAAGTCAGAATTTATTCAAGTTTTTACTATCTCAGAAAATAAAATAAGCAGTTTTGATACTCGAGGATCCCAACTGAGTAGAGATCAGCTGTTTAAGCTAGGACGCGCTGCAGCCCAATACAAAATATATTTTGAAGTAGGGGGTAGGGCAATGGATTTATACATAGATGACTATGGACGTCGAGATAACTACCCATTGGAATGGGCGCATTTTTACCGGGCAAAAATTTATTTTAACAACGATCAGTTACCAAAGGCAATAAAATCTTTGCAGCAAGCATTGGAGATTAATCCCAATTTTGAGGAGTGTTTGGCCTTTTTAAAATCTATTGAAGATGAGTAAATACCATTTTATCGCCATAGGAGGGAGCGCCATGCACAGTCTGGCCATTGCTTTAAAAAACAAGGGCCACCAGGTCAGCGGTAGCGATGATGCTATTTTCGATCCCGCCAAGACCCAATTGCAAAAAGCAGCGATTTTACCAGAACAAATGGGTTGGTTTTCCGAGAGAATTGATCCTTCAACAGACGCTGTGATCATTGGAATGCATGCTAAAAAAGACAATCCTGAGCTGTTGGCCGCTCAGAAAATGAACCTACCCATTTATTCCTATCCTGCTTTCATTGCCCACTATGCCCAAAACAAAACCCGGGTTGTGATTGCTGGAAGTCACGGGAAAACTACAATTTCCGCTATGGTTTTGCATGTGCTGAATTACCATCAGAAAGCTGTGGACTATATGATCGGTGCTCAGTTGGATGGTTTTGAAAATGCTGTTTGTTTGTCTGAAGAAAACGAATTCATAATTCTTGAAGGAGATGAATACCTCTCTTCTCCTATCGATCTGAGCCCCAAATTCCATCACTACAAGCCACAGATAGCGCTGATCAGTGGGATTGCATGGGATCATGTCAATGTCTTTAAGACTGACCAAGAATACATCCGTCAATTTGATCTATTTATTAATACCATTACTGCAGGAGGAGTCTTGATTTACAACGAGGAGGATACGACATTGACGGGGTTGGTAAACGCTTCTCAGAATACCATCAGGAAAGAACCTTATGGTATCATTCCTCATACGGTAACTGATGGTACTACCTATTTGGAAACTGATGAGGGGGCGGTACCCTTAAGTATTTTTGGTAAGCACAATTTATCCAACCTATCAGGGGCCAAGTGGATTTGCCAGCTTATCGGTATTGATGAGGACGATTTTTATCAGGCGATTATTAGTTTTAAAGGAGCTTCAAAACGATTAGAAAACTTGGTGAATGGAAAAACCAGTTCCCTGTACAAGGATTTTGCCCATGCGCCCAGTAAAGTAAAAGCCACTGCCGACGCCGTAAAAGAACAATTCAAAGATTACAGACTTATTGCTTGTTTGGAATTACATACCTACAGCAGTTTAGATCCCAGCTTTATAAAAAATTATCGAGCCAGTTTATCCCAGGTCGATTTGCCAATTGTCTATTACGATCCAGAGGCCCTAAAACTTAAAAACAGAACCCCTATCAGCACCGACGAAATCAAGAAGGCCTTTGGTGAACCCAAGCTTGAGGTGTATACCCACCCCGATGCATTAAAAACCTATCTTTTTGGAATGAATTATGATCGGACCGTCTTGTTGATGATGAGTTCAGGAAACTATGGAGGGCTCAACTGGGAGCGACTGAAAGAGAGAGTATTACAGTTTTAATTTCCTGGGAATTCCTACATTTAAGCTTCTAAATCTTTAAACTTAAGTTATGTCCAACCCTACCCCAAATTTGACCATCAAGCAATGGCAGCCAGACGACCGACCCCGAGAAAAATTAAAAAACAAAGGAGCTGAATCCCTCTCTGTAGCAGAATTATTTGCTATCGTTATCGGTAGTGGGAGTAGAGGAGAGAGTGCGGTATCCCTAATGAAACGGATCCTGCATGGGCAAAAAAATGGACTCAGTGACTTGCATAAAATCCCCTTAGAAGCCTTGATAAAATTTAAAGGGGTTGGATTGGTAAAAGCATTAAAAATTAAGGCGGTTTTTGAAATTTCAAAACGTTTACAGTCACAGCCTTTTCAGGAAAAAAAACAATTTAATTCTAGTGCAGACGTTTTTCAGAGCTTACAAGCTATATTGGGAAATTTACAGCACGAGGAATTTTGGATTTTATATTTGAATCAGTCCAATCGACTATTAGCAAAAAAATGCCTCAGTAAAGGCGGCATTACCCAAACAGTTGTCGATGTACGATTGGCCATTAAAAACGCCCTTGAAATCGGTGCCACAGGAATGATTTTAGCCCACAATCATCCCTCTGGAAACCTAAACCCCAGCCGGCAGGACAAAGAAATTACCCAAAAATTTATTAAGGCTGCCAATACTTTTGACATTATAATTTTAGATCACCTTATTGTATTTGAAAAGCGTTATTTTAGCTTTAAAGATGAAGATTTGGTTTGAATGATACTGGTC
>OZSS01001243.1_pt1 | contig 11931 bp, 10 predicted proteins | sample 1779911 | NCBI WGS metagenome assembly OZSS01 (sample SAMEA2603589, study PRJEB24840) | metagenome | biome: Water; feature: Photic zone; material: Seawater sample | place: Mediterranean Sea | collected 2013-11-12 | depth 10 m | reverse complement strand
AGGTTTTTCGTCAAAGGTCTTGAATCAGAATTTATTATCGACGATAATAAAAAAGAATTTGATTTTATTCTCTTTTATTGAATATAAGGATATATTTGTAAAAACCTAAACTATCAATTCAATCAAGTTTTAATGAATTTTTATAATGAATGATTCTCAAAGAGTATCAATATTAAGCGAAGCACTTCCATATATACAAAGTTTCTCAGGTAGAAAAATTGTTATCAAGTATGGTGGTTCTGTTATGGAGAATGATAATTTAAAAAATGCTTTTTTTAGAGACATAGCACTTTTATCAACCGTTGGGGTTTGTCCGATAGTAATTCATGGAGGTGGACCAGAGATTAATAATTGGTTAAAGAAATTAGAAATATCTCCTAAATTCGAAAATGGATTAAGAATTACTGATCAAAAAACAATGGAAATTGTCGAGATGGTTCTAATGGGTAGAGTTAACAAACAAATTGTAAAAGGCATTAATAAAACTGGATCCTTAGCTGTGGGAATATCAGGTCTTGATGGCAACTTAATTCAATCTAGAGAACTAGGAGATGGTAGCCATGGGTTAGTGGGAGAGGTTACAAAAATCAATCCTGAAATATTAGATCCTCTTATTTCTAAAGGATACATCCCAATTATTTCTAGCATTGGATCAACCTTGGAGGGTATTTCCCATAACATTAATGCAGATTTTGTTGCTGGAGAAATTGCTGCTGCAATAAATGCAGAAAAACTTATTCTTCTTACTGATACTCAAGGGATTTTAAAAGAAAAAGATAACAAAAATAGTCTTGTTGAAAAAACTAATCTCAAAGAGGCAAGGGATTTTATTGATAAAAAAATTGTGACTGAAGGTATGATTCCAAAGACAGAATGCTGTATAAGAGCTTTAGCCCAAGGAGTCAAAGCAGCTCACATAATTGATGGAAGAATAGAACATTCATTACTTCTTGAGATTTTTACAAATTCCGGAATAGGTACAATGATAGTCGCCTAACCCATGAAAACTTATGAGCAAGTTTTAGAAAAAGTAGAACTTGCTTTAGCTAAAGGTGAGTATCATTATTGCATTGAATTTCTTTTGCCCATAATCGAATCATTTCCTTTATCAAGCAAAGAGGGAGTAAATTTAAGAACAATCTTAATTACTGCTCTATGTGGTATCAATAAAAGGGAGGATGCTAAAAGGTTTTGTAAAGAACTTCTAAAATCTTACGATAATAAGACGAGAGAAAATGCAAAATATTTGATGGAAGTTATAGACTCTCCTGACATTAAAAAGCCAGAAAATTGGAACTTACAGTTTGAAAGCGACCCATCACTCAATAAAAAATCTCTTAACTCACTGCGCAAAAAAAGAGAAGTATTGAAGAAAAAAAAATTTATTAATGTAACTGAGACTCCAACTGGTGAAACAAAACCCTTTCAGAAAGGCTTTTCACTGATCATTTTTTTAATACTATTATTATTAATTCCACTTTTAAGTGGCTGCGTAAAAATTGAGGATACCCTTGATCTTAGTGAACTTGATTCAATAACTAATAATTTAGTGATAGAGAGTAAATACATAAAGAAATTTCCTTGGCAATTAAAATTTGAAGAGAAGATGAAAGATATTTTTCCTGACGCAGAAATTGAACAAGACGAATCAACCTTTTTTTTGAAACATAAAAATCTCAATTTAGAGGATACAAAGCAAGTTCTTAAAATCACCCAAAATACAGCTGGAGAGTTAGCGGGAGAATCAACAAATATAGAAATTAATACTACTCAAAAAAACTTCATTTTTTTTAAAAAATACTTTTACAGGTTAGATTTGGATCTAAATTCTATTAAAGGCATTGATAATTTAGAACTCATTTTCAAAATTATTCACCCTAATAAAGCTATCCTTACCGATAAAAATAATTCAAGTTTAGAAATCACAAAAAATCTAATAATTTGGGATTTAAATCAAGGGCAGATAAATAGTCTTGAATTTTCTTTCTGGAGCCTCAACAAACTCTTGATTGGGATATCTATTATTTTAATAATTATAATATTGGCTTATTTATTAAGATTCTATAGATTTAAATTAGGTTCAGATTTACCTCAACTTCCATCAAAGTAATTACAACTCTGCTGGATTAACATCTATTGTTAAAAAAACATTTTTTGGAATAAGTTTCCATAATATTGATCTATCAGGTAAAGGAATCTTTGTTCCTTCAGGGCCATGTATTAATATCTGCCATCTAAATTTTTTACCGACTTTAGCTATTAAACTAGGGGCAGGACCAATTAATTTCCAGTTCTTTTTCTCACAAAAACTGAGTAGATATTTTGCTAATTTTATTGCAATTGACTCAGTTAATTCAAAATTTTCACCTGATAATTTAAGTAGACAAATTGTGCAAAATGGAAATAAATTAGCATCCTTTCTCAATCTTGAGTTTTCAATTAAGAATCTTTCATAATCTCTTTTTTGAAGATACGAAATCACAGGGTGGTTAGGTTTATATGTTTGAAAAATTACTTTCCCTTTTTTTTGGGCCCTGCCGGCCCTTCCTGCTACTTGCAAAAATAATTGTAATGATTTTTCTTCTGCTGAAATATCTGGGCGATGAAGCAACCCATCTGCTGCAATAACTACTGAAAGAGTAATATTGGGAATATCAATACCTTTTGCCAACATCTGAGTACCGACAAGAATATCAGCATCACCTTTAGAAAACTTTGAAAGAATATCTCTATGACCATCCTTTCCTGAAGTTGTATCTCTATCAAAGCGAAGTACTCTTAAGTCAGGAAATTCTTCATTTAAAAACTCTATTACCCTTTGCGTACCAATTCCAAAAGGTTTGAAAGCAGTTGAATGACAATCTGGGCAACGATTGATCAATCTTGATTTATGATCACACCAATGACAACTTAACCATTTTTTACCTTGTGATCCGAGATGAACTGATAAAGGAACGTCACAGTTGGGGCAATTTATTAAATATCCGCAATTTCTACAACTTAAAAATCCACTATGCCCCCTCCTAGGGATCAAAATTATTGCTTGCTCTTTTTTTAAGCGTAGTTGAGGAAGCAATTGTAATAATTCATTGGAAAAAATTTTCATATTTCCATTCTTGAACTCATCCCGCATATCAATAATTTTTATTTCAGGAGTCTCATTACTGGATATCCTTTGAATCATTCTTACCAATTTAAAATTCCTTTCAAAAATACACTTTTTCCAAGTCTTCATTGATGGGGTTGCACTCCCAAAAATTAACTTTGCAGAATTCCTTTTTACTATTTCAATAGCAATCTCTCTCGCGTCATAGCAAGGCATAGGACTATCTTGCTTATAAGAAACATCATGTTCTTCATCCATTATTATTAATCCCAGATTTCTGATTGGAAGAAAAACTGCCGACCTTGTACCTATTACTATTAAAGGTTCATTAGCATTAATAATTTTCTTCCAAACTAAAGTTCTATGATCGGGAGAACAATTACTATGATATTCGTAAACGACATTATTAAATCGCCTACTAAACCTATCAATAAGTTGAGGAATTAATCCAATTTCTGGGGCTAGTATCAAACAACTTTTTTTCTTAAGAAATTGATCTTCAGCAATTCTCATATACACTTCTGTTTTACCTGAACCTGTTTCGCCCCAAAGAAGTAATGCATCTCCTGGTTTCATTGTTTGAAATTTTTGAAATGCAATTTTTTGCTCATTTGTAAGATTTGGTTTTTTCGTTGCGATATGATCTTTTACAAAGGAATTTAATTTACTATTTATATTTTTTTTTCTTTTAGATTTAGCAAGATAATTTTTACTGACCATTGAGTTGATTAGAGTGTAATTAAAACCAGACTTTATTAATTCACTTTGCCAATTACCTTTTTTAGACAAAGTATCCATTAAAAAAAATTCTTTTTTGGTTAATCCATTTTTCTTAATATCAAATTCTTTTTTAGTTTCAATCCATATTTGATCTTTTAAACCTTTAGATAAATTTTTATATTTACCAATCCAGCCAGGAGGAAATGCAGTTTTAAACATTTTTAAATTACTAACCATATAAAAAGAGGCTAGGGAGTCTATCAATTCTCTCCAAGATTCATCAATTATTTTTTTCTGCAAAATACTTTCAACAAACAAATATCTTATGCTTTTTCCCCCAGTAATATTTGATTCATCATTTTTGATTGTCGAAAAGTCTCTTTTGGAGATCACCAACCCATTTAATAATCTCCCCCTTAGTCTCACACTTACAATATCTCCAACTTCTGCTCCAAGATTATTTCCATCTAAGTAGTAAAAGCTTTCATTACTACTACCTATATCAAGCAAAATTTCCAATTTATAGGAGATATTTAATAACTGATTACTTGCCGGCTTCAAAACTTTTTCTTAGTATTGGATTGTTGAACATTCCACAAAGTGTTTTTTGCACATTGTAAGTATCCTGCTCTTAAGGGAGACATGAAGCTCTGATCATTGACTGAAAATTCAAAAATGATCTGCCTGTCTGAGAAATCCCAAGACTTTTTACTTTAGGTAATCTATAGCACTATTTAAATTTTTCAACAATTTAGAAAACTTTTCTTATTCTCATTTTGTAAAAAAGTTTTTTAAACATTAAGGGGACTTTACTACTAAATGTTCAAATTAGCCCTAAATAAAATTTTATCTAGTTAAATTCACCGTAGAAAGGAGTCAATTATGTGTCCAGTCGCAGCAGAATCAAAGAATTCCAAGCCTAGTTCAAAAAAAAAGATCAATAAAAAAATTAATACAAATTTAGAAACAGTAGTTGAAGAAGATAGTAATAAAAATAATCAAACTTTACAGACATCTGCTGAGTTAAACGAAAGCAATATTGAAAATAACAATAATGAATTTAGTGATTCTGAAGAAGATAAAGGGCTCGGGAATATAAAACTTGGGCCAAAAGGTATCTACACTGAAGATTCAATAAGAGTTTATCTCCAAGAAATTGGAAGAATTAGACTTTTAAGACCAGATGAAGAAATTGAGCTTGCAAGAAAAATTGCTGACTTACTCCAATTAGAAGAGCTAGCAACTCAATATGAGTCAGAAAAAGGACATTTCCCATCTGTAAGAGAATGGGCCGAGTTAATAGATATGCCTCTTCCCAAATTTAGAAGAAGACTTCTCTTAGGGCGGAGAGCTAAAGAAAAAATGGTTCAATCAAATTTAAGATTAGTTGTTTCCATTGCTAAAAAATATATGAATAGAGGTTTATCATTTCAAGATTTAATCCAAGAAGGAAGTTTGGGTCTAATTAGGGCAGCGGAAAAATTCGACCATGAAAAAGGTTATAAGTTCTCTACATATGCAACTTGGTGGATTCGCCAAGCCATTACAAGAGCAATTGCGGATCAAAGTAGAACTATTAGATTGCCAGTTCACTTATACGAGACAATATCCAGAATTAAAAAAACCACAAAAGTTCTTAGCCAAGAATTTGGCAGGAAACCTAGTGAAGAAGAAATCGCTGAGAGTATGGAAATGACAATCGAAAAATTAAGATTTATAGCTAAAAGTGCGCAACTTCCTATTTCTTTAGAAACTCCAATAGGGAAAGAAGAAGACTCAAGACTAGGAGACTTTATAGAGGCTGATATAGAAAATCCAGAGCAAGATGTTTCTAAAACTTTACTAAGAGAAGATTTGGAAGGAGTATTAGCCACTCTTAGTCCAAGAGAAAGAGATGTTCTCAGATTGAGATATGGAATTGATGATGGAAGAATGAAAACTCTTGAAGAAATTGGCCAGATTTTTGATGTGACGAGAGAAAGAATTAGACAAATAGAGGCAAAAGCTCTAAGAAAACTTAGACATCCAAATCGAAATGGGGTTTTAAAAGAATATATAAAATAAAAAAAGTTAAGTATAATAATTAGCTTTAAAAACTCGCAAAATAATAGCTTAAAATAAATTCGACTTAATTTTTAATTCAAACTCAAAATAATATTTAATGACTAATTTTAAGCTAAAAATAGCTAGTAGAAGAAGTAAGCTAGCAATGGTTCAAACTTTATGGGTTAAAGATCAACTAGAAAGGAATATTCCCAATTTAGAGGTATCTATAGAAGCTATGGCAACTCAAGGTGACAAAATCCTTGATGTAGCCTTAGCAAAAATAGGCGACAAAGGCTTATTTACAAAAGAACTTGAAGCACAAATGCTCGTAGGACATGCAGATATAGCAGTACATTCTCTAAAAGATTTACCAACCAATTTGCCTAATGGCCTTAAATTAGGATGCATTACAAAAAGGGAGGATCCTGCAGATGCTCTAGTAGTAAACAAAAAAAATGACTGTTATAAATTAGAAAACTTACCTGAAGGTTCGATTGTTGGAACAAGCTCCCTAAGAAGACTTGCACAATTAAGAAATAAGTACCCGCATCTTGTTTTCAAAGATATCAGGGGAAATGTTATTACAAGAATTGAAAAATTAGATGCAGGAGAATTTGATTGTATAATTCTTGCGGCCGCTGGTTTAAAGAGATTAGGCTTTGAATCAAGAATTCACCAGATTATCCCAAGTGAAGTTTCCCTGCATGCCGTTGGCCAAGGAGCACTAGGCATTGAATGTAAATCTGATGATAAAAAAGTTTTAGAAATTATAAATATCTTAGAAGATAAACCCACCAGTCAAAGATGTCTAGCAGAAAGGGCTTTTTTAAGAGAGCTTGAAGGTGGATGCCAAGTCCCAATAGGTGTGAATAGTAAAATTCAGAATGAACAACTTTGCCTTACTGGTATGGTTGCATCTCTTGATGGAGAAAGGCTTATTAAAGATCAATATATTGGCAATATTAATGATCCCGAAGAAGTAGGCAAAGAACTAGCTAAAAAATTAAAGCAGCAAGGTGCCGAAGAAATACTAAGCGAAATATTTGAAAAATTTAGAGAAAAATAAAATTAGTTAATTTACTAATTTAGGATCAATTTCTTTTTTGTATCTCTCTTCACAATCTTTAATCACTTTAACAGCTTCTTCTATCCCAAAAAAACCATTGACAGTACATGTTCCTGGTTTTTTTAGATCTTTGTAGTGCTCCCAATAATACTTTGTTTCTTTTAACCAATGATCTCCAAGGTCTTCATAACTTGAGATATGATCCATTCTTTTATCATCTGCGAGAACCGCTATTACCTTATCATCGACCTCTCCACCATCATCAAATTTCATCACCCCAATAATCCTTGCTTCCACAATAGATCCTGGTATCAATGGCTCAGTTACCCCAACAATTTCTACATCAAGCGGATCTCCATCTTCATCCCATGTCCTTGGAATACATCCGTAAGCAAAAGGATACGCAAGTGATGAATAACCTACCCTATCAAGTTTAAGATGGCCCGTTTCTGTAATTAATTCATATTTATTTATGGTATTAGAGTTCAATTCAACAATAGTGTTTATTATTGTATTTGAGCTATCAGTGAAAGCATTTAGTATGTGCAATAAATTTGGGGTAACCCTGCTTGGGGGCTGATTTAGATTTGCCATCAAGAAATTATTTTTGTTTATCTTACATCCTCACACCTAACCAAATTCTTTAAAAGTAATGTTTCAGCAAAAATCATTTATTTTAGACCTTAGATGATTAATAAAATAGTTAGGCGATAGTTCTTCATTAGTTACATCTCTTACCAACTCCATACAATTAACTGATCTGCCATATTTATGTATATTATTTTTTAACCAAAAGATGATCTTTTGATATTCACCATTTTCAATTAAGTTGTCAATCAAACCTATGTCTCTTTCCATTTGAGAAGATATTTGCGCACTTATAACATGTCCTAACAAATATGAGGGGAAATATCCAAACGCCCCTTCACTCCAATGAACATCTTGAAGACAACCTTCTGAATCATTAGATGGTTTAATTCCTAGAAGTTCATCATATCTTTTATTCCATTCTGTTGGAATATCTTCAGCAGGTAATCCTCTTTCAATTAAATCTATTTCAAGTTCGGTTCTTATTAATATGTGTAAGCCATAAGTCAATTCATCCGCTTCAACCCTATTTAATCCTGCCTCCAAATGATTAATAGATTTCCATAGTTCTAAATAATTATTTAGAGAACATCCAGCCGAAACAAATTTGTTAAAAAATCTTTTTGAAAAAGATTTGGATTTAACTATTCTATTTTCCCAAAATAAAGATTGACTTTCATGAATACCCATAGAGGTTGCTTGACCTAAAGGCCAAGCAAACCATTGATGACTTTGAGATGGTAAACCCTGCTCATAAATAGAGTGCCCCCACTCATGCGCAGTTGCTAAAAAACTTGATAATGGTTCACCTTCAACAATTCTTGTCGTAATCCTGTAATCATTAGGCCCTAATGTAATCGAAAAAGGATGAGGAGATTTACCAACAACAACTAGATCTTTATCTCTTCCAAACTCATCAAGTAATTGAGAACATAAATTATGTTGAGATTCTGGACTCAAATCCCAGTGATATTTCTTAGATTTATTAATCCCTCTAATCAACTCTGGAAGAGTATCTTTCAAAGGCTGAAACATTTTATTCAGCCACTTTAAAGTTAATTCAGGCTCAAAGGGTTGGGCTAAAGTTTCCCATGGTGAATATTGATCTGATATTTGTTTTGCCTCTTCAATCCGCAATTTAACTAATTCTTCAAAGAAAGGAAGAAAAATTTTAAAATCAGATTTTTCCTTAGCTTCTTGCCAGCTTTCATACCCTTTAGATTTTGCCTTTGCTAGAGACTCAACTAATTTAGGATCTAAATTTCTTTCTCTATTAAATTCCTTCAATAAAAGACTAATATTTCTTTCTTTATCTTTCATGAAAAGTTGATTATCGGAATTTCGTTCAATATCTGCTAGTTCATTTTTAGCAGATTGTATTAAATTAGAAAATTCCTCCGAAGAATTTCTTTCATGCAATACTTTTGCAATATAAGTAAGTTGTTCAGACCTCCAAGAAGCACCTTTTTTTGGCATTCCAGTATTCTGATCCCAATAAAGTGTATTTTGGATTGAACCTAATATTTGTGTTTCTTTAAGGTAAGCACCCAGATTATTCCAATGAGTTTCAGCCAAAGATTTAAATGGAAATTAAATTTATCTTAAGATAAAAATTTTAATGTCTGCAGTAAAACATCCATCTTTGTACATAATTAGGATATTGATTAATTAAGTTTTAAATTATATGGAACAAAGATTTTCAAAATTAAAATTCATAACTAATGGCGAGGGTTTTATTGATATCACATATGATTTAAATTTATGTGTTAAAAAAAATAATTTTCATTCCGGAATTTTAAATTTAACTTCACTTCATACAAGTTGCAGTTTAACTATTAATGAGAACGCAGATCCGAATGTACTGAGGGATCTAAAAAAGTATATGCAATCGATAGTTCCCTATGATTCCTACTTAACCTTATCAAAAAAAAGAGAAGAAATATCCTATAAACATTATCAAGAAGGGGCTGACGATATGCCAGCACATATTAAAACAGCCCTAACAAACACTTGTTTATCTTTGAGTTTTCAAGACGGGAAAATTCTGCTTGGCACATGGCAAGCAGTTTATTTATGGGAACATCGATTTGATCAAAAGGAAAGAATCATTAATGTACATATAATTGGTGAGAAAAAGTAAGATATTTATAATGTAATAAGTCAGATTTATTATTTAATGGAACCCTACATTTTGCAAGATGAAGAATTGGATGAATTAGTTGTCAAAATACCTGGCTGGGAAATTAAATCTAAACAAATCCAAAGAGAATTTAACTTCGCTAATTTTATTGAAGCCTTTGCTTTTATGACTAAGGTTGCTTTAATCTGTGAAAAATATAATCATCATCCTAACTGGGAGAATGTTTATGCAAAAGTAATAATTAAATTAAATACACATGATCTAGGAGGTATCACAAATCTGGATCAAACATTAGCTTCGGAAATCAACAAAATTTTCGATCAATAAAAATATAAACTTCTTTTCAACTATTCAAAATGTCTAAAAATTTATTGCCAGTTACTATTATTAGTGGATTTTTAGGTTCTGGCAAAACTACACTTCTAAATCATATTTTAAAAAATCAAGTTGGTATTAAAACAGCTGTTTTAGTCAACGAATTTGGAGAAATCGGAATAGATAATGACTTAATAATAGAAGGCTCAGAAGATATGATCGAATTAAATAATGGATGTATATGTTGCTCTATCAATGGCGAATTATTAAATACCGTATCCAAAGTTTTAGAAAGAGCTGAAAAATTAGACTATTTGATTGTTGAAACAACTGGATTAGCAGATCCATTACCAGTAGCCATGACTTTTGCGGCTGGTGATCTTAGAGAAAAAGTAAGATTAGATTCAATAATCACTGTCATTGATGGAGAAAATTTTGATTTTGAAATTAATAATACAAGTGTCGCCTTTTCTCAAATTTTATACGGAGATATCCTTCTTCTTAATAAATCTGATTTAGTAAATGAAAAACAATTAAAGAAAATAGAGGAGTTTATAAATAAAATAAAAAAAGAACCAAGGATTTTGAGATCAACTAATAGTGAAGTTGCATTACATACAATAATGAGCGTGGGTCTATTTGAGACGGATACTTTTGAATTCGAGAAAAATAAAAAAAATATAGAACAAAATTCAAACGATCACTCTTCTCATTCCCACGATCACTCTTCTCATTCCCACGATCACTCTTCTCATTCCCACGATCACTCTTCTCATTCCCACGATTTGATAAATAATATCGAGGGTTTTACCTCAGTTTCATATGAGACATTTGAACCATTTTCTTTAAGGAAATTTCAATATTTCTTAGATAATCAAATCTCAGAAAATGTATTTAGAGCAAAAGGAATACTATGGTTTATGGAAAGTGAAAGAAAACACATTTTTCACCTATCTGGAAAGCGGTTTTCTCTAGATGATGAGGAATGGACAAAAGAAAAATCTAACAAGATAGTATTAATTGGGAAAAACTTAGATCACCAAACTATTAACAATCAACTGTCATCATGTAGATTTAATTCAGATTAGAGTTCATATTAGGATTTAATTAATTTTTGAAAATACTTATTAAAGGATTTAAAGAAGCAGTAACCGAATTAAAGCTTTTTTATTTTATTTCGTTTATTGTTGCACTCTTAGTAATCATTCCAATTTTCAATTTTATTCTTGAAGGATTTCAATATGTTGTAAGTGGAAATTTTTCATTAGGTATTGCTGGAGGAGAAGAGGTATTAGAGACTTTAAAAGTTTTAGTACTGACAAGTTTTTTTGGAGGAGGATTAGGCACTTTGAATGGATGGATACTTTCAAATTGTGATTTTAAGTTCAGAAAAGTTCTCCGTATTTGTCAGCTCATTCCACTAGCCGCCCCAGCATACCTAATAACAGCTGTTTTGCAGGATTTAGGAAGTATTTTTGGTTATCAAGTAACTGGTTTATGGTGGGGGGTAGTAATACTTTCAATCTCTACTTACCCATATGTATTCATTCTTGCTAACGAAAGTTTTAATAAATTTGGAATTAATCAAATCAATGCTAGTAGAGGATTAGGAGTTGGGCCGTGGAGGAGCTTCTTTAAAATCGCTTTTCCAATGGCTTTGCCAGCACTAATAACAGGAATAAGTTTAATGTGTATGGAAGTAATGAATGAGTTAGGAACATTTGCATTATTAAATATTCCAAGTATTTCTACGGGTATAGCTGAAAATTGGATAATTGAGGGTAATCCCAAAAGTGCTATTGGACTATCTTTGGTAGCTTTATTAATAATTTTCACTTTAATTATTTTTGAAAAATTCTCGAGAAGAAAATCAAAGCGGTGGAGTGAAAATCCTGCATCAAAAGATTCTCAAGGGTGGGAATTAAAAAAAACAAGAGCTCTTTTAGCAAT
>OZSS01001242.1_pt1 | contig 11936 bp, 6 predicted proteins | sample 1779911 | NCBI WGS metagenome assembly OZSS01 (sample SAMEA2603589, study PRJEB24840) | metagenome | biome: Water; feature: Photic zone; material: Seawater sample | place: Mediterranean Sea | collected 2013-11-12 | depth 10 m | reverse complement strand
GGGTGGGCATGCGCTTGCTATGGGAGGGATGGTAAAGGGCAGCCGTTTTTTTGGGACGTACCCGACGCTTGACCTCAATAATCCTCTTGACCCCGGCCGAGGAAGATGGATACCAACCACCTCCAACTCACAGTGTGCGGCCTCTATCGCCCACTGGATGGGCGTACCTCAGTCAGATGTGGGCAAGATTTTCCCATCATTGGCAAACTTTGCTAGTCCCTTTGAGGCCAGCTCTAATCTTGACTTCATCCGACTATGAGATCGCTGATGTCAAAATCAACCAGTTATCTGCCGTTATTTTTCTTCATGTTAATGTTATCTGGCTGTGGTGGCGGTGGTGGTGGTTCTCAATCCCAAGCGGTAGATTCGGATAGAGATAATGATGGCGTGCTCAATTCCTTGGATGCTTTTCCCGATAACGCTGCCGAATCTGTGGATACTGATTCAGATGGGGTTGGGAACAATGAAGATACCGACGACGATGGAGATGGGGTATCCGACATTGAGGATAGCTTTCCTTTAAATAGCTCTGAGTCACGAGATACCGATTCAGATGGGGTTGGGAACAATGAGGATAATGACGACGATGGCGATGGGGTATTGGACTTGGAGGATGTCTTTCCTTTGGATAGCTCTGAGTCGTTAGATACCGATTCAGATGGACTCGGAAATCATGCAGATGATGATGATGACAATGATGGAGTTTCCGATTCTGCAGACGCATTTCCACTTGACGCAAACGAGAGTGTTGACTCCGACGGGGATGGCATTGGAAATAACGCGGACCCTGATGATGACAATGATGGCGTTGAGGATGCTAGCGATGATTTTCCGGAGGATGAAACACGGTCAGCGACTCCGAGCATAAGTCTCACGGTCTTGGAGGCAAATGCTTATGAAGCAAATAATCAGCTCGGAAAGTTTCAGATTCAGAGGACCGGAGATCCTGTGGAGCTTAATATTGACTTTCAGATATCGGGTAACGAGAATCCAACTCGTGGTTCGGTGAGCGAGGCTGATATTAGCCTGTCCTATAGCGACGGTGAGGGCGTTGGTACGACCCTAAGGTTGGCGGAGAATCAAAATTTCCGGGTGATTGAAGTCTTAGCCACACAAGATTCTGTGAAAGAAGTTCCTGAAACACTAACTTTAACCCTGAAACCCAAGGAAGGATATGAGCTTAGTACTGATGTTGCGGGTTCGGTAATTGTAAGCGATGCTAATAATGCGCCAGAAAATGGAAGAGTTTTTTTAGGTGCATTTGGGCCGCAAGACGGTGCGGATACTGTCGCCTCTGGGCTGCTTAGCTTTGTGCTACAGGGCGATAACGACGCCGGTGTGCTGAACTATAACTTCTCTAATCTCGGTTCGACAAGGACGGATCAGCATATCCATCTACTGCCCTCTGGGACCATCGTGAGGGATATAGAAGAGTCATTGCTTGACGAGGACGGACATTTAAGCTCCTTTACATGGGATATGGCGCCTGGAGGTATTTATACAACAGAGCAGCAGGTGTTGAATGCGCTATTTGAGGGGAAATTTTACATAAATATTCACACTGCGGAATACCCAAATGGCGAGATTTCGGCAACTCTGGTTTTTGATGCTAATGTGAATGCGCCAACAGATTCTGAGGGCGGAGAGCTTGCCAATTATGCCGGTCTAACAAAAACTCAGGTGGATACCGACGTCGTTAGGTTTTTGAATCAATCTACATTCGGTTCGACGGAGCGAAGTTACAACGAACTTAGGGCGACTATCGAAGAAAATGGAGAGAATCGGATGGCTGCCTACGAAAGTTGGATAGATAGCCAGTTCGAAAAACCGCAAACTGAGATGCTTACACTTTTGGATGAGACTATCCCTCTCTTCCTTTCTTGTGATATCACTCGGAATGCAGGTTGCGATAGGCCTGAGCCGGAGGAAAATCTGAGAAGAGATGCTTTTTGGCCAATGGCAATTTATGGTCGGGATCAGCTGCGGCAGCGGATGACATTTGCGTTGAGCGAGATTCTAGTGGTGAGCGATCAGGACGCTGGGGTGAGAAATGGCCACCGAGGTGCAGCTGATTATTGGGATACTCTCGCAGAAAATGCTTTTGGGACATATCGGCAGTTGTTGGGAGATGTGACTCGTCATCCTATAATGGGTTTATACCTCAGCCATCTCAGGAATAAGAAAGAGGACCCGGCAAAGGGAACTTACCCCGACGAGAACTATGCTCGAGAGGTGATGCAGCTGTTTACCTTTGGCCTCGTTCACAGACAAAAAAACGGATCTATCAAGTTAGGAGACAAAAATCTTCCAATAGAAACTTATGATAACTCTGTTATCAGTGAGCTGGCACGTGTAATGACCGGCCTTTCTTTCAGTAAAACTAATAATGGCACCTCAGTTATTGACAATACTAATTTCTCAAGGGGCAATAGTTTTAACAATTCTGTCCAACACCGGTGGACGCACCCGATGAAATTCTTCACGGCCCACCATGACTTTGGTGAGAAGATATTATTCGAGGATAGTGGTGAGACAAAAAAAATAGGCGCGAGTAGTTCGATAAGTATCTCATCCGCAAATGAAGAACTTGAGCAGGTTCTCGATTACTTGGTGGGACATGGGACAACCGCTCCTTTCATTTCGCGGAAACTAATACAGCGATTTGTGACGTCTAATCCCAGCCCCGGCTACATAGAGCGTGTTGCAACTGCCTTTGGAGAGCAGGGAGATCTCCGTGCTGTGATCAAGGCGATTCTTCTTGACCCCGAGGCTCGAAACCCTGCGACCATTAATTCTCCCAGCTATGGAAAGTTCAAGGAACCGCTGCTCCATCTCACATCCGTGTTAAGGCTACTGCGAGCTAGTTCAGAAATCCCGCTGGGCGAGTCTTATGCAGTCGATAATGATGCGATTCCCGGGGTGGGTCATAGTAATATTGAAAGATTTGATCCTGAGGCTACACTCCTGCGGATTGGTAACATGCAAGCTATCGGGCAAGAGGTCCTTCGCGCTCCCTCGGTATTCAACTTTTTCTCACCCGACTTCGCACCAACTGGACTCATAGCTGGTAACTCGTTGGTGTCACCCGAACTTCAGCTTGTAACAGAAAGTCAGATATTCAATACATTCAATGTTTTTTCTACCTTGGTAAGCTCAGCTGGTCTCAGTAGAAGCAGTCGATATACAAATTTTAATCTCACCTACACGAGGGATCAGTTTAGGGTTAAGCTAGACCATGAAGTCCTCGATAGTGTTTGGGAGAGCACGATGGGAACTGATTTATTAAAAGCTGAGGCTATAGTGAGGTTCTTAGATTTTTATCTCAACGCAGGACAGATGACTAATATTGGGCAGGAAGTCAACGTCGGTTCTGGAACAGATACTTTCATAAACTTTCTTACCCAGCGTCTGTCGACCTATTCAAATAGTATGAACCGCAACCGACTTGCCGTTTATACCATGATGACCGCACCGGATGTTCAAATCAGTCGGTAAATGTAAAGGAGTTGTTTTTTATCCTTGATGGTTTTACTGAGATTTGTTCCAAATATTGGCAGACAATAGACTGCGATGAGTGCAAGATCAGACCTTATAAAAAAAACGAGTAGATTGGAGTAGTTCGGATGTGTGCTCACTACCCAAAAGTTTTATTGTCCATTATAGCGTCGGTCCTCATATCCTGTGGGGGAGGAGGTAGCGCGTATAATAATGCTGGTGATATCAATAATGATCCTGTTGTCAATGAACAACCAGCACCTCAAGGTATGCTGATTCGAGCAGAAACCGATTCCGAGATTATTAACAGTGTTCGCCAGGGGCTGATAACACTCACCGAGGGTAATATGGCGGAACGCGCGCTGTTTCAACCCTCAATTGAGGTGACTGCATCTGATGCAGTCACCTCCTCAGAAAACTATACCACCACGTACACTCTTGAGAAGAATGTTGATGAGCATGATTATGTCAAGTATAACGGTGATCATATGTTTATTGCTCCAAGTAAGAGCATGGACTGCTGTTTTATCATGGACGACGTTATTGTTGAGGAGGATCCTACTGCCAGTTCAGCTTTAAATGTTCTGCCGACTCAGACAGATAAACGTAGGATCCGAATCTTGAGGACAGAGCCAGCTACCGCGTCCATTGAGCAGGTCTCGTCTATTGAGCTGGATACTTTGCATACTGTAGAAGGTCTCTATGTGAGTGGCTCTCAGCTCTCGGCAATCAGCTCATCTGGCTGGTGGGGCTCCTATGGAAGTGAGTTCTTGCGGGTCTCGAGATGGAGGGAGCAGACTACTGTTCTTGATATTTATGACATAAGTGACATAGGGAATCCTACAAGTCAATTTAACATTGAAGTGGAGGGAGGTTTTGTGAGCAGCAGGAGAAAAGGCAATATTATCTATTTCATTACTCGACACACCCCATCGATAAGGGGATTTGAGTATTCCCCAACTGCTGAGCAACAAACCGAAAATGAACAACTTCTTAATAACCTTACAGTCACCGATATCTTACCCAAGGTCACCGTTGATGGAGAACCCTCAGAAGCGATTAAATCACAGGATTGTTTTCTTTTTGATCGAGATAATGAACAGGCTCCCGTTAAGATTGGATATCCAACATTGACGATAGTATTTGCAATAGATCTGGTGTCAAATTCCTTATCGAAGGCAAGGTGCTATCTCGAGTCGACGGATGGTATTTACGTGAGTGAAAATACAATTTACCTCACGCAGGTTAATACTTCATCAGCCAAATCGAAAACTATTCTCCATGGATATGACTTGTCGTCGGATTTGAATTATCTGGGCTCTGGAGTTGTCGAGGGCGCACTATATCTTAATGGTAATCGAGATTTTCGGATTAATGAGTATGAAGGCTACTTGCGTGTAGTGACGACGGATCGAGACTTTGATTCGGACGATCGGTTTGATCACCAACTGTCAATCCTTAAGTTGAATGAACAAGAGCTTAGAATGGATCTGATTTCTACACTACCGAATGAGAATCGTCCTCAGGAAATCGGGAAACCCAATGAAGATCTCTATGGCGTTAGATTTTTCGGTAATACCCTCTACCTCGTGACATTTGAGCGCATTGATCCGCTCTATGTTCTGGATCTTTCCGTACCTTCCGATCCTATGATCGCCGGAGAATTAACAGTTACTGGGTTCTCTGATTTTTTACATCCGGTAAGTGAGAATTTACTGTTAGGTCTTGGTCAGGATGAGTCGGGTTTGGTAAAGCTAGAATTGTTCGATGTCGGACGGATGAACCTGCCGTCGTCACTTGGGGCGATGGTGCTAGGTTCAGACGAGAATGCACGTTGGAGCTATTCAGAAGCTCGCTATAATAGACATGCCTTCACGTATCAACAGATTAATGATGACCTAGATCGTTTTTTGGTACCTGTAAGTATGGGTCTTTATAGCGACGCGTCTGGTTACCAGAACAAGGACCGGTTGTATATGTTTGAGTTGAGAAACAAGTCTATCCCTAGCTTAGCGTCTATATTTGAAGTTGGCAGAATCACTACGCCCAGTGGGTGGGATAACCGTAACCGTTCGTTCATCCACGATAATGCCGTTTACTATATAAATGGAACAAGCGTATGGAGTTCCATTTGGGGTAACGCAAATAGTCAATCAGGACCATTCTAGCTTCACTTCAAAGGATTAAGACTATCTTCCACCTAATGACATTACTAATCGGAAACCTACAATGGTACCTGGCTTTTAGTTTATTAGGTTCACTCACTTCTGGTGACTTCCCGATTCTTTCTCACAAAGATAAATGACTTCACGCACAGGATTGTGAAGACAAATCCTGTAGTAAAGAGCATCAGCTTTGAGATGGCCGCCCAGGGATTACTAAAAGCTCCCTCTGCTGAAGAAAATCCTCGAAAAAAATCTGCTCCTCCAATGAATGCAAACAGTCCTATCAGAACTGCTATGTGCATGAGCATTTTTTTGGTTTTCGGTAGAAGTGAGGAGGTTATTCCTAGAATGACCATTGGTAGACCGATCATGCTTGGGATTAGTGATGTGATGCTTCCGCTACCGCTTATGGCACTCACTGCAACACCCCAAACAATGAGGAACGCACCATAAATGGTAGTGACCCTTTCCATATTCTGTCCTATCACAAGAAACTCAGGATTAGTATCGTCGTGTGCGTTATCCATACCCATACTCCAAAGGATTAATTTATTTTATTTAGATACGTCCTACCTGTCTTTGCGGTCCGATTTGTTTCGCATATTAATTTAATTTTTTGGGTTGATTAGGCATGCACAAAAGCATTGATTACTATCAGACCGCCTTTGTATCGAATAAAAGATTTTCTGTGAGCACTTCTGAGTATCGTCACTGTCACTTTTAGAAGCCCATCCTAATACACTTCTAAAGGCCCTCTGAGTAGCAGTGGATAGGCATATTTGACCATGCTGCGATTACTATGTCCGACCCCGGGAGCGATGGAGAGTGACCAATTAAATGGAACCTTGAGCAATATCGAGGCCTTGAATAAGGAATTCATGTAAAACCTATGTCCTCTCGAAAAGCGATGCCTACCTTGCCGCATACTTTGTAGGTCCTTATTTAGAGAACTATGTTCGGGGTCAATGTCATCGTCTCCAAGGAGCACTATGACCCGTTTAGAGTAAGCTTTGACTAGATTTGTGTCAGAGACATTAACATCCTTTATACCTTGCGGAAAATTAACTGTGTCGACCGGCATGGTGTAGTAACCAGCATTTGCCATAACAATTCGTTTTGCTCGGTTATCGGGTATGAAATACAGGAACCTGTGAGCAATTTGAGCTCCTGCGGAGTGCCCATACAGACTATAAAAATCACTCTGTATTTTGAGTTGGCCCCTCACCTCATCGAACAGGGGCTCGATTACGGATAGGAGCCAAAATTTCCGCTCCACTGTTCGACCCTTAAGTGATCGGATGTTACCCCAGTTGAATGTATCTTTTGGAAATGTTGAGCTCTTAAACTCTGGCACTACGGCGATGAAATTGTTGTCTAAGGCATAACTATGCCAGCTATTTCTGTAACCTTCCGCATTGCGACTTCTACCGTGAAGTATAATAACTATAGAGGTTTGTTGATGTGTTTTAGGGGGAACGGTGATAAAAACTTTGAGTGGTTTACCAGCCCAGCCATCAAAAATAAAGCTGCCTTTACCATTTTCTTCAACAGATTCTTTTATTGACAAGGGACTTGACGACAACGGCTCACACACAACAAATGATAATAAAAGCAGTGTCAGGGACGACAGGGCTGTATTTCGGTTGGAAATTGAATTCAAGGATAATTTCATCCTATTTAGGGTCCTCTGGATCTACTATTTGATGGGTATGTAACACACAGTATTGGTGAGTAAAATCATGATAAATATCAGACATGTTACCAATGGACCGAGGTAAATTTTACCAGTCATTTTGAAAAAGTAGCGATTGAAGTACGGTAGGATAAACATGACGGGGACAATGCCAAACAGCAAATTGATATACAACCAGTTTTGCGTCCAATATACCGTGCCGGTAAAACTAAACACCGTGTATTGTATGAATATGATAAAGAACAGGCCAAGCGAGTTTGCAATCCCAGCTAGGAGCATCGATTTCCATTCTAACTCGTCTTTAAAACGCATCGCGGCATTGACTCTCAGAGAGTTTGCCATAAAAAAGACAAGAAAAAATGGGACGTACATCCCCAGTAGTATGAGCATTTCAGGTTGAAATACCCTGACTCCTATAAACCAGAAGCGATAATCGACCTGAAAAAGGTAATTTATGAAAAATAGCGTCAAGTAGTAGAGGCTAAAGATTATCAGTGCTGCGATAACCGTTAATACGAGTTCGTTTCGGTCGATTCTTACCCCCCAGTTTTTGGGATTGGCTCCATGCATACGCCCATAAAACCTGTAGCTTAAATAAAACAAGGCGAGCCCAATCAGACCATTGAAGAGGGCCCACAACATCACAGGGTTATTCATCCTCTGAGGAAAGAACCAAGTCTGATGTCGATTTGAGGCCGCGACAAAAAGGCTTTTCGAAATGTCCACCATCGGTATGAAGCTGGCGCAAGCTATTGCAGCACCGACAAAAAATAAACTCCAAAAGATTATTCGACCAGTCCCGGTTGGCACAGGTGCGGCCTCCGGCACCCTGTGTACAAGCGAATGAAATGTGGTGGTGGTGAGGAGTATTCTCCCGAGAGGGATTATTGCAATTAACGATATAACAAAAGCGACTAGCCCAAATAACTCCTTCCAATGCCAAATCTGGTCATGGGTGGCCAGGCCCGACGAATGGTTAAAAACATGCTCGAAGTACGCGATCTGGTTGGCGGTCGCTTCTCCATTATAAGGCTGAAAGGGGTGAAGAAGAGGCTCGTTGTGCACGACACGAAGCGCGCGCTTGTCCAAATCTCCATAGAACCGTCCCGGCACTACCGCTCTAATACTCTTTAATCCTTTTCCACGACCAGAATTCACTACCGCAAGAGCTTCCGGTGCTATACGCATGTCACCGTTTTTTAATTTATTTCGAAATGCTCCCTCGTCATACGAGGCATAGCTCACGCCTATGTTAGACTGAACATCTTTCAATACTGATTTTCTGAGTGTGAGAACATAACCAGACACAAATACTGAGTGTAACTTTGATAGTGCACCTGTTCTCTCAGCTTCTCGACCAAAATAGTTTGCGCCCCTAATCGCTGCATTTCCCCCCGCGGAATGTCCCGTTGCACCAATTCTGGATCTGTCAATGTAATTTAGGTTCCCAGTTGAGGCGGCGTAGTCAACTAGGGCAAAAAGCCCATAGCCCTCATGAGTTGCTGACCGTGTGCTCATTGATGAGCTGGAGAAGCCTTGCCCGTATGGATCGATCGAGGCCACAACAAATCCCCTCCTTGATAATTCGATCGCGATATTCGCAAGAGCCTCCTTCGAGCGCTGGAAGCCTGGAACGACCACAATAAAAGGTGCAGGATTCTCCTCTGTAGCAGTTTTTGGTTTGAATAGTGTAGCCGCAAGATGTTGACCATTTTCCGTTGGAAGCGCGATCTGGGAGATTGAAACCTGTCTCCCGGAAGACTGAATCAAAGAGGCTCCTATCGCGCAGCCGAGTAATATGACCATGCATAAAGTTAAGAATCGTGTGGGTGATTGGATGACTGTGGTCATTTGGTGCTCAGATCACAAAAGGATTTGAGGAGCCCACCAGACTCCTATAATAACCAATAATATTAAGCCGAGGGTATTGAGGTAGACGCCTGCCTTAATCATCTGAGGTATTGTGATTTTGTTAGATGCAAAGACGATTGCGTTTGGAGGTGTGGCAACTGGTAGCATGAAGGCGCAGCTTGCAGCGAGTGTTACGGGCACGCAAATTGTGAGCAAGGGGATATCTGCTTGAAGGGCAATCGCTCCAACCACAGGTAAAAATGTGGCGGTGGTAGCCAGGTTACTGGTGAGTTCTGTCAGAAATATCACCAGTGCGGTGGATGCGACGATCAAAATAACAATCCCGAATACAATTAGAGGAGATAAATTTCCTCCCAACCACTCTGCAAGTCCGCTTGAGGACACAGCAGACGCTAGGCTTAGCCCCCCTCCAAAAAGTAGCAAAACTCCCCACGGAAGACGATTCAAGTCCTCCCAGACCATAAGTGATCGCTGTACCTGATTTCCACTCGGCATTACAAAAAGAGCGAGCGCGGCCGCCATTACGATACCTGCATCGCTGAGACCACTTACGCCAAACAGATCTGTTATAGGACGTCGGAGCATCCACATGACAACCACAAGAAAAAAGATAATTCCTACCCGTGACTCTGGTACGGTGATTGATCCGAGCTCTGTGCGCAGTTTTTTGAGGTAAGTCTTTGCGGCATCGGTCTCCTCGATTTCTACGAAAAAGGCCCATCTTGTCAGTACTAACCAGGCAATTGGTAGCATGATCATGGACACCGGAACACCGACGAGCATCCATTGGGCAAAGCCTATCTCAATGCTGTGTGTATTTGATAAGTAGGCCGCTAGAAGCGCATTCGGTGGTGTTCCCACTAAAGTAGCGAGGCCACCGATAGTTGCCGCAAAGGCGAGCCCTAACAACATTGCGACCTGGAAATCATCCTGCTGCTTCTCTGATAAGTGGTTACTGTTGCTTATGATCATTGTCGCAACGGATAGTGAGATCGGCATTAACATCATTGTGGTGGAGGTATTTGTCATCCACATTGATAACAATGCTGCAACAACCATAAAACCTCCCACAAGCCTTTTTCCATCTGTTCCTACTCGGGAGAGTATTGTGAGGGCGATTCGTTTGTGAAGATCCCAGCGTTCTACAGCGATGGCGAGTATAAATGCCCCGAGGAATAAGTAGATCGTTGGGTGGGCGTACGGAGCAGCTGCCTCTTTAAGAGAGACGATATCAAGGAGGTCAAATGTGATAAGTGGTAGGAAGGCTGTGACCGGAACAGGTACCGCCTCTGTTGCCCACCAAGCCGCCATCCAAAGTGCCACCCCAGCGGTCCTCCATGCCGCTTGTGACATTGAAACCTGATTTCCGTCTACGAGCATGAAAAAAATAAAGAGTAAAGGACCTAAAAATAGCCCGATACGTTGATGTTTTACCGGATATTTATTTTGGGTCGCTTGATTTGAAGTCACTGCGATACCTTTTAAAAACCCCAGATCTTCGTAACAAAGATCTGGGGTTGCTAAATCATTTAAAACGAGGCTTTTATGTCGACGTAGAAACTACGACCATAATCGTTATGCAGCGCAGGGTTATAACCATAGGTAGCAACTGCGAGTGGTGCCCGCTCATCGAGAACATTGTTGGCGCCGAAGGTAACTTTGGCACGCGCGTCACCGACATCAAATCTGTATGCGACGTTGGCATTCAAAGTTGTCATCGATTCAATTACCCATACCAGCCCATCTGGTAGTGTTGTGGTTGGCTGAGTTGTCTCGCCAACATGACGTGCCGTTAGTGAGGCACTCCAATCCTCTTTTCGCCAGGAGAGTCGCATCGAGTGCTTCTCCTCAAAGAGGCTGTTTGTGCCCAAAATATCGCCAAAACCCCGCACATTTATGGTCAGGTCTGTGACCTCGTCGTTACCGACTGTAAGCCTATCAATAATCCCGTCGAAGTACCCGCTTTGTTGTGCTTGTAGTATCTTATCTGCGTCACTTCCAGGCACTGCCTCTTGCTCTAGTCGAGTGGTGAAAGCTCCGTTGTATCGGAGATCAAAACTTCCTATGTCATTTTCCCAGGTGTAGTAAACCCCTAAATCAAATCCTTCGATAGTACGATCACCGAAATTATCGTAGATGGATTGCGCAAAAAACCAGTCGTTCCGGCCCACAGGACAGAAGCCATTTTCCTTAGATGTCTGCGTGGTATCCCAATCCCCTCCCCGATCCTCCGATGTGGTCGCAGGCCGCACGACTCGAGTGTTGTGCTGCGTGGAAGTTGTCGTTATCAAGCCCGGTTCAAGATTTGTGTCTCGGATCGATGCTGTTCCACAGGTTGCCTCGAAGGTATCATTCGTTAGTGCAGCAAAACCTCGTGATTCAGCGTCTTGAGATCTCAAGAGAAAATCCAGAGTTCCCTCGTTAGTTTGACCAAGGTTTCCGATAGTGTTCTCTTTGACAATCTGAAAGGCATCTAACGTGATCGTAAGCTCATCGAGTGGTTGGAGAACGAGACCAAACGAGAGATTTTGAGCAGTCTCTGACTTTAGGTTGGGGTTGTTAATTACCCGTCGGTACAACCAGTCATCAAGCCGGTTATCGACGTCCTCTATGAGGGCTCGGGTATAATCCTGTTGACTGCTATTTAGTCTGTGAGTGTAGCTCTGCGTTAGCGTGACGAGGTCAGGGGCGCGAAAAGACGTCTGAGTAGA
>OZSS01001241.1_pt1 | contig 11936 bp, 7 predicted proteins | sample 1779911 | NCBI WGS metagenome assembly OZSS01 (sample SAMEA2603589, study PRJEB24840) | metagenome | biome: Water; feature: Photic zone; material: Seawater sample | place: Mediterranean Sea | collected 2013-11-12 | depth 10 m | reverse complement strand
TACTTGTACTGCTGGTCTATTATCCAATGAATTAGTATTTAATTCGGAACTAGCAAAACTAGCACCTCCTACTCCATCCTTTCCTGTGGTATTTCCTACATATAGAACGGGAGAACCTACTTCTTTTGCTCCTGAACAAACGATTTCATCAGTTTCTAATAAACCTAAAGCCATAACATTAACAAGAGGATTGCCAGAATAACTGTCATCAAAATCTATTTCTCCACCGACAGTAGGAACCCCAACACAATTACCGTAATGAGATATCCCCGCAACTACTCCTCGAAGTAAAGAAATATTAGATGATTTATCAAGATTACCAAATCTTAAAGAGTTTAAAACTGCTATAGGTCTCGCACCCATTGTAAAAATATCTCTTAATATGCCACCCACTCCTGTTGCAGCTCCTTGAAAAGGTTCAATAGCAGAAGGATGATTGTGACTTTCAATTTTGAAAACAAGTTTCTGATCATTTCCTACATCAATAACACCTGCATTTTCTCCTGGACCAACCAATACGTTTTTTCCTGTAGTAGGAAAATTAGCTAATAATGGTTTTGAATTTCTATAACAGCAATGCTCAGACCACATTACTCCAAACATTCCCAATTCTGTTCTATTAGGTTTTCTTCCTAATCTTTTGCATATCTCTTCATAATCATCACGAGTTAAGTTTTCAACTTTAAGTGATTCATTAACATCATAAGTATTGTTACTTGAAGAATCTATCATTAGTCAAATCCAAGGGTCATCTTCTCTTTTATTTCTGAAAGATCTTACTTGTTCTTTTTCATTATAAAAACTATTCCGATTAAATTCTGATTTTTGGTTTATATCTTCATCTTCTTCTAGCCAATCTTCTAATCTATTTGTTGCGGTATTTTTCATATCATCAAAACGATCAATTATTTTCTTTCCTTTTTTAAAAAATTCATATTTAATACTTGATTTTATTAAAGGAAAATCATCTAAAGAAACGCAGGAAGAAAAAACTAAACCTGGTTGCTGATCAACAATATTCTCTATATTTAATTTCCATCTACTTGAGCCTGGAATCCTTGGATTAGAACGAGAAATTAAATAAAACTTTATGTTGCCAGTTTTCATTTCGAATAAGAAATCTGCTATGACACCTATCTTTGAACCTTCAGAATTAACTAAACTAGCTTCTATTAAGTTAGGAAATCTATTTAATGTAGCAAGGTCTGAAATTGCAGGATCACCTTTTACGAAAATATCATTATCTATAATTTGACTAATTTGATTTAATTTCCATACATTTCTTTTTAAATCCAAATTTGAAGGGCGAGAATACCAACCTAAAATTCTGTGAACAGGTGGATGCATCCAAACATTTTCACCATTGCCATAATTTAAGGTGGCATTACCTTTCACGTTGTGTCTTAATAATTCACTTAATAAAAATTCTTTTGGTAATTTCAACTTAAGAACGAACTTGAACAGGCATGACTAAATAGGTAAAAGAATTAATATTATCTTCTGGAACTAAAACAGCTGGAGTAGTGGGAAGATTACATTTAAAAATTACATTTTCACTTGATATAACTTTTAAACCTTCTAATAAATACCTTACATTAAAAGCTATATCAAATTGATCAAAATCAAAAGATACAGGAACTAATTCACTGGCATTTCCTATATCTTGAGCATCAGCACTGACTAATGCTAAATCCTTTTCATTTAGTTTAATCTTAACGACACTACTTTGTTGATCTGCTAAAACTGCTATTCTTTCAAGTGATTCGATTATTTTTTTTGTATTAAATGTAAAAAGTTTCGTAAAATTGTCAGGTATTAATTGAGAATAATTTGGATAAGAACCTTCAAGGGTTCTGGTAGTAATTATTTGATTAGAGGAAATAAATACTACTTGACCTTTGTCATAGAAAAGTTTAATTGAATTTTCAGAACTTCTAAGGCTAACAAGCTTTTCAATTTCTCTTAAAGATCTTGTTGGTATAGTAACTGATAAGTTTTCTTCATTTGAAGCAAAATCTTCTTTTTCATCAAAATTTTCTTTGTTATCAACCAAAACAACAGCCAATCTATGCCCATCTGTTGCCGCTGACTCCAAATATTTTAAATTAAATGTAAAATTTACTCCTGTGAGTAATTGCTTTGAATCATCACTGCTACTAGCGAATATAGTTAATTTTAGTGCTTTTAAAAAAGAACTTGGATCAATATTCAAAGATGTACCACTTTCTACAAACGGTAAGCTTGGGTAATCGTCTGATGGAATACCTTTAATGTTAAAAGAACCCCTATCACTTTTAATTAAAATATTATCGGAGCTCTCATCAACATCAAGAGAGACAGGAGTTTCACTTGGTAATTTATTAACTATTTCAGATAAAAGTTTGGATGGAACAGTAATTGCTCCACTTTTGTTTACAGTCGCATCAAATGAAGTTTGTATTCCTAGATTCAAATCAAATCCAGTTAAACTAATTTTATTAGTACCTTGATCAGCTGTTAGAAGTAAATTTGCAAGGATTGGATGCGTAGGTCTTGAAGCAACTGCTTTACTAACTAATTGAATAGCATAATTAAATTCATTTTGATTACAAACAATCTCCATCTGAATTCATAACTTTATTTATATACTAGAGCCATTTTCTTGATTATTGCAATTAAATATTTTTCTTTTAAATCTTCAATCTTTCTAATAGAAGACTTTCTAATTATGAATTAATATAGTAGTAGTAGTTTTTGTGGAAACTGTGGAAAATAGTCAAAATTATTGTTGTACTTGATGGTTAATAAAAATAAAATGGTGGAAAAAAAATCATAAATGTTGATAGATGTGAACTAATAGAATTTTTTTTTAAAATTATCAACATTTTTGTTTTTGTTTCGATGGTTATTCAACAGTTTCTTAAGAGTTTTAAATTAATTCCACAGTCACTTTTATTTTCGGTTTAGTTAGTATCCCAAAATTTTTGTTATGTTTTTTAACGAAGGTTCAATATTTTTCCGAAATATAGCATCGTTATTTTTAATCGCACAATCCGGATCTTTTAATCCATTTCCTGTTAATACACAAACTATTGTTGATTCTTTTTTTATTCTGTTTTTATTTTTAATAAGTCCCGCTACTGAAGCTGCGCTTGCTGGTTCACAGAAAATACCTTCTTTTGCAAGCATTTTATAAGCTCCAATAATCTCTTCGTCAGTTACAGATTGAAAATCTCCTTTACTTTCTTTCTTAACGATTTTTGCTTTATCTCTATTTACAGGATTTCCAATCCGAATAGCTGTCGCAATCGTTTCAGGATCTTGAATTATAATATTTTTCACTAAAGGTGCAGATCCTTCTGATTGAAATCCCATCATTAGTGGCAATTTTAAATTTTTCTTAATTTTTGCATATTCTTTAAAACCCAACCAATAAGCGGTTATATTACCCGCATTACCCATTGGTATACATAGCCAATCAGGAGCAATACCTAAGTCATCTACTATTTCAAATGCTGCAGTCTTTTGACCTTGTATTCGGTAAGGATTAACAGAATTTACAAGATTAATCGGATATTCGGAAGACAACTTCCTGACAATTTCTAAAGCTTTATCAAAATTACCTTGTATAGATATGATTTCGGCTCCATACATTAAAGCTTGAGCAAGTTTTCCTTGAGCTACATATCCATCTGGAATTAATACATAAGATTTTAGACCACCTCTTGAAGCATAAGCAGCTGCAGCTGCAGAAGTATTTCCTGTACTAGCGCATATTACCGCTTCACGTCCTTCCTCTTTTGCTTTACTTATCGCCATAGTCATACCTCTGTCTTTGAAAGAACCAGTAGGGTTAAGACCATCATATTTTAAATAAACTTTAGTATCGTTTCCAATTAAATCACTAATTGATTTGCTGAAAATAAGAGGAGTATTACCTTCGTTTAAGGATATAATGGGAGTCTTAGAGGACACTGGTAGATATTGTTTATATGCATTGATTAATCCTGGCCATCTTTTTTTTCTGTAATTAAAAGAAAATTTGTTTTTAATTTTATTTAATATTGACATAGTTACTTAATTGTTTTGATCTTTTCTAAGGGCTTGCTAGTAAAGAAATCTAATAATTCTGATATTGATTGTACTTTATTCATAACTTTACTCAAAGCATTTACGTTTAAAATGACTGTTTTAGTTGGATAACTTTCAAAAAAACTTACAAGATTTATTTTTCCGTTTCCAGTATATAAACCTTTTATAACACTAGATCTGAGGGCTAACATACCTGTTCTTTCATCATTTGTGTTAGGGGTGTGAAGTATAGATGAAAGTCTATTTAAAAAAACATTACCTATTTCGGAATATACTAATTTACTTGCAATAGTTATAGGTATTTCAAATTTGTTATTTAATATTGATTGAATCTTTTCATCTGAAGAACCAGTTGCATTTAAAATTTTTCTTAATGATTTTGATGAATTACCGTTTTCAGCGAAAGTTTTTAAAGAATCGACAGTTACTGTTCTCGAAAAAATACTGTATATAATTTTGATTTTTTCCGCAGATTGAGCTTTAGGAACATTAAAAAATATTTGATTAATAAATAATATTAAAAAAATTCTAGGAATTAAACTTTTTGAAAATTTCATTTATATTGTTGAACCAGCAGCAATTTTTACAAGCCTGACTACACCTTTTTCTGTCACCTTTTTCGCTATTTTAAAACTCATTTCTTTTGTATATGGCTCATTTATAAGTCTTGGCATTCTTTTTAAAAAGATATCAATAGAATAACCTGGTATCTTTTGTATGATTTCTAAAAAGTTCTTGAACGGTTCAATAGACAATATTAAATCATTTATGTTGTTGTCTTCTTTAGCAACATTTAATTTTATTGATTTCGGAAGGAAATTATTGACGCTTTTTAATAACTTCAAGCCTATCAAATCTATTTGAATAGTTAAACCATTAATAATCTCATCTCTTAGAAATCCCCCTTTTGGAGAAAATAGGAGATTTATAACTTCATCAAGAAGTTTTTCTAAATCAAGATTCGTTTGTTTTGCAGCATTAGAGAGTAAATCTTCTAATCTGTCCCATTTAAATTGTTTTTTATCAAAAAGCATTTCTTTTAAACTTTCTCTTAATTGAGGATCAGGGTCTTCCATTAATCTTCTTGCAAAATAAGGATAAGCCGCACCAAGTATTTTAAAGTCAGGATCTACACTTAAAGCAATTCCTTCTAAAGTTAGTAGAGATCTAATTATAAGAGCATAATATGGAGGTAACTGAAAGGGAAATTTATACATTACTCCTGACATGTCGTCAGTTACACTTTTGAAATCCATTTTTGATACACCAAGTTCTACTGCATTTACAAATACATCTTGAAAAGCTGGAACAATAGGTTCAAGATTAACTTCTTTTGAAAGAAAACCTAACTTAACAAAATCTTGGGATAATTTATCAAAATTTTTATTTACAAGATGAACTACTGCTTGAATTAAACCAGATCTCGAACTCCTAGAAACTTCACTCATCATGCCGAAATCCAAATAACATAATCTTCCATCTTTTAAAGCTAATAAATTTCCCGGATGTGGGTCAGCATGAAAAAATCCATGCTCTAATAATTGTTCTAAACTACATTGCACTCCAATTTCAATCATTTTATCAGGATCAATTCCTAAATTTTTAACGCCTTCAAGATTAGTTAGCTTTGTCCCATCTATCCATTCCATGGTTAAGACTCTTCGTGAAGTAGTTTCTTTATAAATTTTTGGCACAGCAATTTTTGAGTTATGGAGATGCAGATTTCTAAATTTTTCAGCATTTTCAGCTTCATTTAAATAATCCATTTCTTCAAAAACTCTCTTTCCTAACTCATCAATTAAAGCAACAAGATCACTTCTTATAAATCCAATATTGTTTTTCAACCAATTAGCAATATTCCTAACTATATATAAATCAAGTGTGATTTGTTCTCTTAAACCTGGCCTTTGAACTTTTACAGCTACAATTTCTTTATTCTTAAGAACACCTTTATGAACTTGTCCTAAAGATGCTGCAGAAATAGGGTCTTTGTCTATGGTTAAAAAAATCTCATTAATTTTTTTATTTAAATCTTCTTCTATTAATTCCATTGCCTTATTTCCATCAAATCCTGGTAATTGATCTTGAAGTTCAGAAAGTTCTTCAAGGAGAATAACAGGAATAATATCTGGTCTGGTTGATAAAGCTTGTCCTGCTTTAACGAATGCAGGTCCTAATTCTACTAGTAAATTCGTTAGTTGTTTTGCTCTAAATCTTGCTTTTGATTCTTTTTTTAATTGTCCTGTTAATTTATCCCATCCAACTGAAATAATATATAAAAATATTGGGATTAAGGTTTGCCAAAGTCTCTTGAACAGTCGACTAGGATTTTTTTGATAAATTTTTGAAATTATTTCAGGATCATATTTTAGTAATCCTGATGCTTCTATAAAATCTGTATAATCTTCATTCATAACTTTATTTATTTAAACCCTTTTATTTTCTTCAAAAAGAAGTTAATTTTTTTGTATAAAAGAATTATCATGTTAATACAATTAATTTTAAAAAATATTGCCTTAATAGAAATTATAGAAATTAATTTCGAAAAAGGTTTGAATATTTTTACTGGAGATTCAGGATCAGGTAAATCCCTGATTTTAGATTCCTTAAATGTTTTATTCGGTGGATCTAATATACCTTTAAATCACTTAATACGTCCAGGAAAAGAAGAATGTTTAATTGAGGCGAAATTTTCAAATTCTTCTCAAGTTACTGATTGGTTTTTGAGAAATGGTTTTTATAAAATCTCAGGAGAAATATTCGTAAAAAGAAAATCTTATATAAAAAATAATAAAATTCTTTCAAAATATACTATAAATAATTTTTCTATCAGTAAAAAGCTTTTGGAAGAGTTAGGTTTATTATTAGTAGATTTTGCTGGTCAATCTGATAGCGTTTTATATGATAATCAAGACTATAGAAGATCAATAATTGATGATTTAGGTTCCAAAGAATTAAAGACGATAAATTTTGAAATTAAAAATATGTGGCAAGAATTTCAGAATCTTAGAAAAAGAAGACAAGATATGATGCACTCATATAAACAGAAAGAAGAAAATAATTTTGTAATTAAAGAGATGTATAAAGTATTGGAGGAAGCTAATTTAACTTCAGGTGATGAAATTTTTGAATTACAATCAAAGGAATTGCGACTTTCGAATAATTTTGATATCAATAAATCTATACAATTATCACTTGATAATTTAAATAGCTATAAAAATGAGGCTCCATCAGTTAGTTATTTAATTGCTCAATCAATTAAACAATTAAGTAAAGTAGTTCAATTTGATTCAAAGATTAAGGATTTAAATGAAAATTTAATAAATATTCAAAGTGATGTAGAAAATTTAATTTTTGCTTTAACAGAATATTCGGAAGAACTTGAGAATGAGGATATTAGTTTGGAAGAAATTCAAAAAAGATTATTTTATTTGCAAAATTTAGAGCGAACTTTTTCTTTAGAACTTCCAAAATTGATTTTGAAGAAAGATGAATTAAAAACATTTATAGATACAAATTTATTTGAGGAAGAGATTAAGAAGTTGGATATTCAAATTAAGAATTCGCAAGCTAATTTAAATACCCTTTTTGAGATTCAGTCTTTTCAAAGAAGAGAAACTGCTAATCAGCTTCAAGATTCTGTAATTTCTATTTTGAAAAATTTAGGTTTAGAAAATGCAGATTTTTCAATTAAATTCTCAAAAGTTACAGCTTCTTCAGAAGGCAATGAAAATATAGACTTCCTTTTTTCTGCAAATCCTGATCAAAAGTTGGCTCCATTATCTAAAGTTATTTCTGGTGGTGAAATGTCAAGATTTTTATTAGCAATAAAATCTAGCATTTCTCAAAAATCTAACACTTTTTTCTTAGATGAAATCGATAATGGTTTAAGTGGAAAATCATTACATTCTTTAGTGGATTTAATAAAATTGACTGCACAGGAAAGGCAGGTTTTGTGTATTACTCATCAGCCTTTCTTAGCAGCAACTGGCAACACTCATTTTAAAGTTAAGAAAAATGTTATCAATGGAATAACCTTTACTTCCATAACGAAATTAATTACTAAAAAGGAAAGACAAAATGAGTTAATTGAACTTATAGGTGGCGGTTTTAGTGAAGCAAATAATTATGCATCGAGACTTATAGATAGAGCAGCCGCATAAACCAAAAAATTTACACTATAATAAGTGTTCTTTAAATCATTTTAAGATTTAAGCATGGTTAAAAAAAACATTGGTGTTAATGAAGATAATTCAATTAAGATTCGAGGCGCTCGACAACATAATTTAAAAAATATAGATCTAACTCTTCCAAGAAATAAATTTATTGTTTTTACAGGTGTTAGTGGAAGTGGCAAGAGCTCTTTGGCTTTTGATACTATTTTTGCTGAAGGTCAGAGGAGATATGTAGAAAGTCTTTCTGCTTATGCAAGACAATTTTTAGGTCAAGTTGATAAACCAGATGTAGATAATATTGAGGGCTTATCTCCTGCTATATCCATAGATCAAAAATCAACGAGTCATAATCCTCGATCAACTGTTGGAACTGTAACTGAGATACAAGATTACTTAAGATTATTATTTGGTCGAGCCGGAGAACCTCATTGTCACCACTGTGGTTTACCTATTGCTCCTCAGACAATTGATGAGATGGTTGATCAAATAGTTTTGCTGCCCGAAGGAACAAGATATCAATTACTTGCACCTGTTGTGAGGGGTAAAAAAGGAACTCATGCAAAATTACTTAGTGGATTAGCAGCAGAAGGCTTTGCTCGAGTAAGAATTAACGGTGAGGTAAGGGAACTTGCAGATAGTATTGAATTAGACAAAAATCATACTCACAATATTGAGGTAGTAGTTGATCGATTGATTGCTAGAGAGGGAATACAGGAAAGATTGAATGATTCTTTACAAACTTGTCTTAAAAGAGGGGATGGACTTTCTATAGTAGAAGTTGTTCCAAAAAAAGGCGAAACTCTACCTCCGAATTTAGATAAAGAAAAGTTATATTCAGAGAATTACGCATGTCCAATTCATGGATCTATTGTTGAAGAGTTGTCTCCAAGACTATTTTCTTTTAACAGTCCCTACGGTGCCTGCCCTGATTGCCATGGTATTGGATATTTAAAAAAATTTACTGCAGATAGAGTAATACCTGATCCTTCTTTACCTGTTTATGCGGCAATAGCTCCTTGGAGTGAAAAAGATAATACTTACTATTTTTCATTACTTTATTCAGTTGGCCAAGCTTATGGTTTTGAATTAAAAACTCCATGGAAAGATTTGAGTGATTTACAAAAAAATGTCTTACTTTCTGGATCTGATAAGCCAATCGTAATTCAAGCTGATAGTCGTTTTAAGGGTTCTAGTGGTTTCGAAAGACCTTTTGAAGGAATCTTGCCTATTTTAGAAAGGCAATTAACCGAAACTAATGGAGAATCAGTCAAGCAAAAGCTTGAAAAATATTTAGAATTAGTTCCTTGTAAAACATGTTCTGGTAAAAGATTAAAACCAGAAGCACTTGCCGTTAAGATTGGGCCTTACAGTATTACTGATTTGACCTCTATAAGTGTCTCAGAAACTTTATTTAATATCGAGAAAATAATGGGGTTAAGTAAAAATATAAAAGAAAATATTTCTTTATCCGAGAAACAAAAACAAATAGGTGAACTAGTTTTAAAAGAAATTCGAATGCGTTTAAAGTTTTTAATTAATGTTGGTTTAGATTATTTAACTTTAGATAGACCAGCAATGACTCTATCAGGAGGAGAAGCACAACGTATAAGATTAGCAACTCAAATTGGAGCTGGCTTAACTGGTGTTTTATATGTATTGGATGAACCCAGTATTGGTTTACACCAAAGAGATAATGATAGATTGCTGGAAACTTTAAAAAATCTCAGAGATTTGGGAAATACTCTTGTTGTTGTTGAACATGATGAAGATACTATGAAATCAGCTGATTACTTAGTGGATATTGGACCAGGTGCAGGAGTTTATGGAGGGGAAATTATTGCAAAAGGTTCATTTGAAGATGTTTTAAATTCAAAGAAGTCATTAACTGGAGCATATCTCAGTGGAAGAAAATCGATTCCTACTCCCAAAGAACGTAGATCTTCAGTTAAGAAAAGTTTAATTTTAAAAAACTGCGTTAAAAATAACTTAAAAGATATATCAGTTGAATTTCCTTTGGGGAGATTAGTTTCCGTAACCGGAGTGAGTGGAAGTGGAAAAAGTACATTAGTTAATGAATTATTACATCCTGCGCTTAGTCATTCTCTTGGTTTAAAAGTACCTTTCCCTAAAGGTGTTAAAGAGTTAAAAGGGATAAAGGCTATAGATAAGGTAATTGTTATTGATCAATCTCCTATTGGAAGAACTCCTAGATCAAACCCTGCAACTTATACAGGGGCTTTTGATCCAATTAGACAGTTATTTACTGCGACTGTAGAAGCTAAAGCCAGAGGTTATCAAGCTGGGCAATTCAGCTTTAATGTAAAAGGAGGTAGATGTGAAGCTTGTCGAGGACAAGGAGTAAATGTAATTGAAATGAATTTTTTACCTGATGTCTATGTTCAATGCGATGTATGTAAGGGAGCTCGTTTTAATAGAGAAACTCTTCAAGTTAAATATAAAGGCTTTAATATTTCTGATGTTTTAGAAATGACTGTTGAGCAGGCTGCAGAAACTTTTTCCGCGATCCCACAAGCAGCTGATAGATTATCTACATTAGTAGATGTAGGGCTTGGTTACGTGAAGTTGGGCCAGCCAGCTCCAACACTATCTGGCGGCGAAGCACAAAGAGTAAAATTAGCAACTGAATTATCTAAAAGAGCTACTGGAAAAACTTTATATTTAATTGATGAGCCAACAACTGGGTTAAGCTTTTATGATGTTCATAAATTAATGGATGTTATTCAACGTTTAGTAGATAAAGGTAATTCCGTAGTTGTTATTGAGCATAATTTGGACGTTATTAGATGTTCAGACTGGATAATTGATCTTGGACCTGATGGAGGTGATAAAGGTGGAGAGATTATAGTTGAGGGTACACCTGAAGATGTTGCGAAGCATTCAATAAGTTATACAGCTAAATATTTAAAAGAAGCTCTAAATTAAGCTTTAAAACAGTTATATTTCTTCGTATTGTTAATATATAATTTGTAAAATTATCTTTTTATAAAGTTGTAAAAGATTAATCGTAGCTTGACTTTTGGTAGTTATAACTTTTTTAAAATAATAAATCATAATGCTTTCTTAATATTTCTACGTTTAAATACCGCTTATTAGTACATAGGCTAATTTGAAATCCCAAATGAGTTTGAAATTTTTATATTTACATTTGCATGGTTTAATACGTTCTAATAGTCTTGAATTAGGTAGAGATTCAGATACTGGTGGTCAAACGCAATATGTTTTGGAATTGGTAAAAAGCTTGGCTAATACTTCAGAGGTTGATCAAGTTGATTTAGTCACTCGTCTTATTAAAGATAGTAAAATTGATAGTTCTTATTCAAAAGAACAAGAATTTATTGCACCGGGAGCACGAATTTTAAGATTTCAATTTGGACCTAATAAGTATTTAAGAAAAGAATTATTTTGGCCTTATTTAGATGAATTAACTCAAAATCTTATTCAGCATTATCAAAAATACGAAAATAAGCCAAGCTTTATCCATGCTCATTATGCAGATGCTGGCTATGTGGGCGTTAGATTAAGTCAAGCTTTAAAAGTACCTTTTATTTTCACCGGGCATTCTTTAGGAAGAGAGAAAAAAAGAAAATTACTCGAGGCTGGTTTAAAAATTAATCAAATTGAAAAGCTTTACTGTATAAGCGAAAGAATTAATGCAGAAGAAGAGTCTTT
>OZSS01001239.1_pt1 | contig 11942 bp, 10 predicted proteins | sample 1779911 | NCBI WGS metagenome assembly OZSS01 (sample SAMEA2603589, study PRJEB24840) | metagenome | biome: Water; feature: Photic zone; material: Seawater sample | place: Mediterranean Sea | collected 2013-11-12 | depth 10 m | reverse complement strand
GTCTAAAGATTTTTTATCATTGAACCAGTTAATTATTTTTTTAACTTCTCCAATTACTTCAGGTCCAATACCATCCCCTGGTAATAGTAGAATTTTTCTTTTTTTTACTTTAATCATTAAAAACCCAAGGTTTTTTATCTTTTAATTTAATTCTTTTTGATGCAATGAGAGACTCTCAAAATCAGATTCAAAGTTTTTGCTACCAATAACCGATTTGAATGATTTTGTTGAGAGATACTTATCAGCAACTTCATGTAAATCTTGCAAACTGGTGTTTAAGATTTTATTTCTATAATCCAGGCGCATTTGGCGATTTATCCCATTAAGATTTTGATAAAAATCTGACTTGGCTTCTCCCACAGGAGACAGTGGCTTATCCACGCTTGAAATCACGTTCAAAACTGCCTCATCTAGGTGTTTTTGTTTTAAATTATTATTTATCCAATTAAATTTATTAGTCTTATAATAATCCCATTCAAGCATATATTTTCTAAAAAAATACCCTGCCTCATGTTCAATATTTGAAGTCACAAGGTTCTCATCAAGTTTAGTAGAGTTAAATAACGATTTTATTGTCCAATTATCAGCTTCTGTTCCGCCACTTGTGAATATAATTTCACCAGGTGCAACATCTAGTAACGAAGCAATTTTTTCTCTTGAATCCTCCAATAAATTTTTTGAATCTCGGGATAATTTGTGACCTCCTGAAGAATTAGCAAAACCAAAGCTCTCTGCAGTTACATATTCTGTAATAGCTGCTTTACGCATCGGCGTAGATGCTGCATGGTCCAAATATAAATAGTCTTTATTTTTCATACTCAATTATTTTAGTGAGGAACTATTATTGTAAAACACACAATGAGTAAAACAATTACTGTAGAGACGATCATAAATGCCCCATTAGATGAGGTATGGGATGAAGTTTCAAAAATTGAAAACCATTCAAATTGGATGAAAGATGCTGTAAATATAGACTTTCAAACCAATTCTAGAACTGGCGTAGGTACAAAAATAAAAGTTCTTACAAAAATTGGCCCTATAAAATTATATGATTACATGACTTTTACTAAATGGGAAGACAAAAGTGTTATCGGTGTTGATCATGTAGGAATAGTGAAAGGAAAAGGTGAAATGCAATTTACAAAAATTAGTGATACATCCACAAAATTTTCTTGGGCTGAAACTTTGGTATTTCCTTTTTATCTTGGAGGACCAATAGGAGAATTTTTTGGAAAACCAATTTTTAATTTAATTTGGAAAGAAAATCTTCAAAATTTAAAAAAGGAAATTGAAAAATGAGAAAGGTACTTTTTTTAATAATCATAAACATTTGTTTTATAGCTTGCTCAAATGATGAAACCGTAGAAGAAACAGAATCAAATACATCAATAACTATAAATGAAGAAATAACTTGGTCTAAAGGAATTGGGAATACTCCTGAAGAATTTGTTACAAATTGGAATAAATTGATAAATTCAATTTCAAATGATGAAGATACTATATCGTTTTTCTCAATTAACCCTGATGGAGTCAACTGGGTTAGTGATGCTCAACAGACTCTTGTTTATCAATTTGGAAAGTCGACAGCAAAAGAGAATATTTTTGTTCTAAACTTAAATGTTGATAACAATTCAGTAAGGTCAATTGAGTTTTTTGCTCCTACAAGCACTAGTGAAATCACTTCTCAACAAACAAAATTATTTTTCCTTATGATCATAAGTATTTCAGATGATTCCCTAAATAAAGATGAGAGAGAAATTGTTTTGACAGAAATTGGTTTGTATGAAGAAGTCAGTGTGCCTTCTGAATATGGTGGAGTAACTATCAAAAATCAGATTGAATATGAAATTCAGCCACTAGTAGTTAATAATCAATTGATTGGAATCAATTTTTATAGTCGAATACCTTTTGGCTAAAAAAAATTAGGTTGCGATAACTTGTTCAACACCTGGAACTTTATCAATAATTATTCTTTCGATTCCACTTTTTAAAGTAGCTATGGAGAGAGGGCATCCTTGACATGCACCAAGCATCTCTATATTTACTACACCATCTTCTACAGAGGCTAACTTTATATCGCCACCGTCAGCTTGAACTGCAGGCCTTATGTATTCAATAGTGTCATTCAAAATATCTAAATCAATATCAACCTTTTCAGGTCTTTCCTTGAATGTTGGAAAATTTATACCTTTTTCATCCATGTAAATCATTATATTCAATTGTTGATCCTAATAAACTCAAAGAATCCACTATATCCTCATAGCCCCTATTTATATGGTCAACACCGCTTATAGAAGATATGCCGTCAGCTTGTAATGCAGCAACAATAAGACTTGCACCTGTTCTGATATCTGTAGCCTGTACAGGAGCTCCAGATAGATTATCTACTCCTTTTACCATTGCATGTTGCCAACCTGTTTGAATATTCGCACCCATTCTTTGAACTTCCGGTATCCATTGAAACCTTTGATCATAAACATTTTCAGTAAGAATCGATGTACCTTCTGCCATAAGCAACGCTGAGCCAAAAATAGGTTGCAAATCTGTTGCAACACCTGGAAAAGGTAGAGTAGCAATTTCTATAGAATTGATTACATCTTGATACTCAATTGAAATTGAAGATTCTTCAAATTCAACTATTGCTCCCATCTCTTGGAACTTTTTTAATTCCATTGGCAAGTGTTCTGGATTTACACCGTTTATTTTTCCAGAACCTTTAGTAGAAAAAATAGTTGCTAAAAATGTACCCGCTGCAACTCTGTCTCCGATTACTTCGTGATCTGTAGGATTTAATTTCTTAACTCCTTCAATTATTATTTCACTAGTCCCCTCACCTGAAATATTTGCTCCCATTTTTTTTAGCATATTTACAATATCTACTATTTCAGGTTCTCTTGCTGCATTTTCAATTACAGTCTTTCCTTCAGCTAATACTGCAGCTAATAAAGTGTTCTCAGTTGCCCCTACGGATGCATAAGGAAGATTGACCTCAACACCTTTAAGCCCTTCCGTTCTTCCAATTAGGACACCATGATCAAGTTCAAACTTTGCTCCCATTTTTTCTAAAGCATCTAAATGCATTTGGACAGGTCTAGGTCCAAGCTGGTCCCCTCCAGGAAAAGCAATTCTTGCCTCTCCTTCTCTAGCTAATAATGGGCCAAGGATGATTATTGATGCTCGCATTTTTTGGACTATTTCATATGGAGCTTCTATCCCGATTTGTGATGGAGAGGAAATTGATAAATTATTATTTGAAAATTCTGATTTAATACCAAGTACATTTAGAACTTCTTGCATGTAAGATACATCAGCAATCGAAGGGACATTCTTTATGATATAGTCACCTTCGCAAAGAATTGGAAGAATCATTTCTTTTAAAACAGCATTTTTTGCACCTTTTACTGTTATTTCACCACTTAATTTATGGTTACCTTCTATTGATATATGTTTTTCCACTATCATTGATATTACTTGAAGTTTAAAGTGTAACAATTTTTTTATGGCTCGAGATATAAATATTCATTCAGAAGATAACCACGAAAGGGCTTCAATCTATGTTGTAAATCAGATTAAAGATCTAATTGAAAATTCAAATGGCCAATTTTCTCTTGGATTGTCTGGCGGTGAAACTCCACGATTTGCGTATTCAATAATGTCAGAAACTTTTAATAACTTATCCCAAACAATTATTTGGACGGTCGATGATAGGTGGGTAGATGCTAGTGATGAATTATCAAACCAGAATTTAATAAATAACTACTTTGAACAATCACAGGCAGAAGTTTTAAAGTTTGACTTCAGCGGTGATAGCCCACAATTGGATGCAGAAATTTATGAAAAAAAAATTAAAGACAAAATTAGTAATTTCAATGTTGCAATTCTTGGATTAGGTCAAGATGGTCACATTGCTTCTTTATTTCCTAATTCAGAAGCAACAATGGACAGACAATCACTTTATGTCGCTAATGAAGTAAATATAAAAACAAAATGGAGAGTGACTGCGACGTTTAAATTGCTTGGAAAAATAGATAAAATTTTTATTTTGGCAACTGGAGAAAACAAGAACGATATTCTTAAATCTGTGAATGCTGATAATAATTTACCAATTAATACTCTAAAAAAGTTTTCAAATAATATAGAAATTGTCACTGATCAAATAATCTAAAATATCTATCATCTAAACTTACATTGGAGCCGCTTTTGTGTAAGTCTGAACCACTGACACTATTCAACTACCCTGTTGGGGGTGGCTCCAAACTAATAAGGAATCTATGTTAAGCTTCAAAGCTTGTGAATTTTAAAAATTTTTTATTAGCTCTTGTGACATCTTCAATTTGGGGATCATCATTTTTAATGATTAAGTATTCACTAGAAGAACTTAATCCCTCAGATATAGCTATCTACAGAATTTTAATTGGAGCTTTATTCATAAATATATTTGTTAGAGCCAAAGAAAATATTGTAAAAGCAGACCATCTAAAGATTTTTATAATTTCATTTTTTTGGATGGCACTTCCTTTTTACATGTTCGGCATTGCTGAACAAACCATAACATCTTCATTAGCTGGGTTGATTAATGGTTCAACTCCAATTTTTGTTGCTTTTATTGCCGTTGTGTTTTACAAATTAAAAGTAACAAAAATTCAAATTTTATATATATTTACCGGTTTTATCGGGGTGGGGCTGATTTCTTTAAGCGAAGGCATTAGTGATATATCTTTTGAGATTGGTTTTCTTTACGCATTAATTGCCTCAATATCATATGGAATTGCTGTAAATATGGTTGAGCCATTAATAAAAAAATATGACTCATTAATTGTTATAAAAATTGTAATAAGATACGCGCTATTTCTCTCACTTATAATGCTTGGATCGACTGCATCATTTAAGTTACCAACTGCTGAAGTTTCATTGATCCCGATGCTTATATTGGGAATTGGTGGTACTGGAATTGCGTTTTTGACATATTATAAATTGTTAGAGAGTGTTGGCAGAATATCCAGTTCGTTTATTGTATATATGATTCCAATTTTTTCTATTTTCTTTGGTTATCAGTTTTTAAACGAGATTACTAATTCAATTCAGTTTGTAGGAATGGGTGTAATATTATCATCTGCTTTTTTGTATTCGAAAACCTAAGATTTTCTTATTTCTACAAATTCTGATTCAGCAACAGCGGCCAAGTCACCATTATCTAAATAAAGTTCACCCTTATATAAACTATTTCGACCATCAATACTCTCTCTCCATGCAACTGCAGTGACATATTCTATAGATGGTCCAACAGGTTTTAAATATTTTATTGAGAAATTCTTATTAACTGCTTTCTGACCAAGTAAAACAGTTAAAGGACCCATCGTAATATCTATCCAAGAATCAATAATTCCTCCAAGTGTTGTTGGTAAAGGATTGAAGTATCTTTCACGAACGGGAAATTTACATTTCAATGTTGCATTATCTTTATCAAAATCTAAAAACTCACCTTCAAGCTCAACCCATACATTTGGTAACGGCATTCCTTCGTTTTCTAAAGTATCTTCGAGGTTCTCTTCGATCATCATGTAATAATAACAACTTATATGAATAAGCTGTCTTGACAGGCAAGACAGCTTAAACAGGGTTAATGAGTAATAATAAAATAGTACATTGAGGGAAAGACAGTTTATTTACCTTTAGGGTGCCAAACTGTTTTTGTTTCAATAAAAGGGAGAATTGAGCTTAACCCACTCATTGAAGGTAGTAGAGAAATCCTTTTGACAGATTCCGATCCTTTTTGACCAAGAACCTCTTTTGATTTTTTTGAAATATCCTCATAAATTGCTGCATGTTTAATCTCAACATGACCCCCAAGGTCTTCAATAATGTTTTCAAATTTACCTGATAAAAGATTGAGGCTGCCTGATGGAAAGTCAGAATTGTTAACGTCCTCAGATAGCTTCAATGCAATGACAGCATTTTTATCTGAAAAATTGATAACAGAGCAACCAACAGTCAATGCAGGAAGAATTGATTTTACTAATTCATTTAGTGACATTGAATTTGGACTTAGCGTAAATGTAACACCAATAGCTTCCTGATGAGAAATGTTGAAATATTCACCAGCTACAGGGTTCAGATTACCAGTTAATTGCTCCCATTTATCAACAAGACCTGCATACCAAACGATTGTATCTATTGCATGATTGATATCATTTTTTGAATCGAGTTTAGATAATCCATGATCTTGTAATAAAGAAATATAACTATCTTTATTTCCCTCAATCATTTCTGATAATCTGTAAAGAATTTGAGATCTATTGTACATTGTTAATTGGTTCCAATTTTTAAATCCTTCTTTAGAAGATGTAACCGCATCCCTTAAATCTTTTTTTGAAGTTAAAGGAATCTCATATTTTTCCTCTTTTAAATCAATTGAATAAACTTTTCCAGATTCAGATCTAACGAATTTACCATGAACATAATTTTTATACGTTTTTTTTATGTCTGTCATGATGACACCTTTAAGTATGAAAGAAGACCATGTCTTCCTCCTTCCCTACCAAAGCCTGATTCTTTATAACCACCAAAAGGCGATGCTGGATCAAATTTATTGAATGTATTTGCCCAAATTACTCCTGCTTCGAGCCTATCAGCAGTCCATAATATTTTTGAACCTTTTTCTGTCCAAATACCTGCAGAAAGACCATATTCAGTATTGTTAGCAATCTCAACAGCTTCTTCCGGAGTTCTAAAAGTTAAAGTAGTAAGAACAGGTCCAAATATCTCTTCAGTTGCGATTTTATAATTTGCCTGAACGCTTGTAAATAAACTTGGCTTAAACCAAAATCCATTTTTAGGAAGTTCACATTCAATTTGGAATAAATCTCCACCATCTGCAACACCTTCATTTACCAATTTTTCAATCTTATCTAATTGATCTTTTGAATTGATAGCACCTACATCAGTATTTTTATCTAATGGATTGCCAACATTTAATGTCTGCATTCTCTTTTCAAGTTTTTTAATAAATTTTTCTTCAATATCCTCTTGAACAAGTAATCTACTTCCTGCACAACAAACATGTCCTTGATTAAAAAATATACCGTTAACAACTCCCTCGACTGCTTCATCTAAAGCTGCATCACTATAAACGATATTTGCTGCTTTTCCGCCAAGTTCCAAAGTCAAACCAACGTCTCTACCAGCCAAAGATTTTTGGATATATTTACCTACGCCAGTAGAGCCAGTAAAAGCAATTTTTTTAATATCTTTATGGTTTACAAGATGTGATCCCGTAGACCCATCACCAGTTACTAAATTAAATACCCCATCTGGAAGACCTACTTCTTCACATAATTCGGCAAACAATAAAGCTGTTAGAGGTGTTGTCTCAGCTGGCTTTAAAACAACTGTATTACCAGTTGCTAAAGCTGGAGCTACTTTCCATGACAACATCAAAAGTGGGAAGTTCCAAGGGATAATTTGTCCTACAACTCCGTAAGGTTTATATTCCTCACTACCCCAGGCAATATCAAGCTTGTCAGCCCATCCAGCATAGTAAAAAAAGTTTTGAGCAACTTGTGGAAGATCAAAGTCTCTTGATTCTTTTATTGGCTTACCTCCATCTAAGCTTTCCAGTACAGCAAATTCTCTTGATCTTTCTTGAATCAATCTGGCAAGTTTGAATAAATATTTTGCTCTTTCTGAAGGATTAGTTTTACTCCACTTTTTCAACCCTTCTTTTGCTGAAGATACTGCGTAATCAACATCTTGTTGATTTCCAATTGAAATAGAAGATAAAATTTTCTCAGTTGAAGGAGAGATAGTATCGATATATTGTTTTGATTTTGGAGTGACAAATTTTCCGTCAATAAAATTTCCATATTTTTTTTCAATATTGACAATTTTTTCTGATTCAATTGATTCTGAGTATTCCCAATTATTCATAAATTAGCCCCTTGGAAAATAATAACTTGATTGATATGAATTCGTTTTTAATTTTTTTATTTGTTTTAATACATCATCTAATAGACTCGATGCTCCAAATCTAAAATATTCTGGAGTTAACCACTCAGCTCCTAATTCTTCATTGATAATTACAAGATAACGAATTGCATCTTTAGAGTCCCTAATTCCTCCAGCAACCTTTATGCCCTTAACTCCACAATCACTATCAGCAAATTCTCTGACTGCTCTGGCCATAACTAGACATGCTTCTCTTGATGCTCCACTAGATATTTTTCCTGTTGAGGTTTTTATAAAGTCTGAGCCAGCACTTAATGCAATAAGACTTGCTTTTTTAATGTTTTCATAAGTTTCTAGTTCCCCAACTTCTAATATCGTTTTTAAATGAATATCTCCACAAATCTCTTTTAAAGAAACAATTTCATCAAAAACTTTTCTAAAATCACCTTCAAAAAAAGCTTTTCGATTAATAACAATATCAATCTCATCAGCTCCTTCATTAATTGCGAACTGAGTATCAACAATTTTAGATTCCAATGGTGCCTGTCCACTCGGAAAGTAGGACGATACAGATGCTACTTTAACATTTGAATCTCTAACTATATTTTTTGCTGTTGAAACTAAAGAGGGATAAACACAAACAGCAGCTGCATTTGGAACATCAGCATCACTAGGGTCAGGTGTCATTGCTTTTGATGACATTTGGGCAATTTTACCTTCAGTATCCTCGCCTTCTAATGTTGTAAGATCACACATGCTAACAATCTTCATAAGACCTTCCAGCTTAGAATCTCTTTTTATACTCCTAGTTGCGAGTGAAGATGTTCGTTCTTTTACCCCTAATTCATCAATTCTGACATTATCAATCATGTCAATAGTTGAAGACCAATCAATAACACTGTTTTTAAGTGATGTTTTTGAACTCATTACCTAATGGTATAACTTTATTTGGTATAAAGAAATAGTATTTTAATCTAGTGCTTCTATTGTTTCTTGGGCTCTGTTTATGTCCTGCTCAGTAACGTTGGCAATTCCACCAAATACTGCAAACATTTTTGACCAATCTTTTTCTTTTTTCAAGATATCTTTTGCTAACTCGGAGTCAGTTTGTTCAATGTGTTTGTTTAAAAATGCTCTCAACTCAAGCGTATCAATATCGTTCATGTCACGATATTCAGGAGCAGATTTTGAAATATATTGTGTAAAGTTTTTTTGTGTTTTTAGAACAGTAACCTTACCACCAGTCATGCCGGCTCCAAAGTTAAATCCGATACTGCCAAGTATGATTAAAGTACCGCCTGTCATATATTCTGCAGCGTGGGCACTACAACCTTCAACTACCGCTATGCCTCCACTGTTCCTTACACCAAATCTTTGACCCACTCTACCTGAAATATAGAGTTGTCCACCAGTAGCTCCATACAACAAGGCATTCCCAGCTGCATGATACGCGCCTTTATTTTTCGTACCTTGAGGAATTATTGTTATGCTTCCTCCACCCATTCCTTTTCCTACATAATCATTTGCGCTTCCAATAAGTTTTAGATTTATGCCGTCTCGAATAAATGCACCAAAACTTTGTCCAGCAGCGCCCGATAGACTTATGTACGTTGGATTGGTTTTAAGTTCCTTACCTAGATTTTGCATCGATACTTCACCTGAAATTCTTGCACCTATACTTCTGTCTTCATTTGAAATTGGATACTGAATAATAGTTGACTCTTGAGATTTAAGTCCTTTCATAATCTCAGAAGTTAGTCGTCTAGATAACCTACCTTCATCGTGTCTGATAAAGCCTGGATTTTTTTTGTCTGAAACAGCATTTCTTAGAAGCTTATGAAGGCTTTTTGGAAGGTTATTATCCATGACTTTCAAACCTAGTAAGTCAGCGTGGCCAATGAGGTCATTAAGAGAAGAAACATTAAAAATATCCAAATATGATTTAATATCTTCAGCTATAAATTTAAACAGTTGCATAACCTGCTCTGGTGCCCCAACAAATTTTGCTCTTAGATTCTCATCTTGGGTAGCTATTCCAACTGGACATGTATTCTCGTGACATTGGCGTACCATTTTGCATCCCAGTGCTAAGAGTGGAAGGGTACCAAATCCATATCTATCAGCACCTAATAGAGTTGCGATGATTACATCCTTAGGTGATCTTAATCCCCCATCAACTTCTAGAAGAACTTTATCCCTCATATTGTTTTCGACTAGTGCTTGATGAGTTTCGCTCAATCCAAGCTCCCATGGAGATCCGGCATGTTTAATACTTGTCCATGGACTAGCTCCTGTGCCTCCATCACTGCCTGCAATCGTAATTACATCTGCCCCAGCTTTGGCAACACCAACTGCAATGACTCCTACACCTGGTTCAGAAACAAGTTTTACATTCACGGGGTTATCTGGATTAAATGTCTTTAAATCGTAAATTAGTTGAGCAAGGTCTTCTATGGAATAAATATCGTGATGAGGTGGAGGTGATATCAATGTAATACCCTCAACAGTATGTCTTAATTTTGCAATATGTGTATCAACTTTAAATCCAGGAAGTTGTCCACCTTCTCCAGGTTTTGAACCTTGAGCCATTTTAATTTGGAACTCTTCAGCAGAGGCCAAATAGTCTGGAGTTACACCAAACCTTCCTGAGGCAATTTGTTTAATTTTAGAATTTTTTTCTGTTCCATATCTTTCAGGATCTTCTCCACCCTCGCCTGATCCAGATTTTGCACCAATACGATTCATTGCAATAGCCAAAGCTTGATGAGCTTCTTCAGATAATGCTCCTAAAGACATTGAGCTAACAGTGAATTTTTTATATATGTCCTCTAGTGGAATATCTTTATCGTTGGAAGTAATAATTTTATTGTTGTCTGGAAGTGTGAATAAATCTCTTATCTGGACATTGTCTCTTTCTTCTAGAGATTCAAGATACTTATTCCACTCATCTCTATCACCTGAACGAACAGCCTTTTGTAGCTTGAGCACTGTTACCGGTGATGTAACGTGTGGCTCACTTCCTTTTTTATGCTTGTAGAAGCCTCCTATTTCTAAATCAAAAGGTTCATCACTATCAAAAACTAATAAATTATCTTCTATTTGTTTGTACCCCAAACCCTCAGTTCTTGTAAAAGAATTTGAAAAAGCACTGTCTGTAATTTCTTTATCAAGCCCTATTATCTCGTATATTTCGGACCCTCTGTAGGAAGAAACTGTACATATTCCCATCTTGGACATTATCTTTAAAAGACCTTTGTTTAAAGCTTCACGATAATTTTCTTGAGCTTGTGATGGTGAAATATTTAATTCCTCATTTTCTATTGATAGTTGTCTTGCTTTTTCAAGTGCAAGATATGGCCAGATAGCAGATGCACCATAAGCAATATGACACGCAAGATCATGAGCATCTCGTATCTCACCAGAAACAATAATTAAAGAAGCTTTTAATCGTACACCCTTGTTAATAAGGTGTTGATGAACTCTTCCAAGTACAAGAAGTGAAGGTGCAATCGTATTGCCCTTGACTACTTCTCTATCACTCAAAATAATTAATGATTTTTTGTTAATGACAGCTTTGTAGATTTCATCACATAATTCATCAATAAATTGTTCAAGATTTTTATCTGCTTTATTGAAACTTACATCAAAAACTTTAGATCTATCTTTTGAAAATTCTTTAGATACTAATAAATCATACGTACCTTTACTTAAAATTGGTGATTCCAGAGTAATTAGATTTGCTTGTTGAGATGTTTCTTTTAGGATTGAGCCTCTTTTTCCTAAATAAGTTTTGGTAGACATAACAAATCTCTCTCTTATTGGGTCAATTGGAGGGTTTGTCACCTGAGCAAACATTTGATGAAAATAACGGCTAAGTCGTGGTTTGTTCTTACTAAGTACTGCTAATGGAGAGTCATTACCCATTGATCCTGTCGGGATATCTCCTTTAATCATAGGAAGTAAAATAAGTCTTTCTTCTTCTGGAGTGTATTGAAAAT
>OZSS01001238.1_pt1 | contig 11943 bp, 12 predicted proteins | sample 1779911 | NCBI WGS metagenome assembly OZSS01 (sample SAMEA2603589, study PRJEB24840) | metagenome | biome: Water; feature: Photic zone; material: Seawater sample | place: Mediterranean Sea | collected 2013-11-12 | depth 10 m | reverse complement strand
GTTCAGCCAGTCTCAGGGCCAACGCGACCACGCTGAGTCCAGGTCCCACGCTCGGGCAGCTGGGGAAGACGCTGGCGTCCGCGATGTAGAGGTTGTCCAGTTCATGGCACTTTCCATGAGCATCGACCACGGCATTGGCGGGGTCGTCGCCCATTCGACAGCTGCCGCAGCCATAGCCCACCACACTCAGGGGTGCTGCGCCGCGGGCATGGGTGGGGGCCTGGAGCACCACTTTGGTGATCGGGTCCTTCTCCACCTCTTTCAAGGTGTCGATCCAGCGGTAGACGAGTCGATCGTGAGCTTCGCGGTTGTTGTGGATGTAGTTGATGCGGATCTGGTCGTTGTGCAGCCAGATCTTGTTGTGGGGATCCGGCATTACCTCCGTCATCGCCCACCAGGCCACGGAGCGAGACGCCAGTCGCTCCAGGCCGAAATCAGGGATCATCTTGCTCACCAGAGAGAGCACAGGTGGCGACTCGGCGAACAACGCGTCCTGCAGCACGCCGCCGGCGGTCTGGATGTGCCCCAGGGGAAAGCTGACGTTCTTGTCTCCCCAGTAGTAGTCGTTGATGCCCAGGGAGCGTCCGTAGCGACCGCTGTTGCGTTCGGTGGCCAGCTGCAGAATCGAGGTGAGCTGCAGATTCATCAGATTGCGGCCCACCTGATCGGAGCCGTTGCTGATGCCCTTGGGGTGATGGGAATTGGCCGAGCGAATAAGGATCACAGGAGTATTCACAGCCCCAGCCGCCAACACCACAACATCAGCGCGGAACAGCCAGATGTCTCCACCCAGCTCCGCCTCCACGGCCTTTACCTCACGACCGTTGGGGTTCACATGCAGTCGCAAGACCTTGGCGTTGTCGCGCAGGGTGAGCCGCTCCGGATCTCCGGCCTCGAGACCGAACAGCTGGGCATCGCCGCTCGGATCCTCCCGATCGTCAGACCAGCTGATGGGGATGTCGTAGGGCTGGCATCCCTGGCGTTGCAAAGCGGCGCGAAGCGGTTCCAGAAACGGTTCCACCGCCTTCGGTTTGGCCAGGTAGTCGCCATGGCGCCCTGGCTCGGTGGGATCCACACCGGCCTTGCCATGCACCTTGTACAGCTGTTCAGCCTGTTCGTAATACGGGGCCAGTTCGGCGTAGTCGAACGGCCATGCCGGTGAAATTCCCTCCTGCAGGGGAACTTCCTCGAAGTCCTTCTCGCGCATGCGCTCCAGCACCGCGCCCCAGATCTTGGTGTTGCCGCCGCGGGCGTAGGTGGTCTGGGGGGCGAAGGGATCGCCGTCAGGACCAAACCAGCGTTCGTTTTTGGGGTGGTAGCGATCCTTGCGGAACAGATCCACGTCGGCGACGTTCTGATCCTCCAGGGCCATCGCCCCGCCGCGCTCGAGCACCAGCACGGTTTTGCCCTTGCGGCTCAGAGCACCGGCCAGGGTGCCTCCCCCAGCGCCACTGCCGATGACGATGACGTCGTAGTGGCGGTCGTCGATAATCATGGGATTACTGCCAGACGTAGATAAGGAGGAAAAGAAGGATCCAGATCACATCGACGAAGTGCCAGAACAGGCTCACCGAAGCGACGCCCATTTCGCCCTTGTCGTAATTTCCTGAACGGAAGGACCGGGCCAGCATCAGGCCCATCAGCAGGATGCCGGTTATCACATGCAGGCCGTGAAAACCCGTGAGCAGATAGAACATCCCGCCGAACACACCGCTGCTGAGGCTGAAGGTGAGTTCCGACCATTCGACGTACTGCCCGTAGACGAAGTAGGACCCCATCGCCATGGTGAGGAACCACACCGCCCGGAAGCCCCAGAGGTTGCCCTTGTGCAGATAGCGCTCGGCGAAGTAGGCCACAAAACTGGAGCTCACCAGCACCACGCTGTTGATCAGAGGCATGCGCACCTCCAACCCCTCAACGCCATCCGGTAGCCATTGGGGAGCCGTGAGCTTGAGCACGGCGTAGCCAGCGAAGAAGGCCAGGAAGATGACGCTCTCGGAGCAGAGGAAGATCACGAAACCGGTCATGTTGTGACCGTCGTGCTTCACATGGCCAGGGGTGTGATTGAGCTGGATATCGGGGTTGACGCTGGTCATCGGTTCAGGCCTCCTGGGAACGGCGGACGTAGAACTCCTCGTCCTCGACGAGGGGGTGGCCCAGGCCGTAGCCGTAAGGCTCACTGATCACGGTGGGGATGTCGTCCTCGAAGTTCTCAGCCGGTGGTGGGGAGGGCAGCAGCCACTCCAGTCCGATGGCCCGCCAGGGATTGGGTGGAGCCTTCGGGCCCCGGGCCCAGGAGCTCACCATGTTGAGAATGAAGGGGATCGAGGCGACGCCGAGCATGAAGGCCCCGATGCTGGCGATCACATTCCAGATGGCGAATTCCGGGTCGTAGGAGGCCACACGACGGGGCATGCCCAGCAGGCCGGCCCAGTGCAACGGCAACCAGTTCAAGGTGGCGCCGATGAAGGTGAGCGCAAAGTGAACTTTCCCCAGGCCTTCGTAGTACATCCGCCCGGTGAATTTCGGGAACCAGTGATAGATGCCGGCGAACACCCCGAAACCGATCGTGTTGAAAATCACGTAGTGGAAGTGTGCAACCACGAAGTAGGTGTTGCCCACATGCACATCGATGGGAACCGTCGCCAGCATCACGCCGGTGATGCCGGCGAAGATGAAGTTGAACAGACCACCGAGGCAGAACAGCATCGGTGTGTTCAGCGTCAGGTTCCCCTTCCAGAGTGTGCCCAACCAGGCGAACACCTTCACTCCCGTTGGAACGGCAATCAGCATCGTGGTCGCCATGAACAGATTGCGCATCCACATCGGCGTGCCGGAATAGAACATGTGGTGTACCCACACGATCAGGCTGAGGAAAGTGATGCCGAAGGAGGCGATGGCTACGAACCGATAGCCGAAGAGTGGCTTGCGGGCATACACCGGAAACAGCTCAGAAAAGATGCCGAACACCGGCAGCACCAGCACGTACACGGCGGGGTGCGAATAGAACCAGAAAAAGTGCTGAAACAGCACCGGATCACCACCACCTTCTGGACGAAAGAAGCTGGTACCGAAGCTGAGGTCGAAGAGCAGCATCACCGCCCCCCCGGTGAGGGCCGGCAGGCCGACGAGCTGAATTGTCTGGGCGGCCCAGGCGGTCCAGACGAAGATCGGCATCTTGAAGAAGCCCATGCCGGGGGCCCGCATCCGGATGATCGTCGTCACGAAATTGACGGCGCCCATGATCGAGGAGATCCCCGACAGAGCCACCGCAAGAATCCAGAGAAACTGGCCGTTGATGAAGTGGTTCAGGGGGTTCTGCAGGCTCATTGGCGGATAAGACCACCACCCGGATGACGCCGGTCCGCCGGGGGCGAAGAAGCTGCCCATCAGCACCACGGCGAACACGGGCACCAGCCAGAAGGCGGCGGCGTTGAGCTTGGGAAACGCCATGTCTGGCGCGCCGATCATCGTGGGGATCAGCAGATTGTTGAAGCCGTTGAGGATTGGGAACAGAAACAGGAACAGCATCACTGTTCCGTGCATCGTGTAGAGGCCGTTGTAGACGCTCGGATCCACCAGATCGGCCGGCGGTGTGATCAGCTCACCGCGCACAATCATCGCCAGCAGACCTCCCACCAGCAGGAAGAACAGTGAGGTGGCGATGTACTGAATCCCGATCACCTTGGCATCGGTGTTGAAGCTGAAGAAGCGCTTCCAGTTGTCCGGTGCACCGGGGACCGGATGGGGCGCCTTGAGGATGCGGGGGTCGTAGTTGGTGGTGGTCATGGCTCAGGCGTCGTGGGGGATGGAGGGATCGCCGGGGTCGTTCACCATCGGGGGCGGTGCAGGCGGCACCGTGGCCCATCCTTTATCGCCGCGGGCGATGCGGCGGTCGTAGAGCGCTCTGCCGGGGTCGAGGCCGGGTTGGAGGGATTGCGTCGCCGTTCGCTTCAGCCATTCGCCGAATGCCTCGTCTGATTCGACGATCACATTGGATTGATTCATCGACATGTAGGCACCGCTGAACATGGCGTCCCGCAACCGGAATCGCCCTTCTTTGGTAGGCGTGAGGCTGTAGGAGATGAGGCTGCCGGGAACGATGTCCTGCTTCAGCCGGAAGGCAGGCACGTAGAAGCTGTGAATCACATCTTCAGACTGCAACTGGAGGTTCGCTCGCTGATCAATGGGGAGGTGCAGCTCGGAGCTGCGCACACCGTTGGGGTAAACAAATTCCCAGCTCCATTGGCGTGCGATCACCTGGATCGGTCCCACTTGAGCGATCGGATCGGCTTGAATCAGCTCACGCGTATCAGCCCCAATGGCGTATTTCTGCTTCGGCCCAAGGGCGTTGAGGGTGTCGTTCACCTTCATCGAGTAGAAGGCGATGGCGAACACAAGAAGCAGGGGAATCACCGTCCATGTGATCTCCAGCTTGGTGTTGCCTTCGATCGGCGCACCATCGTTTTCGTCGTACTTACCAGCGCGGTTGAACAACAGCACCCAACCCATCACTCCGGTGCAGCCGAAGAAGATGAAGGAGCCGATGCCGGTTTCCAACGCGAACAGGTCGTCGACATAGGGCGCCGCGGAGGAGGCCTGCGGCGGGAACCAGCTGTAAGACCACATCGCCATCAATTTGGCGATCACCAGATTGATCGCCACAGCGATCGAGATGATCACGATGGCGCCGATGTTCGGGCTGTTCTTGGGAGCAGTGGTGGTCATGGCAGCACCTCATTGAGATCGGCACCGGCGGCCAGCAGTTGGTCGGCGGTGATGTGAACACCGAAATCGCTGGCGAGCCAGGCGCCCAGGCTTCCATGCAGGCCCATCACCATCAGCATCGAGGCACCGCAGAGCAGGTACAGCCAGGTCACCTGGCGGCCCATGTCCTTGCGCCAGACGAAGCGTTGGTAGCCGCGCCAGACGGTCATGGCGACGATCACCAGCAGAATGGCGACCCCACCAATGGCATGCCAGAGCATGGTGTCGATGGCGGTCTGTCCGAGGACGCTGCGGATGCCCGGCAGCGGCACCGCCAACAGCATTTCGTAGAAGCCGGCGGCCACCGTGAAGAAGGTGATCCCGCTGCAGGCCACCAGGTTGTACCAGCCCACATCATGGAAACCGCTGCGGGTCACAGGCAGGGCGAGAAAGCGGAAGAGCCGTTTCTCCAAGGGGTAGAACGCACCAGCGAAGTCGAAGGCGATCCCGATCGCGAACAGGCCGATGGTGAGATGCACCAGGTTGGGGTGCAGGGGAATCGCGTAGGGAAGATCGTTGGCTCCCAGGGAGTCGGCGATGTCGTTGATCGGCGATGCAATCGCGGCGAACAGGCTCATGACAGCACCCCTTCACGGATCGCTTCCACCACCGGAACCGTGTGCAGGCCGTAGACCCAGACGAGCTTGTCGCCCAGATACACCTGGGCGAAGACCAGACCGGCCAAGACGAAGTCGATGGCCAGGAACCCCTTCGGAAGAATGTTGGGGTCTTTCTGACGGGCGACGTAGCGCCAGCCGGTGAGCAGTGCCAACACGCCGGCCAGGGACCAACCAATGGTGCTGTGGTAATTGAGGATGTCTCGCGAAGCTCCGTAGGGGTTGGCGAGCCCGGCCTCCACCTGGCCAAAGATGATGGCCACGAAGATCGCCACGGTGGCGACGATCAGATTCCAGAAGCTGACCTCAAACAGGTTCTTCTTCCTGGTGAGCACTCCGATCAGATCGAAGACGACGGTGATCAGCGCCATCGAGATGACGAAATGCACGACGATCGGATGGATGACGTCGAGCCAGGGGAGGTTCTTGTCGTTGAGAGGGGGAAGAAGCTCGAGCATCGGCAAGCCGAGCGGCACGCGACCCAAGGATGAACAGAGAAAATCAGACGGTCATCCCCTCATGAGGAAACACAACTCCATCCGTCTCACGCCTCACGCTTCCATGTGTTGTGGATGACGATCAGGATTGCTCCGACCCTGTGAAGCGCATGTGAATCAGCACTTGCGTGACGACCACGATCACGAGGATTGGCATGGCCACGCAGAGCGTTGCCAGACGGAATTCGTCCTGCCATGACGCAAGAGCTGTCCTCGGCAGGACGTTGTCAGTTAAGTAAAGGATGTAAGCGGTCAGCAGAATCCCCCCTTCAATCCTGGAGATGCTGCGCCGTGACCAGAAAATCGGCAAACAGACCAGGGTGGCGATCATCATGACCGGCAAATCTTCGGAAATCAGTTCCCCCGTGACTTGAAGCCCGGCTTCACCGCTGATAGCCGCGCAGCCTCCCAGAACCATCAAAAGATTGAGCAGACAACTACCAACGACATTGCCGACGGCGAGGTCGGTCTTCCCCTTCAGGGTTGCCACGACCGAGGTGATCAGTTCCGGCGTGGATGTGCCCGTGGCGACGATCGTCAATCCGATCACAGCAGTGGGCACATTCAGAAATGCCGCTGCGGAGCTGGCTCCGCTGACCAGCGTTTTCGAGCCCAGAACCAGCAAAGTGATGCCGACGGCGAGCTGAAGCAGCGCGATCGTCAAACGCCGGTTGAACCCTGAGCGTGTCCGTTCAAGATCTGATGTTCCATCAGTCTCTTGGTGGTCTTCCCGGGCAGTTCGGATTTCCCAGACGGTGTTGATGATCAAGCCGATCAGCAAGGCCACGCCCGCTTGCCATGTCATCCGACCGGCGGAAGCCATCCCCCAGGCTGCAGAAGAAATGGCCAACAGAACCGGCACGTCGCGACGCACAAGTCGGTTCTCGACGCGCAGAGGAAAGACCAGGGCCGAACAGCCCAAGACGACCAGAATGTTGAAAATGTTGCTCCCTACGACGTTGCCAACGGCAAGATCGTCTGCGTTCTGCAGGATTGAGCTGACACTGACAAACAGCTCCGGGGCGCTTGTGCCGAAGGCAACAACGGTGAGGCCGATCACAAGCTGCGGGATCCGGCACAAGGTGGCGATTGTCACCGACCCTTTGACGAACTGGTCTCCTCCAAGAAACAGCAGCAGGATCCCTCCGATCACCTCGAGGCTGTAGAAGAGAAAAGGAGGCAGCTCAGGCATCAAAGCGAGGTCGTCTTCTCCCAGGATTCTGCTTCGCTGAGAAGCCGCCTAAGGTCACAAGCCTTGACGATGAGCCGGATCGTGCTGAACCGCATCAACGCCACAAACCTGAAGGGGGATGTGTTCGGCGGACTCACAGCTGCCGTGATTGCTCTGCCGATGGCGTTGGCCTTCGGAATCGCCTCCGGTGCCGGTGCTGCCGCTGGTCTCTGGGGTGCGGTGATCATCGGACTGGTGGCATCTCTGTTTGGTGGAACCCCCACGCTGATTTCGGAGCCCACAGGCCCGATGACCGTGGTGTTCACCTCGGTGATCATCAGTTTCACCGCCACAGCCGACAGCCCGGAGCAGGCCTTGGCGATGGCCTTCAGCGTCGGCGTTCTGGCCGGGATTTTCCAGATCCTGTTTGGCCTGTTCCGACTGGGGCGTTACGTCACGATGATGCCCTACACGGTGATCTCGGGCTTCATGTCCGGCATCGGCATCATCCTGGTGTTGTTGCAGCTGGGACCGTTTCTGGGACAAGCCACTCCCAAGGGAGGGGTGATGGGAACGCTTGAGGCGATTCCGGCCTTGATGCAGGGAATCCAGCCCATGGAGCTCCTGCTGGCTGTGATCACCCTGGCCATTCTGTGGTTCACGCCTTCAGCGGTGAAAAAGGTGTGCCCGCCGCAGTTGCTGGCTCTTGTGGTGGGCACGCTGTTGGCTCTGACCCTGTTCAGCGGGTTCGGCCTTCGCACGATTCCTGAGTTTTCCGCCGCCTTCCCCACCTTTCAGCTGCCGACCTTCTCCAGCGATCAGCTTCGTCTGATGGTGATCGATGCCGCTGTGCTGGGCATGCTCGGCTGCATTGATGCGCTGCTGACCTCCGTGGTGGCCGACAGCCTGACCCGCACCGAACACAACTCCAACAAAGAGTTGATCGGTCAGGGGCTGGCCAATGTGGTGTCCGGCCTGTTTGGGGCGATGCCCGGTGCTGGAGCCACCATGGGCACGGTGGTGAACATTCAATCCGGCGGACGAACAGCGCTGTCGGGCATTGTTCGGGCCATGGTGCTGATGCTGGTGGTGCTTCTGGCAGCACCGTTGGCCTCACGCATCCCCCTGGCGGTGCTCGCTGGTATCGCTGTGAAGGTGGGTATTGACATCATCGACTGGGATTTTCTCCAGCGGGCTCATCACCTGTCGGTGAAAGCAGCGGTGATCACCTATGGCGTAATCGCTCTGACCGTGCTGGTGGATCTGATCACGGCCGTGGGAATCGGGGTGTTCGTGGCCAACGTGCTCACCATTGATCGGATGAGCACGCTTCAGTCGAGAAAGGTGAAGACCATCAGCACCACCGATGACGATGTGGAGCTCAATGAGGAGGAGCAGCAGCTGCTGGATCGAGCCTCCGGCATGGTGCTGCTGTTCCAGTTGGCTGGTCCGATGATCTTCGGTGTCGCCAAGGCGATCTCCCGGGAGCACAACGCAATCGGGAACTGCCAGGCCGTGGTGTTTGACCTCTCTGAGGTGTCCCATCTGGGGGTGACCGCTGCGATCGCGCTGGAGAATGCTGTGAAGGAGGCGATGGAAGTGGGGCGCGACGTGTTCATGGTGGGCGTTTCCGGCAGCACCGAGAACCGTCTCCGCAAGCTGAAGCTGCTGGACCGCCTGCCGGAGAGTCATCTCACCTCTGATCGCCTGTCGGCTTTGCGCCTGGCGGTGGACGGTCTTCCCGGCCATGGCTGACCAGCTCACGATCACCGCTCCGGACGACTGGCATGTCCACCTCAGGGATGAGGAGATGCTGGAGAAGGTTGTGGCGCACACAGCCCGTTGTTTTCGTCGGGCCATCGTGATGCCCAACCTGCGGCCGCCTGTCACATCGGTGGATGCGGCGCGCCGCTACCGCGAACGGATCCTTTCGGCCTGTCCTGAGGGGATGGCCTTCACGCCGTTGATGACCGCTTATCTCACCGACAACACAGATCCGGATGATCTGGAGAGGGGCTTCCAGGAGGGGATTTACACCGCAGCCAAGCTGTACCCCGCCAACGCCACCACCAATTCCGCTGCGGGTGTGACCGACCTGGCTCAGATCACACGTGTTCTGAGCCGAATGGAGTCCATCGGCATGCCTTTACTGATCCATGGGGAAGTGACGGATGCCGATATCGATGTGTTCGACCGGGAAGCGGTGTTCATCGAGCGGCATCTGAGGTCTTTGCGGACCCGTCATCCCGAGCTCAAGGTGGTGTTCGAGCACATCACCACTGAAGAGGCCGTCGATTACGTGGGCTCTGCAGATCGCAATCTGGCGGCCACGATCACCCCCCATCACCTGCAGATCAACCGGAACGCCATGTTCCTCGGTGGTTTGCGCAGCGACTTCTACTGCCTGCCCGTGGTCAAACGGGAGCAGCATCGCCTTGCCCTGCGGCGGGCGGCCACCAGCGGAGATCCGCGCTTTTTCCTCGGCACTGATTCCGCCCCGCATCCCAGAGCCGGCAAGGAGACCTCCTGCGGTTGTGCTGGCATCTTCAATGCTCCCCATGCGCTGGAGAGCTATGCCCAGGTTTTTGCAGAGGAAGAGGCGATGCATCACCTCGAAGCGTTCGCTTCCCTGAACGGCCCGGCCTTCTACGGCCTGCCGGTGAACAACGACACGGTCACCCTTGAAAAGATTGCTGTTCACGTGCCCCAGCTGGTGAACGGACTGGTTCCCTTCCATGCTGGGGAGACGCTGCCCTGGAGGCTTCAGCCATGCACGTGATCAAGTTCAGTTCCGAGGATTGCGGCACCTGCCACAAGATGAGCCACTACGACGCCAAGGTGGCTGAGGAACTCGGCGCCGACTTCGTCTCAGTGATGCTTCAGGACACGGAGGCCTACAGGAAATATCGCAAGATCCTGCTGAAGCAGTACCCCAACAAGGAGGGGATGGGCTGGCCCACCTATCTGCTGGTGAATGATCCGGACGGTGAATTCAGCATCCACGGAGAACTCAAGGGCGGCATGCCCAAAGGTGAGTTCCGCACCCGTCTGAGTGAGCTGCTGGCGGCCTGACCACGTCTCAGGTCGGCGGGATGGGGGCAGGGGGACTTGAACCCCCACAGGCCTTTCAGCCCAAGCGATTTTAAGTCGCGTGCGTCTACCGATTCCGCCATGCCCCCTTGAGGAGCATCCTAGATTTCCACCATTCGATTTTCGATCTTGGACCTGCAGTCCCTGGTTTCCTCGATCCCGCAGGACACCCTCCTGGTGATCCTCGCCTACGTCCTTCTTGGCGGGCTTTATCTGATGGTGGTGCCTCTGGCGCTGTTCTTCTGGATGAACAGCCGCTGGACGCGGATGGGCAAGGTGGAGCGGCTTGGCGTCTATGGCCTGGTGTTCCTCTTCTTCCCGGGGATGGTGGTGTTCGCTCCATTTCTGAATTTCCGACTCAGCGGCCAGGGAGAGAACTGAGTTGACCCGGGGCAAGGTTCTTCTGATCGGTTTGATCGTTCTGCTGCTTGGTGGAGCGGGCTATGTCGGCTTTGATGCCCTCGGCCTGAAGGGTTTTTCGGCCGGAATTGCGGCCCAGTCTCTGCTGGTGTTGATCGTGGTGGTGTGGACGGGGTCTTATCTGTTCCGCGTTGTCACCGGCCAGATGACCTACATGGAGCAGCGCCGGCGGTACAGGGAGGTGTACGACGAACAGGAGGCTGATGACCTCCAGAAAAAGTTCGACGCGTTGTCTCCGGAGCAACAACAGGCTCTGCTTGAGAAGATCGGCATGGATGAATCCGACGCGCCCTCTGGCTCATAGGCTCACCGGGTTGCAGTCCAATCGGTCGCGTTGCGATGTCGAGCCAGAAGTTGTCACCCATCGCTCAGCGTTTTGAGCAGCTCAAGCAGGAGAAGCGTCTGGCCCTGATGCCATTTCTGATGGCTGGCGACCCAGATCTGGTAACAACCTCTGAGGTCCTGCTGAGCCTGCAGGCGGCTGGGGCCGACATGGTGGAGTTGGGCATGCCTTACAGCGATCCTCTGGCGGATGGTCCCGTCATTCAGGCCGCTGCATCAAGAGCCCTTGCTGCCGGAACAACGCCGGGGAACGTGTTGGAGATGCTGAGCTCTTTGAAGGGGCGCCTCACCATTCCTGTGATTCTTTTTACGTACTCCAACCCATTGCTGAATGTGGGCATGGAAGTGTTCTGTGAACGCGCTGCAGCGGCCGGAGCCGCTGGGCTTGTGGTTCCGGACCTGCCGTTGGAGGAGGCAGAACGGCTGTCGCCTCTGGCGGAACGACAGGGACTGGATCTGGTTCTCCTCGTTGCACCCACGACCCCTGCTGATCGCATGGTCCGGATTGGTCAACGCAGTCGTGGTTTCACTTATCTGGTCAGCGTGACGGGTGTCACCGGAGAACGGGCCCAGATGGAAAACAGAGTGGAGGGGCTTGTCAAAAAGCTGAAGCAATCCTCTGCTGCTCCAGTGGCTGTCGGTTTCGGCATCTCTGGTGCTGATCAGGTGTGCCAGGTGCGCAGCTGGGGGGCGGACGGCGCCATTGTTGGCAGTGCGCTGGTCAAGCGGATGGCGGCTGCTGGCGAGGGGCAAGTTGCTGAGGAAGCCGGTCGCTTCTGCAAGGAGCTTCGCAGCGCCGCTGATTGATCCGAACCAGAGAATGACAGCGTTGCGTTCTCATGAAAAAAAGCCCTGGACAAGCCAGGGCCGTGGGGTTTGATGACTTTTGGGCTGGTCTCAAACCGATTCTGTAAGTGCCGCGAAGGATCACTCTTCGTCTTCTTCAGATCCACCAACGGGCATCAAACGGATCTGTTTGCGACCCAGTTTGATTTCGAACTCATCGCCGGGTTTGAGGTCCAAAAGAGCTGTGTAGGCT
>OZSS01001237.1_pt1 | contig 11945 bp, 15 predicted proteins | sample 1779911 | NCBI WGS metagenome assembly OZSS01 (sample SAMEA2603589, study PRJEB24840) | metagenome | biome: Water; feature: Photic zone; material: Seawater sample | place: Mediterranean Sea | collected 2013-11-12 | depth 10 m | reverse complement strand
GACTGACCCATAAAATCAATGGTAGTAAGGGATGTGGAGGAATGGTAAGTAGTAGTCAACTAGTCAGTCCAGTGGTCAACACCAAGAAATCTCAGAGATGCGAGTGACCAGAAATGCCTAGAAATCGGGAAAAACAGCTGTATCTACTAGACCACTGGACTGACTAGTTGACTACTACTTACCAATCCTCCTGTCCCGAAGAGAACAAAAGTTAGAACCCAAAGACACTTGACCCATCCGAATTATCCGATACAACTAACCCAACCCCGAAATCGTCACACGATCACCTAGATCCCCAAAAAGACGAAACCCCCAGATGACTGCAATCACCTGAGGGTTCCTGAATCCAATCCGATGGGGACCGACCTATTCCCCATTAGAAGCAGATCGGGCGGGAAAGTCAACCCACATCAGCTACTAAATGGGAAACTTACTAAGTCCCCTAGCCTCCTTGTGTCTAGGCGCAGTCAAAGGATGGATCAATGTTGCCCGTAGGGAGAAGGGAGGAATCATCGATGACGAAGGGACTGCATGGACGAGATTGCCCGCTGATCAGCTGAGAGATCAGTTAGAGGACGAATACGAAGTAGAGGTAAGCACCAGATCGGTACAGAGGGCACTGAAGGAACTCTCAGACCGAAACCACCTACGGAGAGAACAACGATGGAAGCACAGATACAACAGGGACTATTGGTATGCCCTTCCGAATTACGAGGAGGAGTTAAACCGACATAGACCACGCACAATTTCTGGCAACTACCAGTCGGTTCAAAAAGGACGGAAACGACACTCTGAAACGACAGGGACGGCGGTTCATGTTCTATCCACTCCTACCACTAATACTCATTTCTCCCAACAGCCACGCCGCCTGAGGAAAACTGACGACGGTAACAACCGACCACCGACCTCTAATCGAGGTCGGAAACAGCCAAAACAAGGAAAAACACCCATACCCGCAAATGCCACCAGAGAAGACGGTCTGGAGGATCTGAGGAGGATCTGCGAGGGATATGGGAAAAGACCACCAGCTAGGGGATTTGCTCCTATCCATCCACAAGTAAAACCAGAGGAATTCGCAGGATATGATCACGACGGAAGACAGCAAAAACGAGTGTGGGTAGGAGGAGTCGAGCATTTAGTAGTTGATTGAAACTAAAAATAGAGGTGATTAAGTGATTATCACAAAATCACAAGTAAGGTATAGACAAAAGACGTAAAATAAAATATACCCAAACCAGAAAATGCTGTAAAAATATGATTTTCAGTAAGCCGCAAGTAGTTGACGAATATACAAAGATATAGTATTATATAAGAGACCTAATAACAGAGGTCAATATCACAATACCACTTGATTTACACAACTATGAATACACTACAAGATATACTAGGTTCTGCACGACTAATAGAACTAGTAATTTCACTACGAAGAAAGAAGAACCCATTAAAGGGAGAATGTTATGTTGCCTCGGCAATTTTATACGATATGCACGACGGCAAGAATATGACACTAGTAAAAAAGTTAGATTGCTTAGGAACTTACCACTGGTGGGTAGTTTATGACGACGGAGAAAACCATATCAATATTGATATAACGCAGAACCAATATTACGAGCAGAATCTACCCTGCCCAAGTCATTCACCAGAAGATATAATAGAAGGAAAGAAAATGGGGTTCGCAAGTTATAAGAAAAGAATTAAAGAGTTAGAGGAAGAAATACGGGAATATATGACATGCGTAGTAGAAATGGAATGTGAATTAGTAGGGAGATAGTAAAGAGAAATAAGGAGACTCCAGAAACGGAGTCTCTAAACCCTACGGATCGACGCACAGCTACGAATACCCCTAAAACCGCATCGAGGGGTGTTCATTAAGGGTGTTTTCGTGTATGATTTTTTAGAGCACCCTTAAACGCACAATCATGGGAAGACTGATTGGATATGCCCGAGTAAGCACCGCTAGCCAGACCACCGATCCTCAGGTGGAGGAGTTGAAGATGGCGGGATGCGACAGGATCTTCTCAGAGAAGGTCTCATCTAGGACACCCGAAGAGAAACGCATCCAACTACAAGCATGTCTGGCAACTCTGGAGGGTGGAGACGAATTGGTGGTGTCGAAGTTGGATCGACTCGGCAGAACGATGGTTGAGGTTATAAACCGACTGGATGACCTGCAAACCAAAGGAATCTATGTAAGGACACTGGATGGACTCCTCAACACCAGAGCATTAGGAAAGATGGCACCACTCGTAGTAGGACTTCTAACGGGACTCTCGGAAGTTGAGAGGTCTCTAATCGTCGAACGCAGTAGAGAGTCGATAGAACATCGTCGTAGAACTGGAGGAGATTTAGGTGGACGACCTGGCCTACCAGAAATAAAGAAAAAACACATCATAAAACTCAGAGAAGACGGTCACTCACTCAGACAGATCAAGACCCTTACAGGAGTTTCATTATCAGCCGTGCAGAAGGTATGTAAAGAACACCTAGTAGGTGTGAAATCGTGATCGAGTCAAGTCAAGGGTAAAGTCAAGTGTCTAGTCAACCAGTCAAACCCAGACCACTACACGATAGTTGCCCTTTTGTTCTCTTTACAATAGAATAGCATATAGAGGTTCTAAATATATTAGTTCCTATATAGTATAGGTCGAACATAGCAAAGAGAGAATTGATTGAGTCGGGATGACCATCAGTAAAACTTCACTCTTCTGTCTAATACCCCATATGGGTAGTAAAGGACTTGCTATAACTATTCATCACATTATCACTAAAAGAATGTATTACAACGGAGAGACAAGAAACTATAACGATCTAAAAAACTTACATAATGGACTTATTGGTAAGATCTTCTATGAGTTAGATCCAAACAATAAGAATAGATTTAGAACGATTAGAGTTGCTTGGAATGCAATGGCAAACAAACTACAACTACAATATTCAAATGAAGGTGCTTTTATTGAAGGCACACCACCAGATGGTATGAAAGCATTTAATCCCAGATTGAGAACATCTATTAATACGATGCAACCATATATGGGAACACATTACTAAATGATCCATGAATTCTACAACAGCCAAAGGGAAATATAGAGAATGGATTAGATCTAGACATGGATCGATTTATCAAGATAGTGATGCTAATACAAAGCACAACAACAAGAAATGGAAGATAAATCAAAACCATATCAGAGATACTATTATTGACGAATATTGTAATGGATTTATTCCTGCATACATGGTAACTAGAACCTATCATTATGACCAACAGGAAAGAGATTTAGTTGTAGAACATAACAAGAGAATGAATAATGTGATTAACGACTTATTCAATCCAAGAGGAAGGAATGAGTATTACATATCACAGGATCACTTTATTGAAAGACACAAAGATAAGCTAGTAAAGAAGGAGAGAATCCCTGTTAAAGACACCATCAGACAAGAATATGACTTTGATTGGAGGATGGAGATTAAAGAGGGAGGATTTCACACTCACACACTTATCTCTGAAATACCTGATGAAACAGTCCTAACAGGACCGAAAAAGGTGAGAGATGCTGTAGAGAGAATCTACGGAATAGGTGAAATACCATTATCCCTCAGAGATGAAGAGGGATTGATTAGAGTAAAGACCGAATTATTGGAACACGCAATAAGAAATCGGTGTGATTATGTGAGTAATTCCCATATGAGTCTTGATATACAAGTTGCTGGCGAATATGGATCATATGATGGCTACTACGGGTGGAAAGGTATGGTTGCCTATGTCACCAAAAACATGTATAATGTAGATAAACTAGTTGAAATCTACGATAAGGAGAATAGTCAAGTTCTAAACATCTAACTATGTCACAATACTCAGAACCAATTACGACCTGCTTGTATGTAAGCAAGGATAACCAACGAAAAAGAGATATTGCTGAGAACTGGTCAGCAGTATGGGGGATGAACTTATCCTCAACCATCTGGAGGATCGTAGATGAATACGATCAGATGAAAAAGTGGAGTATCTACGATCAAAGGAGAACAGAACAATGACAGGTGCAGCTACTAGCCTACTGAATCAAATAAAAACAAGGGTGAAGGACCCAGTTACAAAAAAACCAAGATACAAGAACTCCGATGCAGTAATAGAAGAAGCATTAGAGGTATTATATGAACACCTTAAGAAGACAAAGCAGTTATGAATATGCAAAATCAAAGTGAATACACAGACATGTTAGAAGCACTGACATGGGAGCTAGAAAGAAACATAACTAACTACGTCCTGCAATCTACACAGGATGTAAATGATGAAGATAATGATCTTATCGTCAGAGCATTAGAATGGGAAAGAGGAAACAAGGGTTACACAATAGTAATCACTCCCTATGGACAGATACGGTACATGAGCAAAGAAACTCCTATTAACCTTATCCACCAAGTTGTGAACACCAATATCGAAACTATGTGGGATATTATAGGAGTTGAATATGAAGACGGATCTAGATATAGACCACAATTATGCAAGATAAATGTTGACGATAATTGAAAGATAGTGTATAATATTATAAGAAAGATCAGTCGGGATCTTTCCATTCATGGTGAACAGGTCAGTGAATAAGTGATACGATAGTGTGGCTAGGAAACTGGTCACACTATCACTTTTTTATGACAAAATAGACACCCCCCCTATATTAAAAGAGTAGATACTATAAATCTATAACGCACCTAATCGACCATTGAAATATAATGCATATAAAAAAAATTCCGCATAAAAAAAGACCCTCAAAAGGTCGATAATAAATAGATATGGGTTTGGACAGCCCAACTCTCACAACAAAAAACTTGAGGTGTAGTTCTCCATTCCTACATCTCTTTTTTTTATTCAAAAAGACGATAGAATACCCAAGATTGTGAAATGGTGATTATCACAAAATCACAGAATATACGAAAAAGTAAAAAGAAGGGAACTAGGAAAACCTAGTTCCCACAACCGATTAGAAAGAAAGAGTCAAGTGTCTAGTCAAGAGTCAACTGGCCGTCTCTTTAGGAAACGGAGCAGCGATACCAGAAAGAGATTTCTCTAATTCAGCAACTGACTCATCATGAACCTCATCAGTCGGAACATTAGAGGAGAGATATTCGTCAAAACTCTCTAACCCATCATCTGGAATGCTCACATCAGACACAGAAGTGTCGTCATAAGCAGTCTTAGAAGGGAAAGGACACTTGCTAGATGTGATCACATACCGATTAGTTCCACCAATCTTCGCACCATGTTTGATACGAAGTTGAGGACGAGTCTTATCGGGAGGATGACCAACATTAATCTTAAAACCAAAATGAGCAGCTACAAGATCCAGTGAGGACTTGAGTTGATTAAGAGTGAACTTAACACCAGCAATTTCTTCTGATGCCACGAAGTCAAGACAACGCGCCTGCTGTTCATCAGTCATTCCGGGAATAGCCTTCTGGTAGATTTCTCCACCAGTATTTTCCTCCAAGAGTCGTTGAAGAACAGAAACTAATTCACCATTACCAACACGCTGAATCAACTTAGTATGCAGATAGGATTGAGAAGGTTTGCCACCAACTAAACCCATATCAAGGTAAGTCTGGAGAGATTTGATTACAAAAGCATCAAATTCTTCCCAGTTTCTTTGACCCCACTCAGGATCGAACATCCATCCATGAAACTGGTGAACATCTTTGTTAAGATACAGCTTTTGGAATTGATAGAAATTGCCGACAGGAATTAAATGCTGTCGGTCAAGATCAGAGATGCCATCTCCTCCGATCGGATTGTTAGTGGTCATACCAAGTTTAGGTTTTACCTTTTTACCAATCGAATACTTATCTCCATACTTATTATCAACGGGCATCGATGATGTGATAGATCCAAACAGCTTATTCCACGGGAACTTAGGGTTTGTCTCATCAATGCACACATACTGGGTGTTCTTTTTTACACCATGAAAGATAAAGTTGGTTTGTCCAGTAATGACATCACCTCCAATCTCCTTCGTTGTAGGCATAGACTCCTGACATGCATAAGACATCAGAATAGATTTACCAGTACGACCATTCCTAGTATCTCCGACGAGATGCTTATCAATGGCAATAACGATCTTTCCTGCTTCACCATGAAAACGATGATGCAGAAAACCCCAACCAGTCACCAGAGATTTGTAATCGTCGAGGTTTAGGTCCCAACGACCATCTGGAGTCTGATCCTTACACAAATTCTGTGTGAACTTGTGAAAGTGATTACCAGCTACATCCGAAACATCATCGAAGATGCTCACAGAATCACCGATTAATAAAGGGTTGAAAGATCGGTTGATAATATCGTGAACCCATACAAATGAATCACTAGGAATATCTGTATAGTGTATTACCTTAGGAATAGAACCTGCAGTGCAGACAACAACTCCATTAAGGTAAGGACGATAAGCAGTTTTACGAGTATCTACTAATGGAGTTCTATCATCCAGAAGAGGAAGACTCGTCAGGATGTTTTTTCCAAAGAAATCGGAATGATTAATAGTCATCCGATTAAGTAGATCCTGTCCGATTTCAGGGATATGACTACAAAGAACTCTTAGGAAGTTTCTAATGTCGTCATGACTGACAATACGAGCCAGTCCATCACGCAACTGAACACAAACAAGTTCGTTGTTGTGATACAGAGTGCGAAAACCCAGTGAAGGTAGTGTCTCGCCGAGATAAATCGGCAAAAAGGTTTTTTCTTTAGGGCGACATTCATCACCCATCAGTAAAACACGATCAGAATCCTCGAACCAATATGGTTCTTTTAGGAAACCGTCTACACACTTACTCATGAAACCAGACTCTTCGTATATTTTACGAATGGACGATGCGCCCAAAAGTTTATCATTAGACATGGTTAATATAACCTCTTGAATATTCTATTGTCGAGGTGCGGTCTTTATTTTTAGATGTCTACCGCACCCCGACAATAGGGAACAGATCATGGACATCAGAGAGGACGACCATAATATAAAAGTAGCAGTGAAAATGTGATTAGAAATCACACTATCACCACTTCACACCCCTCTACAACCACTATAAAATAAGCCCACAAATAATTCAACCAGTTCAAAGTTCCCGAAATAAAGAGTGAAAAAGTGAAATACGATACAAAAATCACAAGTTCACCGAAGAGACCAGATTGTTAGATAAGGGATATTAATGCAAAGGAGATACTGACAGATACTGGTCAGGTAGAATATTTCCAGTCATCATTCCCCTAGACGACTCCACCCCCCGTGCTCAAGCAGATCCCAGTGTCCGCAGTAAAAGTCGAGGAACGGATGCGGAGAGTGGACGAGAACAAGGTGCTGGAACTCATGACCAGCTATGAGGAAGTGGGCATAATCAACCCGATTTCAGTGGATGAGGAATTTACCCTTATTGCTGGTGCTCATCGACTACAAGCTGCTAAAAACCTAGACTGGGAAAATATAGAAGCAAAGATATTCAACGAACAAGAACTGACAAAAAAACTGATAGAAGTATCGGAGAACCTTTTTAGAAATGAATTGTGTTACATCGGACAGTCAGAACATATCAGGGAGAGAGAACGTATCCTAGAATCTCTAGGAAAGAGAAGAGAAAGAGGATCTAATCAATACTCTGATGACAAAGATACTCTGACAACAGATGAACTTGCTGAAAGAATAGGAGTATCCAATAAGTTATATCGAATGAGAAGACAGGTCGGAGACTTAACACCAGAGGTAAGAAATGCCCTTAGAGGAACAGATTATGCCCGTAAAAATCTAAATGATTTACTAAACCTAGTCAGACAAACACCAGAAGTGCAACAAAGAGTAGGTGAACTGGCTACAAAAGATCCACATCAGACACTCAGATTTCACATCGATACAGCTAATATCGCAATTCACACTAATAGAGAGAAATCCCAACTACTAGCTGAGTTAAAAGAGAAGTGGGGTTTCCCATTGTCGGTGATGAGGTTTGATCGAGAGAACCATGAATTATCCAGAATATGTCGTCAAGTCACCAAACATACGGAATGTAGAGTGATAAAGGGAGATGTTACTGGTAGAGAAATACCCAACTATCAAGGATTTGTCGATCAGAGTGCATTTCTGCTGGAATACTTCGTTAAAAGGGAGAATTCAAAAGTATTAGACAACTTTATGGGAAAAGGCACAAATATATTTGCTGGGTTATGGATGAATATGGAAATGCATGGATTTGACTTAAACCCAAGACATGTAGATCGTATCCAAGATGTAGTCGATGAACACTTTCCCGACGGTAACCTACATCTCTACAACGAAGATGGTGTCAAAATGAAGCCACTAGAAAATGAGATAGAAATATTTGATGCAATTATCTCAGATCCACCATATCTAAATTGTCCTGATCTCTATACTAACGAGCCAGAAGATCTATCGAATATGGATCAACCAGAGTGGGAAGATATGATGAGAGAATGTTTTAGAAACTATCATCGACTTATAAAGAAATCATCAGTTAAAGACAAACACTTCTATCCGCTGATGCTTCGTATGAATGCAGACCGTACAGAGGATGCATGGACGGAGGCAATGGGAGAGGCATTAGATCGACACCAGAAGACCCCACAACAGACCCCAGTAGAGAAAGGCACCTTCTACCCAGTCATCATGAAGATGAACGCATCCAGACGCGCTGACAGGGGAATGGTGAGCATGGACTTCATCCTCGCCCGAATAGCAGAAGAGGAGGGTTTCACACTCTGGGATCGCACATTCAACCAGCTGGTCTCCTCATCAATGTGCGTCAGTGGACTTCGGAACTATGATTTTCACTACACCCAGAAAAACTGGGAGACCACACTGGTCTGGATTAAACAATGACATCACAGACGGTACTATTGCTGATCACCTACCAATGAATACACCCCAACATCCATCTGATCTCAACCAATAGGTTTTCTCGTCAATCACATTTCCCTTGTAGTCAGTCATCAGAAACTCAGTCCAATCAGGATCTGTATTCTGGAAACGTCCATAACGCGAATACACATCACTGATACTGACAAGGAACTTCTCTGGGATTTCCTCTACAACTTCTCCATTCGGTCTGTCATAAACAGGATTTTGCGGACAGTAGGTGAAGATCTGTGCAAGGAGGAAAGGAATCATCATCGAACAACTCTGTTTCAGTCCCCTTTACTATAATTTCTCTAGTGCCATCCGAATACCCTACCTCTAAATTGATTACTCTGATTAACCACAACCTATATAGGAAATCATATATAGGTTCTCAAAACGATTAAAAACACTTAAAAAACTAGCCTGAGCTAGTGATGTAAGACCGCGTCCTATCGAAAAAACCCAAAAAACATGCCAAAGTCGTTCAATTTCACATACGGAAGATACAATCCACCCACAATCGGACACGGAAGATTATTTGACCGACTAAAAGAGACCGCAAAAGGTGGTGAATATGTGATTATACCCACCAGAACAAAAGACAAGAAGAAGAATCCAATAGAAGTTAATCACAAACTCACTATACTTAAGCAAATGTTCCCACAACATGCTGACAAGATACTTGATATACCAACACTAAAAACCATTATTGATGTTCTAAAATATGCACAAGAACATGAATACGAGACAATACATCTAGTAGTTGGATCAGATCGACTAGAAGAGTTTAGAAAACTACTTAACAAATACAATGGAAAGGAATACCAATTCAAAGAAATACAAGTTATATCAGCTGGTGAAAGAGACCCAGACTCTGATGGTGTTGTAGGGATATCCTCTACAAAGATGAGAGAATATGCTAAAAATAACGATATACTATCATTTAAAAAGGGAATACCATCTCATATGAATGATATAGAAGTCAACTATCTGGTTTACTTGATACAGAACGGCCTCGATACTTGACTTTATTGATACAAAAACTAATCAATATCGTAGTAATTCCCCTTACTATCATACCCACCCTTAAAGTAAGTTCTTTTAGACGGATTATAACGAGCAGAATAATCAATACTCCTCCCAGACCCCCTGCGAAAACTAGAATATCCCTTCTTTTTTTCCATACGGAACTTGACCTGATCCCAATTCAGGTTCATCCGTTTCCTAACCATATTAGCAACATTTTTAGCCTCCTCATATCCCTGCACTCCTCTCCGTAAGACAGCCCCAGTATCAGAACGGTATATCTCAAAAGTATTGACCGCATCAAGTATTACCTGACGACGACGAGAGCTACGAAAAGCCTCAATTATCGTCTGTAATTGCTTATCGGTTACATCTCCACTTGCCACTCTGAACCTCCCTCTGTTATAAGCCAGCCGTCATCTCACACACCACTATTTAGATGACCAATCCTATGAAAGAAGTAGTCATCGCATTCACTCCACTAATTCTGGTTGTTGGAATGCCCGTCAATGCCCATCACCACTACCAATCGAGGGAAACATGCACCGCATACCGACACCATGAGACGTACAAACCTGGCTACTACGACCACAACGGAACATGGATTTCAGGTCGGGTGCAAAGAGGATCGACATCCATCCCATGCTCCACACACACCGCCTCCAGAACCCCTACAACGCAATCACAACATCACCACCATTACCAACCACCTAAACCACCCCAGAACACCTCACAACCGATCCTGATCAACAACACGACCACACCCACCACAGGATGCACTAACAAGATCGGAAGGATGGTTTTAGGAGCAGCTGGAGGGGCAATGGCAGGAAACTACATGTGGGGCGGACGAAAATCCAAGAATTCAGTGAGAAACACTGGTCTGTCCGCATTAGCAGGAACATTACTGGGCAGAATCTCATGCTAAAAGTATTTCTTCTTCTAGGAATATCCTATCTGCTAATCACCAACCCACAAGCTAGGTATGCTACATCTAACGGACTGAGATATGTTGCCGATATTTTAGAACCAGAACACGTCCAAAAAGATAAAACACTAGGAGAAAGATTAGACAATATACTATACAAGAGGTGAAAAAGTGATTAGTCAAGTAATCACGAAATCACCAGAAAACGACTAAAACGACCACCACGACAGGACATCTGACTAGTCAAGTCATGCGTCCTGTCTAGTGTCAACTGGACTAGTCAGGCAGCGGTATCCAACTCCAGTTGATCTTCCTCTTCAAAAATCCTCCACTTACCAGGTCCAACCTTCCTAAAAATGAACCCATTACGATGCACCTCCTTACCCCAACTATTAATTGTCGATTGAGTTAGACCAACAATTTCACGGACTGACTGAGAGGTAAGTTGATACTTCTCCCTAGATGCTTCTCTCAACATACGATATGGTGCGAGAGGATCTTTTACTGGAGGAGGAGTTGTTGCTACTATCGCATCCTTAATGGCCATAGTTAGTGCGAACACATCCGCCTTATGTTTAGGAACTAGTAATTCCTTCTGTTCGTGATCTGGTGAAATGTTGTTAGGAGATATATCGACAACATCATCATCCTCGAAATTATCTAGGAAGGAGTTTCTCTCATCACGAATATCCTTGAGAGTATAATTCGCACTTAAATGAAAGTGACATGCATCTAACTGGTGGACATCTACTGCGTCAAAATAAACAGATTTACCCTTACGAGTTCCAGTTACACCAACAGCCTCAATACGAGTGTATAAAGTCTGCTTAGATATTCCATACCGAGTCAACAATTCCCTGGCTACGAAACCCTCAGTCGGAGTCGGTGCCAGTGATCCATCTGGTTTATACGGAGGAAGACCCACAGGAACGAAGAACGAGTCAACCCGTTTTACCTACGAGTCAAGTCAAGTCAAGTGTCTAGTCAAGGTCAAGTTAAACCCCCGACATGACCATCACCTGACCACTGGACTGACCCATAAAATCAATGGTAGTAAGGGATGTGGAGGAATGGTAAGTAGTAGTCAACTAGTCAGTCCAGTGGTC
>OZSS01001235.1_pt1 | contig 11956 bp, 11 predicted proteins | sample 1779911 | NCBI WGS metagenome assembly OZSS01 (sample SAMEA2603589, study PRJEB24840) | metagenome | biome: Water; feature: Photic zone; material: Seawater sample | place: Mediterranean Sea | collected 2013-11-12 | depth 10 m | reverse complement strand
TGTCTCAACGTCCGCGACACGTTCTACGGCTACACATACGACAAAGTACACCAGCATCTAGTGCCAGTGTTCACCACCACGGCACAACAACAAACCCACGACGAACTGCTCGGCGCACTCCGGCTCTTCGGCTTGGCGCACTGCTTAAACATGCGCCGCGAAATCCACTGCATGTGCTGCGACGACCCGCACAGCATGTGTGGTCTCACGGTATGGGACTGGGAGGGGCAGAAGTGGGGAAACCGGCGGAGGACAATCGAGGAGGAAAGGGAAAAGCGCGAACGTATCACGAAGCAACGTGATTGTACGTGCATCAGACCGGAATGTTGCACCGGGTGGCTTAATTGTTTGCGGGGTGTTGCGTGTGCGTTGGTGTGCGTGTATGGCCCATTTCTGCTGTCGGGCGCGACGTGCTGTCGGGTGTGTTACGCGTTGTGGGAGGGGAAGAGTGGTTCGGACTTGGTTGAGCCGTTTCGAGACCTGGTGGAGATAGTGTGGAGGTTGTTTCTGCCAGCTTCAACTTCATGAAACTCCAACGCCGGACACAATTTGTCTCAGGTTTAGTTGAGTTGTCTTAAGTACAGTTTAATATCGCGTTCGGAAGTTTGGGAGCTCGGCACAGCCGCAGCAAGAAAACGAACCAACAACTTTTGCCATATTTATTATTAGGGTTTAGCGTTGTTCAAGGTTTGGCTAATTATAAACTTTTGGAGTCCAGTGAGTGAGGTGTTTTGGAGCTCAGTTTTTGACACGGCGTTTGGTGGAGTATTTGGCGATAGTTTTGTGATGGGTGTCGACTCGGATGTGGTGTGGGGTGTTTTATTTGCGTGCGCGTGACGACGGTAAACACGTGCGTACAGTAGTGTGAAGACAAATTGCGCGGCAGTGTGGAAATTTGTGAAGCACGTTTGGCATGGACTACTATGTTCATAGCACAATCACATTGACTTAAGTTCTTCTGGAGACACAAAGTTAGCAAGCGTTGTATCGAGGTTTGTTCCTACACAGGATTGCTCCATCCATTTTCGAATGCTGTGTTTGAGAGTAGTACATTTGGGTTTGAACTCCATGGTACGGCATTTGGGTTTGAAATCTTCAAACTTTCCGACACTCGGTACTTGTTTAAGATCATGCTGCTCGTATATATCCAGACCGCGGCGTGATTCAATCCCTGTTCGTTTTGGGCATTTTGGTCGCTGTGATTCATGGCCCTCGAATCATCAGCATTGGGTCAAGTCGGCGATTGTGTTTCACTCAATCAATATTGTGAATCTGATTTTGTATTGTGACGGTTACACTAGAGGTGGTTAGTTGTTGGACAACGTTCCAAAGTTCAGTTGGTGGGGAAAGTAGTTGTTGTTAAGTTAAGTACGTAAGTGAAGTTTGTTTGGGGAGAGTTCGGGGTCAGTCTCTACAGTGTGTGAAGCCCAGACATATTAGTGTGTGAAGAGACAGTCGGGACTCGGGGCACGATCGGATGATTGGTATGGGTCGGTATGAAGGGGCGCAAAAATGTACGTATCTAATATGATTGAAGAAGGATTTGTGTATTTGGAGGAATCGGCTGTTGTGAGTTGGGTGGGTGAGGGTGTAGCTGGCGCACGTTATATTCGTTGCGTTCTGTGTCAGTCTGATTGAAATATTCTTGTCTTCGTCGAAGAAGATATCAATTATGTTGTGTGTCGGTCTGGTCAAATTTCCATTGTTTCAAGTGCAAAATTGATCAATTTTCCTGTCTCAATACTCAATTCTGAAAGGTCGAACTCTCCGAACGAGCATGGCAATCCAACATTAGACGATGTTGAGATGCGTCGTTTATCCAGTTCAAGTTTTTGTTCCAATTTGGTGTATAATCTTCCACGGCTCCCCAAGATATCATGATGTCAAGTTGTTCAGAAAAATACATTCGAACAAATTTTTTGTATGTCCAAACTCAACAAAATTGATGAAATTAATCTCAAGAGTTTTTCAATCAAGCACGTAGTACTACAGCCCAGGTTCACATCCCACAAAGTTTACTACTATCAAGCATCCACGAGTACAGCAAGTTTACTACCGAACAAACTGACAACATACTGCATTTACAATATGGCTCCGCGCATCGTATTCCGACTTCGAGAATTGGGTCTGCTCACGGCAGCAGTTGCCAGTGTCTACTTTTTCTTCGACAAATCCGCGGTTGCGAGCTGTTGGGATTCCTGTGTGGATTGCTTGTGCCACGTGGATGCTTCTGAAGAAGACAATGTCCTCGACCGCATCGGCGGCACCGACAATGGCAAACAGCTGCGAACAATGTCAATCCTTCCGGAGAGCGCAAGCAACCCGGCCTTCGGCGACGTCAGTTATCTCGGGTATGAGCAGCAAATTGTTAATGATCGTAGCTCGAACTGCTGCACTGATCATACCGGTTCTGACGGGGGTAAATATTACGAAGGTAAAAAATACGAGGGTAAGTATCCAAGTAGTACAACGAAGACTGAAGAAGACGTTGCAAACGACGACTACTCTTTGGAGCACGACCATAGAATGACTTCTTCGCGTATGGATCATGAGTGCACCGACGATGAAAATCATGCTAAACGCGGGACAGCATGCAAGGAAATGGAGCATAGTTGTGGGGATAGTGCGGCGCAGTCTGCGTCTGTGAACGATAACAAGGAGATGCATAGAGAACAAATTGCATTAGAGACGCTGGTTTCGCCCGTTCGTGAAGAGCCGGGGAATGATGATAGTAACATGGACGCAGAAAGGAAGCAAATCGCAGACGAAAGATTTATCTGCAAAGTGGCTGATGGCGAATACAAAGTTGAGGGAAGGAGTACTATTGTTGTTGAGAGTGAGAAGAGGTGTATTAGCTGCGAGCGCTCGCCCGAACAGCAAACTGCGGCAGAGGAGCCGGATCTTCACAAAAAGGTGTTTGGCGTCGAAGACCGTTCTGCAATCAGTGACGTGGTGAAGAACAACGGTGAGTCTATTGGGCGCGGCGAAATTTCTAATAATAAAGGCGATGGGTCTGTCGAAGGGGGCGAAATTTCCGAGCGCGTTGACCGAGCTTCTATGGACGAGCACAAGCCAAGCGAACCCAGCACGCTGCAACCACAAGAATTCGCACCAGCGACAACAACGACTACTGCACCAAACACTAGTGCACAAAGCCACGAAGACGCATATACCGGCGAATGTCCAATACTACGTTCATTTTTCAGTTATTGTCTCGAGCCGAAGACACAACAATCTGAATTAATATCGACCGAAGAAACAACAAACCAACCAACACCTCAACAAACGCAACAACCTCCAACAATTCCCGCATGTCCCTATTGGTTCCAGCAGCTCACCCGATTCTGCTGCGGACACAGCTGGTGCATCGACGACAACACCCTTCGCTGCACGCGAGATGCGGGAAATAAATACAACTTCGTTGCCCTGATCATCCTCGTTGCATCTGTGTATTGCCGTTTCTACACGCTGTTCCACGCCATTGACGACTCCTTCCACGTCCCTGGCCATGATTTATTCAATCTGCCCTTTCATCGCGCCATCGACGGCTCCTTCTACCCTGGCAGTTTCCACGGTACTATCTCGCATGATCCGGATATTATTAGCCACGAGTCGTGGTCATCTAAATGCACCCATTTCCTCGCCAACTTGCCGTATGTGTGCGGTGCCTTCTGCCTCCCGCACTGCTGCATGTGGGGTATGGAATCCGCCCATAGCCAGGTAGGATCCGAGGTAGGATCCGAGACGCGACGAAATACTACTCATGAAAACGTTCCTCCCAAGAGAGGCGACAATCTGGTGTTGTGCGGCCACTGCCACGACCAGAGGGCTTTCTCGCCGACCGAAGGCGAGGGGCAACTGTTCCAAGTAAAGTCATGTGCCGATCTGTATAGCTACGTCATGCAGATCGTTGTGAGATTTTTCTGGTGCGGGAAAGACGAGATCGAATTGGGTTGTTGTAATCGGCGTTGTCATATAAACGATAATGACGAACCAAATGACACTATGTGCAATACTAAACCGAAGAAGCGGCAGCACGACAATCAGCAAAGCGGCGAGCATGAGGAGCTTATCGCATTTTTCGACTGTTCCAATCTCTGCATACAAGCGTTTTTCAAATCCATGGCGCACATCTTCGCCTTGAATGCGTGTTGCGAAATCGCCAACGAGGGCAGCTCCACTCACACAGCAGCGGGCCCTGCTTCTCACATCACCACCATCTTCGAATACTTCAACGTGCGCGACACCATGAATGAAGCACCCGACGCGCACGGACACCCCCTTTCCAAATTAGCTGCAGTTGCAACAGGACAACAACAGACCCACGACGAAATCTGCCGGGCGTTTCAACTCTTCTGCTGGGCAAACTGTCTGAACATGCGGCGCGAATTCGATTGTTGCATGTGCGACGACCCGCACAGCATGTGCGGCCTCACGGTAATGGACTGGGAGGCAAGCAGCGTAAGAAACAGGAAGTCGAACAGGCGCAGGAGAATCGAGCAGAGCAGAAGCAGAAGGACTGCGAGCAGATCAGAAGGCGACGACTGCGAGCAATGTTGTTGTTTTGCAGAGTCGTGCTTCGGCTTATTGCAAATATGCCGGACGTTGGGCTTTTTGTGCGCGCTGCAATATGGCGGGATCGCCCTGGTGGGTTCGTTGTTCGGCGCTTCTAACGGTGGGCATGCGGTGGGGGAATGGTTTGGGCGGATGGTGGAGGTGATGTGGAGAGGGTTGGTATAATTCGTATGATTGTTGGTATTCGTATGATTGTTGGTGTTTGAGTACAGTATTACAGCGCTAAGATTGCGTGACAGTGCGGTAATTTGGGGAGCACGTTTAGCATGGAGTAGTATTATTTTTTAGTAGATGCACATTGTACTAAAGTTCTTGCGGAGGAACAAAGTTAGCAAGAGCGGTACCACAGGTTCGTTCCTACGCAGGATCGCTCCACACATTTTCGAATGGTGGGTTTTCGAGTACGTCATTTCATATTACATATGGAGTAATATATGTTTACTCCACGGTACAACAAATTTCAATTTGAAATTCTCAAATTTTGCGACTCTCTGCACGTACCATAATCATGCTGCTTGCGGCGTGACTCAATCCCGATTCGTGTGTTAGGTATTTTGGTCGTTGTGATTCATGACCCTCGAATGACAGCATTGGGAAGAGTCGGCGATTGCGTTATGTTCCGACGGCAACGATGGTTAGTTGGTCGGCTTTCGAAACTAGTTGGAGAAAGTAGTTGCTAAATATTATCAAAAGTTTGTTTTGGGGAAAGTGCCGTCCCCGACTTATCAGACCCTCTTTAGGTAGTGGATGTTTCTGGAGGCAACGGAAATGGAAATGGATCTCCAATGGCAGTGCGTGTACGTATGTGCGGGGTCAGTCTCAGCCTATTGTGTGAAGTGTTGAAAAATATTGGCGTGTGAAGAAGCAGTCTGGGTGCGTATTACTAGTATGGCCCGGCGTAAAGGAACAAACGATCTATGTATCACGGTTGAAAGAGGATTGTTGTATTTGGAGGTGTATGTGGAGGAATCGGGTATTATGAGTTTGTTGTGTAGCGACGTAGTTGGTTTTGTGTTGAGTTGTGTTTGTTGTGTTGTCCGGTTTCGGTTTGTCTGTAGTCTTGAGATCAGATGGAGGTTGTTTTTGAGAGCATTTTTTGGAGTTTGCAGGGCGTCGGAGAGAGCACGCGTCTCAACCGAAATCTTTCTTTGCGATCCCTGACGAGACTTGGTGTTGCAGGTTCGAATTAGTCCGTATATAGACAGCGATCATATTCCCTATCAATTTTCGAATGATATCAACCCAATCTTGTTCCTGCCATAAGCGCAGTTGTTCGTACGTAAAAACGCTCAAACTTTTTCTCAATATAATACTTCAAAGTTACAAGTTTTTAGTCAGGCCCAGAACGCACTAAATAGTCCACCGAGTTCACTTAGTCACGCAACCCATCATTTTGACCCGAGCAAGTTTTTGTGAGTAAGTAATTAGACAAAACCCAAGACCCATAGTATCCACTAGCACCGAGAGTTCAAGCACGCTATTAACTAAAAAGGCACTTTCACTGATAAGTATAGCCTGTAAAAAAACATCTACTTAGTCCGTAAACGCAGCCAATAACTACTAATCCCAATAAACCACCGCCATCACGCAAGCAAATCAAAAATCGCACAAGAATGGTCTCATCTTCAGAAATTTTGGTTAAGACATTGTCTGCGTGCTCTGCGACGTCCATTGCGTCCACTGCGTCCTCTGCGTCCTCTGTTGTCTCACAAGAAGTCACACAACCACCAATCCTACGACCCTCCCTGGTACACTCTCCCGCAGACAGCATGACGAATGTAGCACCATGCGTAGACAGCATCCACAACGCAACGGAGGAAAATACCGATAGTAACATCGATAATAGCGTTGCTAATCGTACGTCAACAGATGCGTTGCTGACAGCCAGACACCAAATCATGCCCGAAGTGTCCGAACAACGACCCGTCGTACATTTCGCAGTCCGCCGCAACTCCGCACCGTTGCATAATAATCCCCAACAATCGCTGTTTATCAACATCTCGGACATCGAAGAAGGACAGCGACATCACAGCACTGGGACTCGGAGTCACGGACGCTACAATGGCCACAAGCGCATCAATCCAATCCAAAGTTATCCAACAAAGACCCATCTGGTCAGCGGTCTGTGCGCCCGACTCTATTTGTGCGTGCAGGTATGTTTGCTCGGTGCGTGGGTGTTCGCGATCGGTCTCTTGCTCTGTGGAAAGGGTGGTCCAAATGGCAGTATTAATGGCAATAGTCGTATTGCAGTTGTTGGTAGTCATGAAATGAGTGGGGAAAGGGGCCGGTTCTTGTTGGGTACTAGTAGTGGTATTGTTGACTCATTTCACACTAGTGGTGGCGGATGCTGGGGAGTTGGTGGGGAAGAGGCGCAGATGGATAATGATAGCTTGGAGGAGACGCAGATGGATAATGATAGTTTGGATTGTGGGAGATATGGCATTGTCTGCAAGAGGTGTTTGATGGTTGCAGTTCCAGCATTAGTTGTTGGTTCGGTCCTCGGTTGTAGTGGGAAATTTTCAGATTGTCTTTGGGGCGCAAGCGACGTAACAAAAACGTGAAGCGCGGTGTCCCAATGCGACGCTAAACCAGATGATAAAGAGGCCTCCTCTAAGTGGAAATCCACAATTGAGGGAGATGGAGGGCTATTGAGATAATGTTGGTAGTTTTGATGATTGTCAAATTGTTTGCGGACTGTCCAGAGATAAAATTGAATGATGTCTTTTCACACGATGGCTATCGAGGAATTTAGAAGTATGGATTCTGTAGTCTTTCTGTCGGTCTACTCCGGCGCACGCGAGGTACTCCAGTATCGTCTTAACGCTAAGTAAGGGTATCCGTAGCCGTACGGACCCGTGTTTCGGCCGCCAAGCCATTTTCAGCCTCAGCATCGACTGGGCCAGCGGGCGGTCTGTTTGTAGTACTGGCGTTTATGCACTTTCCCCACGACATCAAGCACGAATTTCCTCATGGTACTAAGCTTAAATTGGGTCGGCCCCCTTCACACTCAGAACAAATCGCGAAGAAATCATAATTGGTCAATCAAGTCGATTGCAATCCAGATTGTCGGTGCCCAGAACTCTGAGATCGACCTTAATAATATGGTGCTCGCTAAAGTTAAAAGTTTTAGGATTTTCGTCTATGAAGCGGCTCTGTCAACTAATCATGATATATATCGTCAGACGGAAAACCGGAGATCTAGCTATTGTCTTTGATCCGGGCCAAACTAACGTCACTAGTACAACGGTCAGATCCTAAGTGGCTTGTGTGGGCGCTGATACGATCCCGAGTTTAGGAGTTTGCTGTCATCACAGGCTGCTGAAAACTGTGGCGAACGAGAGACATAGCACTTCGTGGCTCTCAATCGTCGTTTCATATATATATAGTTCAGCAGCGAGCAAATCTTATCTATCAAAAATTGACAGGGTTACAACAGCAGTTACGTACGAAATTCGATGGTTTTGTTTCATTCAGCGCATTATTTAATGTCATATTATGTTCTCCTCCCTTCGCGCAGGGCATGATTCATGGTTCAGGACGAAGGTGTCGGTCGGGAGGTCATCGGACAAGAGCACTGTATGGATTGTTGTAGTATAATATTTATGGCGCGGTGTTATTATGTTACGTGTGTGAAGATGGAATTGTGCGGTTTATTCCTGAATTGCGATTTCATTCCGGAACGTAGAAAATTCCCACAGTCACGGTCGAGTCAAAACATCTGCGAGGTACTATTGTGAAGGCAGCGTTAGTTGGAGCTTAGTGGGGAGTTCGAGTATTCAATCTTCTAAGGCACTCAGAAGAAGCTCACTAAGTAACTCCACCACACTGTCGGTGGTCGATTGGCTCGGGGAGGGGGTGGATTGGCTATCGCAGAGTGCACGACGAAAAACGAAATTACAATGTCGACGGGCCCCGGTTTGAAGAAGAAAAGGAAGTTCGAGATCAGTCTCAGTCCAGTGTGTGAAGCAGTCTTAGAGAAGTATTGCTGTGAATCGGCATGATCGAATAAAATGTCAAAATGCACGTTTGAAACAGGGCTTCAAGCATTAAGTCAGCTACGTGGGGGTGCGATCACGGGTGGCGTGGTGTTACTGGGGTCTGTTGTGTTTGTGTCGTTTTCATGGCACGCAACACAGATCTGTCTTGTGTCTAATTCCATATGACATGATCCATTTTTAAATGCGGTTAGAATTGATCCTAGTAAATTACAGGGCGTCGGGGATAGCACGCGTCTCAACTGAAATCTTTCTTTTGTCGGTTCGAATTGGGTCATATTTAAATGGGTTTAGGTCCGGCGACGCTTAAGACAGCGATCATATCCATTGTCTATTTTCAAATGATTTCAATTCAGTTCTGTTATTCTGGTGTGTCTTTTTCCTGTCGTCCCGGATCAGAAATTAAATGGATTTCGAATCAGAAAATAATCAATTAATAACTGATCGCAAAGTTCTCGGAATTCCTTCTCCCAAGTTCTCGGAATTTCTTCCCCCAAGAAATCTCGAAAAATCAATATCAAGCAATATAATCCGGATAAAAATACACCGCAGTTCTAACACGTATACACATATCAAGTTCCTCTCCCCCGTAACGTCTCAAGTACGAAAGCACAAAAGCCTATCGAACACCAACAAAAATAAGCATGATGTCTCCCATTGCAAATCTCGCAAATTCTCTCAAAGGTCGCAACCGGCTTCCACGCACTAAGAGGGCCGGGGCGGCCGCCGGTTCCCACGCACCAATAGTGGCACTATTTCTACACACTTTTGTCACGCGCGTTAACGCGGGAACTGCGTTCATGTGTTTCGACCCATGCATTCCGTGCGACAAGACGTGTGACAATCCACTTGACGCCATTTTTGACTGCCTAGACGCCGGCCCTTCGAATAACTTAATAAAACCTTTAGGCGGCGCTGTTGATAAAACAGAAGCTGCAGATGATGATAGTTCAGATTGCGGTGATTATCATTATCATTTGAGTGCTGCAAAAGGACCTGTATTAAATGCTGTGGAACTCGAGAAGTCTTCTGTAACTGTTGTGGAAGAGCAAATGACGGACAGCTTTCCAGCAAGGATGAATATCGATAGTTCACTGTATGATGACCCGAGTGATGCAACGTCAGAGTCTAATTCATCAACAAAGCTGCCGTCACCACAGAATGAGTATATTGATGACTCTCGACAGAATGAGTATATTGATGATGCTGTCGCGGAAGAACACTGCGCCAACGACGCTGATGAAAAAATTGCAGATGAAGAAGATGACAAAACCCAAATAGACGCGGAAAAGCCTATCGATGAGTCGGGCACTAGTGCCAATCTTCAAACAACAATTGAAGACCATGAGGAAGAGGCAACGCATTTCGAACAAGAAGAACGAAAGGAAGAAGAAGAGAAACATCACGAGGCTGCCGATAGCAACGATGAGCCGCGATGTGAGGTCACTGAGAAAGACGATAGTGACTCATCCTGCGAGGCCGAGATCGAGGAGCCCGCACACCATTTCGTTTTCGAGGACGATCTCAGTCTGCAACCTTATAGTTATACATCATATGACATGTACGCAGATTCTCATTCATCCATGATGTCGTCGCTCCCAATTTCGTCCTATGGCTTTCTACAAGATCGCAGTAGCATGATGTCCGGCGAGCGCCACTGGTCCCAAACTCCATACTCTTACTACGCATCGCCACCGCTCCCAAACTCCAGCTCAACCTACCAGTATTCACACCAAACCACCAGCACTATCACCAAACCAACACCAGCAAACCAACACCAGCAATCACAACAAACAGCCAGCGACGCACCAGTATCAACAAACGACCAAAATATTTCAAACCTCGACAGCCATATCGACAGCAACCTGCACTGCAGCCCCACGAACGTGCTCATCGCGAAGCGCACCTACCTCAAAGATATGCTCAAAGCGCTCGGCAACAAATTTCGCAAATCGTCGTTCCCGAAAATCAACCTCGACAGCCTGCTCACCCTCCATCCAAGCACCAAGAAAGACCCGATGAAGTCGGTTCTGACGTGTTCATCCTGGGACTCTGACGATGAGGAAGACATAGAACTTCCCTTTCAGAAGTGGGCCAACAACTTCCACAGGGAGTCATTGGTGGTTCTTGGTGGTGATGCTAGTAGTGAAGCCATTGAAACTATTGAAACTATTGAAACAGTAATAGGTCAGGACAACAGCAAGATGCTATCAAACTACCGCAAAGCGAATGCCCAGCGTTATGACCACGAAACTGGGAAGTTCACGGAGCATGCGAGCGGGAGAGAAATGGCTGGATTGAGGCATAGCGATGGTCGAGTCGTGGGGGCCGTGGTGCTGGATGCAGAGAATGACGATTTTCCGTTGTATGTGCCGAGCGGCAGAGACGCGAAAAACTTCGGTCAGCATTTTGACGCCTTGTATGCGCAAGACGTCGAAACTTTAAAACTCATGGAGAAACTGTGTCCGAAAATATTGGTGCACTTCGCAAGATATGGAAAGCCGATTGTTGTCAATGACACTGGGTATGTGTCCAATGTGAAAAACGGCGTGAAAGCAAAGGCGAACGCGGCTCCATACGCGGAGCCAAAGGAGGGCAGCATTCAAAGCTGTACACAGGGTATTCAAAGTTGTGACAAATTAAGTGGTCAAACTAGCAGTCAAACTAGCAGTCAAACTACTTTTACTACCTACAAATACTGCAACATTGTCAGCACCGAGGAGGAGCAGAGGTTCCTTGAAGTGGGCGTGTACGCGGCGAAGAAAGACATCGCTGGTGCGCTGGAGCTACGACACCCCATTGTGACGCTGCCCCCGCCTTCTGCCGGGTCGCTGCTTAATGATGTGTTTGTGAATTGTGAGCTTTGGGGCACTGGGGTGGTGACTAATGTTCGCGGTAAAGACGCCAGTAAAAAGCTGAATGCAGGGGGCGGTAAAGAGCTGAACGCAGGCACCAAGCATTTCGTCGATTTGATAAAGTCGCAAAAATATGCGACCAAAATTGTCGTGCCCGTGCCGGAAGTGATGCAGTTTTTCTGTACTGATGAGGATATCCGAAACGCGTTGAAGGAGTTCGTGAATGGTGGCAGGAGTGGTTCGCAGGGCAGGAAGATTGTCGTAGGCGATGGAGCGGAGAAGAAGCGTTCGGTGGTGGAGGATGGGTATCAAAGGAAGGATTTGCTGAATTTGAATCACTTCTGGGTCGCTCGCCATGGCGAATGGGTCGCGGGGGAGGAGGATGTCGCGAAATGGGTGGAGATTTTCGGCAAGGGGAATGTAGAAGTGTTGAGTACTATGTGAATGTGCGCAGTTTTAATTGGAAGTTCAAAGGGTTTGATGCTGTGTTTGCAGTTCAGGGCGGGGCGAGTGTTGGGTCATGATATAGTG
>OZSS01001234.1_pt1 | contig 11965 bp, 8 predicted proteins | sample 1779911 | NCBI WGS metagenome assembly OZSS01 (sample SAMEA2603589, study PRJEB24840) | metagenome | biome: Water; feature: Photic zone; material: Seawater sample | place: Mediterranean Sea | collected 2013-11-12 | depth 10 m | reverse complement strand
GCTGGTTTTATTGGACTAAATCTTACCATTCCTCACAAAGTAGAAGTCCTTGATTTTCTAGGAGATTTAGATCACGAAGCCTCAGTAATGGGTGCAGTCAATACACTGATTTGGCGGGAGGATCATTGGGTCGGGTATAACACGGATGGTTACGGACTAGAAATGGCCCTGGAGAAAGTTTTGAAATGTAACTTTCAAAACGCAAAGGTTCTTATTTTGGGAGCTGGTGGGGCAGCCAGGGCTGCCGCCGCACAAGCCATTCTTTCGGATGCACTTTTGGTTCATATCCATAATCGTTCTCCCAATAATTTAAATAATTTGTTAAATTTACTGCACCGTGAGTTTGATTCCGAAAGAGTGGCGGGGAGTACATCCGAAAGCTTCAGAGAAGAAGATTTTTTGGGGGAAGATTGGATTGTAATCAATGCAACTTCCGTGGGACTAAAGCCGGGTGACCCTTCGCCATTATTTTTACCATGTGCTGGCTTTGGTGGGAACAGCGTATTTTATGACATGATATATAACCCTCCTCGGACCCCTTTTCTTTCGGAGGCGGATGCCGATGGTTTCAAGAATGCCAACGGGCTGTCCATGCTAGTTTATCAAGCGGCAAAAGCGTTAGCAATTTGGACTGGCAGGGAAATATCTGCAGAAGCCATGTTCGAAGCAGCAAATTCTCATTTTGGTGATTGAGCTTAATTGGGACATTTTTGAGGATCCTGTAATTATTTTAATTTCGGGACTTGTCCTGGGTGCGATTGTCGGCAGTTTTTTGAATGTCTGCATTTCCCGAATACCCGAGAGGAAATCTATTGTGCTCCCATCCTCCTCTTGCCCTAAGTGCGTCACCCCGGTCAGTTGGTTTTATAACATACCGATTTTTTCATGGTTGGCATTAAAAGGTAAGGCAAAATGCTGTGACTATAAACTGCCTATTAGGTACCTATTGGTGGAACTTTTTACGGCGCTGCTTTTTGGTTTTATTTTCATGAAGTCTGGTTACACGACCGATCTGCCTTTTTTGATTACTGCTGCTTTTTTTGTTTCTGTGGTGATTATTGTTATTGGCATTGATTTTGAAACAATGACCATCCCTGATCGTTTCAGTATTGGTGGTGCTCTGGTTGGTCTTGCTTTATCCTTTTGTTTCCCATCTCTGCATGGTCTTTCCGAGGAACCCATCATGATTGAAAGAATGTCTTCGGCTTTCACTTCCCTTACAGGTCTTCTTATTTCCTCGGCTACCCTTTATTGGATCGGAGCTGTTGCCGAAAGGCTCATGAATAAAGAGGCACTCGGGCAGGGTGATGTGAAATTATTAGGCTTTGTCGGTGCGTTCTGTGGCTGGCAGGGAGGTTTGTTTGTTATTTTTGGAGGAGCACTACTGGGCACCGTAGTCCTGTTTCCAATAATGATCATATCTAAATTTCTCAAGAAATCTAATGCTAATCAAGAATCTGATCAATTAGGGTGGGGGATGGAGGTTCCTTTTGGTCCTTTTCTTGGTCTTGCTGGGCTTTTTTACTTTTTGGGATTACAGGTATTTGTAGATGATTGGTTTGAAGGAATAATTTCCAATTTCATATTTGTATTTTCCACTTTGTAATCCTTTTAGCATTGAACAAATCATCATTTCAAGAGATGCTTGAGGGTTTTAAGTAAATCCTATTATTACATTTATGAAAAAGCTTCTTGTAGCGAATCGAAGTGAAATTGCAGTTAGAATTTTCCGTTCGGCGAACGAATTAAATTTGAAGACTGTTGCTATCTATGCGGAAGAGGACCGATTTGGAGTCCATAGGTTTAAAGCAGACGAGGCTTATCTAGTCGGACAGGGGAAAGGCCCCGTTGCCGCATACCTTGACATAGACTCAATCATCTCCATCGCGAAGGCAAAGAATGTAGATATGATTCACCCGGGATATGGATTTTTATCAGAAAATGCACACTTTGCCCGTGCCTGTGAAGAAGCCGGTATTACTTTTATCGGACCGAAGCCAGAACTATTGGAAAAAATGGGTGATAAAGTAGCAGCCAAAAAAGCTGCCGATATTGCTGGTGTTCCAACCCTTCCAGCTACTCCTAATCCAGTATCGAAGCCTGCCGAAGCAATAAAGTGGGGGCGCAAGATTGGCTTTCCTCTTATCATCAAAGCTGCCTTTGGTGGTGGTGGACGTGGCATGCGCGTAGTTAATCAAGAAGAGGATTTAAAGCCAATGCTTGAAGAGGCTCAGGGTGAGGCTGAGAGGGCATTTGGAAACTCTGCCGTTTTCCTCGAGCGTTACATCGGAAGGGCCAAGCATTTGGAGGTTCAAGTGCTTGGAGATCGACATGGTAATGTGGTGCATCTTCACGAGAGAGACTGCTCCGTTCAGCGAAGGTATCAGAAGGTCGTAGAGGTTGCCCCGTCTATTGGACTTCCTCAAAAAGTGGTGGATGACCTCTGCCATGCAGGGGTGGAACTTGCCCGTAACATCGGTTACGATAACGCAGGTACGGTTGAATTCCTTTTAGATCAAGATACGAAAGAGTGGTTTTTTATTGAAATGAATCCTAGGATTCAGGTTGAGCACACGGTCACCGAACAGATCACCGGAATTGATATTGTGCGTTCTCAGATCCTTGTGGCAATGGAGCAGAAATTACACGATAAAAAGATTGGGATTCCTGAGCAGGAAAATATTCCTCGTAACGGTTGTGCCGTTCAATGCCGGGTAACCACGGAAGACCCGGAGAAGGATTTTAGTCCGGATTACGGAAAAATTCTTTCGTACCGTTCAGCTGCGGGGTTTGGGGTACGATTGGATGGTGCAATGGGAGATACGGGGTCCATTATCACTCCTTTTTATGATTCGCTTTTGGTAAAGCTTACCACTTCAGGACCTAATCTTTCGCAGGCATTGGATAGGATGCACCGTGCACTAAGGGAGATGCGGATAAGGGGTGTTAAAACTAATATCCCATTTTTGGAAAATGTGATCACTCATAATGAATTCGTAAAGGGCAACGCCACTACTCGAATGATTGATGTCACTCCGAGCCTTTTTAAATTTAAGGCCAGAAAAGACCGTGCTTCCAAACTTTTAAATTATTTAGGGGAGGTAATCGTAAATGGTAACCCGCAAGTCAAGGGACGCCCAAGAATTCAAAATCCCCTTCCTTTGATTGTTCCTGAAAGTGTTGAAACAGAAGCACCTCCTCGAGGAACTAGGGACTTGTTACTGTCTCAGGGGGCGGAGAAATTTTCAAAGTGGCTTAGGAATCAGAAGCCACTGATGATTACGGACACCACTTTGCGGGATGCACATCAATCACTCATGGCTGCTCGTATGCGTACATTTGACATGCTTGAGGTGGCTGATTTTATTGCTAAAAGAGTTTCAGGGCTTTTCAGTTTGGAAATGTGGGGAGGTGCCACCTACGACACTTGCATGCGGTTTTTGGGGGAATGTCCTTACGAGAGACTCCGTTCGCTTCGTGAGAAGATTCCTAATGTCCTGTTTCAAATGCTTTTGCGCGGGTCGAATGCCGTCGGTTATGCTAACTATCCGGATAATGTGGTACGGGAATTCGTAATTCATTCATCTGAAGCCGGGATGGATGTATTCCGCATCTTTGACTCATTAAATTATCTCCCGAATTTGAAGGTGGCGATGGAGACTGTTGTCGAAAAAACTCCATCTCTTTGCGAAGCAGCCGTCTGTTTTACCGGTGACTTTACTGATTCCAATGAAGAAAAATATGTTCTTAATTATTATGTAGAACTAGCCAAAGAACTCGAAAAAATGGGAGCGCATATTCTTGCAATCAAAGATATGGCAGGACTCTGCCACCCATTTGCAGCCAACAAGCTTGTTAAGACTTTAAGAAATGAGGTCGGTATCCCCATTCACTTCCATACCCATGATTCAAGTGGGATAGCATCTTCATCTGTCATTAAAGCGGTTGAAGCTGGGGTAGATGTGGTAGATTTAGCGATTTCATCTCTTTCTGGTTGCACGAGTCAGCCAAACCTCAACTCGGTTGTTCATGCCTTGCGGAATGCTCCCCGTTCCACCGGACTTGATGTAGATGCCTTAAATAAGCTTTCAATTTACTGGGAGGCGGTTAGGCAGTATTATTCCCCATTTGATACCTCTCCACCCTTTGGCAGTGCTGAAGTTTTTCAGCACCAAATGCCGGGAGGACAATATACCAACCTTCGCGAACAGGCTGGGGCCCTCGGACTTGGAAAAAGGTGGCCCGATGTGGTGACGACCTACCAGCAATGTAATCGAATACTTGGGGATATCGTAAAAGTAACACCGAGTAGTAAAAGTGTCGGAGATCTTGCGATTTTTCTTATCACTAAAGGTGTAAAACCGGAAGACCTCATCAATTTGCCCGAAGAAACTGGTTTTCCTCAGTCGGTGATCGACTTATTATCGGGTAATCTTGGCCAACCCAAAGGTGGTTGGCCTAAGGCGGTGCAGAAGGTAATCCTCGGCAAACAAAAGCCTATGAAGGGAAGACCTGGTGCAACTGCCCCCAAGATGGATCTTAAAAAAGAAAAAGTTTCTCTAGTTAAGCAATTTGGAAAACATTGCACGGATGACGATTTATTCTGTTCCGTTATGTATCCTCAAGTTTTTAAGGATTTTCAGGATTTCAAAAAGAAATACGGGGATGTTTCCGTACTTCCTACACTGGCATATTTTCATGGTCTCGAGCCAGGCGAAGAGATTTCCATAACAATTGAAGAGGGTAAAACTCTTTTCATCAAACTTCTCCATGTAGGTGAACCAGACGAAAAAGGTATTCGTTCCCTCACTTTTGAGCTTAATGGAAAAGCCCGAACTACGCTCGTTCAGGATAAGAGCGTAAAAGGTGATGCGAAGGCAAAGGAGAAAGCGGATCCTTCCAATGATAAACATGTTGGAGCCCCCATCCCTGCAATCATTAGCAGTATTGCGACTAGCGTAGGTAAATCGGTGTCCAAAGGAGACAAAATCGCAGTTTTAGAGGCAATGAAAATGCAAACGACAATCTACGCTTCAACTGATGGCACCGTGGATGAGATTTTAGTTCAAGTCGGGGATTCAGTGGAATCCAAGGATTTAATTGCTCGACTTCGATAATTACTAAGCATTGGATGCACTTGAACCGAATATAAATTCTAGTGTTTTTGCTCCGACCGTCTCTTTATCATTGCTTCCAAATTTTGGTTGTATCCTTGTTGCTTACAGCAGGGGTATCCGGGAAAAAATTGCTTGTTCCGGAATCTATCCTTGAAAAAGAAATATGTTCATCACTTGGGGTCCAAGGCCATGAGTTAACTGAAGAGTTAGTTGCAGAGAAACTTGTTTCTTTAGAATTGAATGATGCTGACTTAAGGGACTTGCGTGGTCTTGAGGTGGCATCCAATTTAGAGGTTCTTATTCTTCGGGATAATCTCATCGAAGACCTCTCTCCACTTAGAAATCTACCTAAGTTACGGAAGTTAGATCTTTCGGGTAATCGTATTAAATCCTTACGCACACTAACTCGGTTCCCCATTATCGAAACTAGGTCAAGAATTCTTCAGATTCAGGATTCGCTTCAGCAAAAAAATCTTAAAGATGAGGTAAAGGCCGAACTTGTCCTGGAGATAACAGAGCTTGCGAACAAATTTAAATCTAAGAATTATTCTCTGCTCGAATTGAACCTCTCCAATAATCGTCTACTCGGCATTACTGGAATAGAAATGTTTGAGGGAATTCGTTGGCTAAATATCGCAGACAACTCACTCATTGATCTTGAGGGCCTTAGTAAGCTCAAATCTTTGACTACCTTATACCTTCAGGGGAACCAACTTGGGAGAGTCGAGGGTTACGAAGATGTTAATCGTAACAAGACCTACGATTTAGGTGAACCGGTAATTGATCAAAGCGGCAATGGGAAACGAGATACCAATCCTTTAGTTGAGATACGATCGCTTCCGGTACTTCGTAACCTTTATTTGTACGATAATATGATCAAAAGTGTAGCTGGATTAGAGGATTTGCCTTCTCTATCTGTACTTCTCTTGTCCGGAAATACAATTGAGGATATAAGAGATATTGGTAATTTAAAATCAGTCGATCGTTTGTCCTTGAACAGTAATTTCATCTACGACTTGATTGGTTTGCAGGAACTTACAAACCTCAGGCACCTCGATTTAACCGAGAATAGGATCTGCGATCTCAGACCTGTCGAATCGCTTCAGAAATTAAAAGAGTTACGCTTACAATCAAATCATATTCTTGATATCTCTCCGCTCGCTCGTCTCGAGTTTCTGCAAACTTTATCCTTGGCCAAAAATATAATTTTTGATCCTCACCCTCTTCGCAACTTAACATCTCTACGCAGTCTCAAAATTTCTGATAATCATATCGATTTAGATAACCCTAGGTTTAAAACGATGTTTGATCTGCTAAGTAAAGGCGGTTGTAGAACAGAAACCCGAAATCAGTTTCAAAGAAGTTATTCACTTGAGATGCTTGTTGGATCACTAGCTTCCTTTTCTTCTTCGAACAGAGATTTAGGAAGATTTTTACAAGAGAAAGGTTACTTACGTTTTATTGATTTTATCTTGGACCCTACAGTCGATGATAAGACCAAGGAAAGTCTTTATTTATCTTGGGATGAGTCCTTTAAAAGAGGAGCCAAAATGGAAGAGCTTGATTTCCCAGAAAAGTGATACTTGTGGCTAGCTTTTTAAATACAACAGAGCTGCTAATATGGCTGAGACTATAAAGCCGACTAAATATATAACTCCCCGGAAGAATTTCTGCAGTGCATTTGATCTCACCACTTTGTCAACATATTTCAAATAATGTTGCTTTAATCTCTTTTTTAAAGATCTCTTTTTCTTTTCTACTTTTTCAATCAAAATATTATAATTTAAAAGATGTTTGTGACTTTAATTCAAAAGCGAATTTCCCAATAAAGAGATAATTTTGTCCATGTCAATTAAGCAAAGAACAATTCAGAAAGAAAGATCGATTAAAGGGAAAGCACTTCATACTGGGGATGAAGTCACGCTTACAATCAAACCTGCCGAATCGGATGTTGGTTATCTTTTTCGAAGAATGGACTTGTATGGCAAACCTGAGATCAAGCCATTGTCAAAGCAGGTTACTGAACTGGTTCGTAATACAACTATTTCCGACGGTAACACTAAGGTTCACACGATTGAACACATGCTTAGTGCCCTGGCAGGTTGTGGTGTGGATAACGCAATTATAGAACTTGATGCGAGCGAGCCACCCATATTAGACGGTTCAGCAAGACCTTTCGTTAATCTTGTTATGGAAGCTGAACCGGTAGAGCTTGAAAAAGATCGATCTTTCATCGAGTTGCAAGAACCCGTTTCGGTAACTTCTGGTAACAGGTCAATGATTGCTCTGCCTTACGACGGATTTAGGATAACATGTACATCTGCCGATGATCGAGGTGTTCATGTGCAACACTTATCTTTAGAAATAGATCCTGAGACTTACATTGCACAAGTTGCACCTGCCCGTACATTTACACTCTATGAAGACATTGAGGAACTCTTGAAATTAGGCAAAATAAGAGGAGGGAGTCTCGATAGTGCAATTGTTATAAAGGGAGATAAGATCATGTCGAAAGAACCACTACGGTTCGAAGACGAATTTGTCAGACATAAGATCCTTGATATCGTGGGTGACCTTTGCCTTCTCGGAAAACCTTTAAAAGCACACATTATTGCCGTTCGACCCGGGCATTCCCTTAATGCAGAACTTTCGTCAAAGATTCTCGAATCAGTTTCAAAGGCGGAAAAAACAAAAAAGGGTCCATTAGCCAAGGATCATGAAAAGAAGGCTTATGTGATGCCTGATGAGACAGAGTTGGATGTTCGTCGTATACTAGATGTTCTTCCACATCGTTTTCCCTTCGTGATGATTGATCGCGTCGTTTCAATTGAAGGTAATGAATCTTTGACTGGTATTAAAAATGTCTCCATCAATGAACCTTTTTTCACAGGGCATTTCCCCGGTCATCCTGTTATGCCGGGTGTTTTGCAACTCGAAGCTATGGCACAGGCTGCTGGAATCCTCTTGCTTCGCCGGGGTTCCTGCGAGGGCAAGGTTGCATTTTTTATGAGTGCAGACAAGGTAAAGTTCAGAAAGCCTGTAGTTCCAGGAGACCAACTTGAGATTAAGGCAAACTTGGTAAAAGTTAGAGGGAATAAACTGGCAACAGCTGAAGTTTCATGTTTCGTCGCTGGTAAAGTAGTTTCATCCGCAAGTTTAATGTTTGCCATAACAGACGCATCTGAAGCTTAAGCATGGCAGTCGATATTCATCCATCTGCTATTGTAGATCCTAAAGCTGTCCTGGGAGAGGATGTAGTTATTGAGGCTTTTACCATAGTTGGACCTATGGCAAAGATTGGAGATAATTCAGTTTTGAGACATCATTGCACCGTAGATGGAGATGTGGAATTGGGGGCAAATAATGAGATTTACCCATATGCAATGATCGGCGGACTTACCCATGATCTTAAGTATGAAGGTGGGGTGCCCAAGCTTAAGATTGGATCAAATAATGTATTCCGTGAGTATGTGACTGCCCATGTGGCCACCAATGAAAACGATTCAACTTTAATCGGTTCTGGCAATGTCTTTTTAGCATATAGCCATGTTGCTCATGATTGTGTGGTAGGAAACAATTTGGTCATGAGTAGTCACTCGGCTCTTGGCGGGCATGTTGAAGTGCATGACCATGTAAATGTGGGATGGGGGGCAGGAGTGCATCAGTTCTGCAAGATTGGTAGACATGCAATGGTTTCCGCCTGCTCGAAATTAGTGCAGGATGTTCCTCCTTTCATGCTTGCCGATGGATCTCCTGCTGAAGTCCGCTCGATCAATAAAGTGGGAATGGAAAGACATGGATTTCCGCCGGAGTCGATTGAGGAAGTTCGAAAAATTTTTAAAACACTTTACAAATCCAATCTCAATAGATCGCAGGCAATAGAAAAACTAAAAGAGGCAGGTGATTTAGAAGAAAATTCACTGGTACGCGAATTTTCAGATTTTGTGGCAAGCAGTGACAGGGGATTGGCTTAATTTGTTGATTCAGGTATTTGGCTCAGTTCTTCAAGTAATTTCCAATCATAAATTCCTGTCGAGTGTCCGTCTGAAAATAGTATCCTGATCGCATAATTCCCTACTTTTTCAAATTTAAGTATCTTGACAGTGGCTTTTAAAGATGGATGTGATTTCTTCGAAAGATTACCAAAGATATCAGTTTCTCCTTTGTTTTCAGCACTTGGCGAGTTTTCACGCAGGATTTTCCCGTCAATAAAAGCCTCGCCCCCATTTACCCAATGGATCGCGAGGTAATCGCCTACTATTTCAATCTTTTTTGGCGAAACCGTCACTGGATAAAGCCATAGGTTTTGCTAGACAAAAGAGTCTAGGCTATGCCCTGCTGAAGGTGGGTCGGATGGATGAGAACCAGTTTGGTAATAGGGGTCTAAAACTTCATTCTGAAAAGGTCTACCCGGGTCTTCCGCTAATTTAGCAGCCTTGTTAAATTCTTCCATTTCTTCACGAATCATTTCCTCCTGAAGATCTTTTTCTTCAAGTTCTCGATCAAGACTTCTTTCGTCCCAGTAACGATCATTATGAAATTGGCTGGGACCGGGTTCTTCAGGTAAATTAGTTGGTTTGACAACTTCCCAATCAGGTTCTCGGGTACAGTCTATTCCTGCATCATCAACATTGTCTACACTGTCAGGGACCTCTCCCGGTTGTTGGCATGTTGTATAGTTTTGGTTCTGTTCAGAAAGTGATCCGGATAGATCGTATGCCTCAGGAAGTTTGGTTACGCGGTTAAGAGAATCTTGACCGATTTCAGGAACTTCAGCAGCAGGTTGGTCCTCATTTTTGAATTGTGCCTCTCTTTTAGCATTCTCGGATAGGCTCCCTAGACTATCGTTGTTTTGAACTTCCATAAAAAACAATATGAAAAAGAAAACTAAACTATGCAAATTGAAATCTTACAGTTACCCAATGACACTTCTTTGTAATTGCATAAAAGTAAGAAATTTGCATCCTTATCAGCATGCCTAGAGAAACTGTCATATTGGAATGCACTGAAGCACGAAAAGAAGGTAAACCTCCTTCCCGCTACATGTCTACACGCAATAAGAAACTACAGACTGACCCTGTAGAGAAAAAGAAGTATAACCGTTTTCTCAAAAAGCATACTCTGCATCGGGAAATCAAAAGCTGATTTATTTGGCTTCTTCCATTAATTTGGAAGCAATCTCTTTTAATGCTAGACTAGCTCTGCATTCAGAGTGAGAGATCACGACGGGTATTCCATGATCTCCACCCTTGCGCACATTTTGATCTAAGGGGACTTGCCCAAGGAGTTTGGTATCAAGATCTTGTGAGGTTTTCTCTCCACCACCTTGTCCGAAAATAAAATTCTTTTCTCCATTTTCAGGGTTTTCTAAATAACTCATGTTTTCTACAACACCTAGAATGGGTACATTAACCTTTTCAAACATTCTGGCCCCCCTGCGTGCCACATCAACTGCTGCTTTTTGCGGGGTGGTTACAATTACAGCCCCATTCAAAGGCAGCGTTTGAGCAAGAGAGAGTTGAGCGTCTCCTGTTCCCGGGGGAAGATCGATCAAAAGATAATCCAATTCTCCCCACTCAACATTACTGGCAAACTGTTGAATTGTCTTCATTACCATGGGTCCGCGCCAAACAACCGGAGATTCTTCATCGATCAGTAGACCCATCGACATTAATTTAATCCCAAAACTTTCATTTGGAGCCAAAATATTTTCGCCAATTAATTTAGGTCTGTCTGAGGATCCAAGTAGTAGAGGTACGGAAGGGCCGTATACATCACAGTCCATTAGGCCAATCTTCAGAGGTTGGGGCAATGATTCCCCCAAGCGGGATAGGGCACAGGCTAAATTGACTGCGAGTGTTGACTTCCCAACACCGCCTTTACCGCTGGCAATCGCAATAATTTTATCAATACCAGAAATTCTATTTTCTTCAGCATCGCTTGAGGATGAATTGGCATCCTTTTTTACTGCTATGGCGATATCAGTTTCGGTTATCTCTTCGGTTTGACCAAGCACTTCTTCTATTTGACTTTTTAAATGCAGAGGTAGCTTTGGATCTGTACTCGTCAATTCTATCTTTACGAGGGCTTTACCGTTATCGAACTTCGCCTCATTCACTAATCCAAAAGAAACAATGTCACGTGAAAAACCAGGGTAATTTACCTTTTTTAAGCTTTCTAATAATTTTTCTGAGTTCATGAAATAGAAGATTATACAAGGACTTCCAAACTATCTTAAAAACGAAGGGATACGATGTTTAATTCAATTTTTAGCCAAGGAATACGATTTTCGCTTGCTACGAACACATCAATCTAGATGTTTTGACATATGGTGGGAAAAAAATTCTGTTTCGATTTTAAAATATCTCTAATCTCAAAAGCATTCTTTTATCTATTTTTGTTAGTTGCTTTTCCTAAATGTCCACTCATAGCACAGGGCAATTCTGAGATTGTTCTTGGTTCGATTGAAAGTGAATTAGAAAAGAAGCAGGTCCCAATAGATCTTGGAAATACTCCCAAAATGATATCTTCAATTGTGGGTAAAGCCATTAAAATTCATGGTGGTTTGCGGTTGGCATCTGCCAAAGAGAGTCGATTTTCCGCCACATTTACTTCGAGAGGACAAAATGAGATTCAGGTATCCATTGCTTCAGGTTTTCCCAAAAAAGTAAGTTCTACCTACAGTTTCAATGAATCAAACATCAATCTATCGATTGCGAAAGCTTGTGATAAATTAGTGAGGGAGGTTCTTGGTATCCCAGGTTTTTTCGGGGGTAAACTATGTTTTCTTTCCAATCTTTCTGGCAAAAAAGAGATCTTTGTTTCCGATGCGTTGATGACCTCTGCAC
>OZSS01001233.1_pt1 | contig 11967 bp, 10 predicted proteins | sample 1779911 | NCBI WGS metagenome assembly OZSS01 (sample SAMEA2603589, study PRJEB24840) | metagenome | biome: Water; feature: Photic zone; material: Seawater sample | place: Mediterranean Sea | collected 2013-11-12 | depth 10 m | reverse complement strand
CGGTGTCGCATGGCTGATTTACTGGTTGAACTGGTTGGTGAAGAAATCCCCGCCCGCATGCAGACAATGGCGGCACAGAATTTTGCCAATGCGGTGCAAGCCGCGCTTGATGGTTTAGGAGTTTGGATGGGTGAGGCGACGATCAACGGCCTGTGTGGGCCGCGGCATCTGGCAATTTATGCGACTGGCATCGCTGTCGCACAGCCGGATCGGGTGATCGAGAAACGTGGCCCGCGTGTCGATGCGCCAGACGCCGCCATCGCTGGTTTTGTGACATCAACCGGTCTGCCGCGCGAGGCGCTGACCGAAGAAGATACCCCGAAAGGGCGGTTTTTCTTTGCCCGCAGCCATGTCGCTGGTGCCGATACAACTGCGCTGATTGGCGATGTTGTCACTGATATTCTGACACAGTTTCCCTGGCCGAAAAGTCAACGATGGGGCCGCGGCAGTTTCCGTTGGGTGCGGCCATTGCACCGCATTAATATCGTCTTTGACGGTCAACCGCTGGCTGGCAATTTTGATCTTGGCGATACCCAGCCTATGGCATTTGGGGCAACAAGCTGTGGGCATTATTTTGAAGCGCCGGATGACATCAGCCTTGTTGGTGTCGACTCGCTGGATGAATTCAAACGCCGGCTGGCCAGCGCGCATGTGATGATCGACCAGTCAGACCGTCGCACCGCGATCATTGATGGCGCAAAGGCGTTGGCCAAAGATGTGGGATGCACGGTCGATGAAACCCAGCTTGGCACCTATATTCAGGACATTGCCGGGCTGGTTGAGTCGCCCACAGCCTTGCTCGGCCAGATCGAAGACCGGTTTATGCAACTGCCGCCAGAGCTGTTGCAGGCGACCATTGCCACGCACCAGAAATATATCACCTTGCAGGATCAATCCGGTGCCTTTTCGCCTTATTTTATTGTGATATCAAACCGGCAATCCGACCCGGCGCGCGATCAGATCATTATGGCAGGCAATCAGCGGGTATTGCGGGCGCGGCTTGCCGATGCCGAATTTTTCTGGCAACAGGACAAAAAAACCAGACTTGATGCTTATGTGCCGCAATTAAAAGCGGTGACATTTTATGAGGGGCTTGGCGATTTGCAGGCTAAAGCGGTGCGGCTTGAAAAGCTGTCCAGCGCATTGGCCCCCTATATCGATGGCTGTGATGGCGCGGATGCTGCACGAGCCGGCTATCTTGCCAAGGCTGATTTGGTGACCGGCATGGTCGGTGAGTTTCCCGAATTACAGGGTATCATCGGTGGCTATTATGCACGCCATGACGGCGAGCCAGATAGCATTGCCACCGCCATTGCCGCGCATTACCGCCCACAGGGCCCGGCCGATGATGTGCCGCAAACCCCGACGGCGAAAGCGGTGGCGCTTGCCGATAAGATTGATACGCTGGTCGGTTTTTTTGGCATTGGTGCGAAACCAACCGGGTCGAAAGACCCTTTTGCCCTGCGGCGTGCGGCGCTTGGTGTCATCCGTATTATCCTTGATGGCAAATTGTCGGTACCATTGCAAAAGCTGTTAGATAAGGCAGCAGAAAATTACGGTTTTGCGGCTGTTGATGATGATGTTTTGCCATTTATCCGTGATCGGCTGCGGGTATATCTGCGCGATCAGAATATGCGGCATGATATTGTTGCCGCGGTATTGGCCGATGCGGGCGGTGATGATCTGCGCCGGATGGCCGATGAGACAAGATCGCTTGCCGGATTTTTGGAAAATGGGGATGGCCAAGGTCTGATTGCCGGGTGGCGCCGCGTCAGCAGTATGCTAACGGCTGAGGAAAAAAAGGCCAAACACGCAATTGCTGCAACCACCGACCCGGCATTGTTTAATGATATCGAGCATGCGCTGCATAACGCGTTGACCGGGCTGCCCGATAGCGATGCCGGCTTTGCCGCGCAATTGTCGGCACTTGGCGATCTGCGGGCGCCAATTGACAGGTTTTTCGGCGGTATTGTGGTCAATGATGATGACCCGGCGGTACGTTTAAATCGTCTTGGGCTGTTGGCCATGATACGTGAAAAAATGCAGCGCGTGGCGGATTTTACCAAAATAGAAGGCTAGCAACGACATGACAAAATGGGTGTATAATTTTGGCAAGTCAGGCACCGATGGCGATACATCGATGCGCAATCTTTTAGGCGGCAAGGGCGCGAATTTGGCTGAAATGAGTGGCATTGGCCTGCCGGTGCCGCCCGGCTTTACCATCAGCACTGACGTATGCACTTACTTTTACGATAATGGCCGCAACTGTCCGGACACGCTTGATGCAGAGGTGCGGGCGGCCATTGCCAAAATCGAGAGTGAAACCGGCAGTGGTTTTGCCGACCCAAAAAACCCGCTGCTTGTCTCGGTGCGGTCGGGCGCGCGGGCGTCCATGCCCGGAATGATGGATACGGTGTTGAATTTGGGCTTAAACGACGTCACTGCAGCCGGTTTGGCCGCACATGCGAATGACAGCCGCTTTGCCTATGACAGCTATCGCCGGTTTATCCAGATGTATGGCGATGTCGTGATGGATGTCGATTATGGTCTTTTCGAGGACGCGCTCGAAGATATGAAACATGCGCGTGGTCTGATTGACGACACCGAACTGACTGGCGACGATATGAAAGCGCTTGTCGATATCTACAAAGATATTGTGCTGGATGAGATGGACATGCCGTTTCCGCAAGACCCATGGGAACAATTATGGGGTGCTGTCGGCGCGGTGTTTGCCAGCTGGATGAATACGCGGGCCGCCACCTATCGCCGGTTGAACAATATTCCGGCAGCCTGGGGTACCGCGGTCAATGTGCAGGCGATGGTGTTTGGCAATATGGGAGATGATTGTGCCACGGGTGTTGCCTTTACCCGTGATCCCTCGACCGGCGAGAATAGTTTTTATGGCGAATTTTTAATAAATGCGCAGGGCGAAGATGTTGTCGCCGGCATCCGTACGCCATTACCGCTGACCAATGCAGCGCGCGCAAAATCGGCTGGCAGTGCCGCCTCAATGCAAGAAGCCATGCCCGATGTATTTGCCCAGCTTGATGATGTGCGTCGCCGGCTTGAATCGCATTACCGCGACATGCAGGATCTGGAATTTACTGTCCAGCAAGGCCAGCTTTATATGCTGCAGACCCGCAATGGCAAACGCACCGCCGAGGCAGCGCTGCGCATGGCGGTTGAAATGGCAGAAGAAAACCTGATCAGCCGGGATGAAGCGCTGTGCCGAATTGATGCGAATGCGCTTGATCAATTGCTGCATCCAACGCTCGATCCGAAAGCCGAAAAAATCTGTTTGACCCGCGGCCTGCCGGCATCGCCGGGTGCGGCCTGTGGTAAAATTGTGCTGAGCGCAGACCGCGCCGAGGAAATGGCGGCAAGTGGCGAAACAGTCATTCTGGTTCGGCTTGAGACAAGCCCGGAGGATATTCATGGCATGCATGCGGCGGCCGGCATTCTAACAGCGCGTGGTGGCATGACTAGCCATGCGGCTGTTGTCGCCCGTGGCATGGGGCGCGCCTGCGTCTGCGGCGCCGGTGATGTGCGGTTTGACGAGGTGAGTGGCAAGGTTCTTATTCATGATCACGAGCTGATGGAAGGTGATCTCATCACCATTGATGGGGCCAGTGGTGATGTTTATGCCGGCGCTGTCGACACCATTCCGCCGAAAATGTCAGCGGCGTTCGGAACCATTATGGAATGGGCCGACGCGCGCCGGCGGCTTGGTGTGCGGGCGAATGCGGAAACCTCGGCCGATGCGCAGGTGGCACTTGATTTCGGCGCCGAGGGCATTGGCCTCAGCCGCACAGAACACATGTTTTTTGATGCGGATCGTATCATTGCCATGCGACAGATGATCATGGCCAGTGACACCGAAGGCCGCGAAGCGGCGCTGGCCAAACTCTTGCCGATGCAGCGGCGGGGTTTTTAATCGCTATTTTCCATTATGGCCGGCCAACCGGTGACTATACGTTTACTAGACCCGCCTTTGCACAAGTTTTTACCACATTCGGCAGATGAGCTGGCGGAGGTGGCAAAAGTGTCGGGCGTCACTGTTGAAACGGCGCGTCAGCGTGCTGTCAAACTGTCCGAATCGAATCCAATGCTGGGTCATCGTGGCTGCCGGTTGGCAATAACCTATCCGGAAATATGCCGGATGCAGGCCCGTGCAATTTTTGAGGCGGCCTGTAATGTGGCGCAAAACACGGGCGCGGCGCCCAGCCCGGAAATTATGGTGCCATTGGCCGCAACGGCACGCGAGATTGCCCTGTGTAAAAAGGAAATCGATGCCGCAGCGGCGGCGGTGATGGCCGAAACAGGCGTCACTCTGTCTTATTTGGTTGGCACCATGGTTGAATTGCCGCGTTCGTCAATTTGCGCCGCAGAACTGGCTGAAGAGGCGGAATTTTTCTCGTTTGGTACGAATGATCTGACGCAAACAGCTTTGGGTATCAGCCGCGATGATGCCGGTTCATTCCTGCATCATTACGCTGACGCTGAAATTTATCCGGTCGATCCGTTTGTCTCGATTGACTGTGCGGGCGTCGGTTTTCTTGTCGAGATGGGGGTCACGCGTGGCCGCGCGACCAGACCGGATATCAAACTTGGTATTTGTGGTGAACATGGTGGCGACGCCGACTCGATCAGCTTTTTCGAAGAGGTTGGTCTGGATTATGTGTCCTGCTCGCCATTTCGGGTGCCGGCCGCGCGGTTGGCCGCGGCGCAGGCTGCGATCAAAAATTCACGCTAGTTGATCGCACCGTTGTGCCATACAAAAAGCCGGCTAAACAGCCGGCTTTTGTCAGTGCAATAACAGTCCACTTGTTACTTTACGCCCAGCCCACCAAAGCGCTTGTTAAAGCGTGCCACCTGGCCGCCCGAATCAACGATACGGTGTTGGCCTGTCCATGCCGGATGCGTTTTCGGATCGATATCGAGCTTCAGCACGTCACCGGGCTTGCCCCATGTAGAGCGTGTCTTGCGCTCGCTGCCATCGGTCATCACCAAGGTGATTTCATGATATTCTGGGTGCGTATCTTTTTTCATGCCAGTCTCCGGTTAGGCCCGCTTAACCATCTGTGGTTGCGCGTAATGTCATCGGTGTGCTGTGCGGCGGAATCTGTCTCGCCATACGACAGCGCTGGTGGTATATCCTCTCTGGCGATGTTTAGCAAGCCCCCCGTCAGGAAAATATGCCAGCCTCATGCGGGGCTGTTTTGAGGTTTAGGACAGTTTATGCGCGGTAACGACCAGACGCCAGATGGCACCATGCCTGCCACAATGCCTGCTACAATACCAACGCGTGGCTATACAAGCCGCGAGCTTTTGCAGGCCTTCTGGCCCTATTTGCGTCCGCATAAAGGCCGCATCATCGTCGCTATTCTGGCGCTGACATTGGTCGCGGTTGCGCTGTTATGTATGGGGCGGGGCTTGGCCTATCTCGTTGACGAAGGGCTGGGCAAGGGTGATCCGGCATTGCTTAATCGGGCGGTGCTGGCAACCGCGCTTATTGCCGTGGTGCTGGCATTTGGCAGTTTTTTACGCACCACAATGGTGAATAAAATAGGTGAATTGGTGCTGGCCGATATCCGCCGTGCTGTGTTCGGCCATGTGATGACGCTGTCGACAAACTGGTTTGAAAATAACCGCACGGGTGATGTGTTGGCACGAGTCACAACCGATACAACTGTTGTGCAGACAGTGATGACCTCAACCCTTTCCATGGCGGCGCGCAATCTATTGTTGTTGATTGGCGGCGTGGTGATGGTGGTTCTGTCGAGCGCCAAAATGTCCTTGGTGGTGATGGTGGTTGTGCCACTGGTGGTGTTGCCATTGATTATTTTGGGACGCCGGCTGCGCGACTCATCGCGTTTGGCGCAGGACCGGCTGGCCGATGTCGCTGTTGAGGCCGAAGAAACGGTCAATGCGATCCATACGGTGCAGGCGTTTGGCCGTGAATCGCATATGCGTGACAAATTTAATCAGGCGGTGACGCGCAGTCTTGATGCGGGTCTGGCACGGGTGAAATTGCGCGGCGTGTTAAGCGGCATTCTGATCTTTTTGGTGTTTAGTGGAATCAGCGTCATTCTGTGGATCGGTGGGCAGGATCTGATGGCGGGTCGGATCAGCCCGGGGGATTTGTCCTCATTTATTTTTTATGCGTTTTTAGTGGCGAGTTCGACCGGCTTTTTATCCGAGCTTGCCGGGGATTTGCAGCGGGCCGCCGGTGCCGCCGAGCGTATTGCACAGGTGCTCGCAACAACCGACATCATGCCGCAAACAACAACGCCGCGGCGATTTGATCTGCATAATCCGGTCGCCTGCCATTTTGAAAATGTAAATTTTGCCTATCCATCAGCGCGGCACCGGCCGGCTGTTGCTGATCTGGATTTTACCATTGCGGCTGGTGAACGCGTCGCCATTGTGGGGCCGAGCGGTGCCGGTAAATCGACAATATTTCATCTGTTGTTGCGGTTTTATGACCCGTTGGCTGGCCGCATATCAATTGCGGGTGCGGATCTGCGTGATGTGGCGATTGATGAACTGCGTGGCCATATCGGTCTGGTTCCACAGGACGCGGCGTTATTTTCATCAACAGTGCGCGAAAATATTGCCTTTGGGCGGCCTGACGCCACCGAGGCGATGATTATTGATGCGGCGCAAAAAGCGCAGGCAGATGAATTCATTTCAGCACTTGATGGCGGCTATGCGGCGTTGGTTGGCGAAAAAGGCGTGCGGCTTTCCGGCGGGCAGCGTCAACGCATTGCCATTGCCCGGGCGATTTTACGGAATCCGCGGCTGTTACTGCTTGACGAGGCGACCAGCGCACTTGATGCGCAATCCGAAGCGGCCGTTCAACATGCGCTTGAAAATTTAATGAAAAACCGTACCAGTCTGGTGATCGCGCATCGTCTGGCAACGGTCGTACAAGCAGACCGCATTTTGTTGATGGATCGGGGCCGCATTCAGGCGACCGGCACACACGAAAGCCTGATGGCCGGCTCGGCCCTGTATCGCACACTGGCCGAGCTGCAGTTTTCCGCGCCGCAGGCGGCACCAGTCACTCAGTCGAAAAATGCCCAAGAAGCGCATTAGCACGATCTGTATCAGCGGCGCCAAATCCGCCAATAACCTCTGGCTTTGATTGGATGCTGGCCGCACCGGTGACTTTTGCGCGCCAGATATTTTGCTGGCTGTTATCAAAGCGTAACACAAGCTGTGCATCTTGATCAATAAATCTGTTTTGCTGGCGGTGGTTCAGGCTGAAATCTAACCGGCCGGAAAACCGCTGGTCACGAAGACTGGTCAGTTGCATGGCGCGGAGTGAGGCCTGCCCGGTTTCTATATCCATATGCAACAGCCCGTCACCAGAATAGGCAGCTGGCGAGCAATTTAAGCCACAATTATAAATACACTGGATGGCGACAGGCTGCACAAAGGCACCGCTTTCTGGCCAGATAAAATACGCGGCAGGGGTGATAATTTCGATCAGCTTGTCGCTTAATTGCAGATCGAAAGCCAGTCTGGTTTTGATATCAGCAGCGGCATCGGACGGCTTTATATTTGCAAGCGCGGCGGGTGATAAGGGCGCATGCCAGACGTCAAGTGGCTGCGCGAATGACTGGTCGAATGACTGGTTGGGTGACTGGTTGGATAACAGATCAACGCGCATGCGAGTCAAGCCGTCATTCTTTTCCAAAATGCTGCGCTCGGGCAGAGTTGCCAGGGGTGAGGCCGGTGAGAATTGAACCGCGGTTACCGGCCCCGGATTATGCGCTTCCGCCCCTGGAAAATTTTGCATGGCGGTGACAAGGCTTTCATATTCTGTCTGCAACGATGTGCGCCGGTAATCCATTGTTTTATGAGGGGAACGCAGCCGTCAGGGCGATGATCACCATCAAGCAGCAATACATCTGGCACACGTTTTGCGCGGACCCGTCAGAACCCATGACAGCCTCTGATCCTTTTGAATGATGCAAAAGTATCATTTAGTGTATGTTGGAGATCAGCCGCTGGCAACGGCGCATGCGCAAGCCGCTGGTAACGAGCTGGCAACTATATGGATTTATTTGGCGGCAACACGCTGGGTGATTTTCAGCTCTATACGACGGTTCAGGCGCCTGTCTTCGGCGGTGTCGCCGCTGGTCAGCGGTTGAAATTCACCATAGCCGGTTGCCGCCAGACGTGCTGCCGGCACGCCTTGCGATACCAGAAACCGCACAACCGAAAGGGCGCGTTCGGTCGATAAATCCCAGTTATCAGCATAGCGGCCCGCCCGTACCGGCAGATTATCGGTATGGCCATCAACTTGCAGCACCCAATTGATATCATCTGGAATTTTTGCCGCGATATCGGCAAGTGCGACGGCCAATTGCGAAAGCTGCTGTTGACCGGTGGCACCAATATCGGCTTGACCCGGGGCAAACAGAACCTCGGACTGAAACACAAACCGGTCGCCGACAATCTGCACATCATCGCGGCCTTTTAAGACATCACGCAGCCTGCCAAAAAATTCCGACCGGAACTGTTGCAATTCCTGAACCCGGCTTGCCAGCGCATTGTTCAGCGACTTGCCAAGATTGGCAATGGCGATCTGATCATCTTTGGCTTGCTGGTCTTTTTCAGCCAGCAACGTCGACAATTCCTCAATACGCTGCCGCAAACCAGCCAGAACCAGCGTCATCTGGGCGACTTCGGTCTTTGATGCGGTTGTCTGCGCCTCCAGATCTTGCATTTTTTGCTGCTGGGTACGGTTGCGTGCTTCGGTGAGAGCCAATTGCCCTTCAACCATTTGTAACGCCCGCAAACGCTCATCAAGCGCGTCGCGAGCGGCGTTCAGCACGGCTTCGGTTTCGGCTTGTTTCGTGGTGAGGGCGGTTAATTCGCTGCTGCGGGTGCGGAGCGCCGCCTGTACCAGTGCCAATTGCTCGGTAAGTGCGCCGCGTTCTGTTTCGCTGCTGTCGAGCTGGATTTGAAGCTGTGCCAGATCCGCCGCCAGATCGGCACTGGCGCGCCGTTCAATGTTCAGTAATTCGCTCAACGAGGCCAATTGCTGGCGCATCTCACCAAGGGTCGCATCCTGACCCGAGACTCGATAGACCAGATTCGCCTGAATCAGCACAAAAACCATCAACACAAAAATGATCACCATCAGCAAGCTGGCCAGCGCATCGACAAAGCCAGGCCAGGTAAAATTCTCGCTACGGCGGGTATTGCCAAGCCGCGAAAGCGCCATCGTTATTTACCTCGTTTGGCGATAGAGGCGTTGCCAATTAATGCCGCGACAGATGCCGATAACCCACGCAGTTCAGATGTTAAAATTTCAGTCTGATGCTGCCGGTCGGTGCGCATGGTATCGGCAAGCTGTTGCAAATTGGCGTTGAGCTGTGCCAGCTGTTCACGAATCCGGCGGTCATCTGCGGTTGCTTCGTTCAAGGCGGCCAGTGTGCCGTTCAAGCTGGCCATTTGTTCGACAATTTTTGTGCGGTTGGTCTCGCCCTCTGCGATTGATTGCGATAAGGATAACAATGCCCGCGCGGCTTCTTCACTCATGCCGCCTGCAAGGGCGCCATGTGTTCCGCCGGCGGTGCTGCTGTCGTTAAACCGGGCAAAGGCGGATAGCCAATCTTCCAACTCGTTAAAGAAGCGGCCCATCGCCTGACCCAGTTGCAGATCCAGAAAACCCAGAATGAGCGATCCGCCAAGGCCAAAAAGCGATGATGAGAAGGCCGTCGCCATGCCAGATAGCGGCGCGTCCAGACCGGATCGCAATTGCGTCATCATCGCCTGAAAATTGCCGCTGTCAGCATCCAGTGAATTGATCACCAGACTGACCGCACCAATCGTCTGTAACAATCCCCAAAACGTTCCCAAAAGGCCTAAAAACACCAGCAGCCCGATCATATAGCGCGAAATTTCACGCCCTTCATCAAGCCGCCCGGCAACGCCATCGAGCACCGAGCGCAGTGACAATGCGGATAATTGCGCATCATGCCGGGAATCCGCCAGCATGGCATAGACAGTCGCCAGCAAGACAGGCCGCTTTTCCGGCGTGTCCAGTGATCCGGTCTTTTGAACCGATAGCAGCCATTTGCGCTCGGGGGTCAGGCGCAGGGTTTGCCTGATCACATAGAGGATACCAAGGCCAAGTGTTGCCAGAATCACACTATTAAGCGCCGGATTGCCAAGAAAGGCAGTTTTTAAAGGGCCGAATAAAGCCGCGCAAATAACGCCAACGACCACCAAAAAAAGCATCATACGGAACAGGAAACGTTTTGGATCAGTGCGCATTATCGACTCTCCGAATTCTGCGCCTGATAGCCCAGCGCGGCTATCTGGCGGCCTCGTTGCGTCAGTTCTTATGTATAACAATGGCAGGATTATGGCGATTGACAAGCCCTTGCGGCGCCGGATCACAGCATTTGCCGCCCCGCCGCATGCGAAAGCGGGCTGATCAGGCGGTGTCGTTATTTGCCGCGTTGAGGGTTTTTAGTAATTCGGCATGGATCGCCGGGTTGGCGGCGACAACATCGCCGCTATCGAGGGCGCGGTCACGTGAGGCGAAGTCAGATACAAAACCGCCAGCCTCGCGCACCAGCAAAATGCCGGCGGCGATATCCCATGAACTGAGGCCGCGTTCCCAAAACCCATCATAACGGCCAGCCGCAACATAGGCCAGATCAAGCGCCGCCGAACCAAACCGGCGGACACCCGCACTGATCGCCATCACTTTTTGTAATTCTTTGCCAAATTTTTCATGCGCCGCAGCGTCGCCGCGGCCAAGAAACGGAATGCCGGTGGCGAATAATGATTCGGCCATGCGCCGGCGTCCGGAAACGCGCAGACGGCGGTCATTGATAAAGGCGCCCTGACCAGCCTCGGCAAAGAAATATTCATGACGCAGCGGGTCAAATACCAAAGCGGCGGTGATTTTGTCTTTATCTTTGACCGCAATCGATATGGCAAAATGTGGAATCCCATGCAAAAAATTTGATGTGCCATCAAGCGGGTCAATAATCCATACAGGCGCATCCGCATCGGCGCCGGCAATAACGCCGCCTTCTTCCATAACAAAGCCCCAGTCGGGCCGTGCCTTTTGCAATTCGGCCTTTATCACACGTTCGGCATTGGTGTCGGCGCGTGATACAAAATCTGCCGGGCCTTTCCGGCTCACCTGCAAATTTTCGACTTCGCCAAAGTCGCGCAGCATGCCACGGCTGGCAGCGGTGGCGGCTTTATGCATCACATTTATAAGAGCGGAACGGCTGGCCATGAGAAGTCCTAAATAACGGGGGTAAAATTAACTTTTTGCACGCTCGACATAGCTTGCATCTTCCGGCCGTACAACGATACGGGTGCCGGTTTCGATATGCGGCGGCACCATAACACGGATGCCATTTTCCAGCACCGCTGGCTTGTATGATGAAGATGCTGTCTGGCCTTTGACCACAGCGTCAGCCTCGACCACTTCCATCACCACGGTATCGGGAAGCGCAATCGAAATAGGATCACCCTCATAGCTTGACAGGGTGATGATCATGCCATCTTGCAAAAAGGCCGCACGATCGCCGACCATATCCACATTGATGGTGATTTGTTCAAAACTTTCGGCATGCATGAACACCAGTTAGACACCATCTTCATATAAAAATGTGCATTCATTTTCATCCAGAATGACGCGTTCAATGGTTTCGGATGAGCGGAAGCGTTCAGTGAGCTTGGTGCCATCACGGATATCACGCAGTTCAATCTGCGCAAAAGCGCCGCCTTTGCCGGGTTTGACATGCGATACTTTTACCGCCGTCCATAACCGCCCATTATGTTCAATCACATTGCCGGGTTTGACGGCGTTTCCGTTGAGTTTCATCTATGTGTCCTTTTAAATTCGTCTTAGGTGGAGCACGACCACCGGAGAGTTTTGCCATTTAGAGAGTTTTGCCAATTTCGACGGTGTTATCCAGCATG
>OZSS01001231.1_pt1 | contig 11973 bp, 6 predicted proteins | sample 1779911 | NCBI WGS metagenome assembly OZSS01 (sample SAMEA2603589, study PRJEB24840) | metagenome | biome: Water; feature: Photic zone; material: Seawater sample | place: Mediterranean Sea | collected 2013-11-12 | depth 10 m | reverse complement strand
GCGAAAACCCATATCCATTACCAAAAACAGCGAATTAATACCAGTTTTTTTGATTTATCCAACAATCAATTATCGCATTACGTGTTTTTTAACTCTGCCTGCCGCTCATCAGCCATATCCGGGGCAAGGCTTTCTGCGCGAAGCATTGCCAATGCCTCATTTGTATCGATAACCCTTTGTTCGTTTGTTCCAAGCCGGCGCAATGCTACGGTACCTGCTTCGGCCTCGCGACCACCAACAGCTAGAATAAAAGGTACTTTCATCACGCTATGTTCACGTACTTTATAACTGATCTTTTCGTTCCGCAGGTCCTTCTCAACCCTAAGACCCAGATCCGCAGCAACATCTGCAATCTCGCGAGCATAGTCATTAGCCTGATCAGTGATTGACGCTACAACAATTTGAACCGGTGCCAACCATGGAGGAAAACGCCCAGAATATTGCTCAATTAGAATGCCAATCCAACGTTCCATTGATCCCAAAATAGCCCGGTGAAGCATAACTGGGCGGTGCCGGTTACCGTCTTCACCAACATATTCGGCATCTAAACGATCAGGCAAAACAAAGTCCACTTGCAACGTTCCACATTGCCAATCACGGCCAATCGCATCACGCAGCACAAATTCCAATTTTGGTCCATAAAATGCACCTTCGCCCGGATTCAGAACCGTTTCAAGCTTAGCTGCCTTGGTGGCATCAGTCAAAGCTGCTTCAGCCCGGTCCCATGTAGCATCGTCACCCGCACGCACTTCTGGCCGGTCTGAAAATTTTACCCGCACATCATCAAACCCAAAATCAGCGTAGATCGATTGCAACAAAGAACAGAATTCTACTGACTCTTCATTGATCTGATCTTCGGTACAAAAAATATGCGCATCATCCTGAGTGAAGGCGCGAACACGCATAATTCCATGGAGAGCACCCGATGGTTCGTTCCGATGGCAGGACCCAAATTCGGCCATACGCAATGGTAAATCACGATATGATTTAATACCCTGACGAAAAATCTGCACATGGCACGGGCAATTCATGGGTTTCAAGGCGAGTGTACGCTCATCTTCGGACTGCGCGGTGAACATATTTTCACCAAACTTTTCCCAGTGACCAGAGGCCTCCCATAGGCTGCGATCCACCAGTTGAGGTGTTTTTACTTCGCGATAGCCTGCTGCGTCAAGGCGGCGGCGAACATAGGCTTCAATCTCACGATAAAGCACCCAGCCTTTTGTGTGCCAAAACACTGAACCGGCCGCTTCCTCTTGTAGATGGAATAGGCCAAGCTGTTTGCCCAATTTACGATGATCACGTTTTTCTGCCTCTGCCAGCATATGGAGATAGGCGGCCAAATCCTTTTCATTTGCCCATGCCGTTCCATAAATTCTTTGCAGCATTGGGCGATTACTATCACCGCGCCAATAGGCGCCCGCGACCTTCATTAGCTTGAATGCGTGACCCAGTTTGCCAGTTGATGGCAAATGTGGCCCACGGCATAAATCAATAAAGTCACCCTGTTGATAGAACGTCACGGTTTCGTCAGCAGGAATGGCTTCAACCAATTCTACTTTGAATGGCTCATCATTCTTTTTGTAAAAGGCAACAGCTTCATCGCGGGTCCAAACATTACGGATAATAGGCTCGTCACGATCAACAATGTCATGCATCCGCTCTTCAATCGACGCAAGATCATCCTCGCTGAAAGCGGTTTCCCGGTGAAAGTCATAATAAAAGCCATTTTCGATTGCGGGGCCGATGGTAACTTGTGTCTCAGGAAATAGTTCCAAAACTGCTTCGGCCATTACATGCGCACAATCGTGGCGCAACAATGCCAGTGCCTGTTCATCCTTAACCGTCACAAGCGATAAACGCGAATCGTTCTCAATCGGCCGGGTCAAATCCCATTCGGCATCATTAACAATGGCGAGTAATGCGGCTTTGGCAAGGCCCGGCCCAATATCAGCAGCAATTACCGCTGGCGTTACCGGTCCATCGTATGACCGTAGTGACCCATCTGGGAGCATAATATCTGGCATTATCCGTCAAAACCTCATTAACCAACCTAGCCCATGATAATTTGGACCACCACAATCTGGACCCGTCAAAACCCCGAGCCATACATCGTCAGCGCTCCGCCGATTTTTGCTTGTCCCGCGCAGACCATAGCCCTACCCGAATCTAAACTCAAGACCAGTGATGACACACCATCTATATCCGGGGTCCAACCCTTTACAGCAAGCACTAAACATTTACAGATAATTGGTGACAATTGCTCAAATAAACATTGATCGCGAAGCCGACAATCACATGGATTTTTGTTTTTTCTCTGCTGCCACCCTATCAAGCACCCGGCGGTAGATTTTTATCGTTTGGGAACACATACTCTCTGTAGAGAAATTTTCTTCAATGTGCCGGCGGGCTGCGTTCGCCAACATTTTACGTTGTCGTGTGCCCAGGGACAGGGCCGCCACAAGTGCCTCGGCGAGACTATCCACATCGTTGGGCTTTGCGAGCCAACCGGTTTTGCCCGGTATGATCGACTCAATGGCACCCCCATGATCAAACGCAACGATTGGTCGGCCCATCGCCTGAGCCTCTAACGCAACACGACCGAACGGCTCTGGCGTGATCGATGGCATCACAACTACATCAGCAACCATTAGGGCGGCCGGCATATCGTCAACTATGGGAGCCAGACGGAACCGACCTTCCAAACCTAATTGGTCACCAAACCTTGCCAACCGTTTGACAAAAGCAGGTTTGCCATCACCAGCACCAATCATCAAACAGATGAAGGGCCGGTCTTTTATTTTGGCAAGGGCCTGAAGCAAGATATGATGGCCTTTCCATTCAGTCGCCCGTGCTGGCAACATGATTACTGGCACATCCTCAGGCACTGCCAGATTATCAACGAAATTGATGATTCGCGTCTGGTTTACCCTTTCCGGGCTGAAAAGATCAATGTCAACCCCTCGATGGACCACGCTTAGGCGATCTTCAATGCCAAAATACTGGCGTGTAATCAATTCTCTCACATAATGGGAAATCGCAATTACGTGATTAGTCTGTAATAACTTGCCATTGTAGCGATGTTTGAATGCTGAACGCGCGAGGAAGCGGCCATGAACTGTGCTGACCGTTGCAATGCCGAGGTTGGCCGCGGCAGGCAGCGCAATCCACGCAGGAGCACGTGATCTAACATGCACAAGATCAACTCTCTCGCTAACAAGAAGCGCTTTTAGCTGGTGACGAATTTTGGGCCAACGAAATGGGTTTTTACTGTGAACATCAAGCTTGTGATGAGTAGCCCCAATGCGGTCGAGGAGGCGCACCATCGGACCGCCTCTTGAAATGACAATGGCACGCCCACCGTGTTTCTGGATCGCCGCTGCTGTTTCCAACGTGCCTCGTTCCACCCCGCCACGAACAAGAGCTGGAAGGATTTGCACAATTGTTGGTACGGCAATTCCTCGACGTTTCAGCGCATTTGATTTTAGTGTTGGTGTCATTGTTCTTTTTTAGATGATTATTATTTGAGACAAGGGTCGAGACGCAATCGCAAGAGGCCGTTAAGAGAAAGTTGGGCATATGCAAATAAATTCAAAATATATCATAAACCAGTCAGGCAAAATCGCCTACAACAGAGTTTTAGGAAAAAGCCCAGGCGTGGTGTTTTTTTGCGGGCACGGGTCAGATAAGGAGGGCAGTAAGGCACTTTTTATTGAATCATGGGCAAAAAATCATGGTCAAGCTTTTTTGCGTTTTGATTATAGTGGCCATGGCAGTTCGGACGGCTTGTTTCTTGAAACCAATATCTCTGACTGGACGCACGATGCCATCACGGTTCTTGATAATTTGACCGAAGGTCCGCAAATCCTTGTTGGTTCCTCACTTGGCGGTTGGATAATGCTGAATGTTGCAGTGGAAAGACCGGACCGGGTTGCGGCTCTTGTTGGAATTGCCGCAGCACCCGACTTTACCGAAGATCTTATTTGGCAACCATTGGATGAATCTAGCCGATCAACATTCAAAGCGGACGGTCAGATTACAATGGAGAACCCATATGCCGAGGATCCGGTGATTTACCCTTATCACTTGATAGAGGATGGCCGCCGGCATTTGCGCCTTCGTGGCCCTCTCTCAATTACCCAACCGGTACGCTTACTACATGGCATCAATGATACAGAAGTACCTTGGCAAACCGCGGTGAAACTCACTGAGTGTTTACAATCTAATGATGTATGGCTGCATTTTGATAAAGCTGCAACGCACCGTTTTTCAGAACCGGCACAATTACAAATCATTCAAGCCATGCTCGAGCAATTGATTATCCAAATACAGCATAAACCAAGCAATTAAAAGTTCGGCTAAAAATCAAGGTTGCTGTAATGTTCGGGGGGATTAATGCCAACCACCTGATCACCAAGCAGATCACGAAAAGACGGTCGTGATTTCATTTTCGCATACCAATTCTTTGCCTCTGGGTGGCGGCTCCAGTCAATGTCGCCGAAAAAATCCAAAACTGACAAATGAGCCGCTGCGGCCAAATCGGCCAGTGATATCTGTTTGCCCGTCAACCAATTACCCTGTTCTGCAAGCCAGTCAACATAATCAAGATGAATTTGTAAGTTGCTCAAGGCAGCACGAATAACAACTGATGATGTTGTGCCCTCACCTGAGAAGCGCTTAATCACTCGTTCAGACAACAGCGGCGCTCCAACCTCTCGATTAAATTTGTTTTCAAACCAATGAACGAGCCGACGAATTTCAGCCCGCGCCTCAGCCTCTCCCCACAACAGATTCTGTATTGATGAGTCCTCGGTTTCTTCAATATATTCGGCTATCACTGTAGCTCCACACAATGCCAAACCATCTTCACCAACCAGAACAGGCAAATCACCAGCTGGATTGAGGGTCAAAAAATCCTCGTTCCGCAACCATGGCGTTTCAATCTTTGGCAGGACTATCAGCCCCCTCTCGGCAAGCAAAAGTCGGGTGAAACGTGAAGAAGCTGATAATTGATAGTGATGTAAAACACGCATTTAGCCAAAACTCCATTGCAAGCGAAAAGATCGACCCAAAGCCAACATCTTCATATTATATTGGTTCAACGGCGCTGTGGCAGGAACCGCAAAACACCTTTTTGAAGACCTGCCAAACTGGCGCTGAAAAACCCGCAGAACTGCAATTATTACGTTTCTATGGAACTTGGTCATTCAAGCATATCCTGAACCGTTGGCACAAATCCAAATTTTGGATAACAGTCGTGTTCACTTAACACCAAAATAAGCGGCCATAAGTAATGTGACCAGAGCTGAATATGCTCACAAACAAGGTGTTAGCCAAAAGCATTAACCATCAGAATTTCTATGGCGTCGCTCTCTCTTCGTAACCCTGCCCTATCGCAAAGTGTTAAAAGCTAAAATTGATGCTTACGTCAAATATCAGCATGTGTACTAAGCTGTTTTAGATAAATTTCCATCGAGGCTGAGCGGTACATCAAGAACCGGAATAATTTCAACAGGCACCACTTGCCAGAAGTATTGAACGGCCCTATCCCAGTGGTTCAAGGTTTCGCTGGCAAGTGCACTGTCTGTTTTCTTGGCGTGTTCCTCGACGAGGTCACGTAAGACGTTGCCCCAATGGGGATGCGAAATACGACAAAAGTGAAGGCTTGCCGGATTAACCCGCGAGCAAAAAGTTCCAGCCTCATCATAAATAAATGCCATCCCACCAGTCATGCCCGCCCCAAAATTCTGGCCAACTTCACCAAGGATCACAACCTTGCCGCCTGTCATATATTCACACGCATTTGATCCACTGCCCTCCACAACCGCAGTTGCACCAGAATTGCGTACACATAGCCTTTCCCCTGCTTTTCCTGCCGCAAAAAGTTTGCCTGACGTCGCACCGTATAACACGGTGTTGCCGATAATTGTGTTGGCACTCGCAACAATATTCACTGCGGCAGCCGGACGAACAATAATCGTGCCGCCGGATAAACCCTTACCCACATAATCATTGGCATCACCAATCACTTCCAGGCGAAGGCCCCGCGTGGCAAACGCGCCCAGAGACTGACCAGCAGACCCACGTAATCGCACTGAAATATGGTCTTCACCAAGACCTGTCATACCAAATCGACGAACAATATGCGATGAAAGCCTAGTGCCAATCGCGCGCTGGGTATTCTCAACATTGTACGAGAGCTGCATTTTGGATCCGTTTTCAAGTGCCAATTCAGCGTCAACCACAATTTGCGCATCAAGGGTTTCTGGCACCTCTGTTCGAGCAGTATCACGGCTACTCTCCAACGCATCCTCACTGTCTGCCCGCACCAAAATGGGATTGAGGTCTAGATCATCAAGTGCGGCGTCACCGCGACTAACCTGCGTCAACAAATCAGTTCGGCCAATAACCTGTTGAATGGATGAAAAACCCAAACCCGCAAGAATTTCTCGAACTTCTTCAGCAAGATGAGTGAATAGCTGGATAACTTTTTCTGGTGTACCCTCAAATTTAGCGCGTAAATCCTCGCGCTGGGTGCAAACTCCCACTGGACAGGTGTTAGAGTGACATTGTCTTACCATAATACAACCCATCGCAATCAGGGATGATGTTCCAATACCATACTCGTCAGCTCCAAGCATGGCTGCCATCACCACATCACGCCCAGTCTTAAGGCCACCGTCAGTACGGAGCACAACCTTATTTCGCAAATCATTCATTGACAAAACTTGATGCACTTCAGACAAACCCATTTCCCAGGGCAACCCAGCATATTTTATTGATGATTGTGGGCTCGCAGCTGTGCCACCACCATGACCAGAAACTAAGATGGAGTCAGCCTTGGCCTTTGCTACTCCAGCAGCGATCGTACCAATGCCTGTAGAAGCTACTAATTTAACGCAAACTTTGGCATCTGGGTTAATCTGTTTCAGATCATAAATCAACTGAGCTAGATCCTCAATCGAATAGATATCATGATGCGGTGGCGGTGAAATTAACGTAACGCCTGGCGTTGAATGGCGTAAGCGTGCGATGAGAGAGTCAACCTTTACGCCCGGCAACTGACCACCCTCTCCGGGTTTTGCACCCTGAGCAACCTTAATCTCAATTTCTTGACAATTGTTTAAATATTCTGCCGTAACCCCAAACCGGCCCGACGCAATTTGTTTAATTGCACTGGAAGGATTATCCCCATTTTCACGAAGAGTAAAACGGGCAGGGTCTTCCCCGCCTTCGCCGGAGTCTGACTTTGCACCAATTCGGTTCATAGCAATAGAGAGGTTTTCGTGAGCTTCAGGGCTCAGCGCACCAAGAGATATTCCAGGCGAAACAAGCCTCTTACGGATATTTGTTATTGACTCAACTTGGTCAATCTCAACCGCATCACCACCCGCCTTGAAATCCATCAAATCACGGAGATTAATGGGCTCTTGTCCATTCACCAACGCTGAGTATTTTTTCCAGCTTTCAAATGAGCCATTATCGCATGCATGCTGCATAGCGTGAATTAACTGCCCATCAAACGCATGACGTTCGCCTGATTTTCGATAACGGAAGAAACCGCCAACTGATAAATGCAAATCATCGCTGGCATAAGCTTTTTCGTGCATGTCGATGACCCGACTAGCAATACCCTTCAAACCAAGACCAGAAATACGCGAAGACATGGGCGGAAAAAACTCCGCCACAAGTGAGCGCGACAGGCCAAGTGCCTCAAAATTATAGCCACCTCGGTATGAGGCTATGACCGAAATGCCCATCTTTGACATGATTTTTAGCAGGCCCTCTTCGACTGCCTTTACATAGTTATCAATCGCATAACGAAGCTCCATACCCGGAAGAAGGCCGCGTTCATGGCGTTCGGTAATCGCCGCCTCCGCAACATAAGCGTTAACAGTGGTTGCCCCCACACCAATGAGAACAGCGAAATGATGGACATCGAGACATTCACCAGTCGCCACATTGAGCGATGCAAATGTTCGCAATTGTTGGCGCACTAAGTGCGAATGAGCCGCCCCAGTTGCCAGCACCATTGGCACGGGGATACGGCTTTCACAAACGTTGCGGTCGGACAACATCACATGTTCGCATCCGGATCGCACCGCTTCCTCCGCTTCCGTTTGAATCCGCGCCAACGCACGGGGAAGACAAGAGTCTGATCCATCGTTTTCGAAACTGCAATCAATCTCGGTAGCCTTGTTATCCAGGTAGCGGTTTAGTGCATCCCACTCTGGTACAGTCAGGACGGGTGAATTAAGAACAAAATGTTCACATTGTTCTGGTCCCTCATCTAAAATGTTGCCGAGATTGCCAAGTCGTGTGCGCAATGTCATCACGTGACGCTCGCGCAATGAGTCAATTGGCGGGTTTGTAACTTGTGAGAAGTTCTGCCGGAAAAAATGATGCAGGCCCCGATACCGATTTGTAAGCACAGCAAGCGGAGTATCATCGCCCATTGAGCCGATGGCTTCTTTGCCTGTCTGGGCCATTGGTTGCAGTACAAGTTCCATATCTTCCATAGTCCAACCCGCCATAATTTGACGACGGCGGAGTAGAGAAGGGTCGACCGGTGCAGTTACTTTTCCGGCAGAGCTAGCCAGGAGCGCATCCATTTGCTTCGTTCGACCAACCCATTTATTCCAATTACGTTTTTTGGAAAGTACAGTTTTCAACTCAGCATCTTTATAAAGACGACCCTCATTTAAATTTATGCCGATCATCTCACCCGGTCCAAGACCGCCACGCTCAGCGATATTATGATCCGGTACGACAACCATGCCAGTCTCCGAGCCAGCAATCACGAGCCCATCATGAGTCACAACGTAGCGCATCGGGCGCAGACCATTTCGATCAAGACCCCCAACAACCCAATCACCTGCAAACGCAGCGATTGCTGCCGGTCCATCCCATGGCTCCATTACTGAGTTGCAATAAGCATATAGCTTCGCGCGTGGGTGTTCACTGCCAACATCAATTGCTTCGGGAATAAGCAGGGTTTTTGCCATTGGTAGATCCCTCCCGCCGTGCACCATCAACTCAAAAACCGCATCAAGCGCCGCCGAGTCAGAGCTACCACTCGCAACAACCGGCTTAAGATCAACAATATCGTCACCAAACAGATCAGACTCCATCCGGTGCTCGTGACAGCTCATCCAATTCTGATTACCGCGAATGGTGTTAATTTCTCCATTATGTGCCAGCACCCTAAATGGCTGTGCCAACTTCCAAGTTGGCATCGTATTGGTCGAATAACGTTGGTGATAGATAGCAAAGGAGGAGACAAATCTTTGGTCCAGCAAATCAGGGAAAAAAGCGGTAACCTGTTCAGCCAAGAACATGCCCTTGTAAATTACTGATCGGCTAGAGAGCGAACAAAGGTAAAAATCGCTTATCATATCCTGAAGCACCGCCTTTTCGATCCGCCGACGCACAATGTAAAGCTGACGCTCTGCGTCGGTGGCATCCATCTCTACCGGCATCGAGAACATGATCTGCTCAATTTCTGGGCGAGTCGCGATAGCTTTTTTGCCAAGAGCCTTGATATCGACCGGTACCTGACGCCAGCCATAGATACTATGCCCAACCGCTAGTATTTCCTTCTCAACAATGCATCGACAACGTTCCTGTGCGGCAAGGTCCGTACGCGGCAGGAACACCATGCCAACTGCCAATCTGCCCCCATCATCATCATGTCCCGTGCGCGCAATATGTTCGATAAAAAAGTCACGTGGAATTTCAATGTGAATGCCCGCGCCATCTCCAGTCATGCCGTCAGCGTCAACCGCACCACGATGCCAAATTGCTTGAAGTGCCTCAATCGCCGACTCAACAACAGCTCTGTTTGGCTTACCGTCACGCGCCGCAACAAAACCTACACCACACGCGTCGTGTTCCATCTCGGGAGCATACACACCAGCATCAGTCAATTTTGCTTCATTAACCGCGCGGCGTTGCAAATAATCAGTTTCGTTAAAAATCTTTGCCATTACCTTGCTCCTGTTGCGCTAGATTAACACCCAACACCAGCAGCTCGCGGTGCATTTGTATTGGCTATAATCCATTTATCAATCGCCTCTGCCGCATCGCGGCCGTCACGAACCCCCCAAACCACGAGAGAGGCACCACGAACGATATCGCCAGCGGCGAACACGCCATCGAGATTTGTCATCATTGTCCGCCAGTCAATTTTGAGTGTTCCCCAGCGAGTCACTTCGAGTCCTTCCTGGCCAAACAGAGCTGGCAAATTCTCTGGGTCAAACCCCAATGCCTTAATGACCAAATCTGCTGGCAGTTCATGTGTAGAGCCTTCGATCAATTCGGGTACCTGACGGCCCGTTGCATCGGGCTGACCCAAATGAATACGCTGGGCCTGAACCGCTTCTACTCTGACATCGCCCAAAAAAGCTTGCGGGGCCGACAACCACTTGAACACAACACCTTCCTCTTCGGCGTTCTGCACTTCACGTTGGGAGCCGGGCATATTGGCACGATCCCGCCGGTAGAGACAACTTACCGATTTAGCGTTCTGACGGATTGCGGTTCGCACGCAGTCCATGGCCGTATCGCCGCCACCAATTACCACAACGTCCTTGCTCTCAGCATTGAGTGCACCATTATCAAACGCTTCCACCTCATCACCGAGGCTCTTCTGGTTTGAGGCTGTCAAATATTCAAGGGCTGGAACAATTCCGTTAAGGCCGCTTCCCGGAATAACGACATCGCGCGCCTTATATACACCAGTAGCCACAAGAATCGCATCATGCTCAGCCCAAATGTCCTCAAAGCTTATTTCACCGCCAACATCCATATTGAGGTGGAAGTGGACACCACTATCACGAAGGAGCTTGGCACGCCGCTCCACTATTGACTTTTCAAGTTTGAAACCGGGGATACCATACATCAACAAACCCCCAATTCGATCATACCGGTCATAGACATGAACCTGATAGCCTCGATGGCGAAGTATCTCGGCCGCCGACAATCCAGCTGGACCGGCTCCAATGATACCGACTGTCTCCGTCCGTTCGTTGCGTGGCACGACTGGTTTGACCCAGCCTTCAGCAAAGGCGATTTCGGTGATATGTTTTTCAACCGCGCCAATCGTTACCGATTTAAATCCTTTTTCGATCACGCAACTCCCTTCGCACAAGCGATCTTGTGGGCAAATACGACCGCAAATTTCTGGAAAATTATTCGTTTGCGAGGATAACTCGTAGGCTTCCCGCATCCGACCTTCCGCCGTCATCATTAGCCAGTCTGGGATGTTATTGTGTAATGGGCAATTAACCTGACAAAAAGGAACCCCACATTGCGAACAACGCGACGCCTGCGTTTCGGCCTCGCTCTTATCAAACTCATCATAAATCTCATCGAAGTCCCCGACGCGGTTTTTAGCCAAACGTTTTTCAGGCATCGCTTTTTCGGTTGAAACGAATTTCAACATCTTTGACGACATATCGATTACTCCTCAATCAAATGGTCACAATGGGGACAGTCTCGTAATCAGGCGCCCATCGCGTTTCTGGCCACTAATCCTTCACTTAAATTTTGTGCGCATTGCGGTAAAGCCCCAGGCAGAACTTTTCCGATTAATGCCTGGGGTCACCGGGCGGATCGCCCATTGTTGTGCGGCAATCGGACCTCAGCCACCTGAACTACGGCGTTTACGGCTTGGTTGCTATACATTCTGCCCATTCGCATCTTTGCTACCCCGGACCGCAATCTAATTTGTAAGGCAAAACTTTCGGTTGAAGGGTAAACTAAACGTTAATTAGTCAATAATCATTACCCTTTTTTTTCGAAAATTGCAAATATGTTTCTTTTTTTTAACTTAAGTGAACTTTCATTCATTAACTAGGTCCGAAGTGGAACTAATATTAAACATGATTGACCCCATATTGCGCTAGCAACAGACTGTTTAACAAGGCTATGATAATCATATTCGGATTGTCCGAACCGCTCGTTGGTTTGCGC
>OZSS01001229.1_pt1 | contig 11977 bp, 10 predicted proteins | sample 1779911 | NCBI WGS metagenome assembly OZSS01 (sample SAMEA2603589, study PRJEB24840) | metagenome | biome: Water; feature: Photic zone; material: Seawater sample | place: Mediterranean Sea | collected 2013-11-12 | depth 10 m | reverse complement strand
ATTTCCTCTTCAGCTCCATGGTCGTATGCAGGAGATAAAATAAGTTGCGCCTTAGAGATTGTTACATGGAAGAACCCTCGAAAAAATTTTTTCGTCTAGCGCCAGGTAAGGAAGTTCGATTACGCTATGCATTTTTTGTAACATGTAATGCTGTAATCAAAGACGAAGATGGAGAAATCGTTGAACTGCGATGTTCGTACGATCCCGAAACGCGGGGAGGTAATGCACCGGATGGGAGAAAGGTAAAAGGAACCATCCACTGGGTATCCGCAGAATATGCAAAAGATGCAGAAGTTAGGATCTACAACTCTTTTTACAATACACCATCGCCCGGCCGCGAACGTGATTTCATTGAGGACATCAATCCAAATTCACTAGAAGTTTTAGAAAACTGTAAAATCGAGCCTGATTTGATTACGTTGGATGATAATGTACCCATCCAATTCGAAAGATTAGGATACTTTTACAAGGACCCGGATACTACGCCCGAAAAACACATCTACAATCGTACCATTTCTCTACGGGATACCTGGAACAAAAAGCTATAAAAAAGGTAGTAAATGCTAACATCTGAGATGAGAACTTTAATATGTGAGAACACAATAGGATTGGTAGCCACTGTGACACCAGAAGGTAAGCCAGCCGTCTCACCAAAGGCTACCTCCGTAGTCCTTAGCCACAGCGAGATAGCATTTCTAGATATTAGATCGCCAAAGACAAGGCAAAATATAAAAGCAAATCCAAATGTCGAACTAAATTATGTAGATGTTTTTCGCCGTAAAGCTTGCAGACTTACCGGAGTTGCTACCTACGTTAGTCCCGACTCTAAGGAATTCACAATATTACAAAACAATTTTAGAGAATTTGATTATTTACTAGACGGTGTTCGTGGGATTTTCCATGTAACAATCTCTAAGGCGCAACTTATTTTATCTCCTGCATACGACCATGGAGCTGAAGAGGAAATTCTACAAAAAGAATGGCTGGCAAAATATACAGAACTTATAAGCTAGTTTCTATAACCAAGATCTATTTTGCTGACATTACCTGCTTTACTCGACATACAAAACTTTAGTCAGATCGAGCTTGCCTCATTGTAACGAATTCTTCTGCGGCGGTTGGGTGTATTCCGATAGTGGCATCAAAGTCTAACTTCGTTGCTTTTGCCTTAATCGCGATTGCAATACCCTGAATTATTTCTGGTGAGTCTACCCCGATCATATGCGCTCCGATAACGCGTTGAGAACTTCTCTCTACAATAAGTTTCTGAAGTCCGCGCTCCATATTTTCTGTCATCGTATATTTCATTGGACGAAATCCCGATACATACACGTCTATTTCATCGAATTTCTCTCTCGCTGCCTCTTCCGAAAGGCCTACCGAGGAAATCGGTGGCTGACTGAAAACAGCGCATGGGATGTCTTGGTAATCCATATTTTTTGGGGCATTATTAAATACTGTTTCGGCAAAAGCTTGGGCTTCTGCAATTGCCACTGGCGTCAAATTAATTCGATCCGTGACATCTCCTAACGCATAAATATTGCTAATGTTTGATTGGTTCCATTCATTTACCACAATGGCACCGTTTTCGCGCAAATTTATACCTACGCTCTCCAGGCCTAAGCCTTTTGTATTTGGAACTCTTCCAGTGGCATAAAGTACCTGGTCCGCTTCGATAGATTTACCATTTGAGAAGTATACTTTATATCCTGCCTTGTTTTTCTCAATGCGTTCGGGCAAGCACTGCGTCTGAATTCTCACTCCTTTCTTCGTCATTTCTTCCATTAACGCGTTACGCAGATCAATATCAAATCCCCTTAACACTTTATCTGCTCTGAAAACAATATCTACTTCAGAGCCAAACCCTGCAAAGATACCAGCAAACTCAACTGCTATATAACCTGACCCGACTATTACAATACGTTTGGGTCTCTCACTCAATTCTAGTGCTTCATTTGAACTGATAGAGTGCTCAATACCCGGGATATCCGGCTTATATGGCCATCCTCCTACCGCAATTAAAATTCGTTCTGCCGTAATTTCTTTTCTTCCTACTTTAACGGTGTGTTTGTCAGTCAATATACCCCGTCCGCTGATCCTTTCTACGCCAGCGTTATCGAGAAGATTCACATATATTTGATGAAGCCGATCGAGCTCCTTGTTTTTTGCCTCAATCATTCTTGCCCAGTTATGATTGGTTCCATCAAATTTCCAGCCATAACCCTCTGCGTCTGAAAGCTCTTCGGCGACGTGGCTCCCAAAAACTAATAGTTTTTTTGGGACACATCCTCTAAGGACACAGGTACCGCCTTCTCTCAACTCTTCTATGATAGCCACGCGAGCTCCATAAGCACCTGCAAGACGTGAAGCCCTCACTCCGCCAGAACCAGCACCGATTGTTATGAGATCGTAGTCAAACTTTGGCATCGGTGTAACCTTTCAGAAAAATAAATCTAATTCGTATTCAGACATCAGTTCAATTCAGAATTTAACCTCATCATTGAAGATGAAAAAGAAGATAGTTCAGAAATCATCAAATTTTTAGTTAGAGTTTATCTCCAGCCTGCTAAAGTCAAATAAGTGAAAAAATTAGTAAAGATTAATAGTCAAGTTAACTTTATTGCATAATACTTGGTTGCGTTTGTTAAATTATTGTGATGATTGGTTTTTGAATATGATTAATATTCGAAATTTATCAAAACTAACTTTTATCTCACTTTTTTTTTCGATGTTAGTTGTCTCTTATACGATTGCTGAAAGTAGGATAATTCATCTGGTCAATACCGGATGGCATGTGGGGATCGTCGTGCCGGTAGATGCAATCCTGAAGCGAAACCTACCTGAGACAAAGCATTTTTCTAATTCAAACTTCCTAGAAATTGGATGGGGAGATGCCCGTTTTTATAAAGCCGAAAACCCAACTGCAAGCATGGCTTTTGAAGCAGCCTTTACATCAGAGAGCTCGGTAATACATATCTATGCTTTTCAAAGCCCAGTGAATGAGACTTTTATAAATTCCGAGATCCTAAAGCTCGAGGTAAATGCAGAGGGTTACAGTGAACTCCTTCGTTTTATTCATAAAAGTTTTGTGAGAACCGCGAATGGAGAGGCAAAAAACGTTGGCATAGGATTGCATGGTGAAAAAGTAAGTCGCTTTTATTTAAGTAATGGCGAATTCCATTTGTTTAATACCTGCAATACTTGGATAGCCGAAGCATTACAATCCGCAAAATTAGATATAAGTTCTCAGGGAATCATTACAGCGGATAATCTCATGGAAAAAGTCCGAGAATTACCTAACAATACCAATTAAAAACATGCTTTTCTAGTTTCCTAAGGGTATCTATGCGTTTACAGTTGTTCTCCTGACCATATAGTTCAAGCCTTGCCAAAAAAGGATTTTCATTATTAGTAAAACAGAAAATGATATGGATAATCTGAAAGTCATAGCAGAGGCCGAGAAGCGATTATTAGAAGATACGATAAAGGCGCTTCGCGAAAAACTAGAGAATTCAGCTGCAGATACTCTTGCTCAGATTGAAAACTTGCGCGCAGACCAGGATGGAAACCGGAGAGAAGCTGAAAGTAATATTCAGGCCCTCCGCAATAAGTTAGAACAGCAGCGGAATCAATATGAAGAAAAATTAGATAATGAGCGAGCATTACACGAAGCTGCACGGAGAGAGGCAGAACAAAACATTCAAGCACTCAGAGAAACCATGGAACAAATGCGTAATAACTATGAAGAAAAGTTAGATGGCGAACGTGCCGCGCATGGGGGAGTGCAGCGAAATTCCGAAGCAGGAACACAGGCATTGAGAGACACTATGGAAAAAATGAGAAATGCATATGAAGAAAAATTAGATAAAGAACGGGCACTCTCCGAAAACGGTCGACGCGAAGCAGAGCAACGGACGCAAGCACTCAGAGACACCATGGAAAAAATGAGAAATGAATACGAAGAAAAATTAGATAAAGAACGGGCCAGTCATGACGCTGCGCGGCGGGATTCTGAAGCAAATGTTCAAGCACTCCGGGAGACCATGGATGCAATCAGATCCGACTATGCAAAACAATTTCCAACCGACAAGAATTAAATTCGGCAAAAGAAGTTATAAAAGTTTTTAAGAGGGAGTGGATATATGAAAGCGTCGGGTAAAAATATCTCAAGCAGCAAGAAGCTAGAAAAAGATAATGTATCAGAAAAAACTCGAGATATAGCGAGTGACCTTTCGCGCCTAGGCTCATTTGATGAAATTCTAGAGTATCTAATTACCTATGTTACCCAGACACTTGAAGCTGAACGGGGTAGCTTATTTCTCCACGACCCGGCCGCGCACCAATTATATACTCGCGTTGCGCTTGGCAATTTATCTAGGGAAATCAGAATAGACGAACAATCTGGTATTGCTGGCTGGGTTTTTATGAATGCCGAGGCTACAATAGTCAACAATCCTTATAAAGATGAAAGATTTAATAAAGAAGTCGACGAACGCACCGGTTATCATACTAAAAGTCTGATATGCGTGCCAATTTTTTCAACAGGCGATATTCCAATAGGCGTGCTGCAGGTTCTTAATAAGCAGAAAGGGCGATTCACAAAGGTAGATCTCGCAAAAATTGAACTTGTCGCCTCACAATGTGCTTCTACACTAAATACTTACGCACTTACCGAAAGGATGGAGGCGCAAAAACGACGCGAAGCTGAGTTTATGGAGTTGGTTTCAAAACTCACCACGGAGCTCGACCTATCTAGACTTTTAAACCACGTTGTGGATGCAGCTACCGACATGCTAGGTTGTGAGAGAGCGACTGTTTTTCTGAACGATGAAAAAACAGATGAGTTATTTTCTATGGTGGGAGCGGGCCTTGGCGCTTTTGAAATACGGCTTCCAAATAACGCTGGTATTTCTGGCGCTGTATTCCAGTCAGGGGAAAACGTAAATATTCCCCATGCCTACGCTGACCTGCGCTTTAATCCATCCTTTGACAAGCAAACTGGCTTCTTTACACGATCCGTCCTTTGCGTGCCGATTTTAAACAAGGAAGGGAAAAGAATTGGAGTAACTCAAGCCCTTAATAAAATTGGTGGACCTTTCACCGAGGAAGATGAACATAGGATACAAGCATTCACTGCGCAGATCTCAGTTGGCCTTGAAAACGCCAAAATGTTTAACGACATGCAAGCAGTAAAAAATTATAACGAAGCGATGCTTCACAGTATGTCTAATGGTGTCATAACTGTGGATGAAGATGGCAATCTCAAAAGTATCAATACTTCGGCCGAAAAAATCGTAAAGATATCAAGCGAGAAAAACCTTGGAAAGCCTCTGTCTGACGTCCTCGATGCGCAAAATAGTTGGCTTGTAGATCAAGTTAACAAGGTACGAGAAACAGGCGAAACTGAAAACTTAGAGGATGCAGATTTAATAACCGGCGATGGAAGTCAGGTATCTGCTAATATAGCATTACAGCCAATGATATCTGGAGAAGGGGAAAATATTGGCGCACTAATTCTAGTTGAAGATATATCTAGCGAGAAGCGTGTTCGTTCGACAATGTCGCGCTATATGGATCCACAACTTGCCAATCAACTTCTTGAAGAGGGCGACGGGCAAGCAATGCTGGGAGGGAAAGCAGCTGAAGCGACAGTTCTCTTTACAGATATTAGGAGCTTTACAACAATAGCAGAAGCGCTTGGACCTCAAGATACAGTATCCATGCTAAATGAATATTTTGAGATAATGGTAGCTTGTATTACTGACGCTGGCGGTATGCTAGATAAATTTATTGGAGACGCAATGATGGCTGGTTTTGGCGTTCCTCTCCCAAGTGAAGATGCTGCCGACGCCGCTGTAAGATCATCCATAGCTATGATTTCTGAACTGCGTAAATGGAACGCTGGCCGCTTAAAAACAGATAAAATGCCGGTTGGTATGGGTGTAGGCGTGAATACCGATAATGTTGTGACCGGCAATATTGGTTCGTCTAAGCGCATGGACTTTACGATGATTGGTGACGGCGTAAACCTAGCGGCTCGACTAGAAGGTAGCTGTAAAACATATGGCGCACAAATAATAATATCTGAGTTCACGCAAACAAAATTAAAAGGTATTTATGCACTTAGAGAGCTTGATCGCATCGTTGTGAAAGGCAAAACAGAGCCAGTTTCTATTTTTGAGGTGCTCGACTTTCATGACGACGAGACTTTCCCCGCAAGAATGGACGTAGTCGGGCATTTTACAGAGGGATTAGCACACTATAGGAATATAAAGTTTGATGACGCCATTAGATCCTTTAAAGCTGCTTTGGATGCTAATTCTGAAGATGTTCCAAGCAAGCTTTATATAGAGAGATGCGAATTATTTAAAAAATCTCCCCCTCCTGAAGATTGGAGTGGAGAGTGGGTGATGACTGAGAAGTGAACTTGTTTATCAAAACCGTGCCATTCAGATCACTGACTACTTTGGATCAAGCGTTGATTTGATAATCTCAGGTGTCATAAACACCAACCCGCTTTGGTGCCCGTCAAGTTCACACAACTCATAGAGAGCATCGAAGACTTTATCTTTTTGAGAAGCATCCGCAATAATGCTGACGATGGCAGCTTCACCAAAAGTACCAAACTGCTTCTCTTCAAAAAGATCGCTTGATCTTCCTGTTTCTACGCTAACACTTTTTACACCTTCAAAGTCATTTAGCGTCTCTAGAGCCTTTTGACCAAAGTCTTTGCTAAGTAGTGCACCAATTTCAACGGTCATCTTGCTCTCCTCAAGCAATCTCTTTGAGAACTGACTCAGGTATATAGGTAGCAACCCGGTCCAGTTTAGTCATAAACATTATTCCTTTTCCAGGCGTATCAAGACCGCCCGCGAGATACATAGCTTCAAATACCCTATCCGCTTGCTCTTCAGAGACGATTATTCGGATAACCTCCTTTTGTTCATCAATAGTTACGCCAAGTAATCCCATTCTTTCTCGAATGCCCGTCCCTCGAGCATAACTGATGGTTGCACCCTGAGCACCACAATTTTTTGCAGCATCAAGAACGCCTTCAGCTAACCCAGTCTGGAGAACGCATGTTATTAAGTTTGCTTCAGATAGATAGGTTATTTTTCTTCCAGCCATGTGTAATATCCTTATCTTTTGGTTAAACTCTTTAACTTTCTTGAGATACCTTTGTTTTCTGGGTCATTTGTATTACTAGGCCCATCGTCAAAACTGCGACAATCGGACAAATACTCGCCAGCGATAGTATTCCAAACCCTTCTATTGCGGAAACAGCATTTCCTAACCCTAATCCCATGGCCAAAACCAGGGGAACAGTTACAGGCCCTGTAGTGACGCCAGCGCTATCCCAAGCGACGTTCACAAACTCTTCTGTAGATAAAAAGGTCATAATAACGCCTATTGCATATAGCGGTAATAGCAACATCATAAGGTCGAGGTGAAAAATCAATTTAGCAACCCCAAGAGCAATTCCGACAGCCACGCCCGTAGCCACACTATACATGAGCATGGACTTTTTAAATGCACCGTTAGTCAATTCCTGTACTGTTAGGCCAAGAGCATTTAGGGCGGGTTCGGCTAGCGTCGAACCAAAACCCAATAAAAATGCAAAGCCAACGCATATGACGAAGCCAACGATCTCTGGATAGTGCGGTGAGTTCTCAACAATTGGAAGTTGCATAAACGCAGCGGGCAAAGCGCTTCCCGTTTGAGATCCAATTGCCCCAAGCCCGTAAGTTAAGCCTACATTGAAAATACACATCCCCAAAATAGATAGGGTGAGACCGTAAATGGTAACCATCCTATTCGGTAGTGTCGAACGTAGTACTATAAACAGAACAAACATAAGAAAGATGCCTAAAGGCAGAATAGCGCGTCCACCCAAAACTATCTCAACTAATGGCGTCTGATCCCAGATGCTTAGCTCCGTCTGCGTCGACCCGCCGGCACTAGCTGCAGCAGCAATAATTTGTTCCGGCGTGACTGTAAAAGAAACAAAAACTGATAGTATTAGGACAGCTAATATGGGAAACAGGGAGGCTAGGGTAACAACGCCGAAGCCTGAAAGCGATGAATTTCCTTTTCCTGCTGCATTTGCTATTCCAATACCGAGCGATAAAACCAATGGTACCGTCACTGGACCAGTTGTTACAGCGCCACAATCCCACGCTAAGCCTAGTATGCTTTGAAGGTTGGGATCACTCCAAGCATATAAAGAAAGCAAGGCAACAGGCGTTAGTGCTAAATAAATCATTGGTTTTAGCGACCATCCTTTAACAAACCTTACCGTACCTAAAATTGCTGCAAGTCCCACACCAGCACCAACCATAAGAACAAGTGGCATCGTCCAATTATTGAGCAATTCATATAAGTAAGGCGCCTTCTTAACGTCCACCGAAGCTCCAAAAGCCTGGAGCGCGCCAATTGCTGGTTCTGCAAAAGTAACACCGACACCGAGCATGCCTATAATAATGTAAACTACCGTCATTGAGGCTTTTTTCGGCAGATTATCCCCTATAATCTTACCAAATGGCATGAGCCCTGTACTTAGCCCTTCCATAAATACAGCCAAACCAACAATAACCGCAGCCAAACCTACCGCAAGAGATGCGGCTGCATCAATTGGCTGTCTTAACACTAATACTTGGAAAAGGATAAGATACAAGGCTAAAGGTACGACAGCTTTTATTTGATCCATAATCCTTACGTAGCTGTAAGGTCCAAGAAGATCCACCGCGCTTTTAAAGGTAACATTTATTTTTTTTGGTTTTAGAGCGTTAGGGTCTCCATCAACTGGCTTAGGTGTCAGCATATTATAACTCACGGTTTTATAGCTGACATTTGTTTGTGCCAAGTACTGCGAATAACGCATGCTTCTCTCCATCCCAAAGCAAAAGTTGTTTGATAATAGTTAAATTTCTAAGTGATTACAATAAATTCTCGGTTTTGGAGACTTTTACTAATCTTGACTCGTAAGCGCACAAGCAAAATAATATTTGTTTTAGGAGCTAAAATATTGCGATACACGCTTAACGGTTAGGCAAACGAGCAAAAAAATTACGGGGGACAGCATCAAAAGAAGTAGGCCACTCAATCCCGGAACATTGGATAAAAATTCAATCCACCTAAGCCACACCTTTATGACTTCGCTACGAAGACTGACCACAATAAGGAAAGCCGCAAGCGACACAACTAAAAAGGCAATAAAGAATTGTATTTTCTTGGAAGACTTTCTCATAAGGATGCGAGCAATTCTGGGAAATAATCAAAAAAGAATTTTAAATCTATAAGATATAGATCTACCACTCTGCCAACAACTAAAACCTAATTGAGGTAGAAACATCGCGGATTCGTAGAATCTATAACTAAAAAAACTCTACTACTGACCGCGACCTTATTCTTTACGTTTAAAAGCAGATAATTAGCTAACTAGAGACTATTGCATATGACCGAAAATTGCTGCAGCACTAATTGCTCAAGCAATAAATAAATGATACTCCTAAACAATCAGTAAACGATACTTTTCAGTGGGGTTTCGCTTCTAGGTAAGAGAATAATCTCACCAGGGGACTAACACATGCCCGTCAAAAATCTCAGACATCTTCCTAAAGCGCATCTGCATCTGCATTTAGAAGGCGCAATGCGTCCCGCAACACTCACAGAATTCTGTGAACGTTACAAAATAAAGCGGCCTAGTGATACGAGAGGGAAACAGTTTTCAAATTTCGCTGCTTTCAATGAAGTGTATAGAGCTGCTTCAGATAGCATTCGCACAAAACAAGATTTGGCTCGGGTTATTCAAGAAGTTGCAGAAGACGCTGCTGAAGATGGTGCAAACTGGATTGAGCCAGCCTTCGACGCAGATAGGTATACGATATTGCGAGCAGACAGGTCGCTTAGATTATTTGAAACGCCCTACGAAGGATGGCTATTTGCTCTAGAGGCCGCCAGAAATGCTTCTGAAAAAACTGGGGTGGGTATTAGTTTTATTTCAGCGATTGACCGCACGCGTCCAATAGAACAGGCCAATGAAAGAGCTACACTTACCACTAATTTGATTTCTTCACAGAAGCACCAAATTACCGCAAAAAATATTAATGGCGGTGAACCTTACGCGGGGATAATAGGCCTCGGCCTTCATGGAAATGAAGAGGGGTACCCGCCAGAGATTTTTGCAGAAGCTTTCCAAATCGTCACAAAAAAAACAGAAGCTTTATCAATTCCCCATGCTGGCGAAATAGCACCAACTCCTGGGAAGGGCCCAGAATCTGTTGAAAAAGCGATCGATATATTAAGCGCATCGCGCATCCAGCACGGTGTTCTTGCAATTCAAGATGAAGTTTTGATAGAAAAAATAAAAGAAAAAAATATATGCTTAGACGTCTGTCCCTCATCAAACATTCAATTGAGTGTTTTTCCTAATATTCAGGCACATCCATTACCGCTTTTAATTGAATCAGGGGTCTCGTGTTCGCTGGGTAGTGATGACCCACTTCTTTTTGGTCCAAGTCTTCTCGATGAGTTTGAACTTTGTCGTGAACAGATGCGTTTATCCGATAATACATTGGCGCAATTGGCGCGAAATTCATTTAAATACAGCGGGGCTCCTAAAAAAATCGTTGAGCAAGGTTTAAGAGATATAGATGCTTGGTTAAATTAGATGCTAAGAAATAATAAAAGGTACCTTGCCAGTTTATTATTATAGAGGCGGCACCTCACCCGGTTTTGGATAAATAGGGACTAACTCACTTAACTTGCTAGACTTTTCGAATAAACTCGCTGCTGCTAGCACAGCTGCCTCCCCACGAGGTCGACCGACTATCTGCAATCCGACAGGCCGTTGATATTTGTCAAATCCGCAGGGTAATGACAGTGCAGGCGATGCGCTTAGCGTTACTGCACCTGTCAAAAGGGATGCTCCCATATAATGTTCTAATTTTTGCCCGTCTATAACCACCGGGTGACGCAAATTTACGTCAAAAGCTGGTGTGTTTGCGCCGGGTGTTACCAGCAACTCATATTCTCGAAATACGTTAGCAAAAGTTTCATATATTTGTTTTCTGGCACGCTCAGCACGTGCCAAGTCAGATGTACTTTGATTAAGGCCTATTTCAGTATTCCAAATGATATCTTTCTTAATCTGGTCTCGATGATTTTCGAGTTGCAGTTCTCTATCGATAACAAACTGATGTGATCGCAATGCAAGAAAAGTTGATTCCAAATCTTCTATTTCTAAAACAATTTCATCCACTTCTACGCCCATGGATTTAAAATGCTCCATAGATTTGGCTGTAATCTCCCTTGTCTCCTTATCGACTGGTGCGCCGCCAATAGTGGATGCATAAGCAATGCGTCTGGGAGGCACCGCTTTTTGCAGAGAATCTGAAAATGACTCGGTTGGCGCATCAAATGTCATAGGGTCCAGAGGGCAAAATCCTGCCATAGTGTCAAGAAACAAAGCGACGTCTTCTACCGTGCGGGCCATCGGTCCTTGAACAGATAACGGTGAAAACATTGTGTTTACTGTGCCTCGAGTGACTCTTCCTGGCGAGGGTCGCAGTCCAACTACCGAACAGTATGTGGCAGGTCGTCGCAAACTTCCACCATGATCACTCCCGTGAGCCAGCCAGACTTGTCCCGCAGCCAGGGCGGCTGCCCCTCCTCCTGTTGAGCCCGCTGGCGTCAAAGATGTGTTCCAAGGATTACAGGTTTTACCAAAAACATCATTGAAGGTTGACCCCCCAGCACCAAACTCTGGAGTGTTTGATTTTGCAATTACTATACCTCCCATATTTTCAATTCTCTTAACCAGAGGGTGCGAAGTTTTTGGGATGTGATCCTTGAAAATCGAGGAACCATAAGTGGTACGAACACCAGCCACATCAGTAAGGTCTTTTATTGCAACTGGCAGCCCCGCCAACCAGCCTCTTCTATTTTCGGACCCATGTCGTTCCTTTTCCATCAGAGC
>OZSS01001227.1_pt1 | contig 11984 bp, 11 predicted proteins | sample 1779911 | NCBI WGS metagenome assembly OZSS01 (sample SAMEA2603589, study PRJEB24840) | metagenome | biome: Water; feature: Photic zone; material: Seawater sample | place: Mediterranean Sea | collected 2013-11-12 | depth 10 m | reverse complement strand
GACATAGACTAACATCACCTTCCTCCTCCTCCTCCTCCTCCTCCTCCTCCTTTTCTTCATCTCCTTCTCCTTCTCTTCTTCTTCTTCTTCTCCTTCTTCTTCTTCTTCTTCTTCTCATTACTACTGGAATACGCAGATGCTGCCCTGTCTACCATTAAACAGTGTGAAAGTAACTCAGACCCATGTCCATTAGGACACTATTCACTGGCGGGTGCTACCACGTGTTCACCTTGTCCTGTTGGTCGATATGGAGATCGCACTGGGTTGGGACAATGCACAGGCTGTAAGGCAGGACAAGGTACTAATGAAACCGGGAGTACATCTCCCAGTGTATGTCGAGATTGTGCTAGTGGATCATACAGTACTGGTGATGGAGAGTGTATTCGGTGTGAGTTGGGCACCTATGGTAATAGTAATAGTACAGGCGCCACTACGAATGCGACAGGATGTCCATTTCGATGTCAAGCACCTAAAGTTGGCATTAAGGCTGGACAAGACAATGAGCAGAATGCATGTGGAGAATGTCCTAGTGGATTTTATGTTCTTGTTAACGGATCTAGTCTTGATGATTGTATAGCATATCCCTCTAGTGCGCCGAGTTCCAGACCAAGCTCTCGTCCTACATCCACACCTACTGGAATCCCATCCTCAGCTCCAAGTCTGGCACCAACAGCGAACCCCACCAGAACATATCTTGAGTATAGAGGTGAAGATGAAGGTCTGAAGGTAGAGGCCGGTTCCAAATATCAATCAGATCCCCAAACAGGTCCACATTATAAATATCAAACGACCTTTACGAACTTGGGCCATGGAGAAGACAAGGAATGGTGGTTGGCATTATCTGTCTACAAAACTGGTTTCGGTCCAGATACTAGTCAATATATATCCTTTTCTTTAAACAACGAGACGTCGCCTCTAGTGTATCCGGCTGGTAATGAGAAGGCTGGTTCACGTATTATATGTGCTCCCGCTCAACCAGAGATTGGTTTCGCTGGATGTGCTACGAGCGCTACTGTTAGTAATGGTGATGATGGATGGCATAGTTGCATCATGAATCTTAAAGTAGGTGACAAGACTCTACCTAGTTTGGGAGGCTCTCTGACTGTGCACTCTACTACAAATGGCGTATTGTCTTCATCTTGTCCAAAAAATCATAATGGTGTCGATCATGCCGTCTTTGTGAAATATGAGTTGTTTTCTGCTCCACAAGTTACCCCCAGTCCTAGTGCAGCACCCACTTTGGCAAATCCAGAGACCGTTCAATCTATCAATGGGATCCAATTTAATGCACAAGACGCGACTTTGTGGCAGATGTTGTATACAACTAGTCTTGTTGCCATCGTATGTGCTGCTGGTGGTGTATACCTGAGTGGCATCAGGAAGAAGGCGAAGCATGAAAGAGTACAGAAGTTGGCCGCATGGAAGAGTGCTTTGAAACTTGGACTACTTGGAGCCGAACTGGTGTCTCTGTTTTTCGTCATTATTGCACTATGCAATTCTGAATTCAAAACCTATGGTGCTGTATTGTCCATATTCCGATTAATGCATGTCTTGGTTGCAGCATATCTGATGTGGTACATTCATGGTCCAGAAGAATGGAGAAAGGCTTCTTCTTTTGGACTACTATTGGATAGACACCATCTAGCAGAGAAGGGCAAAGAGTATTCCTTTGTGACCATCGCCAGTTTCATCGATATTTCTTTCATTGTCTTCTTGCCATGGTTGCAGAGTGAATTCGCGGATAATACCAAGGGCTTTCCTTCCTTCAATTTTTATCTGACGGTGCAGTTGACTATCATTGCGAGTGGTATCATAAGCTTTGTCTGTCAAGCTCCTTACTTGGAAGCAACAGGTCTCCAGAATGAAGGTGACTTGATCATGGCAATGAATTTGGCGTTTTCTAGTCTGAAGTTGTTCATGATAATGATGGATGCTTGGTTGAAAGGCTCCACATTCCGACAGAGTGCTGTTGCAGAGCCTTATGATGAGAATGATGCTGGGAATGACGATGATAGTGATGATGACAAGGAGAAGCAGAGACTCAAGAGAGCAGCCAGAAACAAGAAGAGGAATCAGAAACGAAACAGAAATAGAGCCAAGGCTACTGATACTGCAGCCATCTCATCTCCACAAAGCAGCGGTGGGAATAGTAATAATGAGAGTGAGAATGAAGATGCTAGTATTGTTGATATGGGATTCGAGTCATTGTACAAAGATGAAGGAATGACGTCGACCCACAATCCCATGATCACTCCTAGTGCTTCTGGCAATGATCTTCACGAGAACCTGTCAATGCCTTCCTTTGGCGATAGGCAGAAGGAAGGCGGCGACGACGATGATGATGACTATAATTATGAGAATTATTATGATGAAGATGATGATGAGGATTATGTAGGTCGTAGTGAGTTGGAGTCCCTTTTGAAAGAGAGAGATGAAGAGAATGAGAGGAGGGTAAGACAAATAGTGGAAGAAAAAGATGAAGACCATCTGAAGAGGATGAAAGAGAGAGATGAAGAGAATGAGAGAAGGGTGAGGGAAATAGTGGAGGAGAGGATCGGCCTCTTGTCTTCTGCTCCGCTTGTGCAAAGAAGAGAGAGCACTGTAAATAGCAAGAGCCTGAACCCGAGCATGAGCAATATTGGAAAAAATGCATATAGTGATAAGAGAAAGAGCGTCATTGCTAGTAGTCGCAGCAGCACCGCTGTCAGTACCAGTGCCAATGCTACGAGTACTAGCAAGAGTACCAATAATGATGAGACCATGTCGACCAGCTCGCGACGCGACTCGATACCAGTAAGACACAGTGAAGTGACCGATGTGGTAGAAGACACCGTGGTGGTGCGGAGAAACAAGCAGAGCAGTGTGGTGTATGGTGGTGGCAGTCTTGTCAGTATGGGGAATGACAATGATGACGTTGAAGAGGAGGGAGATATCTAGCGCGAGAGATGTTTGTATATATGTATGCAGAGTAATCCTATTCCGAAAAAAATCACTAAAATGCCATCTATATCGACCGTCCTCCCGAGCGCCATGGAGTGGGGGACCCACCCCGTTATTTCGCTTCTGCTTCTGCTTTTTTTTTCACGACATCGATTGCTTGGTCTCGCCGGACCTGCGTTTGGTTTGACATCTCTTCGTTGCGTTTTGCACACACTCTATCATGAGACGGTCAGTGACAGTGTTTCGCGGCGCCAAGGGATTCGGCTGGTACAACAAATACCAGAAGGAAGGAGCCGAAGCATTTACCAAATATGTTCCCCCCACACCGTTCAACTGGGAGTCACCTTCTCCATTGAATGAGAATATGTCTTCTGCTACCCGTCCCAAGGTGTATATGGATATAAGTATCGAGAAAGAGCCCATAGGAAGACTTGTAATCGAATGTGCAATTGATATCACCCCAAAGACTGTCGAAAATTTCATTAACCTCATTCAATCAAAAGCCATCCTCCCTTGTGTGTCCGATGATGGTCAACCTACTACAAAGACAGTAGGATACAAAAACACATTATTTCATTCCATTCACAAAGATAATGCCATCATGTGTGGAGACATTGTCAACAATGATGGCAGTGGTAATTTCAGTTCCTTTGGTCCAATATATACAAATCGATTTTTCCAAGATGAAAACTTTATAATTCCACATTCTAGCCGTGGCTTACTTAGTATGGTATCTACTAAGCGTCATTCAAATGGGAGTCAATTCTATATATCTTTAAATGAACAAGGAAGTCGGCACATGAATGGTAAATGTGTTGTATTTGCTCGTATTCCATTAACATGCAATATTTTGGATGTTGCAAAAGAAGGAGAAGAAGGAGCTGAGAGTGCGTATAGTGCGGATATTTTGAGAGAGAATGAGAAGGTATTACATGAGTGTGAGAAAGTTTTCAGTTTTCGAGGAAAGCCGGCTAAACCTATTACCATTGAAAATTGTGGAATAATGGAATAATGAAGAGAGTATAATGGAGAGGACTAAGGCAAATTGTAGTTGTAGAGTTATGCACTTACAGATCATAAATTGTTTTTAAATTTTGTAACACAATGACGATGGATATCCACTACAATCTATAATCTTTTATCGCTTAGACAATGATGTGAGGTCATTATAACTCACAATACGTCGATGAGGAATAGCCACTTGTTCCTTCTCCTTCTCCGTCTTTTTATCCTTATCTCTGCTTTTATGTCTTTTCTTCTTTCCTCTACTCTTCTTCTCTTCCTCTTCTTCCTCCTCCTCCTCCTCCTCCTCCTCCTCGTCGTCGTCGTCGTATGTGCTCTCTTGTTTCGCATCATTACTCTGACTACGATGCCCGACAGAAGACATGTCTCCATCCTCTGCTTTCTTCTCTTTCCCTTCTTTACGTCGTCTTCGTTCTCGTTTCTTCCTTCCTTTCTCTTCTTCTTCTTCTTCTTCACGATCTCTCCTTTCTTGACGTTCCCGTTCTTCTTCTTCTTTTTCAAGAAGTCTTTCCTTCTTACGAACTTCCCCTTTACTCCGTTCAATCATAATCATATCTTGTTGATATGTATCTAACATGCTTTCCCCTAAATACATTCTAGGGGTAAGATTGACTAGTTTGAGTAATCGCATACATACAATAAATAAATGATTGGCTGGGACATGGAGTGAGAAGTTCAGATGAACAAAGCATCCAAATTCTGCATCCAAGACCTTTTTATGACACATGATAGCGATAATTTACAATGAAAGTGTAGTGAGTATAGTGAAGGAAGGAGATGGAAAGTGAGGAATATATGAATAGAAAGAGCAGGAAACAGAGGTCATGTTAGTATACTCATCATCATCATCATCACCATCACCATCATCGAAACAGACACAGTGCTTGAAAGACGAGCAGACTGACCTGTTTCTTACTAAGTCCCCATTCGCTATCAATAAAGTCGAACAAACTGTCAATAGAAGCGGGAAATATTGTCTTCTGGCCATCCCGATTCTCTTGGTGGACATCACTACTGATATGAGTGCTGTCTTGTGTATGACTGGTACTGGTATTGTTCGCCATATTAGTATCCTCATCGTAGCCTTCAGGTATACCTCCCGTATAAGCTGTGCCTATAATGATGATTACAATAAGGGCATAGTGAGATAAGGAAGGCAAGGAGAAGGGAGATGGAAAGTGAGGAGTATATGAATAGAAAGAGCAGGAAGCAGAGAAGAAGGACGAGGTTAGTATACTCCTCCTCATCATCATCGCAAGGCATAGGAATCATAGTATTCGAGAAAGCAAGATCCAGCAGTACGTACCTCCCATAAACACGGGCTCATTCATTTTGTAGGACAGTACTAAACAGACAGCCATGGTCAATTTGCGATTATACTTAGTTACCAAGCCCTTTATCACCATTCGCTCGAAACTGATAACGGCTAGCGCCACGGTACTTACTTCCATCTTCAACGACAGACATTTCAGTAGAGTTCGTCTCTTGAGGTTACGGATCTAGAGATAGATAGGGCGATAGACAGAGGCAGGAGAGAGAAGGAGAAAAGGAGGTGTCAGTGTCTTCATCATTGTCCTTATCATCATCATCGTTCTTGCTGTTGTTGCCGCTGTTGTTGCTGTAGTGATGGTTATCATTAGAGTGGTGGCATAGGTCGTGATGGCGAGGTACATACCTTACTCAATGATAATGAGGGTGGCAAGTGAGGGTGCATCTCCCTGAACTGTTCATTTAATGTAGTCTTGAGATCATTATCATTGACAAATAGTGTGATACTCGATAAGATAGGGCCTGTGACAATAGAGCGCTGAGCAGTGTACTTATGATCTCCATGAAGCATCGAAGGATCATCAATGCTGTTCGGATCGTGCATATAGCCCTATGGAATGAAGCGGATGATTACAATAAGGGTATAGTGAGAGATAAGGAAGGCAAGGAGAAGGAGGCAGGGAGATGGAAAGTGAGGAGCATATGAATAGAAAGCAGCACGAAACAGAGGTAGCGGTTAGTATACTCCTCCTCCTCATCATCATCACCTATCATCATCATCATCATTATTATTATTATCACAAGGCATAGTAAGAGAGTAACAACAGAGAGAAGGAGAGAGAGTGACACACCTGATCATATGCATATTCTTCCTCCGGTATAATCGGCAAAAACAGTCTAATATAAGACAAGCCTCTCCAATCTCGCTTTTCCATGTGGAATACTTCAATACCCTTTCTGTCTTCTTGCGCCTTTTGATCTGTACGAGCTTTTTCCCTGCCGGCATCGTATCCTACAGTGGTAATAAACATATCAAGTTATTGACACGAAAAGAAAAGGTTGTGTTAGTGTCGTGCATCACACGTGAAAGACGTGATAAAGTATGATGATATGTTGTAAATAACAGAAGAAGTAAGTTCGGGTTCGAGTTAGGGTTAGTGCTCACCAATGATAGAAAATATTGCAGTTGGATACGCTCTTGCTCTGCTGCAGAACATCCGGCTATTATACAAACTCCTATTATTGGTATGTGTGCCATTAGTGTTACTACTATGATTGCTATTACTTCCGGATAATACGTTATTCTCCCACTGCTTGATGACTGCTGCCTGGGGGGCGATCTGAGACAGAATGTACCGTAATCGTTGTGGATATCGAAGAGTCAAAGTAGCTGGTCCTTCCAATTTACGACCTACATTATCACTCCCACTATTACTTGGTTGTTGTGAGTTATTGTTGTTGTCTTCTTGTCGGCCTTGCTCTCCATGAAGCTGTAGACGCTGTTTCAATAAAAGTTGGTTATACAGCATGATGTCTTGGTCGATATCGTCATCATTCTCACCACCATCATTAAGACTATCAAGACTGAATAAATGGGCACGTTTTGCAGTATTCACCCCACGTTCGACGATGTGCAATTCCTTCCCCATAGGGATGTTCTTAAGGAAATCCAGTGCAGCCATGTGCCGAGTTGTCAACAGCTTCTTACGATGTTTGCTACGACGTGCTACATCTTGCATGATACCTATTTCTTGAATCCTCAGCACGCCAATGTGCACTATCAGTCAGTCAATGGCAGCGGCTCGGCAACCTCAAAGTTTGGGATGCTTTTCAAGTAAAGATGGCGAGATATCCACTTTCACTCAATGAATCAGAACTTAAAGAAAGTGTTGTATCTTTATTTACAATGGCATTGGGTCCACCTGTACACTCAAATCAGTGAGTGATAATGTCGATAGTTGCAAGCACTTCGCGAATCGTCGATCTGGAAGTGAAAGAGTAGGGTCGGCTTGCGCTTACCGGTAGCTAGTCGAGCCGTTCTCTCGTCGAATTGTGTCTCAAAGTTCAATTGTATTCACTTTTCGGCACGCTGTGAGACGAGACTATCGCTGAGAGTTGACTACAATGTTCAGTTCCATGTTTGGTTCGAAGAAGAGCTCGGATTCGACATCAGTCGCTAAATCGTCTCAAGACAAGAAAGAAGACAAGAAAGCGAAACTCCGTCAACAACGCGACAATAACAATGCCAATAAATCCACTTCAGATCCCATACGCGGCCCTGGTAACACACAAAAGGCTGGAGAAGATCCTCTCGGACCCTTAAAAGCAGGCAACAATCGAGCTGTGAACACATACAGACCACCCGCTACTATCATTACCAGCCCGGCAAATCAAGTAAAACAATCCAAAGCGTCTCAAGACAATGATGATGATGACGACGATGATGATGATGACAGTGAGAGCTCGGCAGAAGAAGTTTCTGAACGAGTGGCTAAATTCTACTGGGATTTGGAAGGGGTGAACCTTATGAATGTCTTGTTAGCATTTTATCGGAAACATAGTCCTGACAAAATCAACTCTATCAAGACTATTCTTGAATCCTACCAAGGGTCAGAAATGTTGATGTTACAGATGATGTGTGATCTATATCATCTTAGTGAGAAAGAAATGCAGGTCTTTGTTGATGTTGATGATGGAAGTAGTAATGCAGTATATCAACCGGTTTCGATTTTGAAAAAAAGCAATAATAATGGCAAAGATAATGATGCTAAGAATGGAGGCAAATACTTGATGAACAATTCCAATGGGAATCATAATATAAGTCAGAGTAATAACCAGAACACCAAACAGAGGGACGAAGGAAGTGATCGCGATGACGAGATGTCTGTGTCTTTGCCTGATGATGATAATTACAGTGTCAGTACAATAGGCACTGCCAACAACAATTATAACACTGCAAGTAATCAGGATGACAATGACATGGTGAGTGTTTCCTCCAAAGGTAGACGTGTTAGCATTTCTATGGAAAGGGAAGTGCAGTACTTCAACCCGAAGGAGTCACTCCCTACCTCAGGTCAAACAGAAGCGAATAAAAAGCCTTCACCACCAGGTCCATCTACTGCAAGTGACAGTCGGGGTACGACATCTACCGGGCGAGCACCCCCACCCCCTCCTCCCACAGCGAGTCGTACTCACAATAAAAACACGAAAGATGAAAATAAAAGCCGACCCGTGGAATACATCAGTGACGACGATAGTGCTTCCAGTAGAAGTTCTGCAAGTAGTGCTTCCTTGTCTTCGCGTTCATCCAAGGGTAGTCGAAGTAGTCGCAGAAGTGACAATAGCATCCGATCGAGTACAAGTTCTCGTTCATCTATGAATAGTGATCGTAGCGACAAAGACCGGAAGAAGAGTAATAAAAAAGAGAAAAAGAAAAAGGACAAGGAAAAAGACAATTCCGAATTGTTGGAGATCAAACGGCAGTTACTGAAGACTCAGGAGTTGTTGGAAAGGCAGCGTTTGAAAGATCTAGAGAAAGATGAAGAACGCAAAAAGGTTGAAAAACGCGCTTCAAAGAAGGAGAAGAAAGCACAAGAAGCATTAGAACAAGCTCAGTTGATGCAACGAGATTTATTGTTGCGTGCTGGGAGTAGCGCTGCTGCTGGGACGAGCAGTGGCAACGGTAAAGATGATGATGATAGTAATTCTCTTATGTCTCTCAGTCAACGCCGTAAAAGCTTGCGCCAACAATCATCCCAGCAGAACACAGACCCGGTCTCTGACACTCCTTCTGTAGGCACTGCGAAGATGCTTATCACTGCAAATGGAAGCAGTGGAGACAGTACTACACAAAATACGAAAAGCGCCAGCTCCCGCACTCTACCCGTATCTGCCGCTCCCCGCCGCTCACGTAGTCAAAGTAAAGAACGTGGAAGTGATGAGAAGAAGAATGATGATACGTCAGGGAGACGTCAAAGCAAAAGCATTTCCAATGATACATTAAAGAAAGATCAGGATGGCAAAGTAGCATTGATTGATACCGAGTTAGGCAAACTGAAACAAGAGCTATTATCTACGCAACAAGCATTACAAAGTGCTGCTCAAGATAGACAGCAAGTCTTATTGCTTTTGCAATCTTTGAATCTGGATAATAATACTAGTGCGAGCAATGCCAATAGTGATAACAAGTCATCAAACAACACGCAAATGAATATGGCGAATATGAAGGAAGTGTTTGCAAAACTACTGCAAGGGAGTGACTCCGCCGGGTCTAACACGCTAAAGACAGTGCTAGATAGTGGAAAGGACAATAGTAAGGACAGTAGCACGAGTGCTGGGAATGTCAATAATGAGAACCGAGGTCGAGATGCTACTGTTAGTGGTGTTAATGGCAATGAGAATAATAGTGGTGACAATAGTAACCTGGGTGGATACACGAAGACGGGCTCAGGAAGCTCTTTGTCTCCAGCAATGTTACGCAGGTAAGATCTCGCTTCTCTTCTCAGATCCGCCTCCTCTCATTGCAATTCTACTTAGCGATAATAATAATAATAATGATAGTGATGATGAGTATACTAACCTCTCTGTCTCTTTCTTTCTCGTTCTGTCTCTCCATCATCACTCTTTTCTACAATCTAAACCACTGCCTCCGCCCCCGCCCCTACAACTTATAGAAATCGGTCTCGTTCAAGGGAAGGCAGGTCACGTAGCGGTAGCCGGAGTACTTACAGTCGCGGCAGCAATGACGGTGGCAACATTGGCAATATAACGACCAGTAGTGACAAGAATGCTGCCCATGGAGGTAATTTCGTGAGTGCGATTCCGGGTGGATATGATGGAGATAATAGCACCATCACCAGTGTTTCATCTCTACAAGCCATACAGCAAGCGAATGCGTTGGCATCACCACCCGGTGCCGGCATGATACTCCCTCAGAGCACTCATCCAGGACAGAACACTCAGAAAAATCCACAGAGCCCGGTTAGTGACATCAGTGCTAGTCCTAGTCCTCGTAAGGGGGCCCCTAGGGGTCCTATGGGAGGTGGGAAGGGTACGGCAGATCCATCGATCGGTATGGATAGTAGTGAAATCGAGGTGAGTATGCTGTGTCTCTGTTCCCGTGGGTATAAAGACTTTCTAGAAGATCTTATACTTACCTCTGCAATCTCTGCTTCTCTGCCTCTTTCTATTCATATATTCCTCACTCTCCATCTCCTTCTCCTTCCTTCCTTATCTCACTATACATTATTGTTATCATCAGGCGTTACTGGGTAATGTTAGCATTGATAGTCAACGTCGTGCACTCAAGTCCCACCCGGACAGAAACACTTCCAGTGGGCGGAGCTCACCTGCACCTAGTGGAGGCACGGGGTCCCGCAGCAGCAGCCCCGGACCAGGGTCGTCGCCCCGTCCAGGTATGCGAAGAGTGGGCGATCCTGATGATGATTGGTAAGTGTGGTCTCACTGCTGGTCTACTTCATTCCTCATTTACCATGACAATGATAGTAATGATGAGTATACTGACCTCGTCCTTCTTCTCTGCTTCCTGCTGCTTTCTATTCATATATTCCTCACTTTCCATCTCCCTACTTCTTCTCCTTCCTTCCATTATGCTCACTATACCCTTATTGTAATCATCATCACCTCGTAGGTATGAATGCTACGATCCACGAATTGGTCGTCCTTATTACCATAGCAAAAAGAGAAACAAATCGACCTGGACATTCCCTGCCAATTTGGTAGGTACTCAGGTCAGTGTGAACTTAAGCAGTACTGGAAGACCACCCCTGTCTCCCACCAAGGCCGGGAGTGGCAGTAATGTCTATGGAAATGGTAGTAGAAGTACTAGCCGTGCTAGCTCTCCCGCACCTGGGTCGGCACCCACCAGTCATAATAGTAGTAAGCAAGATGGGAACGATGTTGGTAAAGGCGATTGGTCGGACAGTGAATTGACCAACAGCACCAACCCTGGACCCTTCATGTCACCCCTGCAGTACATCCCTGATCCCAACCGCAACCCTTTGTTGCCTTCTCCTGGAGGCTATTCCGGGAGTGGACCATATGGTGGGGAAAGGGGCGCTGATGATGAGAATACTGTCATGACCTCTAGTAGCGAAAAATTCAAATTGCCATTACAAAATAAACACGCCTCCAGACCCAGGTCCAATCCCTCCTGGAATCAGGGTCGAGTGGTAGATGCTAGACTTAAGAGTGTGCATACAGCAGTGCCTGAAGGCAGCAGAGCAGTTGCTCATCATCGAGGTGGCGAAACAATGGATGAGTTCAACTATCAGACATACTTGGATATTGGTACGTTTTCTTCTCATGGACATCTGTCTGTAACTTGCTTACGGTTACTATCAGAGTGATGATGAGTATACTAACCCCTCCTTCTTCTCCGCTTCCTGCTGCTTTCTATTCATATACTCCCCACTTTCTATCTCCTTCCTTCCTTCCTTATCTCACGATACCCTTATAATGATTCCATTCGTACAGGTCTTGTAACTGGACCGGATCGTGAAAAGTATATCAACACCACTACCCGCAACATCAATACCGTGCCCGGATCTGGGAGTGGACAGGTGGGTGGAGATCGGCTTGCGATGAATACACGGTACAGATCGCCGTCACCCTTATCGAGTAACCATCGAATCTCTACAAGGTACGAATCCTACCCGGGTGCCCCACTCTCGTCCGATGACAATGACAACACTGATGGTGATGAGGAGTATACTAACCTCTGCTTCCTTCTC
>OZSS01001226.1_pt1 | contig 11986 bp, 14 predicted proteins | sample 1779911 | NCBI WGS metagenome assembly OZSS01 (sample SAMEA2603589, study PRJEB24840) | metagenome | biome: Water; feature: Photic zone; material: Seawater sample | place: Mediterranean Sea | collected 2013-11-12 | depth 10 m | reverse complement strand
CATAAACACACCGCCAGGATTGATCCTGTCGGTGCCCCGCCGATCGCCAGCAGCCAGCTGCGCGGCAGCCAGGTCTGCACCGTGGCGGCGATCACGCAGCCCAGCACCAGCAGAGCCAGCAGATCCAGGAATTCGCGTCTGCTCTGACCCAGCCCATCCCGCAGTGATGGGCGCTGCGGCCGTGGTGTCTTACTGGCAGGCAGCGGTGCACCGATCAACCCGCTGCCCCGTTGCAGCAGGTCAAGCTTGCGCAGCGGTTGACTGAGGCGCCGTTCGCTCAACAACGCCGTTTCCAGCAGCTGTGCTTCGGGCAGTTTTGCCAAGAGCATGCTCAGCAGGATGGCCAGAAGGAAAGCCCCCAGAGGCCTGGCGATCAGCAGCCAGGGTTGATCGGGAAAGGCCGCCCAGGTGCTGGCCAGCACGATTGGATTAAGCACCGGTGCTGCAAAGAGGAATCCAAAGCTGGTGCCCAGGGGTGCGCCACTGGCGAGCAGGCGGCGGGCGACCGGCACATTGCCGCATTCGCAGGCCGGCAGGGCGAACCCCATCAGTGCGCCGGTGATCGGGGCAAGCAATGGGTGACGGGGCAACCGGCTGATCCAGGCCCCCTGGGGCACCAGCCAACGGGCCAGGCCAGCGATCACCACCCCCAGCAACAGAAACGGAATCGCCTCCAGCAGCAACCCCTGAAAGATCGCCCAGGCGGTGGGCACTCGTTCCACGCTCTGGCTGTTGCACGTAAAAGGATTCTCACAGCTTTACCAGCCATGGCGATGGCGCACTGTGCGACGTTGAAGGCTGGTGCGGGAGCACGCGGTGGCGTTAGGGAGGGTGTTGTCAGGGCTGGTGTTGCTCTCGACCCTTGGGGCAGCTGCTCACGCCCAGACCCTCGACCAACGCTTTTTCCAGGTGCAGCTTCTGCTGGATCAGATCCAGCTGGCGGCCTCGAGTGGAGACGCCGCTGGGGTGTGTGCCCTGTCCCGCCGCGCCAACGACCGCTTGCTCGACATTCTTCCGGCCCTGCAGCGGCAGCGCCCTGGGCTTGATCACGCGGCTCTCCAGGACCGGATTCTTCTGGGGTTCAGCCGCTGTGATCGGTAGGTCCACTCATTGCTGAGCGCTGATCCGCGATCCAGCTTGTTTTCAGTGAATGCACTGCGATGGGATTGATCCAGACCTTTCAGAACCGTCTGCTGCGCTATGAGTCGACGGCGCTACGGGATCGCCAGGCCCATTTCAGCGCTGCACGCAATCTGGCGCGGGCCCAGTTTCTGCTGGGGGATGCTGAACTCAGTCAGCGGTTGTGGCAGGACGTCGCCGATCGGGGGCTGGATGTCGAGCGGATTGAACAGCTGATGTACGGCTGCTGGTTTCAGGACGATCCAGACGCCATGGCTGAGGCCGATGCGGCGTATCTGAGCCGGACGGCACCGCCCGAATCCCCCGGCATTTTTGAGCATTGCTGATGGTTTTGCCGGTGGGTTTCGTGCTGCGGTGAACATCCTGCTGCTGCGCCCAGGGGACAACTGGCTTGATGCGACCACGGTGCACATCACTGATCACAGGGCTGATCACCTCCGCCAGGTGTTGCGATCAGCCGTGGGGGAGTCGATTCGAGTCGGCGTTGTGGGGGGTCAGCGGGGTGATGCACGGATCCAAGCGATCGATGCCTCCGGCGTGACCCTGAGGGTGGCCCTCAGCGAACCGCCCCCGCCACGGCACCGATTCGACATCGTCTTGGCTCTGCCGCGCCCGAAGATGCTGCGCCGGATCCTGCGCACCGTGGCGGAATACGGGGTCTGCAACCTCCACCTGATCAACAGCGCTCGGGTGGAGAAGAGCTTCTGGCAAACCCCGCTTCTGTCGACCGACAAGGTGGAGGAGGCCCTGATGGCGGGGATGGAACGGGCCCGGGACACCGTGGCCCCGGTGGTTCATCAGCACAGGCTGTTTCGCCCGTTTGTGGAGGATCAACTGTCGACGATCTGCGCCGGTCGCCCCTGCTGGCTGGCGGAGATGGGATCAGCCCTAGCCCTTTCAGCGACCCCCGCCGTCCCGGCGGTGGTGATGATCGGTCCGGAGGAAGGCTTTGTTCCCTTCGAACTGGAGTTGGCCCAGGCGGTGATCGCGCAGCCGGTGCATCTGGGCACTCGGGTGCTCAGTGTGGATACGGCATTGACGGCCGCATTGGCGCTGGGTTGGGGATGATGGATGGCAACGTCAACACTGCATCGATGGGTGAGATGAACGACCAGGCCGGACTGGAGGCATTGGTGGCAGATCTGGGCAGCGGCAATGTGATCGATGCCGAGCTGCTGGAGGGTTGTTCGGTAGAGGCCCATGAGCTGGATGAGATGGGACCCGAAGAGGCCGCCCAGGTCGCTGCCCACTGTTTTGCCACCTTGTTTGGCCACACCGTGGAGTCCGCTCAAGGCAGCGAGGCCGATGCGGATGCAGGCCGCTGGGCCGGAACGCTGGACGGCTTTGGGTTCGTGATCAGCCGGGATGACCTGGGGGACCTGGTGCTGGACTTCAGCGGGCCGGCGTCCTGATCAGCAGCACGAGTCCGGAGACGGTCACCACGACGGTGAGCCCCCCGAGGATCACCGAATAAATCGGTTGAAGGTTGATCGGCCCGAAGTCTCCGGTGTGGATCTTCAGCAGCCAGAAGGCATCGATGTCCTGCTCCAGCAGCAGGCTGTAGAGGGAACCGGTCCCGGCCGTCATCAGCAGCGGTGCTGCAGCAATCGGAACCAGCCAGCGGTGCAGACGTCGAGCCTGGCGCTGTTGATTGCGGTTGGGCTGCCTCGTCATTGCTTGCGCATCTGCTGATGCAACTCCCGTTCATCGGAGCAGGGCATCCAACGACCGTTGTTCTGGTGAACCGTGGAGCAACCGATCTCCACAGCGCGGTTCATGGCCTCTGCTTCGTTGTCGTACATCCCCTTGCGATGGGCCTGAGCCCAACCGCTGTGGAGAAGGGATGTGCCAAGCAGCGCGAAGAGAGCGAACCGATGCATTGAACCGGACCTGGATCAACGGCCTTCGCAGTGTTGAAAGGCCTTGAGTTCATTGATTCTGCCGGGCCCCTGCTGGCTGCCGCGATTGATGGCATCACGCATCTGGATCTGCGCATCGACGCAACGGTTGAATCGGTGATGTCTGACCGCCTGAGGAATGAGCAGTAGCGCCATGGCGAACAGGCTCAGGCTGCTGACAGCAGCCAGCAAGGGGTAGGCATGGGCTCGCAACATCTCTCGGGCGGAGAGGGTCTGGTTGTTGTGGTCGGTCATGCCCTGGCACCTTGCTTGGTCATTCTGGAGTGATGTCGATGGAGCCTTGCGTGGCCGGTAGCTTGTGGAGCCGATCCGAGCCAAGGGCCACACGCCACGTGGTGAGCCATCCCGATCTGCTAATCCTGCCGACCAACGCTGGCCTAGGTGGCAGCTGCTGCCGCTTAGCTTCCTGTTGCTGGAGACTGTTTGAGGGGCTTGTTCCTGAGTTGTCTTTTGTTTTTTGGGCAACTGGGCCTATTTGTGGGCAAGCGAGCCTCAGCACTGCTGACCGATCTCCTGATCCTGCTTTTGAGTTAGATGGAGCTGTTTTTTTGTCGTGGGTGTCGGATTATCCCTGCCTTGATCCATTCTCCCTCTGAATCACTGCATCGATAGTGAGCGTTGTTGCTGGTAAGTATGAATCCTGGAGATCAATGCTGATGTTTCTTGGCGTTGCTACTAATTAATTGTATTCACTAATAGACAGCTTGAAATTCTTGTGCCTGATGTGTTTCTTTTGTTCTGTGTGCCTGTTTAATTCATGATGAAGCTCGACAGGATGGCCTTCTATGAGTTTACGACTCTCTTGAGCTAGCAAAGAAATTAATGGTTGCACAGTAAATTCTGCTTTTCTTGGGCGCAAGTTGATATTTGGGATTCAAATTAATTATGTCTTTCAGACTTCCAACTATCTGTGGATCTTTCAATAAATTGCAGGCTCGGCTTTGCGGGCAGCCAGTGGCTTCGGCAAAGCAGGCACTACCACCCTCGTTTCTTCTAGCTTTGTCGTATGAAAGGTTCAACACATGTCTTCTGGCTGGACCTCGATGCAACGTGATCGGCAGCCCGAAGTCATGGATCAGCCGGGGCTCGATCCAGCCGAGCACGACCGAGCCCTTCAAGGTCTTCGTCGTATCAACGGAATCAGTCGCTGTGTGCCAGGGCTGTTTCGTCACGTTGAGGCGCTCGCAGGTGAGAGTCCAGCCACTCAGCTGAGCGTGCTTGAGCTGGCTTGCGGAGGTGGCGATACGGCGATTGAGCTTGCTGCGCTCGCCCGAAGACGCGATTTGGATGTATTGGTTCAAGCCTGCGATCTGAATCCTGAAGCGGTGCGTCTCGCCCGCCGCAATGTGGCCAGATCAGACAGCAACGTTGGTGTGTTTGTTGCTGATGCTTTGGACCCGTCCGAATCCAAACAATTTGACGTGGTGTACTGCACCCTTTTTGTTCACCATCTCGATCCACCCGATGTGGTGCGCCTACTCAAAGGGATGACAGCTAGGGCTCGTCGACTTGTGATTGTCGATGATCTAATCCGCAGCCGTCTTGGGTATTCCTTGGCTTGGATGGGTACACGACTGCTGAGTCGATCCTGGGTGGTTCATCACGATGGTCCACTGTCGGTGAAGGGAGCTTTTACTCCTTCAGAGATCCTGGACCTCGCCTCTCAAGCTGGATTGCACGATTGTGTCTTGGAACGGACCTGGCCCGAGCGCTACCGGCTCTGCTGGAGACCCCACTGACATGCAAAGCAATTGGGATGTCATCGTGATTGGGGCAGGAGTTGCCGGAGGCTTGGCAGCCTTCGATTGTGCAAATCGCGGCCTGCGAGTTCTGCTCGTCGAAAAACGGTCCTTCCCTCGCTGGAAGGTGTGTGGTTGCTGCTTTAACGCCAATGCCTTGGCAGCTCTGACTGCCACAGGCCTCCCGAACTTCTTTGATGATCAGGGTGCCGTGCCCCTCGATCAACTTCGTCTTGGTTGGGGTGGCAGGTCGCTCAAGCTTGAGTTGCCAGGCGGTTGGGCACTTTCGCGGGAGCGCTTCGATCAGGCTTTGGTCAACGCGGCTGAGGCTGCTGGTGCAACAGTGCGCTTTCAAACCGGTGCCGTGCTTGAGGAGATCACTCCCGATGGGCGAATGGTGCGATTACGACCGCCGGGTGATGCTCCCATTGAACGGATCAGGGCCCGTGTGGTTCTCGTTGCAGCCGGACTGCAGCACCAGGTGATGTCCCCCTCCCATGCGGCCAGCTCGAGGAGCACCCCGGAATCGAGGCTTGGGGCAGGCTGCCTCATTAATGATGACGACGGCTCCTACGAGTCAGGGGCGATTCATATGGCCATTGGCCAGCGTGGCTATGTCGGCTTGGTTCGACGTGAGGATGGTGCGCTCAACCTGGCGGCCGCTTTCGACCGCGCTGTGGTCAAGTCGTCTGGCGGTGTGGCGCGTGCGGCACAACTTGTTCTGACTCAAGCCGGCTTCACTTTGCCTCGAAGATTGGAGTCGTCTCGTTGGCAATTAACTCCTGCGCTCACCCGTCGTGCTGGTTTGTTCGCAGGGGATCGCTTTTTGTTGCTTGGCGACGCGACCGGTTATGTGGAACCGTTTACCGGTGAGGGAATGGCGTGGGCTCTCGCCGCTGGGGCGGCGGTTGCTCCATTTGTGGAGGAGGCTCAGGGTGAATGGTCAGCGGATCTCGAGCGTCGCTGGCAAAGGAGGTTGGTGGATCTGACGATCAGCCGTCAACGGGTTTGCAGTGTGTTGTCGACGTTGTTACGACAACCGCTCACCACAAATGCGTTGTTCAACCTTGGGTGCCAATGGCCTGCGATCCCGCAGCGCATTATTCGCAGCCTCAATCGGGTGTCTCCTCTGATGGCGAGTTCCTAAACCATGCCTCTCATCCTTCATGGCATTGGTACGGCGGTGCCATCTCGGCGACTGAGCCAGGCAGATGCCGTGCAGGTGGCACATCGCATTAATGCCGAAACCCCTGAGCAGGTAAGGCTGATGACACGCATCTATCAGAAAACCAAGGTGCTCAGCCGTGGAAGTGTGCTGCTGGAGAAGGATGGAGACGATGGCACGATCCAGGAGCGTCTCAGTTTCTACGGCGAAGAAAGCCCTGGTACCGCCGAACGGATGCAGGCGTTTGAGGATCATGCCGGTGAGCTGGCTCTTGAGGCCGCTGCAAAGGCGCTAAGCGATAGCGATATCTCAGCCACGGCGATCACGCATCTCGTCACTGTCAGTTGCACCGGTTTTCAGTCACCAGGTGTTGACCTTTTCTTGATTGAAAAGCTTGATCTATCGCCGAGTGTTCAGCGGACCCATATCGGATTCATGGGATGCCACGCTGCGCTGAATGGCTTGCGTGTTGCCCACGCCTTTGCGGAGATGGATCCCAAGGCTGTTGTTCTGCTGTGCGCTGTAGAGCTTTGCAGCCTCCATATGGCTTATGGCTGGCACCCAGAGCAGGTTGTTGCCAACGCTTTGTTTGCCGATGGGGCGGCTGCCGTTGTCGCCTCCGTCAATCCTTCCCCTACCCATCAGACCTTGGCGTTGCGACGCAGTGGCTCGATGGTGATTCCAAACAGCTCAGATCTGATGCACTGGGAGATTGGCGACCATGGTTTTGCGATGGGCTTGTCGCCCCTTGTTCCGGAAACGGTTGGAGCTGCCTTGTTGCCCTGGTTGCGAGATTGGCTCAAAGAGCAGGCCATTGATCTTGAGGCGGTGACGAGCTGGGCTGTTCATCCAGGGGGCCCCAAGATTCTCTCGACCTGTGCCGAGGTTTTGTCGCTGGACCCAGGCCTACTGCACGAATCCAGAGGCATACTTCAGGATCACGGCAACATGTCATCCGCAACGATCCTGTTCATCCTTGAACGGTTGAGGCGGCGGGAATGTTCCGGTCCTTGTCTTGCACTGGCCTTTGGCCCTGGGCTGAGTGCTGAGGTAGCACTTTTTGATTTTCAATAACAGTCAATCTTCGTTTTGCCTGTTTCACTGCCTGAGGAATTAATACCGCATCTGAACATCTCTGTCTGATCAGATGATGTTGCTCGGCGATGTCACGCCCGGGTAACCCTTAGGCGTCAGTGGCGTAAATCTTTTCAATGATTTTGTGCTGCCTTGCCCCTTTCCTTCAGCAGAATCACTGCATTGATGGGGAGCATGGTGGCCGGAGCTGGGGTGAATCCTGCAGATCAGCGCTGGGGTTTCTGGCCGCTGCTGCCGCTCTATCCCTATGGCCGCCGCCGCACGCTGTTCAGTGAGCTGATCCCTGGCCAGCTCTGGAGCCTGGAGCAGCTGCAGGGGGTGTATTACGTGGCCGTGCCGGTGCGGCTCACCGTGGCCAAGGTGCCCGGTGGCCTGATGTTGGTGAACCCTGTGCCGCCCACCGGTGAGGTTCGCCAAGCCATTGCCGGGCTGGAGCAGCAGCACGGCCCCGTGCGCACGATCGTGCTGCCCACCGCCTCGGGGCTGGAGCACAAGCTGCCCCTTGGCCCCCTGGCTCGCGCCTTCCCGGATGCAGAAATTTGGGTGTGCCCGGGCCAGTGGAGCTTCCCGGTGCAGTTGCCCCTGGCCTGGCTGGGCGTTCCGGAACACCGCACCAAGGTGTTGTTCGACGATGGCGTCCCCCATGGCGACGTGTGTGAGTGGATTTCACTTGGACCCCTCGACCTTGGTGTCGGTCGCTTCCAGGAGATCTCCTGTTTTCATCGTCCGTCAGGCGCTCTGCTGGTGACCGATGCCCTGGTGGGCATCAGTGCTGAGCCGCCTTCGCTGTTTGATCTCGACCCCACGCCGTTGTTGTTCCACGCCCGCGAGCGGGGTGATCAGCCTTTGAACGACACGCACGACGCGCGTCGACGTGGTTGGGCGCGGCTGGTGCTGTTTGCCTCCTACCTGCGGCCGGAACCGTTGGAGGTGCCAACCCTCAAGGAGGTGTTTCGCCATGCCTTTCGCCCCGGTCTGCGATCGGCCAAAGCCCATTTCGGTCTCTATCCCTTCCGGTGGACGTCAGGTTGGGAGGCCGCCGCTGCTGAGTTGATGGGGGAAGCGGAGCCCAAAATTCAGGTGGCGCCGGTGTTGGAGCGGTTGGTGTTACCCCGTGCCAAGAAATCTCTGCTCGATTGGTTGGAGCAGCTGGGTCAATGGAGCGATCTGCGCTGGCTGGTGTCAGCCCACTACAGCGCTCCCATCGGTTTTACGGCAAACACGTTGCGTTCACTTGTTCAGGACCTAACCGAACGCCCATGGGCACCCAGCACCAGCAACTGGGAATTTCTGGGATCGATTGATCAACGCTTGCTGGATCTCGGCGTGGTGCCTGAGCAACCTCGTCTCAGAGGTTGAGTTCGTCGTCCGGCTCGATGGCCATCTGCTCATCAGCGAACAAGGTCTCTTCCAGCTCCTTGCGCTGCTCCATCTGACGCAGGAAGTAGCCCGTCATCATGGCTGAAGCGAGCATGTTGGCCAGGTTGTCGCGGTTGGCTGTGACCTTCACTTCGAAGTGTTCACCGGGGAGCATGCCCAGCAACCCTTGAACGTTGTGGCGAATGATGTCCTGGATGTCGTTGCTGGCGGACTTGGCGACACGCTGCAAGGTGTCCGGTGTCTGCTCCTGCAGGTACTGGATCAGGCTGTTCCCCGCTTGACCGTCGTTGCTGTCAGTGGTCAGGAACTCGGGGTTGAACATCCGTTGTGATCTACATCACGGACCTGACCATAACGCAAGCACCCGTGATCAACTGCCATCAGCAGGGGCGGGGATCCGTAAGGGACCGAACTGCTGCAACGGCCAATAGCGCCAGATCGCTGTTCCGATCACGTTGCGCTCCGGCAACGGTCCCCACAGATGGGAATCCAGGCTGGCGTTGCGGTTGTCACCCATCACCCACAGCTGATCCTCGGGTACCTGAATTGGTGCCATGGCGTAGTCCATGGCTTCGCTGATCCAGGGCTCTTTGATCTGCTCACCATTGCGGCGCAGAACGCCGTTCTCCACCATCAACTGATCACCGGGCAAGCCCACCACCCGTTTGATCAAGGCTGCGTTGGGGTCGTATCCAGCGGCCACCAGCTGCTGCGGCGGTGCAAACACCACCACATCCCCGCGCTGCAGGTGCCGGTGCAGGCGTCGGGTCAGCCGAGGTCGGATCTTCTCCACCAGGATCCGGTCCTGCAGCTGCAGGGTGGGCAGCATCGACCCCGATGGAATCCAGCGCGGTTCCACCACCACCCAGCGCAGCAACAGCGCCAGCAGTGCCCAAACGATCAGGTTCCGCCAGAACCCTTTGGAGGTCTCCTGGGCGGGGGGTGTGGTGGATGGGGGCGTCATTGACCCAAGATCGCACCAGCCAGAACCCCTGCACTGACCACTGCCCGCGCCAATCTGCAGGCGGCCCTGACGCTGCTGGAGGGCCTGTGTCAGCAGGGCATGACGCGGCTGGTGCTGTGTCCCGGCAGCCGTTCAGGTCCATTGGCGGCCGCTGCCGGGCTGTTGGCAGCCCGGGGTGATCTGGCGTTGCCCACGGCCATCGATGAACGGTCGGCGGCCTTTCTCGCCCTGGGCATGGCCACCGCCGGTGGTCGTGCTGTGGCGGTGGTCACCACCTCCGGCACAGCCGTCGCCAACCTGCTGCCGGCAGCCGTAGAAGCGGATCGTTCCAGCCAGCCGCTGCTGTTGCTCACCGCTGATCGCCCCGCCCGGTTGAAAAATTGCGGTGCCAATCAGACCGTGAATCAGGAGCAGTTTCTGCAGCCGGTCTGCCGTTGGCTGGGCCATGGCGCCCCCGAGGGAATGGCCAGCCAGCCGCCTCAAACGCTTCTCGATCTTGCCCATGAGGCCTGGCGGCACTGCCACGGCCGCCCCCCTGGACCGGTGCAGCTCAACCTTCCGTTTGAGGAACCGTTGCATGCGTCCTCGGAGGATCAGCTGTCGCTGCACGTGTCGTGCCTGCAGCGCTCTGCGACAGCACCATCAAGTGATTCACCGCTGGGGGGAGCCCCTCAGCTCGATCCCAACCAAGCGGGCGTTGTGGTGGCCGGCCCCTGGCGTGGGTTGGCTCCAGCCTTGCCGGCGTATCAGCAGGCTCTGCGGCAGTGGTTGGCCCGCAGTGGTTGGCTGCTGCTGGCGGATCCACTGGCCGCCATCCCCGCCGACTGTCCTGGGCAACTGGATGGCTGGGAGCTCCAGCTTGATCGCCTGCAGCTGGCGCCAGGAAGCCCCGTGCTGCGGCTCGGGCCACTGCCCGCCAGTCGGCGGCTAGAGGCATGGCTGCAGCGGCAGACGGGGCCGCAATTGCTGATCAGTGAGGGGGATCCCCGTGGTCTCGACCCGCTTGGGCTGGCTGATCAATGGAGTGGCGGGCTGGCGGCCTGGTGGGCGGAGCAGAACCAGGACCCCACAGAGGCATCGACACCGGAGCCAGTGATGCCTCAGTCCGGGATCGCATCGCTGCTGCGGCAGCGGTTGCCACTGCAGGGGGCCGTGAACGAACCGGCCCTGGCCCACTGGTTGCCGCTGCTGCTGCCGCCGCAGTTGCCGGTGATGCTGGCGGCCAGTTCCCCCGTTCGGGATTGGTTGACCTGGGGTGGACTCCAGGCCCATAACCGCCGCTGCTTCAGCTTTCGCGGCGCATCCGGCATCGATGGAACGCTCTCGTTGGCCATGGGATTGGCCACGGAGCAGGGCCCCCTGGTGCTGGTGACGGGCGACCTGGCCCTGCTGCACGACAGCAATGGCTGGCTCCATGCCGCCCAATGCGATCCACCCCTGCTGGTGCTGCTGATCGACAACCAGGGCGGCGGCATCTTCCAGCAGCTGCCGGTTGAGTCGAAACAGTTCGATCGCCTCTTCGCCATGCCCCAACGGGTCAACCCACTAGCCCTGGCGGCAGCCCACGGCATCGACGGGCGACAGGTGGCCTGCCTGGAGGATCTGCCCGAGGCCCTCGAGTGGGGGCTGGCTCAGGGACGGCCTGCTCTGCTGCGGCTGGCGACGGACCGTGAGGCCGATGCCCGCTTGCGAACCCAGCTGCGCTCCGCTGCGCAGAATGCAGAACCTCTGCTCTGAAGCTGATGGCCGAGTTGCGGCAGGTGCTCCCCGGTGACCCCGCAGCGGCGTGGGCAGCCCGGGGGACCTACACCCACATCCTCGTGGACCGCTGCAGCGAGGGCATCGCCCGGGTGGCGATCAACCGCCCCGCCAAGCGCAATGCCTTCCGGCCTCAGACCGTGGTGGAGCTCTGCGATGCCTTCAGCCGCATCCGCGATGACCGCGAGATCGGCGTGGTGCTGTTCACCGGCGTCGGCCCTGCCCCGGATGGTGGTTACGCCTTCTGCTCCGGCGGTGATCAGAGCGTGCGGGGTGACGGCGGCTATGTCGGCGACGCCGGCCTTCCACGCCTCAATGTGCTGGATCTGCAGCGGATCATCCGCAGCCTGCCCAAGGTGGTGATCGCCCTGGTGGCGGGCTACGCCATGGGAGGCGGTCAGGTGTTGCATCTGCTCTGCGACCTCAGCCTGGCGGCGGACAACGCTGTCTTCGGGCAGACCGGCCCGAAGGTGGGCAGCTTCGATGGTGGTTTCGGAGCCGGCTACCTGGCCCGGGTGGTGGGACAGCGCAAGGCGCGCGAGATCTGGTTCCTCTGCCGCCGCTACGGCGCCGACGAGGCCCTGCAGATGGGGTTGGTCAATGCTGTGGTTCCTTTGGATCAACTGGAGGTGGAAGGGGTGCGCTGGGCCCGGGAGGTGTTGCAGCACAGCCCGACCGCGATCCGTTGCCTGAAGGCAGCGTTCAATGCCGAAACCGATGGCTTGGCCGGCATCCAGGAGCTGGCCGGCAATGCCACGCATCTCTTCTACCGAACCGACGAAGCGCTGGAGGGTCGCAATGCCTTCCTGGAGAAACGGCCCCCTGA
>OZSS01001225.1_pt1 | contig 11986 bp, 11 predicted proteins | sample 1779911 | NCBI WGS metagenome assembly OZSS01 (sample SAMEA2603589, study PRJEB24840) | metagenome | biome: Water; feature: Photic zone; material: Seawater sample | place: Mediterranean Sea | collected 2013-11-12 | depth 10 m | reverse complement strand
TTTTGAACAAACAATATTCAAAGCCGCTAAATAATTTATATATTGTAAAAACAAACCATACTAAAGAGCATGCAACATCTATCGCGCCGATCGTTCATCAAATCAACAACAGTGGCCTCAACAGGTTTGCTGATTTTACCCGATTTTATAAAAAACCCTCCTTCAAACCGACTCAATATTGCAGTTATTGGTGTTGGCGGGAGAGCAGAACACAATTGGAAACAAGTTCCCAGAGAAAACATTGTAGCCATGTGCGACGTAGACCAGAATCGCGCTGCCAAAGCATTTAATATGGTTCCCAAGGCCAAAAAATTTAAAGATTTTCGGGTTATGTTTGATCAAATGGCCAATGAAATTGATGCTGTAATCATCTCTACTCCAGATCACACCCATTTTGTAGCCACCATGAACGCAATGGAATTGGGCATACACGTTTTTGTTGAAAAGCCATTGGCGCATAATGTTTGGCAACTCAGGACATTAAAAAAAGCTGCAAAATACTACAAAGTTATCTCCCAAATGGGAAATCAAGGCCATACCACCAATGGGATCCGATTGATCAAAGAATGGTATGAACAGGGTATTCTGGGAGAGGTAAGAGAAGTACATGCCTGGCATGGAAAATTTAATTATGGACCTGGAAAATATTGGACAATGCCCGAGCGTTTCCCAGCCCCTGTCCATCCTATCCCAAATTACCTGGATTGGGACCTATGGTTGGGACCAGCAAAATACAGAACTTTTAATACTGCCTATGCTCCAAAATCATGGAGGGGCTTCTACGATTTTGGAAACGGTCAATTGGGAGACTGGTCCTGTCACACCTTGGATGGGCCCTTTTGGGCATTGGATTTAGGAATGCCACACACTGTTGAAGCTACCGTCCCCAACCCCAGAACACAGCACCATTTTATTGCTGATGAGTCGGTTACACATATGCAGTTTGGTGCCCGAGGCAACAAACCTCCCGTCAGCCTTAAATGGTATGAAGGGGGAGAAAAACCTCCCATCCGACCCGAATGGGGTATCAAAGAATTTAAACGCTCTGGAATGTTAATGATTGGTGACAAAAAAACTCTCATGACCGGCGGCAGACCAAACGATCCCGTTCTTTTACTCTCCGATGAAGAATGGAAGGATTTTCAAAAAAATCCACCTAAAAAAACCATCCCAAGGGTCAAAGAGGAAGCCCCCGTCGACGAATGGATCAATGCTATGAAAAATAACCGACTGCCAGGTTCGCATTTTGGCTATGCTGCAGAACTTACTGAAATGGCATTGGTTGGAGTGTTGGCGCAGCGCTTTGCTGCCAAGATTGAATACGATGCCAAAAACATGAAAATAACAAACCGACCTGATATTGATGCTTACATTAAGGAGCCGGCACGCGAAGGTTGGTCGTATGGAGAAAGTCTTTAATCCTGAGGTAGCCCATAAATGAAAAAGTTTTTGTTTATTTTGGGGCTACCGCTGCTGACTATGGCACAAACAGAGATGCAGTCCTACGAAATTATCAAGCAACTCTCTGATATTGAGATAAGGTTCTACCCACCCGTGATGATGGCAAAACATACCTCTGCCAGTCAAGGATCGGGTTTTGGAAAGCTATTCGGTTATATTTCTGGAAAAAATAGCACTCAAACTAAAATTGCAATGACCACCCCAGTTCACATGGAAAAGGGTAATTCTGAAAAAGCAATGGCTTTTGTTCTCCCCAAAAAATTCAATACCAAAAACACCCCTCAGCCCTCGGACAATTCGCTAGAAGTTTACCAAGACCAGGGAGGGTATTTTGCAGCAATAAGATACGCTGGATACACCAATTCAGAAAAGGAAAAAGAACATACAGCATTGTTAATGAATGTGCTGGAGGATGAAAAAATAAATAGTGACGGTCACCCAAAAGTTTTAGTCTATAACAGCCCGTATAAAATAATCAACAGAAGAAATGAAATTTTAATCCCAATACTATTTCAACCGCCAAACAATGATTGACTGTAAGATTACTCATATCGAGACCCGAGATATACGCTTCCCCACCAGTGAAAACTTAGACGGGTCGGACGCTATGAATCCAGATCCTGATTACTCGGCTGCTTATCTCATTCTTCATACAGATCATCCCGAGGGATATCAAGGTCATGGTCTTACTTTTACCATAGGGCGAGGAAATGAACTCTGTGTTCAGGCAATTGAGTCCTTGTCATACCTGTTGGTAGGAAAAAAATTGAGCAGTTTTACCGAAAACATGGGAGCTTTTTGGAGCATGATCACTGGTGACAGTCAACTGCGATGGTTGGGACCAGAAAAAGGCGTGATTCATTTGGCCACCGGTGCCCTCGTAAATGCGGTTTGGGATTTATATGCCAAAGCTGAGAGGAAACCGCTTTGGCAATTGATAGCAGATATGCAACCAGAAACACTTATTGAATGTATAGATTTCACCTATATTACCGATGTAATTTCTAAAGCAGAGGCTTTAGAAATACTTAGAGAAAAAGAAAAAAGTAAAGCATCAAGGCGTGCCTATCTATTAGAAAATGGATACCCAGCCTACACCACCTCAGCCGGATGGTTGGGGTATTCAGACGAAAAAATAAGACGATTGTGCCAGAAAGCCAAGTCAGATGGCTTTACGCACATCAAAATGAAAGTTGGGTCGGATCTTGAAGATGACATCAGAAGAAGCAGGGTGATAAGAGAAGAAATTGGCTACGATATAAAATTGATGATGGATGCCAATCAAAAATGGGATGTAGGCCAAGCCATTGAAAACATGAAGTCCTTGGCTGAATTTAAACCTTGGTGGATTGAAGAGCCCACCTCCCCAGACGATGTGCTGGGCCATGCCAAAATTGCAAATGCTGTAAAACCCATTCTCGTAGCTACAGGAGAACATTGCCAAAACAGGGTGATTTTTAAACAACTCCTTCAAGCCAATGCCATCGGAATTTGTCAAATCGATAGTTGTCGGGTGGGTGGTGTTAATGAAATATTGGCGATCTTGTTGATGGCAGCAAAATTCAATATCCCCGTGTGTCCTCATGCTGGAGGTGTAGGATTGTGTGAACACGTTCAACACTTGTCTATGATTGACTACCTCTGCATTAGTGGTAGCATGGAAAACAGAATCATAGAATATGTAGACCATCTCCATGAACACTTTATTGATCCGGTGCTCTTCAGAGAAGGCAATTATATTGCACCAAAAGTGCCAGGCTACAGCATAGAAATAAAAAAGGAATCCCTTGAATTGTACGATTTTAATTCAGGAGCTATTTGGAAAAATCGAAAGCAATGTATATGAAAAAAAAATACTTCTTTAATTTACTCTTAATCGCTTCATTCAGTGTGCATGCCCAATCTGACGAAATAATCAAAGAATTGAAAAGCCCTCCATTTTTTGAATCTTCAATATTATTTAAATCAGAAAGATTTCCCAATATAGTCGTGTCTGCAAATGGGACTGTTGTGACCACCTGGGGGAAAGAAAACTGTATCAGCCGCAGAAGTGTAGATGGTGGAAAAACATGGGAACCACCTGTATTCATTGATCAAGGAATAAATGGAGGAGGGTTGACAGTAAACGAAAATAGTGGAGAAATAATCGCTTTTGTCGAAAAAGAACACCCCCCTGCTGACCTAAAATGTTACAGAAGTAAGGACAATGGTAAAACATGGGAGATTGGCCCAATTAAAATATCAGCTGATAAAAACGGAGTAATTCCTTCCATGCATATGAATGAGCATGGAATAACACTAAAAAATGAAAAATATAAAGGAAGATTAATCAGGCCCTCTAGATTTTATAATGCCAAAAGTAGTGCTGAAAGAAAGTTAATGTATTCATCGGCAAAAGAAAAAATGTGGAAAGACCAATACACCAATGCGATCTATAGTGATGACGGAGGAAAAACCTGGCAAACGAGTGATCCTTTCCCTGCTAAAGGAACTGGAGAGGCAGCAATAGTTGAGCTGTCAGATGGTACGATATATTACAACTCGAGAAGACATTTTTCATCAGATGGATTAAATCCGAGAATGCGACACATTGCCACCAGTACCAATGGAGGTCAAAATTGGGAAAATCTTTATGTGAGCACTGAATTACCCGATGGGGAACAAAATCGCGATTATGGACTGATGGCAGGCTTGGATCGTTTCTCCTTTAAAGGTTACGATATTTTGATTTACAGCAACATCGTTTCTGACGGAGGAAGAAAAAATGGAACCATTTGGTTGAGTTTTGATGCGGGAAAGAGCTGGCCTGTAAAAAAAGTTATAGAGCCCTTAGGGTTTAAGTACTCCTCCCTTGCAATAGGGAAAGAAAACACCCCCAGTGAAGGATATGTATATTTACTTTATGAAACTGGTGAGGGTGAAAACATCAATGCCTATGGAGGAGGGAAAATAGCCCGGTTTAATTTATCTTGGATCCTGGAAGGAAAAAACATCAATCAATATTTTAATTGAGATATGAAATTTGATTTAACTGGAAAAAAAGCTGTAGTCACTGGGGGGAGCAGCGGCATAGGTAAAGCCATAGTGGAGACCTTATATGCTCAAGGGGCAAAGGTATTCAATATTGATTTGAATGAATTCCCCCAAAACACAGAAACTGAGGTAACCACCATCATCACAGACATCACCCAAGAAAAAGAACTCAAAGCATCCCTGGAAAATTTACCAGAATCGATTGATATATTGGTCAACAACGCAGGTATTGGCTTTGTAGGAAATATTGAAGATACTGAAGAGGAAGATTTTGATCGCCTCTTTCGAGTAAATGTAAAAGGGGTTTTTAACTGTGTTAAAGCGCTATTACCGAAATTAAAAAATAAGGGGGGCGTTATCGTAAATATGGCCTCAATTGTATCTCATATTGCGGTGAATAATCGGTTTGCATATACCATGACCAAAGGAGCTGTTTTGGCCATGACAAACGCCATAGCAAAAGACTACCTCCCCCATGGAGTGCGTTGTAATTGTGTTTCCCCCGCCAGAGTACACACCCCCTTTGTAGATACATATTTAGGAAAAAATTATCCTGGAAAGGAGCAAGAAATGTTTGAAAACCTTTCCAAAACACAACCTATCGGAAGAATGGGAAGACCCGATGAAGTAGCCCACTTGGTGTTGTACTTGTGCAGTGATGAGGCTTCTTTTATCACAGGGACAGACTTCCCCATAGATGGTGGATTTATTAAACTTAGTGGAAATTAATACAATTATGAAATTAATAAGATTTGGAAAACCCGAAAATGAAAAACCAGGTGTTCAACTTCCTGACGGTCAAAAAATAGATGTCTCGGCATTTTGTAGTGACTATGATGAAACTTTTTTTGGTACAGATGGGATCACAAGACTCCAAGAATGGCTTTCGAAACATCAGGACGAATGTCCAAAAATAAGTGATGCAGCACGACTGGGATCACCCCTTGCGCGCCCCTCAAAAATTGTGTGTGTGGGGCTGAATTACGCAAAACATGCCCAAGAAAGTGGTATGGAAGTCCCCAGCGAACCCGTCCTTTTTTTTAAGGCAAGCTCCGCTGTAATCGGACCATTCGACGATGTTGTACTTCCTAAAAACAGCAAAAAATCGGATTGGGAAGTTGAATTGGCAGTAGTTATTGGTGCCAAAGCCAGTTATGTAAGTGAATCCAATGCAATGGACCATGTTGCTGGTTATGTTTTACACAATGATATCAGTGAGAGAGAGTTTCAATTGGAGCGATTAGGCCAGTGGGTTAAGGGAAAAAGCTGTGATACTTTTGCCCCTTTGGGCCCTTTTTTAGCCACTGCCGATGAAATAAGTGATCCCCACAACTTGAACCTTTGGCTTAAGCTAAATGGAACCAAAATGCAAGACAGCAGTACATCAGATCTTATCTTTGGAATTCCCAAGTTGGTCAGCTATATCAGCGAATTCATGACCCTCTTGCCAGGAGATATTGTTTCTACCGGAACCCCTTTTGGAGTGGGCTTAGGACTCGATCCTCAAATGTATCTCAAAGCCGGTGACGAGATGGAATTGGGGATTGACGGTCTGGGAATATCAAAACAGAAAGTAATTTCATATAAATCATAATATTATGAACCCAAAAAAACCAATTCGCCTGTTTATTTCATTTTTGATCTGTCTATTCTGGTCGTGTAATCAAGCTCCTCAAACCAAAAATAGTGAGTTCGTGGATTACCTAAATGAGTCAGATACCGACTTTGACCAACGTATGGAATGGTGGCGCGAGTCCCGCTTCGGCATGTTTATTCATTGGGGGGTGTATGCTGTTCCCGCAGGAATTCACAAAGGGGAAAAATATGAGAGCATTGGAGAGTGGATTCAATTAAAGGCTAAAATTCCGATCGATGAGTACGAAGCATATGCCAAACAATTCAATCCCGTAAAATACGATGCCGAACAATGGGCAAAAACAATGAAAAATGCAGGAATGAAATATGTGGTAATTACCTCAAAACATCACGATGGCTTTGCCCTTTGGGACTCTCCAGTGTCTGACTATGACATTGTTGATTACGCACCCTATGGGAAAGACATCCTAAAATCTTTGGCTGAAGCTTGTAAAGCACAGGGAATTAAATTTGGACTCTACCATTCCATAATGGATTGGCATCATCCACAAGCACAAGCCAATGACGCTCCGAATTACCGTTATAATGAAATTTTCAACCCTGAATTTCCCCAATATGTTGAAAACTTCCTAAAACCTCAACTCAAAGAATTGGTCGCGCAATACGACCCCGATATTTTGTGGTTTGATGGTGAGTGGATCCCTGACTACACCCACGAAATGGGACTGGATTTATATCAATATGTCAGGACTCTAAAACCTTCTATCATCGTCAACAACAGGGTCGATAAAGGAAGAAAGGGAATGGAAGGAATGAACAAGAATGATAAAAAATACGCCGGCGATTTCGGAACTCCTGAACAAGAAATATTGGAGGGTACCTCCACCATGGATTGGGAATCCTGTATGACCATGAATGACACTTGGGGGTTTAAGTCTTTTGACAAAAATTGGAAATCATCGAAGACATTAATCCACAATTTGATTGATATCGCTGCAAAGGGAGGTAATTATCTTTTGAATATAGGCCCTACCGCGGAGGGACAGATACCCAGTCCCAGCCAAGAACGTTTGGCCAACATGGGCAGCTGGCTGGAGGTCAATGGAGAGGCGATTTACGCTACCCAAAAATTTAAAAAGGCCTACAAACAAGGAGAAAACATCAGATTTACCAAAAAAATAAATCAACCCTACTTGTACGCCATTACGTTTGAGCAACCCAGTCAGCAACTGGTTTTAAAGCACATTCAACCCAGAGAGGACAGCAGTATTCGGGTCCTGGGCCATGAAGGTGTTTTGGATTGGACTTTCGACCCCGCTAAAGGATTGATCATTAAAATCCCTGAAGACTTAACTGGGAAAATGGCTTGGACTTTTAAAATAGAGGGAAAGGAGATATAACTGCGCGCATGAGAATCGATAGCCATCAACACTTTTGGAAGTTTGACCCCATTCGGGACGCCTGGATCGACGCTTCTATGGAAAAAATAGCTCGGGATTTTTTACCAGAAGATTTAAAACCTTTACTCGATCAGAGTAAAATAGACGGGTGTGTAGCCGTTCAAGCGGACCAATCTGAGACAGAAACTGAATTTTTATTAGATTTTGCTGGGCGTTATGATTTTGTAAAAGGCGTTGTGGGATGGGTCGATTTGAGGTCACCCCAACTTTCAGAGCGATTGGAACACTATTGTAATAACAGTTTTTTTAAAGGTGTGAGACACATTGTGCAAGCTGAGAAAGATGGTTTTATGCTGCAAGAATCTTTTTTAAAAGGCATTCAACAACTAAAAGATTTCAACCTCACTTACGATATATTAATATTTCCCCACCAATTAGAGGAAGCCGTGGCTTTAGTAAAAAAGAATCCTGAGCAAGCCTTTGTACTGGATCACATTGCAAAACCCTACATCAAAGACAAGAAAATTGATCAATGGGCAAAACACATCAATCAATTGGCAGCACATCAAAATGTGAATTGTAAGCTATCTGGTCTTTTGACGGAGGCCGACTGGAATCATTGGCAGGAAGAAGATTTCACCGCCTACCTTACTGTGATTATGGAAGCTTTTGGCACCGATCGAATGATGTATGGATCCGACTGGCCAGTGTGTCTTTTGGCAGGGAGCTATCCCCACGTGGTTCGCATCGTTGAAAATTTTATCTCCTCCCTGTCCACGGATGATCAGAAAAAAATAATGGGTCAAAATGCGCATCATTTCTATAACTTATAGGCCATGGATTTAAAGCTTCAGGAAAAAATAATCTTGGTTACGGGTGGGTCAAAGGGAATCGGCCATGCCATCTCTCATGTTTTGGCTGCGGACGGCGCCATACCTTTTATTGTCAGCCGAGATGAAAAAAGCATACTACAAACCAAAGAAGAAATCGAAAAAAAGGGAGGGAAATGTGCTTTTGCCATTGCAGAACTGACTGATCCCGAACAATGCAAAAAGGCCGTGGAAAAAGCCATCTCATTGCACGGAACCCTTCATGGTTTGGTAAATAATGCTGGTGTCAATGATGGTGTGGGGCTCGAAAATGGAAATGCAGAAGATTTTGTCCTTTCTTTGAAAAAAAATGTCGTCCACTATTACGTAATGGCCCAAGCCTGCTTGCCCTATCTAAAACAAAATAAAGGGGCAATTGTCAACATTGGGTCTAAAGTATCTGTAACAGGACAAGGAGGGACTTCTGCCTACGCTGCAGCATGCGGTGGAAGAAATGCCCTAACCCGAGAGTGGGCTGTTGAATTACTTCCATATGCCGTGCGCGTAAATGGGGTTATGGTTTCGGAGAGTTATACCCCACTCTATGAAAAGTGGATCAACACATTCCCCAACCCCCAAGAGAAATTAGATCAAATTGAAACAAAAATTCCTTTGGAAAAAAGAATGACCACACCAGAGGAAATTGCCAATACCGTCGCCTTTTTGATGTCAGAAAAATCGAGTCATACCACTGGTCAGTTGATTTATGTAGACGGTGGTTATGTTCATTTAGACCGGTCAATAAACCCTTAAATATGAAAAAAACTGTTGTCTCTAAGGAAGTACTTTTCCCTTTTATTTTAATCACTTCACTATTTGCGCTTTGGGGTTTTGCCAATGCGGTTACAGACCCTATGGTACAAGCGTTTAAAAAAGTTCTTGAACTGTCCAATTCACAGGCAGCATGGGTTCAGATGGCGTTCTACGGTGGCTATTTCTGCATGGCACTCCCTGCCGCCCTTTTTGTCAGGAAATACTCTTATAAAGTAGGCGTTTTAATTGGTCTGGCTTTATATGCTTGTGGTGCCCTGTTGTTCTATCCTGCAGCCATAACAGAACAATTTTGGTTTTTTTGTTTTGGGCTGTATATCTTGACTTTTGGTTTGGCCTTTTTAGAAACTACTGCTAACCCTTATATTTTGGCCATGGGTGATAAATCTACTGCTACGCAAAGACTTAATTTAGCCCAAGCTTTTAATCCCCTGGGACTCATATTAGGACTATTGGTGGCCCAACAGTTTGTTTTAAAAAAATTGCAATCAGACAATATCACAGATTTCGGTACGCTGGAGGAAGCCAAAAAAATCATGATCCGTACAGCCGACCTGATGGTGATTCGTGATCCTTATGTGATTTTAGGTTTGGTAGTTATGGCCGTTTTTGTGTTGATCGCCATTTCTAAGATGCCACAGGCCAAAGACGATGGGGATATGGCACCACTAAAAAGTACTTTTTCCAGTCTTTTTGAAAATGAAAATTATCGAAATGGTGTACTTTCTCAAGTGCTTTATGTCGGGGCTCAAATCATGTGTTGGACCTACATTTATCAGTATGCTGAGGCCATTGGTATTTCCAGTCAGGATGCCGCGAATTATCAATTTATATGTTTTATAGTATTTCTTGTTGGAAGGGCTATAGGAACCTACCTTTTGAGATTTGTCAACGCTGGAAAACTACTTTTTCAATTTGCTATAATGGCAGGGATTTGTGTGCTGGGAACCGTATTTATAAAAGGAATTGTTGGGCTTTACGCACTGGTGGCCATATCCTTTTTTATGTCCCTCATGTTCCCAACCATATATGGAATCGCCTTAGAAGATTTGGATGAAAAAGAATCAAAAATCGGAGCGGCTGGTTTGGTCATGGCCATCGTTGGGGGAGCCTTGATGCCCAAATTACAAGGAATGATTATTGATCTGGGGGGAAGTGGTGTTGCGGATACAACAATCATGGGAGTATCCGAGGTAAATTTCTCATTTCTACTTCCATTCTTGTGTTTTATTTTTATTGCCTTTTACGGAAAAAAGGTTTTTAATCAAGCAAAATGAGTAGGTACTGCCTGGCATTAGACCTGGTCGACGATCCATTCTTAATAGATCAATATCTTGAACACCACAAAAAAGTGTGGCCTGAAATCATAGAAAGTATTAAAGATAGTGGCATTGAATCCATGGAAATTTATCATGTTGCGGACCGACTTTTTATGATTATTGAAACAGAAAAAGATTTTAGTTTTAAAAAGAAAAGTAAAATGGATGCGCACAATCCTTACGTAATCAAATGGGAGGAACTGATGTCCCAATACCAAAAAGTATTACCCGTAGCAAATGCGGGCGAAAAATGGATTTTGATGGACAAGGTTTTTGATCTTATTGAAACAAAACAGCAGACATGAGGTATTTCTTTGTTTTTTGTCTTTCATTATATGTGATAAGTTGTAATCCCACAACCGAAAAAACACAACAAAAAAATCTGCCCAATATCTTATTTTTATTTGCAGATGACTTTACTTATGACGCCATCCGAGCACTTGGTAATGACATCATCCACACGCCAAACTTAGATCGTTTGGTAAAAAATGGGACCCATTTTAATCAAGCATTCAATATGGGTGGCTGGAATGGTGCCGTATGTATTGCCTCCCGTTCCATGATCATCACAGGAAAAAGTATTTGGAGGGCCAAAGCTTTATCAGATCAATGGAAAAAAAGTGAAATGCATGAGCTAGCCCAGGAGAGTTGGGGAAAACTCATGGAGCAACAAGGCTACCAAACCTATATGACTGGAAAATGGCACGTCTCGATAGCTCCAGAAAAAATTTTTCAGACGGTCCGCAATGTGCGCCCAGGCATGCCCAAGGATTTTTTTAGAAAAGGCAATCAGAAGGGATATCACCGACCAAAAATTGGGGAAACTGATGTATGGAACCCCACAGATTCATTGAATGGAGGCTTTTGGGAGGGTGGAAAACATTGGAGTGAGGTAGCAAAAGACGATGCCATAGATTTCATAGAAAAATCTCGTGAAAAGGCATCCCCATTTTTTATGTACATCGCCTTTAATGCACCCCACGATCCCCGACAGTCCCCACAAAAATATCTGGATCTTTATCCATTAAAGGATATTCCCCTTCCCAAAAACTGGTTGCCCGAGTATCCTTACAAAGATGCAATCGGAAACTCCAAAACATTGAGGGACGAGGCTTTAGGTCCTTATCCGAGAACCCCTTACGCAATCAAAACACATATGAGGGAATACTACGCGATCATCACCCATCTTGACGAGCAAATAGGAAAGATAATACGTGGACTGGAAGCCTCTGGTAAAGCAGATAATACATATATTTTTTTTACTGGCGATCATGGTTTGTCTGTCGGTAAACATGGGTTACTGGGAAAACAAAACCTTTTTGATCATAGTATTAGAGTCCCTTTAATTGTTTCAGGACCCGATATACCTAGGAATAAATGTATTATTCATCCAGTTTACTATCAAGACATAATGGCTTCAAGCTTGGAATTGGCAGAAATTCCAAAACCCAAGTCCGTTGCATTTAAAAGCTTTTTAAGTTTAATCAAAGGAAATGAAGCTTCTTCTCCATACCCAATACCTAGGAATAAATGTATT
>OZSS01001223.1_pt1 | contig 12029 bp, 9 predicted proteins | sample 1779911 | NCBI WGS metagenome assembly OZSS01 (sample SAMEA2603589, study PRJEB24840) | metagenome | biome: Water; feature: Photic zone; material: Seawater sample | place: Mediterranean Sea | collected 2013-11-12 | depth 10 m | reverse complement strand
CCATATTTGGAGAAGGCCCAGTTGAAGGTTTGACTCCTTTGGGTAAGATTTATGCAGGAAAAATGGAAATAACGCGAAAGACTCCCAAGTCGCCCATGCAAGTTTGGTTCAGTGACAGGGTTTTGGTAGATTATCTACCGGAAAAAATTTAATAGAGATATAAATGATCAAACCATTCTTAATCATACTTATTTGTTTACCAAGTTATTTGTTATCAGATAATTCTGATGGAGGCTTTGGTAGTATAGCAAATGACCGAAACGAGCCAATATCTTTTTCGTCTGATACCTTATCTTTCAATCAAGAAACTGGAACGAGTGAAATGAAAGGAAGCGTAAGTATCGTTCAGGGTGGTACAGTCCTGTCGTCCGATTATGCAGAAATCTCATTTAACGTTGATACAAATGAATTAGCTAGATTTTACGCTTCCGGAAATGTGGTTTTAACGAGTGGTAATGATATCGCCAGGGGAAATGAAGCGATTTATAACTTTATAAAAGGCGAACTGACTTTTTTAGGTGAGGTACATTTTTCACAATCTGGAAGCACAGTTAAAGCAGAGAAGGCTGTCATTAACACTGAAACGGGTTCTGCTTCAATGACTGGTAATGTGCAAACAACTTTATTGCCCACAAAACAAGAAGGTTCTGGTGAATGACCAAGTTAATTTCTGAAAATTTACAGGCTGGTTTAGCAGTTCAAGGTTTACGAAAAAGTTACCAAAAAAAAACTATAATTCAGGATGTTTCTCTATCGGTAAAGAGGGGAGAAGTAGTTGCCCTGCTTGGTCCGAATGGCTCAGGGAAAACTACATCTTTTTATGCAATAGCGGGTCTGATCCAGGCGGATGGTGGGAAAGTATCTCTGGATGGAGCAGATATAACCGTACTGCCTATGTACAGAAGAGCACGCCTAGGCATAGGGTATTTGCCTCAAGAGATGTCTATCTTTAGGGGTTTAAATGTTCAAGAAAACATAATGGCGATCCTGGATATATCGGAAAAAGATATTCATAAGCGAAGAGAAAGACTTGAAGAGCTTATGGCAGAGTTTTCTATAGAGCATTTAAGGACTGCCCCAGCGCTTGCTTTATCTGGAGGAGAGCGCCGGCGAGTTGAAATAGCAAGATCGCTTGCTGCAAATCCAAAATATTTGCTTTTAGACGAGCCATTTGCTGGTGTAGACCCTATTTCGGTATCAGATATACGATCTTTGGTCCACGATTTAAAGGATCGTGGAATTGGAGTCTTAATTACAGATCACAATGTGCGTGAAACGCTTGATATCGTTTCTCAGGCATATATCTTACACGAAGGAAAAGTATTGATGGCTGGTTCACCAGATGAGGTCGTTTCAAATGAAAATGTGCGGCGAGTTTATTTAGGCGATAATTTCAAAATCTTATAAAATTTCTAACAATTTTAATTGACACTAAATGCGCCGTCCATTTTAATAAAAGATAACACGATATCGGTTGATGCATGCCTTGACTAGTTTTCGATATCAAGAAGACCCCTTATTATTTAGCAAAAGGTTTCAAAGCTGTTTGCAGAGAGTAGCTTTGATTATTAGTTTATTTGTCCATGAAAGGAGTAAATATGCGTTACCAAATTTCTGGAAAGCAAATTGACATTGGTATGGCGTTACAGCAGCATGTTAAAGGTGAAATTGACGACGTAGTTTCAAAATACGCAGAGCGTCCAACCGACGCCATAATTGTTTTTTCTAAAAGTGGTCACGAGTTTGTATGTGAAGCTACTATTCATTTATCGACGGGTCTAACAGCACAGGCTCGGTCGCATGAAAATGAAATATATGCATCATTTGATAATTGTGCAGCAAAGATGGAAAAACAATTACGTCGCTATAAAAGAAGACTGAAAGACCATCATGCCACAAGAACAACACCGGTTGAACTTTCTTCTGCTTCATCATATATCCTCGCTTCAGAAGATGAAAACGAAGAATCAGAGCCAGAAACTCTACAGCCAATTATTATTGCAGAAGCTGAGACAACGATACCAAAATTATCCGTTGGGGAGGCTGTAATGCAAATGGAGATCTCAGGTAAAGATTTTTTCGTATTTAAAAATGATGCAAACAGACTTGTGAGTATTGTTTATAAAAGGGACGACGGAAATATTGGCTGGGTTGAGCCAAAGTAGAAGATATTGGGATTTTTAAGGAATAGTCGCGGAAATGGAACTCTACGATTTGCTTCAGCCGGAAGCAGTAAAGGTAGTAGCAGCAGCGTCTAGTAAGAAACGCGTGCTTCATGATATGGCTCAGTTGGCCGCCAACTGTTATAATATGCGCAGTGAGGCTTTGTTAGAAGCATTACTTGAGCGTGAGAAGCTGGGGCCAACTGGTGTAGGGCATGGTGTAGCCCTGCCACACGCTAGATCAATAGATGTAGACCAAGTTTGTGGAGCGTTTATCTTGCTCGAATCGCCTGTAGATTTTGGTTCAGTTGATAAGTTACCCGTTGACATAATTTTTGGACTTTTCGCTCCTGAAAATGCTGGCGTAGATCATTTGAAGGCATTAGCAATTGTGTCACGGACACTCAGAGATAATTCTATTTGTGCTAAACTCAGAGCAAACCCAGATCCGCAAACCCTTTTTACCATTTTAACGGAAAATCAGAAAATACAGGCAGCTTAATTTTTAATTATGCCTTTATCGCTATGAGCGATAAAAAATGGATTTTCAAAACCTGGTTTACCATAATAAAGCGGTTCTTTTGTCGAAAGATTTGTTACGTGCCCGCCCGCACCAAGGAGTATTGCATGACCCGCTGCTGTATCCCATTCCATAGTTCGCCCTAATCTTGGATATAAATCAGCCTCACCAGCTGCGATGAGGCAAAATTTTAGAGAAGATCCAGCATTTTTACTATTTGAGATCGAATATTTTTCGATATATTTTTTTGTTTCGGGATTAATATGGGATTTTGATGCTACGACTGTTAGAGCGCTTGGGTCTGGGACTGAAACTTGGAGCGGTTTATTTACGATTTTCCCTGTTTTGCCGGCTGGCCATATAATTTCATAAGATTTTGTATTTTGATCGGTGGCAAACAAGCGCTTAACTGCTGGCGCATATACAACACCATGGGTCGGAGAATTATTTTGAATATAGGCTATATTAACTGCGAATTCTCCCGTTTTATTAATAAATTCTTTTGTTCCGTCGAGAGGATCAACCAAAATAAAATTCTTTTTTCGTAAATAATGGCTTTCTGATTTTTCTTCAGTAACAACATCTAGATCAGGGAAAGCCTCTTTTAACCCGTTGTAAATAATGGCGTCTGCTGTTTTATCGGCATTTGTTACGGGGCTAGCGTCAATTTTCGTTTCGATTGCAATATTACCGCGAGAATAAATTTCCATAATTGCATCACCGGCTTGTAATGCTAAATCGCGAAATACTTCTGTTAACTTAAAGTAATCCAATCTTTATTACTTTCCTGAAATTCAAATATCTGACTAATTTTCACGTTATCTAAGTAAATTTAGTTAATTGATCGTATAAAATTATTCAATTGTTACTTCTCAATTAAATTTTACATAAAATGTGGGATGTGGTTGAAGCTTTGCCAAAGGCTACCTATATACACCTCGATTGATCTAAAACCAACAAGGTCTAAATACTACACTAATTCGAGCATGGTCGAATTTCTCAAGAGGCCACGGAAATAATGAGGAAAAGTAATGGGAAAAGTAATTGGAATTGACTTAGGGACAACTAATAGTTGTGTGGCTATAATGGATGGTTCTCAGCCGCGTGTCATAGAAAATGCAGAAGGAGCAAGAACAACCCCATCTATTGTGGCATTTTCAGATAATGAAAAATTGGTAGGGCAGCCAGCTAAACGCCAAGCCGTTACAAATCCAACAAATACAGTTTTTGGGGTTAAGCGCCTCATTGGCCGTCGTGTTGATGACTCCAATTTGGAGAAAGATAAAAAAAACCTCCCCTTTAACGTTATTGATGGGGGCAATGGTGATGCCTGGGTAGAGGCTCAAGGTGAAAAATATAGTCCATCTCAAATCTCAGCCTTTATATTGCAAAAAATGAAAGAGACTGCAGAGGGTTATTTGGGCGAAGAGGTATCACAGGCTGTTATTACAGTTCCTGCATATTTTAACGATGCTCAGAGGCAAGCAACAAAAGATGCTGGTAAGATAGCGGGTCTTGAGGTTCTAAGAATTATAAATGAGCCAACAGCAGCTGCTTTGGCGTATGGTTTAGATAAAAATGAGAGCAAAACGATTGCGGTCTATGATTTAGGCGGTGGTACATTTGATGTTACTATTTTGGAGATTGATGATGGCCTATTTGAGGTAAAATCTACAAATGGTGATACCTTTCTCGGCGGTGAAGACTTTGACATGAGGATCGTTAACTACCTTGCAGATGAATTCAAAAAGGAAAATGGCGTTGATTTAACAAAAGATAAAATGGCGCTTCAACGCCTCAAGGAGGCGGCAGAAAAGGCCAAGATTGAACTTTCATCAGCTAGTCAAACAGAAATCAACCAACCATTTATTTCTATGGACGCCAGTACCGGCCAGCCACTTCATATGGTTATTAAACTAACTAGAGCTAAGCTGGAGAGTTTGGTAAGTGACTTGATAAAGGCATCAATAAAGCCATGTCAGGCTGCTTTGAAAGATGCCGGTTTGTCGACTTCTGATATAGACGAAATTGTTCTTGTTGGTGGAATGACACGTATGCCAAAAGTGATGGAAGAGGTGACTAAATTTTTTGGAAAGGAACCTCATAAAGGTGTAAACCCAGATGAAGTTGTGGCAATGGGTGCAGCAATACAAGCTGGCGTACTTCAGGGTGATGTTAAAGATGTAGTACTTTTGGACGTTACTCCTTTGTCACTTGGAATTGAAACTTTAGGTGGCGTATTTACTAGATTAATTGATAGAAACACGACTATACCAACTAAAAAATCTCAAGTGTTTTCTACTGCGGAAGACAATCAAAATGCTGTGACAATTCGAGTTTTCCAAGGGGAGCGGGAAATGGCCACAGACAATAAGATTCTTGGACAATTTAATTTGGAAGATATTCCCCCAGCTCCCCGTGGTATGCCCCAAATCGAAGTCACCTTTGATATTGATGCTAATGGTATTGTATCTGTTTCTGCAAAAGATAAGGGTACTGGCAAGGAACAGAATATAACCATTCAGGCTTCTGGCGGTCTTTCAGATGAAGATATTGAAAATATGGTTAAAGATGCCGAGGAAAATGCTGAAGCAGATAAAGAGCGTCGAGAATTAATCGAAGCTAAAAATCAGGCTGAGAGCTTAATTCACTCTACAGAAAAATCTATGGAAGAACATAGCGACAAAGTAGATCCCACAACCATTGAAGCTATTGAATTAGCCATTTCGGCATTAAAGGAAGAATTGGAAACTGAGGACGCAGGAAAAATAAAATCTGGAATTCAGAATGTAACAGAAGCAGCCATGAAATTAGGCGAAGCAATATATAAAGCTAGCCAAGAAGACGGTGAAAACTCTGATAAAGAACCTGGTAGTGCTGATTTTGACGATAACATCGTTGATGCAGATTTTGAAGATCTTGATGATGAGCAACGTTCGTAATGAACAAATGCCTTTTTATGGCTGAATTTAATTTGATGAAAACATTCATTGAAAGGGGCACCTTTTATGTCAAAGCGTGATTACTACGACGTACTGGGTGTTCCAAAAGGCTCTGAAAAAGACGCGATTAAAAAGGCTTATAGAACAAAAGCTAAAGAACTTCATCCAGATCGAAATTCAGACAACCCGAATGCTGAAGCTCAATTCAAGGAAGTGAATGAGGCTTATGAAGTCCTAAAGGATGCAGAGAAAAAAGCAGCATATGATCGGTATGGTCACGCTGCATTTGAAAGCGGAGGTGGAGGTCCAGGTTTCGGCGGAAGTGGAGATTTCTCTAGTGCTTTCTCTGATGTTTTTGATGATCTGTTCGGTGACTTCATGGGTGGTGGCCGTGGTGGTCGTAAGCAACAGTCACGCGGTTCAGATCTACGTTATAACTTATCAATTTCGCTTGAGGACGCTTTTGCCGGACTGCAAAAAACAATAAATGTCCCTTCTTCTGTTGCATGTGGATCTTGCAATGGCACCGGCGCTGCAGGTGGATCCTCGCCGACTACATGCCCAACGTGTTCTGGGTTGGGCAAGGTCCGCGCAACCCAAGGCTTTTTTACGGTTGAAAGAGGTTGTCCAACTTGTTCTGGAGCAGGGCAAATAATTAAAAATCCGTGTTCTTCTTGTGGAGGACAGGGTACGCAAAAGAAGGATAGAGCTCTAAGCGTAAATGTTCCACCAGGCGTGGAAACTGGAACCCGAATTCGTCTCGCAGGTGAGGGTGAGACCGGTCCGAGAGGTGGTATTTCTGGTGATCTATATATTTTTATAGAAGTTTCTAAGCATAAAATTTTTGAGCGAGATGGTCTCAATCTTTTTTGCCGAGTTCCAGTTTCAATGGCAAAAGCGAGCCTTGGTGGAGAGGTAGAGGTACCTACAATAGATGGTGGGCGCAGTAGAGTACGTATTCCAGCCGGCAGTCAGTCGGGACGACAGATGAGATTAAAGGGTAAAGGTATGCCTGCCATAAAAACAGTTCAGAAAGGTGATATGTTTATTGAGATGGCAGTTGAAACACCGGTTAATTTGACTGCCAGGCAAAAAGAATTGTTACAGGAGTTTGAGGAACTTTCTGAGGATAACAATCCTGAGACAAATAGTTTTTTTTCCTCTGTGAAAACCTTTTGGGAGTCGATGAAGGGTTAGTTTAATAGACTGCTTTTGCTTTCATTGATAAAGTTCCATTTTTTTTAATAGCCGATAAAATAATTTCGTCACCTTGCTTTTTGCTCGCAATTGAAAATGCATTTGGTCCTGATATTGGTGAAACTCCTCTGAATTCAAAATATGAGGGTGTTTTTTGACTTAAGCGCATAGACAAGTCTATCAGTAAAGTGGCTATTAAAGGCCCGTGAAAAACCAATCCATTATATCCTTCAGTATTAATAGCGTATTCATTATCATAATGGATACGGTGACCATTAAAGGTCAGTGCTGAGTACCTGAATAGTAAAGTGCTTGAAGGGGTAATTTCCTCACAAATATCCCAGTCTGTCGAGGCAATAGCCCCATCAATAAGTTTATCATTTTCTTTTGGATCCTCGCGATAAACAATATCATGCTCTTCTATCAAGCAGAGAGTTTCATTTTGGAAATATTCATGTTTCACTGTCACAAAACATAATTGTCCCGAGCTGCCATTCTTTTCCTTTATCGATAAGATTATTGACTTTTTTAGGCTGTCTTGCCCAATTAATAACGGTTTTTTAAACCAAAAGCGTCCACCTGCCCACATTCGCCTCGGTAAGGTCACCGGTGGTAAAAACCCACCTTTTTTTGGATGACCATCCCTTCCTAAGTTAGAAAGTTTTTCTGACTCTAAAAAATAAAGCCAGTGCCATAATGGCGGTAATTCCTTTCCTTCAGTAAACGTAGCATCTCGGTTGAGAGTATTTTCCATAAACTGTGCCGGAAATGGTATTAACTTATCATTTTTTTCTTGTGTTTTCCCTATCCATTTAGAGTACTGTGAATTACCCATTATAAACCGACTAAACTCAATAATGATTAATTTTACGATACTGAAAGCAAAATTAATCCATTTTATACCAACTGATTATTAACATAGTATTGGTACATTCTTAGTATATTGTTTGGCAACTGCAAAGTCTTGGGGTTATGAGAAATGGAAAATGATTTATTCGAAATTAAGGAAATAGAAGATCAAGGAATTATTCTTTCGGATGGATGCAGATTGTCTTCCCGTATATGGATGCCAAAAAATAGTGAAATTCATCCAGTACCAGCAATCCTAGAGTATTTGCCTTATAGGAAAAGAGATGGCACCGTTGCCCGCGATTGTCTGACTCATCCATTTATTGCTTCGCACGGGTACGCTTGTGTGAGAGTTGATATGCGAGGGAATGGTGATAGTGATGGGATAATGGAGGATGAGTACACAGAGAGTGAACTGAATGACGGCGTTGAGGTTATAAATTGGCTTGCAGCTCAAATTTGGTGTACCGGGAAAGTTGGAATGATGGGAATCAGCTGGGGTGGCTTCAACTCTCTACAAATAGCAGAACGTGCGCCTGAACGTTTAAAGGCAATAATTACACTATGTTCTACAGTTGATCGCTATGCAGATGATATTCATTATAAAGGCGGTTGTTTGTTAAATGAAAACTTAGGTTGGGGATCGACAATGTGGTCTTATTCCTCAAGGCCTCCCGATCCAATGCTTGTTGGGGATGAATGGGCTACTATGTGGAATAAGCGTTTAAGGGAAGAGCCATTTTTACCTATAAAATGGCTTAAGCATCAAACTCGTGATAGTTATTGGAAGCACGGCTCTGTCTGTGAAAATTACGATGGGATCCAGGCAGCTGTTCTCGCTATAGGTGGTTGGGGAGATGCTTACAAAAATGCAGTGTCGCATCTGGTTACTAATATCAAGGCGCCAGTTAAAGGTGTCGTTGGGCCGTGGGTTCACAAGTATCCTCACTTTGCGAGTCCCGAACCAAAAATTGGATTTTTGCAAGAAGCTTTAAGATGGTGGGACCGATGGTTGAAAGACTTCGAAACGGGAGTAGAAGAAGACCCAAAATATACAGTTTATTTAATGGAGGGTGTAAGACCGCAATCTTGGTATACGGAAAGACCTGGAGTTTGGGTAAATGAAGGTAGTTGGCCAGAGGGCCCAACGATCAATACCTTCAGTTTAACTGAGAGTTCTAAACTTATTGAATATAATAAAACTAAAGATCTAAATCATATCGTTTGCTCACCACAAGATTGTGGTTTGGATGGAGGAGAATATTGCGCAATCTGGCTTGGCCCAGAAATGCCTGGTGATCAAAGACGAGATGATAGTCTATCGAAGTGTTACGATAGTGAAATATTAACTGAAAGACTTGATATCATCGGTGCACCTATAATCCGACTTAAAATAAAAAGTGATGTTAAATCTGGTCAAATAATAGTTAGACTCAACCATATTCATCCTGACGGGGCGTCGACTAGAATAACATATGGTTGCATGAACTTATCACATAGAAATGGCCACGAAAAAATTTCTGATATTATACCAAACGAATTGATGGATATTGAGGTCACACTTGATCAAATAGCCTATAGGGTTCCCAAAGGTCACAAAATAAGGGTCTCAATATCAAATTGTTATTGGCCTTTACTTTGGCCGATGCCTGATCTTGGCACCCTAACGCTTGTTCAGGGCCAACTTGATCTTCCAATTTCATCACATGGCGATTTAGACGAACGCAGGTTCCAGCCAGCTGTTTTGGGGAAACCTTGGAAGATTGAAACTGTAAGAGAGGGTGGAAATCAAAGAAATGTGAAACGTGATATGAAATCAGGAACTGTTACCACAGAAATAATTGATGATTTTGGTAAAAAAATAGATCAAGAGCATGGTCTTATTACAGGCTCTGTTGCTAGAGAATGGTGGTCAATACATCCTGATGACCCGCTTTCGGCACGTGGCCGTACTCATTGGACGGAAGAAATTGGAAGAGCAGACTGGTCCATTAGGACTGAGACCTATGCAGAAATGTGGAGTGACTATGAAAACTTTTATGTTAAGGCTTCTATTGCTGCATTTCATAATGGAGATTTAGTATTTGAGAAGGAATTTAACGAAGAGATTCAAAGGTTAGGACATTAGGAAATTATTAATTACTCCAATATTATAATTGAAATTCTTTAACAAATGTCTTAAGCGCAGCAGTGCAGAGTTTTGCTTGGTATATCCGTGCACTGAACTTATAAATTGCACTATTTTCTACAATTGAAAGGTTAATTTTAAATGTCGAACAGTTCCAATCCAGACATATTGTATACAATTGTAGACGAAGCGCCAGAGCTTGCCAGTGCTTCTTTGCTTCCAATTGTTCGATCTTTCGCGGCATTGGCAGGTATCAATGTTGGAAGTAAGGATATTTCTCTAGCAGGAAGAATCAAGGCGACTTTTGGTAAATATTTAAAGAATGAACAAGAACAGAATGATGGGCTAAAAGAGCTTAGCGAAATAGTTCAAAGCCCAAAAGCTAATGTAATTAAACTCCCAAATATATCGGCCTCAGTCCCACAATTAGTTTCGGCCATAAAGGAGTTACAGTCACAAGGCTTTGCTGTACCTGATTATCCTTATGAACCATCAACAGAGCATGAAATCAGCGTACGCAAGCTCTATGATACAATAAAGGGGTCAGCTGTTAATCCTGTTTTAAGAGAGGGGAATTCTGACCGCCGCGCAGCTAGAGCAGTAAAGAAATATGCTATGGCCAATCCGCATTTCATGGGTAAATGGAAATCAAGTTCTGCTACCCATGTTTCATCAATGGACGGGAATGACTTTTTCGATAATGAAAAATCTGCGACTATCAAAGAAAGTCAGGCCGGTTTTGCAAGAATCGAATTTACTGATTTAGAGGGAAATATAAAGGATTTAAAAACAGATATAAAATTAGAAAGCGGTACAGTTGTTGATGCAACTTTTATGTCTGTAGCAGACCTTCGCGCTTTTCTGTTACATGAAATTAAGGATGCAAAAAAGCAGAATGTACTTTTTTCTGTTCACTTAAAAGCTACTATGATGAAGGTTTCTGATCCAATTATTTTTGGTCATGTTGTTTCTGTTTTTTTTAAAGATGTTTTTAAAAGACATAGAAAAGTTCTAGATGAGTTGGGCGTGAGCCCCAATTCAGGGCTTGGTGAGATATTAGAACGTGTATCGCACGATTCAAAAATCACTCAAGACTTTAACGCTATTCTTGAGAAAGAAGCAGATCTGTATATGGTCGATAGTGAACGAGGAATAACAAATTTACATGTTCCTTCCGATGTTATAATCGATGCCTCTATGCCAGCTTTAATTAGAGCTGGAGGAATAGCGTGGGCCCCTGATGGATCTACGAAAGATACTAAATGTGTCATTCCTGATAATTCTTATGCCCCCGTTTACGAAGAAACAATAAAATTTTTTAAAGAGAAAGGTGCTTTGGAACCTTCAACTTCAGGCACCGTTGCTAATGTCGGGTTAATGGCACAAAAGGCTCAGGAATACGGCAGTCATCCTACCACGTTTGAAATTCCGAGAGATGGAACTGTTCGTTATATCCTCGAAAATGGCACTATACTTCATGAGCATGTGGTTAAATCTGGTGATATTTGGCGGTCATGTTCAGTAAATAAAGCACCTATTATGGATTGGATTAATCTTGCTATAGAGCGTCAGGTAGCCACAGATGCGCAGGCAATATTTTGGCTTGACCAAAATAGGGCTCATGATGCGCAGTTAATTCCTATTGTAGAACAGGTTCTAAATAGAAAAGGAATACGTGACAGATTTTTGATTATGTCGCCAAGAAAAGCTACAAGAGTCACTCTTGAGACAATTACTAAAGGAGAAGATAGTATTGCGGTTACTGGTAATGTTCTTCGTGATTACCTAACTGATTTGTTTCCAATTTTAGAGCTGGGCACTTCAGCAAAGATGTTATCTATTGTAAAACTAATGAATGGAGGGGGCCTTTTTGAAACTGGAGCAGGTGGATCAGCCCCAAAACATGTTCAGCAATTACAAGAAGAAAACCATTTACGATGGGACAGCTTAGGCGAATTTTGCGCTTTAGGAGAGAGTTTTAACTTTCTGGCGGCTAATTCTGAAAATAAAAAAGCTGCGACCCTTGGGTCGGCTATTGAAAAAGCAACGCAAGGAATATTGGATAACAATAAGTCTCCTGGTCGAAAGCTTGGCGAGACAGACAATCGACACAGTCATTTCTTTTTTGCTCTCTATTGGGCGAAAGCACTAGCTGAGCAAAAAGAAGACTACGATTTGGCAATACGCTTCATCTCGGTTTATAATATGTTAAAGGAGAATACCACAAAAAT
>OZSS01001222.1_pt1 | contig 12043 bp, 9 predicted proteins | sample 1779911 | NCBI WGS metagenome assembly OZSS01 (sample SAMEA2603589, study PRJEB24840) | metagenome | biome: Water; feature: Photic zone; material: Seawater sample | place: Mediterranean Sea | collected 2013-11-12 | depth 10 m | reverse complement strand
GCCAATATACTGAGGTCGCTGTTGTACTTGTCTTCAAAATAATCTTTAAACAGGTAAAACGGAATGTCTGAATAGCGATAATAGAGGGAATCCAAAAGCGGACTTTCTATGATCTCTTTCCTCATTTTTGGGGGGTAGTTTGACCTGAGATAAACTTGGTCTGCAACGGTGATATCGAATCGGTTTCTTCTTTTTCCTCTGTAAAATCTTTTTTGTTTGTCACCGTCCTTATTCAGTGTAGCCCGGTAAAAAGGAATCCATGGTACGATTTTGGCATAGTGGGACAACACTGCTTTTACCTCTAAATTGGCTTTGTTAGAGCCCTCTAAATCAGGTATTAAATCTACCAAGGAACTGTCTAAACTAAAGCTTCCACGGTCTACTTCTCTGATGATCAATGGCAGGGTCGCCGTTATTTTTGTCAGTGAAGCCAGATCGTATAAATGATGATTCTCAACTTTTATTTTTTTGTCATAGGTGTGATGGCCAAAACTTTTTTGGTAAAGCACTGATCCTTTTCTAGCTACTAATAGCTGCAGGCCTGGGGCCATCGCCGAATCGATCACCTGCTGGGCAAATAGATCAACCTGAGCCAATTTATCAGGATCAAATCCTTGTTCAATCTGTTTTATTCTTAGATTTTCTTCACTGGATTTTGTAAAGATTCCAGTACCCTCGGGGTAAACCGTAGAGATTCCAACAGTTAGTACTCCTCTGAAAGAACCTTGGCCCTTTAGTAATTTTGCACTTATTTCTTGACTGATCGGGCTGTTTTGATAGCTCACGACCAATGCCGATAAGGACGCCAAATCCTCCAAGTCCATTAAAGGGTAAGGATTTACAAAAATATCCAGTAAAACTTGGTGTTTTTTAGCAATGGATTGAATCAATTCAATTTCCTCCGGCATAAAAGATTGGGGTAAAAATGGGGAACGGTTGGAGCGGTGATAACTGATGATTACTTTTTTAAAAGGCTTTAGAGATTTTAATGTTTCGGAAACTGTACCTACCGCAATACTTTCTATTTCAATACCGTTCTTTAGATGCGATTCAAAATTACTTGCTCCTGCATCTCCAAGTTTAATATGAGCATAGCGGGTACTTGTATTTAGGGGAATAAATGCATCGGTATTCTTCAGTAATGTGATGCTTTTTGCAAAAGCTTCCTCTATCAGCAAACTATCTTTTCTGGTGTTCAAGCGTCGGTATAAATCTCGGGTATCGATTCGCTGAATTTGAGATATGCCCACCTTAAATTTTGCTTTCAGGATTTTTTTAACTGATTCCTCCACCCGTTCCTTTACCTCGGGAGTTTCATGGTAGGCCGCTTTAATATTGTCAAAGCCCGAAGGTATATCGTCTGATATGAGTAAAATATCGTTGCCCGCCATCAGGGCCATCAAATCCATATTGCCTTTGGACCCATCGGTTTGTGCTCCTTTCATGTTTAAAGCATCTGTAATTGCTAAACCGTTAAATCCTATTTTATCTTTTAACAAGCGCGTGACCACCTCATGGGAAAGAGAAGTCGGCACATTGGATTGTGTTAAGGCCGGAACATTTAAATGGGCCGTCATAACGGAGCTCAAGCCTTGTTCTATGACTTTTTTAAACGGGTAAAGTTCTGTAGTGTCTAACCGAATCTGATCGAAACCAACTGTTGGGAGGGTTTTATGCGAATCATTGGAAGTGTCACCATGTCCAGGAAAATGTTTTCCTGAAGTGAGGATTCCTGCTTTGTGGTGTCCACGCATCAATGCGATACCTTTTTCAGCAACCCGTTTCTGATTTTCACCAAAAGAACGATTTCCGATGATAGGGTTTTTTGGATTGGTATTGATATCCAATACTGGAGCATAGCTCATATGAACCCCCAATTCGCGTTCTTGTTCGGCCATCCGCGTTCCAATTTTTTCAACAACAGTATTATCTTTGATTGCGCCCAAGGTCATGTTCCAAGGAAAAGCCACTACAGAATCCAACCGCATGGCCACCCCCCACTCTGCGTCCATGCTGATCAATAAGGGTACCTTGGATATGGATTGAAATGCATTTAACCATTGGGTTTGTTTGACGGGCCCACCCTGGGAAAAAATAATACCACCGATGTGGTATTTTTCTATAAGCGTTTTAATCTCCTGATAGTGGGTTGTGTCTTTTCTCGAGAAAACCATAGGTGTAAAGAGTTGCCCAATTTTTTGATCTACACTAAGGGTGTTGAAAACACTGTCCACCCATTTTTGCTGGAGCTGGGGTGTTTTTGACAACAACGGATCGGGTTGTTGCGCCATCAATAATTGCCCAAGAAGGAATAATATTGAAAATCTGATCCACATAAGGACTAAAAATATCTGGAGTGCCAGCTTTCAGCGGCAGGAACCTCCCATTGGGTTTGGTACTCATTTTTGTTCAAAACCAGATTGTTGAATACGATCACTTTGGCATCCAGCAATTTTTTCTTCGCTTGCTTGCGAAAATCAATTAACGGCATATGCGCAATGGCACTATCGATTTTTCTGAAGGTCACATTCATTTTATCCAACAGAGTGACTTTGAATCTTTCCTCTAAAGATTGAATAAAGTGAACCGATGCATCGATGGAACAGCCCGAAGCAGATTGAACAGACTCGTTGAGCCCCAGAACAATAAATCGGTCATAGGGAATGTCTATTCCCGCTTGAAGGTGAGCTCCGTGGGCCGTCCACTGCTCCAAAAAAACTTCAGCCTTTTCCTTAATCTCTGCGATTTCATCTTCAGAAAAAGAACGGTTTGCCGGGTAAATCCAAACTCTGGCAGTATCTGGTAATTGATCGAAAGGAACCTTCATGGGTTATAGGTCTGCTGCTTTAGAAATCAATTCGGCAATATCTTGCACCAATACTTTTCCTTCTTTGTCTTTGTTTTTTACACCGTCGGACATCATGGTATTGCAAAAAGGGCAAGCCGCTGCAATTAGCTCTGGTGCGGTTTCTAGTGCTTGCTCGGTTCTTTCAATATTGATGTCTTTGTTTCCTTTTTCTGGTTCTTTAAACATCTGAGCCCCTCCAGCGCCACAACACAAGCCTTTTGATTTGCAATTTTTCATTTCAACCAATTCGGCATCTAATTTTCTAATGAGGGCTCTGGGCGCCTCATAGATTTGATTGGCACGACCCAAATAGCAGGGGTCGTGATAGGTGATTCTTTTGCCCTTGAAGGTGCTGCCAGCAATAGAAAAACGGCCTTCTTTAAGGAGCTTATTGATAAAAGAAGTGTGGTGCATTACCTCGTATTGCCCACCAAGGGAAGGGTATTCGTTTTTTAGTGTATTGAAACAATGCGGGCAGGTGGTTACTATTCGTGTTACTTTGTAGGCATTCATTACTTCAATGTTTGCCAGGGCTTGCATTTGAAATAAAAACTCGTTTCCAGAGCGTTTGGCAGGATCTCCAGTACAGCTTTCCTCTGTTCCCAAAACGGCAAAAGCAACCCCTGCCTTGTTCAGGATTTTGACGAAAGCTTTCGTTATTTTTTTGGCACGGTCATCAAAACTACCAGCACATCCTACCCAAAATAAAACCTCGGGTTTTTTACCTTCTGCAGTTAGCGAAGCCAGCGTGGGGACGTTCATAGATAGTTATTAATGTTCGTGTCCGTCGTCGAAAACCTCGATGGTAACCTCTTTTTCAATCAGGTCGGTAAATTTTCCATTGTAGCGTGTGGCTTTAACCAAATGGTTGTCAATCCAGTGATAGTTTCCACCTCTTGGTTTTCCCATCAACAAACTGTGATATTTAAAACCATTTGACTTTAACCATTGTTCTGTAACTTCCCTGTGCGCCTCTACCCTTGATGTGAAAAAACAAATAAGGTGGCCTTCCTCATACCATTTATTTAATGTTTCTAATGCATCGGGATAGATTTTGGCGGTGGCCATTCGCTCGGGCTCTTCGTTTGGAATGTCATCACAAATGGTTCCGTCGATATCCACCAAATAATTCTTAATTCCCTCTGGGAGAACTGGACTTACAATTTCACCATTTTCAACTTTTTTGTGTAAGTAGCTTTCTGCTTCTTCTTTTTCCATAGTTTTAGTTAATTTAATTATCATTTGTCCAAAGCATTCGGTCTTGGTTGCTGAAAGGCCATGGAGCACCATTGTTTTCTATATTACTCATCATATTGTTCAAATCGCTGGGAGCAGCCGACTGCTCCATGACCAAATATTGTCGCATATCCATGATGATGGACAAAGGGTCGATACCAATGGGACAAGCCTCCACACAAGCGTTACATGATGTGCAAGCCCACAACTCTTCACTGCTGATGTAATCGTTCAACAGTTGCTTTCCGTCAGGTTTAAATGGTTCATTTTTGGGGGTGTTTTTTCCTACTTCCTCCAGTCGATCACGGGTATCCATCATTATTTTCCTCGGTGACAGCGTTTTTCCAGTTTGATTGGCAGGACATACATCTGTGCAGCGTCCACACTCAGTACAAGTATAAGCGTTAAGGAGCTGGATCCTGTTGAGGTCGGTGACGTCCGAGGCACCGAATTTATCCGCCACATTCCCCGCTGGAGCGGCATAAGGATCAGCGGAAGGGTCCATCATCAATTTAACTTCCTGGGTTACCGTTTTATTGTTTCTAAAGGAGCCTAATGGGTTTAAATTTTGAAAATAGGTATTGGGGAATGCCAACAGAATGTGTAAGTGCTTAGAATAATATAGATAATTCAAAAAGATGAGAATCCCCGTAATGTGTAACCACCAGAAAGTGCGCTCCAGTATTACCAATGTTGCAACGGATAGGGAAGAAAAAACAGGGGCTAAAAATTGAGACACTGGAAAAAGGCCCGCTTGGATGTAATGCGGTTCATTTCTTTGCTGCAGCAAGGCGTCTGTCGCATTCATCGAAAGGAAAAGGGTCATCAGGATGAGCTCAAAATACAGAATATAATCCGCATCTTTCTTGGGCCACCCTTTCAGCTCCGGCTTCCAAAAACGCTTTATCTTAATGGCATTTCGTCTGAGCCAAAAAATAACAACACTGATCAAAACCAAGGCTGCGAAGACTTCGAAGGTCGCTATTAGGACATTGTACATAGATCCCATATAGGGCGCAAATAAACGATGGGTGCCCAGCAAGCCATCTAAGACGATTTCGATTAATTCGATGTTGATAACAACAAAACCTACATAAACAATGATGTGAAGAATTCCTGAAATAGGACGATCCACCATTTTGGATTGTCCCAAGGCTATTCTGAAAACATTACCCCATCTTTTGGCCGGCTGATCGGATCGGTCAATGGGTTTTCCCCTATAGATATTTCGCACAATAGAGCGTATGTTTTTGCTAAAAAATAAAATGGCATAAATTAGAATTATCGCAAAAATGATATTTGGTAAATAGGCCATTTTTGAATTTAGTTTTCTTCTGGGATATAGGGTTTATCTTTTTTGCCAAAAAGCGAAAAATGAACATACCTTTTGGGGTGGTTTTTCAAATCCCGCATCAAAAGTTCCAACTCTTTGGTGGCGGCCCTTAAATTATCATAAAGGGCTTCATCTCTGATCAGCTTTCCTGCCGTTCCTTCACCAGCATCAATAGCAGAAACTATAGTATTGAGCCCCGCTACGGTTTTGGAAAATTGATTGATACTTCGGCTAATTTCAGCACTTGAAATGGAGTCCGTAATGGATTTTAAATTTTCCGATGTGTCTTTTATGTTGACGAAAGTTGCATTAAGTTGTTCTTGATTTTGGGCCAATATATTGTGGGCAGCCAGTGAAGCATTGTTAATATTCTCCATGGTGACAGATAAATTCTCCAGAGTGTTCTTCAGATTGGCTTGTGTATCGCTGTCTAGCACATTGCTCACCCCAACAAATAGGGAGTCTGCGCTGGTCAACATACTTTCTATTTTGATTTGTAGAGGCTCGATCTGGCGGTTGATTAGGTCTGTAAAGCTGGGCTTGATTTCTGATCGAAGGGTATCCCCACTTTGGATTGTTTTATTATTGTCGAATTTGGGGACAATGGAAATGGCCTTACCTCCAATGAGGCCCACTTCATATAGCATAGCGGCACTTTCTGTAGAAAAATTTAATTCCTTACGCACATCCATGGTCACCAATATCTTGGTGGTGGATGGCAGGAAATCGATATTGGATATTTTACCAATACTCAGGCCATTAATGGTCACTTTGGCGCCTGGGATCAGTCCCTCTACCTCATCATAAACCGTATACAAGGTTTTAGTGTCTTTGAAAATGGATTTTCCTTTCAAATAACTAAACCCATAAATAAACAAAAGAATCCCTCCGATGACCAGAGCAGCCGTTTTTATTTCTTTGTTTATTTTCAAAATTGGATCGCTTTACTAACTAAATTCAAATTTACTATTTTTTTGCTGATAAAATTTACCTCACCGCGTCTAATGCTTCTGACAATTTTATTTTTTTATTCCCCCTAAATGAAACGATAAAGGCAGTATTAAACCCTGCTTTTCGTGCCCTGTTTTTTTCTCTTTGAATTTCTTTATAGCTGGTGGTGTTTCCGATATAATATTTGAAAAACCCACCTTCTTTGCTGCGCATCACATTTTTTATTCCTTTGAAGTTATAGGGTTTGGTCTCAATGGGTTTTTTACTGGCGGCCAATTGCACCCGGAAACGAATTTCGTTTCGTCCCCCTCTTACTTGTTTGACCGTAAGGTTTTGGTTTGTATCTGTATTGATCAATTTTTGATTTACAACCCCTTCTTCCAAAGATTGTTTGTAATTGATGATGGCCTTGGCGATCGCGTTGGACATTTCTCCTTGTCCCTTCTTTGAGTTGAGGTATACACCTTCCTTTTTATTGGTCAAAAAGCCTGTTTCAACCAATACGCTGGGCATGTAGGTATATTTTAAAACAACAAATCCCGCTTGTTTTACCGTTCTGTCTTTTCTGCCCAAGTTGGTTACAAAGCTTTTTTGAATCTTATCAGCGGCCTCTATACTCTGGTTGGAATAGGTTTCTTGCATCAAGGTTAAGCTAATTACAGATTCTGGACTGTTGGGGTCAAAACCATCGTATTTTTTTTCGTAGTCTTCCTCATAGAAAATCACAGAATTTTCTCGCTTGGCTACCTCAAAATTCCTTTGATTGGCATGCAATCCCAGCACAAAAGTCCCTGCCCCATAGGCCTTGGAGGAGGTAAAAGAATCGCAATGAATAGAGATGAACAAATCAGCATCCGATTTATTGGCAATATTGGCGCGTTTCAGTAAATCTACGTAAACATCAGACGTTCGGGTGTAAACCACTTCGATATCATTGTTTTGCTCCAAAAGTTTTCCAATTTTTAAGGTAATACTTAGAGCAATTTTCTTTTCATAGAACCCATAACGATTACAATTGGGGTCACAACCAGGGTCCTTACCGCCATGCCCAGCATCCAGAACAACTACGAAGTTATTTTTGGCGGCAGATTGCGCATGTAGGGGGTTCAATAAGAATACAAATGAAATTGCAACGACTAAGACGCGTAAGTAAATTCTTTTATGTAATGGTTTTGAGCGCATTGAAATAAAAGGCGTTTGTGCTATCAACTCTAAAAATATCCTTAATTTTGGTCACCAAATATTGGAACGAATCACAAATTTAGGACTATTCGGTTTGCAAACAAAGTCAATTTATACAGTAGGTTTGTTAATATTTTTTTGGCTGAATCATTTGCAATCCCAAATCCCAAATGATTCCTTAACCATAGACACGAACCCTATCGTTAAAGATACTGTCAATGTCGATTCTATACCCAAAAAGGAACCCACTCTTTTAGACAAAGTTAGGTACAAGGCAAAGGAATACGTCAGAATAAACAGAAAAGAAAATAAGCTTTACCTCTATGACGAGGCTGAACTTTATTATCAAGACATGGAACTCAAGGCGGGTATCATTGTTTTGGATTATTCAATTAACGAAGTTACGGCAGGACGCATCCCGGATTCCTCAGGAGTGCTCATTCAAACCCCTTACTTTAAGCAAACCAATAATGAAATCTACCCCGATTCTCTGCGTTTCAATTTTGACACCCAAAAAGCATTAATTTGGAATTCGAATTCGGCTCAAAATGGTATGAATGTTTACGCAGCCTTCACCAAAAAAGAAAACGATTCGGTTTATTATATAAAAGATGCTAAAGTAACCACCGGGGGAAGTTTGGAGGAATCGGACTATTACTTTAGAATTAGAAAGGGAAAAATGGTGCCACAAGGAAAAATTGTTACGGGTTTCACCAATATGTACATTGCTGACGTCCCCACCCCCGTTGCCTTGCCTTTTGCTTATTTCCCTACCTCACAAAAACAACTTTCTGGTTTTCTGTTTCCCACCATCGGCGAAAGCAATAACCGTGGGTATTCTGTTCAGAATGGCGGTTACTACCTCGCTTTATCACAATATTACGATGTGGCGCTCACAGGAGACTATTTCAGTAACGGGAGTTATGGGTTCCGGCTGGACTCTAAGTACCGACTTATGTATAATTTTTCCGGAAGTTTGAGCATGCGTTTTGAAAACCTGATCAGCGGAGAAAGGGGCATTCCCGATTATTCGAAATCAACCGTTTTTAATGTACGTTGGAATCATGCAAAAGACCCCAAGGCCACCCCTAATTCTAATTTTTCTGCTTCTGTAAACTTCGGAAGTAGTGACTACTTTAGGGAGTCTGTCAATCAACTCAACAGCCCTAACTTCCTCAACAACACCTTGAGCTCCTCTGTTGCATATACCAAAAGAATCCCAGGAAACCCCAGTGTAAACCTTTCCTTAAATGCCAATATGTCCCAAAATTCAAACACTAAAAATGTAAACCTAACCCTGCCCACTTTTCAGGGAAGTGTGGACCGCATATTTCCTTTTGAACCCAAGGACCGACCAAAAAAAGGAATTCTTCAAAATATTAATTTACAATATAGCACTCGAGCAGAAAACAGAATCATCACCAGTGAAGATGATCTTTTTACCAGTGCGATGTATGACAATGCAAAATCGGGCATACAACACACCATCCCTTTGAGCACAAATTTCAAAATCCTAAAACATTTTAACATGGGCGCCAGTATGAGTTACAGAGAGGTCTGGCAACCCAAAACAGTACGTTACAACGACTATGATCCAACCATCGATGGGGTAGTAAAAGACACCCTCAGTGGACTCAGCACTTTTAGAACCTATAGCTATGGTATCAATATGGGAACCACGGTATATGGAACTGTAAATTTCAAAGAAGGGAAAAAAATTCGATCCATTCGTCATACCATGCGCCCTACTATATCTTACAGCACTGCCCCCAGTTTTGATCAATACTATGACGAATACATCATAGACGCCGCCGGGAACACCAGAGAGTATACACCTTTTGAGGGTGGGCTTTTTGGAACGCCTTCTAGGGGCTTGTCTAAAAGTATGGGCATATCATTGAATAATAATTTTGAGGCAAAGGTGGTCGATCCAGACTCTACCAAAACAGAACTCAAAAAGATCCAACTGATCAAAAATTTAAATTTCAGTACCAGCTATAATTTTATTGCGGATCAGTTTAAATGGAGTCCCGTTAGGGTAAATACTGGAATAGATTTATTCGATAAAGAAATTTCATTGAATATTGGGGCTACTATGGATTTATACGCCCTTGACGAAAACAACCAGAGGATTGACGAATTCAATATAAAAAATGGCGGTGGTCTTTTTCGGATTACCAGTGCCAATCTCAATACGGGCTATAAATTGAATAACAGAACTTTTTCAAAAGACAAAAGTAAAAAAGAAGAGGAGGAAGAAGAGGAAGAAAACCCGTTTGATTTTTTTGAAAACGCCTCGGGTGGAGGACGTCCCGACAACCTTTTTGGCGATACCATTGGAATGGGAAATCAAGCCAACCAAGAGGAGGAAGAAGACGAAAATAAAAAAAATACAAAATACCCCTCCTACCGAACCGAAATCCCATGGAATATTAATTTTACTTACTCATTAACCTATAATAACTCCCAAAATCAAAATGATTTTTCCAATAACTCTTTGATGTTTACGGGAGATGTAGAATTGACACCCAAATGGAGTATAGGTGGATCCTCAGGTTTTGATTTTAAGAATCACGGATTCACCTACACCCAAATAAGGTTTAACAGAGATTTGGACAGTTGGAGGTTGGACTTTAGCTGGGTTCCTTTTAGCGAAAGAGCCTCGTGGAATTTCTTTATTGGAATAAAATCAGGGATGTTAAGTGATATCAAATATGAGAAAAATAGAGAACCCGACAGACGTTTAAGATAAATTATGAAAAAAATAATCAGCACCCTCAATGCCCCTGCGCCAATTGGTCCCTACAACCAAGCTGTTTTGGTTGGTGACACCTTGTTTATTTCAGGACAAATCGGTTTGGAACCTCTCAAAATGAAACTGGTCGATGGCGATATCAAAACTGAAACTAAACAAGTCATGGAAAACCTAAACGCTGTTTTAAAAGCCGCTGAAATGGATTTCAGCAATGTGGTCAAGTCAACTATTTTTTTGATAGACATGAACGATTTTGGGAAAGTAAACGAAGTTTATGGAGCCTACTTTGATCACGATAGCGCTCCTGCTCGAGAAACTGTAGCCGTAAAAACCCTGCCCAAAAATGTTAGGGTAGAAATTTCAATGATTGCTACAAAATAAATTGAGTTAGGATTGATGGAGAAGTTTTTGGTGGTGTTTAACCAAACCATCAATTGGTCTTTTGACGACATTTCCAATTTTCAAGCCATTTTTATCCAGTGCTTCTTCAATCTCCGTTTTAAGAAAATGGGCAATAGAACCGATAAAATGGATGGGGATTTTCTTAGCATCACTGAACTGCATGATCTGGTGGTCTATAAACCGCTGTAAACCATTATCGATGATCGAGCGCATTTCAGGTACGGTTTTATTTTCAATAATAAATTGTGCAAAGCGTGCCAAGTAGGTATTTGGATTTTCCTTACGGTATACATTTTCTTTGATGGCATCTGGAGATAGGTCGTATTGGGTCTCAAATTTTTTGGACAAATCCTCGGGCATGGTTTTAAAATAATATGCCCTAACCAACTGTTTACCAAAGAAATTACCACTGGCTTCATCCATCAAAATATAGCCCAAAGAAGTGATCCGCTGCTCAATATCCGAACCGTCATAGTAGGTGCAATTAGAACCGGTTCCTAATATGCAAACCACAGCAGCTTGCTGTGGCTCAACAGTAGCGTAAACAGCAGCATAGGTATCTTCCAGAATAGAAAACTTACTGTTGGTGAATATTTCAGAAAAAACTTTTTGAATCCTCTGCACAGGAGACGAGACACCACATCCCGCTCCATAGAAATATATATGTGAAACTTTATCCTTGTTTTGGTAAAGATCAAAATTGTTGATGATTCTCTCGTTGAGTATGGCACTAGAGAGCACTTGTGGGTTTAAGCCCAAAGTTTGAGTAGAGAAAAGAACCTCTCCAGCGCTTCCTAAAGCAATCCAATCGGTCTTGGTAGATCCACTGTCAACGACAAATATCATTCAACTGTCGTTTAAATATTGTGAATGTGCTTGGCCAAATCTATCAATTTGTTAGAGTAACCACATTCATTATCATACCAAGAAATGATCTTATAGAAACTGGAATTCAGTTCCATTCCAGCATTGACATCAAAAATGGAAGTTCGAATATCTCCCACAAAATCCTGAGACACCAATGGTTCGTCGCTGTAGCCCAAAATTCCTTTCATCTCATTCTCAGAGGCTGCTTTCATGGCTGCCTTGATTTCTTCATAGGAAGTTTCTTTTTTTAGCTTTACTGTCAAATCTACCACAGATACATTTGCAGTTGGAACCCTAAACGCCATACCTGTGAGTTTACCCACCAGGTCTGGAATTACCTTGGTCACAGCTTTTGCAGCACCTGTAGAAGCTGGAATGATATTCAAAATTGCACTTCGACCTCCTCTAAAATCTTTTCTCGAGGGGCCATCTACGGTAAATTGGGTTGCTGTGGTGGCGTGGACAGTAG
>OZSS01001220.1_pt1 | contig 12048 bp, 12 predicted proteins | sample 1779911 | NCBI WGS metagenome assembly OZSS01 (sample SAMEA2603589, study PRJEB24840) | metagenome | biome: Water; feature: Photic zone; material: Seawater sample | place: Mediterranean Sea | collected 2013-11-12 | depth 10 m | reverse complement strand
AAGGCAATAAGAGCTGGAATTACTTTTGTTAATACTTACAGACTAATTTCACCTTCGGCTCCATTTGGAGGTATAAAGGACAGTGGGTACGGTAAAGAAGCTGGCATAGATTCTATTAAAGATTATACAAGAGTAAAAACAACTTGGTTCTATACATCTGATGAACCTTCATTAGATCCATTCTCAATTAGATAAATCAAATTACTGCGATAAACTGGTTTAAAACACGATAATTTAGTCATTGAAAATTTAAATTTTTCATAATTAAATTAGATTTTATAAATAGTTAACATTAAAAGAGGGAATATGGCTAAAAATAAAGGACTACTAATTGCAGTAGCCGTCGTTGTACTTGCTGTAATTATATATTTTTCTACTCAACAATCAAAAGTTTCTAAAACTGTTGGATCAGGTGGAGAAATTAAAATGGGTATAATATTAGGATTCACAGGTCCAATTGAATCTTTAACACCTGCTATGGCTGCTTCAGCAGAATTAGCTTTTAAAGAAGCATCGGACTCTGGTTCATTATTAGGTGGAGCTAAAATTTCACCAATGAGAGCAGACTCAACATGTGTAGACTCAGCAGCAGCAACAGCTGCAGCAGAGGGATTAATCTCAGATGGTGTAGCTGCAATTATGGGAGCTGATTGTTCTGGTGTAACAGGTGCTATTGCAACTAATGTTGCAGTTCCAAACGGTGTTGTGATGATTTCTCCATCTGCAACATCTCCTGCTTTAACAACACTTGATGATAAAGGTTTCTTTTTTAGAACAGCACCATCTGATGCAAGAGGTGGACAGATCTTGGCTGATATTACAAAAGATAGAGGTATTAATAGCCTTGCAATTACATACACAAACAATGACTATGGAAAAGGGTTAGCGGATGTTTATGAAGCAGCAGTGAAAGCATATGGAATAACTGTTACAACTGTTACAGCTCATGAAGATGGAAAAGCTGATTACTCATCTGAGGCTGCAACACTTGCGGCGGCAGGTGGCGATGCTTTAACTGTTATTGGTTATCTTGATCAGGGCGGTAAAGGAGTGATACAAGCATCATTAGATGCAGGATCCTTTGATACATTCATTATGTCAGATGGTATGATTGGCCAATCAATTGTTGATGCTATTGGTAGTGATTTAGATAAATCTTTTGGGTCTTTACCAGGTTCAACTGGAAAAGGTGCTGGTGTTTTTGCTGATGTTGCAAAAGCAAGTGGTATAGACTCTTCTGGACCTTATACAGGCGAGTCATACGATGCAGCAGCTTTAATCGTTTTAGCAATGCAAGCAGGTAATTCTGCAGACAGAGGTTCTATTGCAAAAAATGTGATGGATGTTGCTAATGCACCAGGTACTAAAATTTATCCAGGTGAACTCAAAAAAGGACTAGATTTATTGGCTGAAGGTAAAAAAATTAATTACGAAGGTGCTACAGGTGTAGCTTTTACCGATGTTGGTGAAGCAGAAGGTTCTTTTTTAGAAAAAGAGATAAGTGGTGGAAAATTTGAGACTAAAAAACAAAGATAATTTTTACCTATAAAAAAACCCCGGTAGCGAGAGTTATTGGGGTTTTTTTCTTAAAACATATACTTATCTGCCATATACATGGCCCAAGCAATTGCAGCACCTAATATTATATATTTCATAGTGATTATTTTATGTCTATTTTTTCAGGAAGTATACCTTTTGGTCTATATCTCATAATTAATAATAAACCCAGACCCATCATCAAAAATCTAAAATACGGTACACTCTCAATTAAATGAACTTTAAGTGTATTTGTTGCAGGGATACCAACTGTAAAAAAGTTTATTAAAAAAAGAGCTATTGGGGCAGACTCTATCCATAAAAACCAAACTGCAAAACCACCTAATATAGCTCCAAAATTATTTCCACTTCCGCCCACAATAACCATAACCCAAATTAAAAAGGTATATCTCATGGGTCGATAACTTCCTGGGGTAAACAATCCATCCTGCGTAACCAACATTGCTCCTGCAATTCCAACAATTGCTGAGCCTAAAATAAAAATTAACAAATGCTGTTTAACAACATTTTTTCCCATGGCGTTTGCTGCTTCTTCATTATCTCTGATAGCTCTCATCATTCTGCCCCATGGAGAGTAAAGAGCTTTTTGTGTTAAAATTAATAAAATAATTACTACTATTAAAAATAATCCTGAATAACAAAGTTTTACAAAGATAGAAGAGCCTTCGATTACAAGTTGGTTTAATGCAGCTTGTCGATCAGATAAATTAGAAAATACTTCTAATTTTCCAGAATTAAATTTTTCAACTAAGTTTATAAACCAGTCAGTTGATTGAAGATCTACTTCGTAAGGGGCTGGTCTTTTAAGACCAATTACATTTTTAACACCTCTAGTTAACCAGTCCTCATGTTTTATAATTGCTATAACAATTTCTGATATTAAAAGAGTAGCAATTGCTAAATAGTCAGCCCTTAACCCTAAAGCCACTTTTCCAACTATAAATGCTAAACCCCCTGCAAAAAAAGCACCGACTATCCATGAAAAAATGATTGGTAATCCAAAACCACCAAGAAAACCTGTTTTGGCTGGATTGATATCCTCAATTGCCTCAATACCTGGTTCTGCTGTGAATCTTATTAGTATAATTCCTGAGATTATAAGAGCTGCAATACTATAAGTTCTCACCTTTGACTTTTGAAAATTTTTTAAGATAAAACGAATAATTAATACTAATGCTATGATAAGCCATAGACACATCAAAATATCAAAACCTCCTGCACTCCAAGCTTCTTGAACAGGATCAACAGAAATCAAAACTGCAGCTAATCCACCGAGCGCGGTATATCCCATAATTCCAAAATTAATTAATCCTGCATAACCCCACTGAATGTTTGCGCCCATTGTCATTACAGCAGAAATTAAACACATATTAAAAATTGATAGCGCAATATTCCATGACTGAAAAACACCAACTAGGATAATCAGAACCATCATGATGCTATAAGCTGCAATTACATTTAAATTTTTTCTCACAGTACTTTTCCTTTAAATATTCCAGATGGTCTATAGAGCAATACGATTACCAAAATAGAGAATGAAACTGCAAATTTATAGTCAGTCGATAAGAGTTGAACTAAACTCTCAGGCTCCATGCTTTCCGGTAAAATATACATAAAAAATTTCTTATATGCATAAGTTAGGAATATCTCAGAAAAAGCGATGACATATCCACCTAAAAAAGCACCAAATGGATTTCCAATTCCTCCAACAATAGCAGCAGCGAATATAGGAAGCATATTGTTAAAATAAGTAAAAGGTTTAAAGCTTTTATCTAGTCCGTATAAAGCTCCGCCGATAGTTGCTAAAATTCCTGCAATTATCCATGTTATCATTACAATTTTTTTAGGATCTATTCCTGAAAGTAAAGCTAAGTCTTCGTTGTCTGAATAAGCTTTCATACTTTTACCTGTTTTAGTTTTATTTAAAAACCAAAACAACAATGAGACTAATACAATTGTAACTAACACAGTAATCACCTGCGTTGACTTCAATGCAAGACCCTCATTTAGTCCTGTCATCTCTTTAAATTCCCTGGCTTTAATTATAAATTTTTCTCCATCAAAAAATCTTTGATCAGATGGTCCAATTATAATTCTAACCACAGCTTGGGTAACAAACATTACTCCAATGCTAACCATGGCTAGTTGAACAGGGGGACTCTTGTTAACTCTGTAATATTTAAATACAAATTTATCTATTGAAAGCATATAGATTATCATAAATAAAATTCCAAATGGAATAGCTAATAACGCAGTTGGTAACACTCCTAAAGAAATACCTAACGACTGAAAATACCAAGTGAACAAAATTGTTACCATGGTACCAAAAGCCATCATGTCTCCAGTTGCAAAATTAGCAAATCTTAATATTCCATAAATTAAAGTAACAAAAATTGCACCAAGAGCTAATTGAGAACCATATGTTAGTGCAGGTATAAAAATATAATTTAATAAAAGGATTAATGCGTTTAATATATCCAACTTAACCTCCCAAAAAAGAGCTTCTTACTCTTGGATCGTTTAATAACTCATTACCTGTACCTGCATAACGATTTTCTCCAGTCACCAAAACATAGCCTCTGTCGGAAATACTCAATGCTTGTTTGGCATTTTGTTCAACCATTAGAATTGCTACATCGTTCCTTTTTACTTTAACTATATGATCAAACAATTCATCCATTACAATTGGTGAAACACCAGCAGTAGGCTCATCAAGCATCAGAACTGTTGGTTTAATCATCAACGCTCTTCCAAGAGCAACCTGTTGTCTTTGACCACCTGAAAGTTCACCAACTAATTGGTTTTGTTTTTCTTTTAAAATTGGAAATAATTCATAAATTTCTTCTATTATATCTTTAATTTCATTGTTTAATAGAAATGCACCCATTTCTAAATTTTCCTCAACTGTCATGCCAGCGAAAACGTTTTTGTTTTGAGGAACAAAAGAAATACCTTCTTTAACTCTATCTTGTGGAGAAAGATTAGAAATATCCTTGCCATTAATTTTAATTGATCCAGACTTTAAATTTAATAAGCCTAACATAGCTTTCATAGCTGTGGATTTACCTGCTCCATTTGGCCCTAAAATTGAGACTATTTCACCTCTGTTAACATTTACTGTACAAGAATTTATAATATCAGGACCATTCCCATAACCTCCTGTCATTTCTATTCCCTCAAAATATGCCATTAGCTATGATCCTCAATTTTAGATCCTCTACCAAGATAGCTCTCTATAACTTTTTCATCTTTTTTTGCATCTTCAACAGAGCCTTCAAATAAAACTGAACCTTCGGCCATCACAATTACAGGATCACATAATCTTCCAATGAAATCCATATCATGCTCAATCATACAAAAAGTATAACCTTTTTCTTTATTCAGTTTTTCTATTGCACTTCCTAGATCTTTTAAAAGTGTTCGGTTTACTCCAGCTCCCACCTCATCAAGTAGTACTAATTTTGCATCGACCATCATTGTTCTACCAAGTTCTAATAGTTTTTTTTGGCCACCTGATAAATTTCCAGCTAATTCATTTGATAAATGTCCAAGGTTCAGAAAATCAACAACTTCTTTTGCTTTTTCTTTTACCAATTCTTCTTCTTTAGAGACTAAACTAGGTTTTAGTAAAGCGTTCATAAGCTTTTCTCCAGATTGATTTCCAGGAACCATCATTAAATTTTCTAACACTGAAAGGTTAGAAAATTCATGTGCTATCTGAAAAGTTCTTAATAATCCTTTTGAAAATAATTCAAATGAAGGAACATCTGTAATATTTTCGTTATCAAAAAGTACTTCACCTCCTGAGGACTTTAAATTACCTGCAATCAAATTAAATAATGTTGTTTTGCCAGATCCGTTAGGACCAATAATCCCTGTTATGGTTCCTCTTGAAACTTTTAAAGAACAATCAGAAACAGCAGCCAATCCACCAAAATATTTTGATAAATTTTTAATTTCTAAAATATTTTCAGACATTCGAGCTATTTATTTAGTCTTCGATGAATGCTATTTAATGTTTTTTCGAGTGATTTATAAAATCCAGCCTTTGATAATTCTTTTACACCCTGCTCATTTAAACCTTTAGGTGTTTGAGATTCTTTAACTAACAATTTTAAGTTTTCTTTTGAATTTTTAACTGCATCTTCTGATAATGCTAAAAATAATGATGTGATATATTTTTGAGCGTTGTCTCTCTTTACTCCTTTTTTAACTAACCAATCTGTCATTACTCTCAATAACTCATAAAAAGGTGCCATCATCCCAGATGTTACCCAAAAATTAATTGAAGATTTTTCTTTTTTAATCTCAACAGTTGTTCCAAGATTATTAAAAAAATGTTTTACTTTAGTGTTTGGAGGCGAAATGGGAACAGGTCCCTTTTTCAACGCTATTGGTGGCAAAGGTATTGCTCTTACTATTTTTGCTTTAACTTTTATCGCTTTTTTTAATTGAGATAATGTAATAGTAGAAATAAAGCTAATAATGGTTTGATTTGATTTAAATTTTAAGTTTTTGATAATGTTTTCACCTACACTGGGAGTTACAGATAAAAAAACCCAATCAGACTGATCAATAATTTGCTGATTAGTTTTGGCAATTGTAATTTTTTTAAATTTTTTTTTTAAACTTTTGGCTATTGTTAAATTTCTTGGTGAAATAATGATTTTTTTATAGGAAATTTTAGAATTACAAATTCCAGTAATTACGGAAGATGCTATTTTGCCAGTACCAATAAATCCTAAATTCATAAAGTTCTGATTACTTTATATTGATTATATTGGATTAATTAACAAAAAAAGAGCCTCTGATTCTTAACAATTCCCTACTTAATTCTTTATTTTCCTTAAATGGTTTTCTTCCATGTAGCCAGAAATAATTATTAGCTATAATAGAATGGCCTACAGGTAATTTGGTAATTATTTTATTTTTACTTTCCTCTAAAGCATCAGATAATTTTTGTAAAAAATTTCCTTGATCCATATTTTTAGGTTCCGGGAACTGATCTATATAAGAAATTTTAGGTTTCCCTTTTTCATCAAAAGAAAATACTGGATGCTCAACTTTATAATCAATATTTTTACTTTTAGGAGATCCCCAAATAAAATCTTGTTGACCAACTGGATCATTTGATAAATCATCACAATGCTCCCAGTCATCTAAATGTAACATTGCTGTTTCACCACCCAATACATTGTGCTCCTCTAACTTTGTCATAATTAACCAATCAGTAATTTCTTTCACATATGTTCCATCTGTATGCAAATCCATATTTCTGTAGGCTTTTCTTAAATAAGAGTCACTAGCATCCTCGTGCTTCACATGAAATCTGGCGTAATACTTTCCAGCCATAGAGTCATGATTGGGTGTTCCTATCAGGTGGGCAACTGCTGTTGATAACTTTACTAAAAATTTATCATTAATTTTTGATGATATGTTTTTAGGTCCAATAATAAAACAGCCAGTTGATCTATCTCTAATTATTGAATTCAATAACTTACTAAGCTTATTGTTTGTTAAGTCATCTAAACTTTTTGCAATTGTAAATCTAGTAAATGGCTTAAGCTCTAATGCAGTCAAATCAAATTTATTAAAAGGGAAAATTAATTTTTTTACAATTTCATCATCTAATTGAATATTTAATATTCTACTAGAGACTGTGTGATTATGAACTTCTATACCTTCAATTTTATCCATATTAAATTTTAAATTAACTTAATAAATAAATCAATTTGAATTAAAAGTAATTAGCAATAGCTGCCATACATAGAGCAGAAAAAACTGTGGGATAAACATAATTTTGTTTAGACACAAAAAATACAATTAATGACAATATGACAACAGTTATTCTACTTAAATAACTTGCGTCAATTAAAACACCCACTGGAAATATAATTGTTCTAGCAATCAGTGCTGCTAAAGTTGCATAAGCTAAGCAATTGAACCATTTGAAGAGTTTTGAAGTTTCTTTAATTCCTTGAGAACTAACAGCTCCAAGAAATCTTGAAAGAAACGTTGCTAATGAAGTTACTAAAATTGCATAAAATATACTAACTGACATTGATTTCTCCTATGAAATAAGCAATTGTTCCACCAATTACGCCTCCAAGTAAAATAGACCATTCAGGTGACAAAAAATAAAAAATTGGACCTAGAACAGTTCCAAGAATAACTGAGGATGTTATTTGTATTGTTTTTGAAGCTCCCACCATCATGCATAAGAAATATACAGGGTTTAATATGGCTAGTCCCATCATCATATCTTTGTTTAAATATTCTGAAAAATAAAAGCCTATAAACGTTCCTAAAACTGCAACACTCCAAGTTGCACTACCTATACCAATCCAATAGTCAATTCTTTGTTCTTTTGGAACCGTTTTATAATTACTTTTCATAATTAACCAAGCAGAGACAGCAATGAAGTGACATGAAAAATAATATTTCCATTTAGGTTGATTTTTATGCATCATTAGTGGAAACAAAGAAACTGCCATTGGATAAAGTCTCGCATTAACAAACCAAACTGCTAAAAAAATATTTAGTAGCGATGCTCCAACTAATAATGACTCCGCCATTACTAATGAACCTGGCAAAGCATAAGTTAACATTGTAGAAAAAATACTTTCTTGAATGTTAAAACCTAAATTTTTAAGTAAAGCTCCTATAGCTATAAAGCAACAACCTAAGGCAATCGCTGGACTATCATAAGCAAGAATTGATTTATATCCCTTAAAAAAAAACTGCTTATCGATCATTAGCCACCAAGGAATAGTCTACCGACATCAGGATTTTGAAGTAAATCATCTCCTTTGCCAGCAATGGCAGTTTCACCTGATACTAAAACATATCCGATATCTGCAAACTCTAGTCCTTTTTTAGCATTTTGTTCAACAAGAATAATTGTCTTTTTTTCATTTTGCTGAAGATCTCTTAAAATATCAAAAACCATATCAATATATCTTGGTTCTAATCCGATCGAGGGTTCATCAACTAATAAAACTGATGGTTTCATCACAAGAGCTCTGGAAATTTCTAATAATCTTCTCTCTCCTCCTGATAAAACTTTAGCAGGCTGATTTCTTCTATTTCTTAATCTTTCATATTTTTCAAAAATTCTCTCTGCTTCTTGATAAGACTCATCTGTATTTTCTTTTATATATCCACCCATTAACAAATTTTCCTCTACGGTCATATCAGGAAAAACTGAGTTATCTTGAAGTATATAGGCTATCCCAACAGATTTTAATTTTTCTGCAGGAGTTAAGTTTGTAATTTCTTTACCATCGATTTCTATCTGTCCTGAAAAAATATTCGTAAATCCATAAATAGAATGCAATATTGTAGATTTCCCCGCACCATTTGGACCTATTAAACATAAAGATTGTGCCTTATTTACAAATAAATCGAAATTATGCAGAATTTCCATTTTTCCATACCCAGCATTTAAACCTTTAATAGTTAGATGTATTTCACTTGGCGATAATTTTTTTAAATCTTCTGGTCCAGGAGCTTTTCCTAATACTTCATATTGATTTGACATTATTGAGCTCCTAAATATGCGTCTATTACGCGTTTATCATTTTTAATTTCATCAGGTGACCCGTTGGCCAACATTTTACCATGGGCTAGGCAGAAAATATTTTCAGCCAGCTGCATGATTACTCTCATATTGTGTTCAATTACTAAAAGAGTAATTCCAAAATCTTGGTTTACTTTAATTAACCTATCTATAATTCCATTAATTAGTGTGGGATTAATTCCAGCTGTTGGCTCATCTAACAATAGCATTTCTGGCTCATTCATTAGTGCCATGGCTAATTCTAATAATTTTTGCTGTCCAAACGATAAGTCACCTGCTCTTAAATTTCTTTTTTGGTATAAGCCAACAAAATTTAATAAATTTTCTGCTTTTTCTGTTAGTTCCATAGGAATTGCTGCAAAAATCTTCATTAAACTTTCATCACTTCCTTTATGACTAATGAGCATATTTTCTACACAGTTTAACTTTCCATAAATTCGAGTTTGTTGAAAAGTTCTTAACAATCCAAGTTTTGCGATAACCGGCACTGGTAGTTCTGAAACCTCTTTGTCATTAAACTTAATTGAACCATCATCTATTGGGTATGTTCCAACTATCGAATTAAATAATGTTGTCTTACCGGATCCGTTAGGACCAATTAATCCAACTATTCTTCCTTTTTCAACACTCATTGAAATGTCAACATTGGCTTTAACGCCACCAAAAGATTTACTTACGTTGTTAACCTCTAAAATACTCATTTAAGCTCCACCTGTGCCTTACGATCTTTTTCATCTACAACTTCACCAAATCTTTCAGGGTATTTTTCTCTTAACCAGCCCATTATCCCTTCAGGAAAATAAATAACTATAACAACTATTAAAACTCCAAGCGCAACATATTGCCAACCTAGGAAGAAAGTCCAAAAGCCCTCTTTAAAAATATGAAAAACTGTTGCACCAATAATTGGTCCCCAAAGAGTTCCTTTACCTCCTAAGATTGCCATTAAAACCATGAAAACTCCCATCTCTCTTCCATCAAAAGCAACATCGGTTGAGTCTATATACCCAACTAAGCCACCCATGATACCTCCAGCAAGACCACAAAAGAAAGCTGATATCATCCAACCAACTATTTTGTATTTCATGGTTTGAATTCCCATAGCCTCAGCCTTATCTTCATTATCTCTTATTGCATTTAATATTAATTTAAATCTAGTTGAGTAAATTCCTCTAACAGCTATGAAGGTTAGTACTAATACAATAAAACTTAGGAAATAAAAAAATTCACCTCTAGACTCTAAATTACCAACATTGGGAAATGGTGGAGTAGTGAAACCTTGCCCAGCTCCAATGATTTCAATTCCTCCCGAAATTTCACCTGCTGCAACCCCTAATCCTAATGTGCAAATAGCAAAGTAATGTCCTCTAAGACCTAAAATAGAGTATCCAATTAAACCTGCTACAATAGTTGGTACTACCGCTGCAACTAACAATCCAACTGCCATTCCTTGAAAAAATTGTGCGGGAGTGTGTACAAATGTTTTTTCACCACCACTTTCTGTCCACTCCGCTAATGGAAAAAACATTCCAACTTGCACAGAGGCACATAGATACATGCCAAGCCCATAAAAAAGTATATTCCCAAATGAATTGTATCCCATTTCACCACCTTGAATATTCCACGTGGTCGCTAAAACTATTAAAACACAAAGAATTGATAGTTGTACTTTAAAAGCTGGAAATATAAATGGAGCGGCTATACCAAAAGTTAATATTCCAATATATAAAATTAAATTATTTTTGCTGATACTCATTTTAAATACTCTCTTTTTCTGGAAAGTTTAAATCTTCTGTAAACAAGTATTAAAACTAACAATAAAAATACCGACCCAATTCTAAATTCTGTACCAAGTATGTAATCTGCAAATTCTTCAAATACACCTAAACCCATTCCTGACATTGCAACACCGGGTAAGTTTCCTAATCCTGCAACAATAACAATCATAAATGATCTAATTGTATAAGGTAATCCCATATAAGGATGAATTGTAAAAGTAATTGAAATTAATGCTCCAGCAACACCGCAAAGAGCTGCGTTTATACCAAAAGTTGCCGCATAAACTTTTTCTGTATCTACACCCAAAATCTTTGCTGCTCTTGCATTTTGTGCTGTAGCTCTGATCGCACGACCAAGTTTAGATTTTTTCATGTAAATTACCAAACAAATTGCAAATAGAATGCTTATAAAAGCTGAAAATATTTTTGAATTTGGCAGCACAACATTACTGTTAAATAACATTGTTGTTCCATAATCTGAGTTTGCAAGAACAACATCAGCTCCAAATGCAAAGTTCATTAATTGCATGAACAGAATACTTATTCCAAATGTGGCTAATATAGATATAAATAAATCTCTATCGACTACTTTATTAATTACAAGTTTGTAAATTGCTATACCTACAAAGAACATTATTATTGGTGACACGATCACTCCCCATGCTGGGTGAATGCCGTAAAGATACATAAAATAAGCAATGTATCCTCCTAAAATAACAAGATCTCCTTGAGCAATATTAATTATATTCATTACTCCCCATTGAAGTGCCATGCCATATGCAATCAATGCAAATAAAATTCCAAGTAAAATTCCATCCAAACAAGCTTGGACAGAAATCATTGGATATTGAAAGACCATGAAATCCATAATGAATCCTATAAAAAAATACCCCCTATATATATTATATTAGGGGGTATTTATAGATTTGTTTATCTTTTAGACCACGAAGGAATTGGATGAATCAACTTAGCTGATGCCCATTTAGTTGGAGCAACAACTTTGTTTTCACATTTTCCTCCATCATCACACATAACTTGGAAAAGTACCATTGGCTTGTCAACATTCTGACCACCTTCAGCAAATTTTATGTTTCCATAAAAAGTTTGCATGTTAGTAGCTGCAAGAGCATCTCT
>OZSS01001219.1_pt1 | contig 12048 bp, 9 predicted proteins | sample 1779911 | NCBI WGS metagenome assembly OZSS01 (sample SAMEA2603589, study PRJEB24840) | metagenome | biome: Water; feature: Photic zone; material: Seawater sample | place: Mediterranean Sea | collected 2013-11-12 | depth 10 m | reverse complement strand
GCTCAAGTATTAAATTTAATGATGGAACTCCAGGTTGATTTGGGTCTTTCCTTTTTATTCATCAGCCACGATATGGCTGTTGTTGAGCGGGTCAGTCATGATGTTGGTGTTATGTACTTGGGCCGCCTGGTAGAGATTGGGCCTCGTCCATCGATCTTTCGTAATCCTCAGCATCCTTACACACAGGATTTATTAAAAGCGGTACCCATTGCGGACCCGGATAAGAGGAAGTCCGAAAGAGATTTAAACTTCAAACCACTTCCATCGCCTACTCATGATCTGTCCTATGATCCAGCGCCCTCAGAATATAAAGAGGTAGCAAAAGATCACTATGTACTGACAACTGATTGTGGCTATTAAAATTCAAATTGAGGAAATAGATATAATGCAGAGTATGTTTAATGACATCAATCAGGCTCGTGAAGTATTGCAAGGTAAAATTGTAAACACGCCAACGCTTAAATTGAATGAGGATGATATTCAAGAGATTCTTCCTCATAATGCTGATGTATCCATAAAGCTGGAATTATTTCAGCAAACGGGCTCGTTTAAGGCGAGAGGTGTGGCTATCGGACTGGAAACTCTAGAGGAAGGCAAAAAAGCACAAGGTATTGTCACGGTCACGGGAGGAAATCATGGCATTGCTACCGCTTGGGGTGCAAGTCAATACAATATTTCCGCAAAAATTATTATGCCAAAGACTGCGGACCCATTTAGAATTAATAAATGCCGTAGTCTTGGCGCTCAAGTAATACTTGCTGAAAATGTTGATGATGCCTTTGCTAAATTAGATGAAATCGAAAAGGATGAAAACCGCTTTGTGCTTCACCCATTTAATCAAGAAAACATGATAATTGGTTCAGCTACTTGCTGTGCTGAAATTATAGACCAGATGGGTGATATTGATATATTAATTATTCCGATCGGTGGAGGTGGCCTGATAGGTGGTATGGCACACTATCTTGAACAGATTAATTCGTCCGTTGAATTATTAGGTGTAGAGCCTACAGGAGCAGATAGTTTCGCACAAAGCTTAGAAAGTAATAGTGCGGTGAGAATTAATAAAGTGGAGACAATAGCTGACAGCCTAGGCGCTCCAATGGCCATGGACTTTTCTTTTAACATCGCAAAAAAGAGAGTAAATCAAGTTGAAAAAGTTACTGATGATGAAATACGCAGAGCAATGATTACCATGAGAGATAGGCTTGGATTTATTGTTGAACCTGCTTGCGCTACTTCTTTAGCTGGACTGTTAGAGCGATATAAAAAGAAATGTGAGGGTAAAAAAGTTGGAATAATTGCATGTGGCTCAAATATTTCATTCGAAAGATACAATGAAATATTAAAAGTCTATAAAGACTAACTCCACCACCTAAATAATCCAATTATCGCAGCACATGAGTAAAAGAATTGCAATAAAAGTATTCCACGATGACTATTCAAATAGGCCCATACTCCAATTGAAATAGCAGAAACTAAAAGTAAGAAAAACCCGATAACCTCCAAACCGAGGTTCAATGCTACAAATACTGAATAGAATATTGCTGTAATTACCCCTAGCCACTCAAAAATGTAATAATCCTTTTTCTTAATCATTAGGCTTTCTCTTTTTTAAATGAGTAAAGTTAAATACTCCAGTTAAGTGTCTAGGATCAATATCTGGTTCAAAGATCTTATGTTTAACAACTTTTTGAGTTCCAGTTACTGGAAGGTCATCCATGAATAAGATATAGCCTGGGGCCTTGAAGTATGCCATCTTTTCTAAGGCATGGTTGAAAAGCATCTCTGCTACCTCTTTAGATCCCTTTTTGCCATCTTCAAGAACTACGCAGGCCATAACTTCTTCCTCTCTGATATCATCCTTCACTGCTATGCAAGCAATCTTAGATACAACTTCTATTTCAAAGAGGCAGTTTTCGACTTCTGCTGCAGCAATATTTTCTCCAGCACGCCTGATAATATTTTTTGCTCGATCGACAAAATACAACATCCCCGTTTCGTCCATAATTACTGTATCACCAGTATGAAACCAACCATTACCCCATGCTTTTTCAGTTTCTTTTTCTTTATTTAGATAACCGCTAAAAGCCCCCGCTCTGGGGGTTTTCTCTGAATGCCTGACGACCATTTCACCTGGCCTTCCTCTCGCGACTTCCTGGTCATTTTCATCTACTACTTTAACCTGAAGATCTTCTCGGGGTCTTCCCATTGCTCTGGTATGTATCTGCCTTGGTTCTTCGTTATTATAGAGCACTCGACACATTTCCGTCATGCCCCAGCACTCTATTAATGGAATACCAAATCGGGTCTCAAATTCTTGATGCAAAGCTGGCTCCACTCCTGCACCAAATCCGACCCTAAGTTTTCCAAGAGATACTTTTGTCGCAGACTGATCAGACAATAAAACAGCGATGATGACACCTAAATAATGAAAAATGGTTGCTTCTGTTTCATTTATATCTTCCCACCAATTTGAAATGCTGAAACGCTCTGGTTGAATAAGGCTATTCCCAGTAAGCATAGCCGCGAAAAAAGTAACTATGCCAGCATTTATGTGGTAACTCGGCAAGGGGTTAAAAATTTTATCTTCTCCAAAAGACAAACTTATTGGCGCTCCAATATTTGCATAGACGTCACCACACATTAGCTCATATTCATGAGATAATATGCACCCCTTAGGTCTTCCCGTTGTTCCAGAAGTATAGAGTAAACTTGCTTCGGTTTTTCCATGGACCTTTGCTCCAAAATCAGATAACTGCTTAAGTGGTTGAATAGTCTCAATTTCGTCATAAGTGACTATTGGAACAGAAAGATCTTTGTAGTGTATAGCTGTTTTGAGCTGTTTTATGTAATGCTCTGAGCAAATTGCTAAGACAGAACCACTATCTTCCAGCAAATACGCTGTCTCGTCGGGAGAATAATCAGGATTTATAGGCACTACTGAAACTCCGATTTTATTTAGTGCTAGTTTACAGATGTAATGCGCTGGAGTGGACCCGAGCAAAGTAGCAACTCGCATATTGTTGCCGTAGCCATTTTCTAAAAAAATTGCTGATATCTTATCAGCTTTATCAAACGTTTCTTGATAAGAAAATGTTGTCATATCTTTTTGATTTCTTGAGGGAGATATTAAAAAAGGTGCAGAAGGTGTTTTTCTACATATATCTTCAAAGGATTTAAAAATGGTCAAATCGTGTTTATTCATCTGAAAAACATCCGTAATTAAATGATATCTATTGTTATTCTTACCTAACGGCAATAAGATTAAATAAAAGGTTTAATGGGGGAAAGACTTAATTTCAATATTAACAAAATCATAGCAAACGCTTTTTGCATTGAAATTAAGTTTCTAGGAGTTTTATGAATAAAATCCAAAAAATCACAGCAGGTAAACGAGATTTTTTTTCTCCCAAAGGAAGGCAAGTTGACGATACCACGATCGCTAATGTAAAGTCTATATTAGGGGATCTAGAAATACGCAGAGATCTTCTTATTGAGGCTTTGCATAAAGTTCAAGATGCCTACGGGTATATCAATGCTTCAGATATGGCTGCGCTTGCAGAGATTTTTAGATTATCTCAAGCAGAAGTTTATGAAGTTGGGAGCTTTTATCACCACTTCAATATTATAAAAGAAGATCAAGAAAAACCCTTTAAATCAAAATTAAGAATCTGTGACGGGTTATCATGTGAAATGGCTGGAGCAAATACTCTTTTCCAAAAGATAAAGGAAAAATTTAAAACCGAAAAAATAGAAGTTGAAAAAGTTCCTTGCATTGGCCGCTGCGCGTCAGCGCCTGCTGCACGTTTTAATAAGGAACCCATAGATAATATGGATGTTGATAAGATTGTTGAAGTACACCGTGCTGGAATGTCATTTGCTCTTAACTTGCCAAAATATGAGACATTAGTTGATTACATAGGGCGAGGGGGCTATGGAATTTTTAACAAATTAAAAACAGGAGCAATAGAACCTGAAGATATTATTAAAACAGTTTCCGATGCGAACTTAAAAGGGTTAGGAGGAGCTGGTTTTCCAGCCGGCCGGAAGTGGGAAATCGTAAAATCGTTCAAAGGTCCACGTCTTATGACAGTCAATGGAGATGAAGGAGAGCCTGGCACTTTTAAAGATAGATTTTGGTTGGAAAGCCGACCTCATCAAATGCTCGAGGGAGCTTTGATTGCGGCCAAAATTGTTGGGTGTGAGAAAATTTATATTTACATGCGTGATGAATATCCAGAGGTATTAGAAATTTTGAAGACAGAGATAGCGTCTATTGAGAAAGAAAAGATAGCAACCATTCCGATTGAAGTTAGGCGAGGCGCCGGTGCTTATATTTGCGGTGAGGAAAGTGCCATGATTGAAAGTATCGAAGGAAAAAGAGGGGTGCCAAGACATCGGCCGCCGTACATTGCTGAAGTAGGATTATTTGGAAAACCTACGCTCAATCATAATATTGAAACTTTGAACTGGCTCCCCGAAATAATTGAAAATGGTGTCGACTGGTTCAAAAATAAGGGATGGGATGATAAACACTCTGGAATTAGATCTTTTTCTGTATCGGGTAGAGTAAAAAATCCTGGAGTTAAGCTTACTCCAGCAGGCATACCACTCTCTAAGTTAATAACGGATTATTGTGGAGGGATGCAAGATGGTCATATCTTAAAAGCTTTCTTTCCAGGAGGAGCATCTGGAGGCATACTTCCAGCTCATCTAGCCCATTTACCACTTGATTTTGGAACCTTTGAAAAGTTTGGGGGTTTTATCGGCTCTCACGCAATAGTTGTTTTATCAGACCAGGACAATATTAAGGATGCAGTACTAAACACGATGCGCTTTTTTAAACATGAGAGTTGTGGGCAGTGTACTCCTTGTAGATCTGGCACTGACAAAATGATTAGGCTTTTAGAAGAAAATAATAAGGAACTTGAATTATATAACGCATTAATTAAGGTGATGAGCGACAGTTCGATTTGTGGTTTAGGCCAAGCAGCCAGCAATTGTGTGTCTCATCTTATAAACCATTTTCCAGAGGAATTTTAATTTGAGCCTAGATAATTCAAATATACCTGAGGAAATTTCCTTCATGTTAGATGGTAAGAAAGTTACCGCTAAAAATGGAGAGACTATCTGGCAAGTAGCCAAGCGGCTGGGAATAAGTATTCCCCACCTTTGTTGGAAAGATGCCCCAGGATATAGAGCTGATGGGAATTGTCGAGCCTGTATGGTTGAAATAGAAGGTGAACGAGTTTTGGCAGCATCATGCGTTAGAACTCCCTCAGAGGGAATGACAGTATTTTCAAAAGGTGATAGAGTAGAGAGTAACAGAAAGATTGTATTTGATCTTTTGGCATCCGATATGCCTAAACGAGAAACTAGCCCAGATCCAGAGTCCCATTTTTGGTCGCAAGCGGCTGAAGCAAACTTCTCTAGCCCTAGTTTTCCAAGTGGAAGGCCAGGCGCAAAAAAAGAGATTCCTGTTGATAGTATCTTCCATGATGCCTCCCATCCCTCTATATCTGTCAACTTGGATGCATGTATTTCTTGTGGGCTCTGTGAGCGAGCTTGTAAGGAAGTTCAGGTAAATGACGTAATTGGAATGGCTAATAGAGGGATTGATACAGTACCTACTTTTGATATTACTGACGCCATGGGTGTTTCCTCTTGTGTTGCATGTGGAGAATGTGTCCAAGCTTGTCCTACAGGTGCTTTGATGGAAAAATCCCTGCTCAACGATAAGGGTACGGTAAGGGAAGTTTATCCTGACAAAAAAATCGAGAGTGTATGTCCTTTCTGCGGTGTGGGTTGTAGAACAGAAGTAAGTGTAAAGAATAATAAGATAGTTGCTGTCGATGGCATTCAAGGACCTGCAAACAGAGGAAAACTTTGTGTTAAGGGCAGATTTGGAATGGATTATGTAATGAATTCTGAAAGATTGACAAAGCCTTTGATTAGGAGAAAAGATGTAACAAAAGACCCAAATTGCAGCTACAATTTTTCTGATATCAAAAAAGTTTTTAGAGAGGCATCTTGGGGCGAAGCTCTGGATTTGGCTGGTGATAAATTTTTGAAAATTCTCAAAGAAAAGGGAGGGCAAGCCTTAAGTGGCTTTGGTTCAGCCAAAGGTACAAATGAAGAAGCCTATTTATTTCAAAAATTTATCAGACAAGGCTTTGGAACCAATAATGTTGATCATTGTACGCGACTTTGTCATGCTTCTAGTGTAGCAGCATTGATGGAGGGTATTGGGTCAGGCGCGGTGTCAGCCCCGTTCACAGCAGCTGAAGATAGTGACTGTATTTTAATTATAGGTGCTAGGCCTGAACAGAATCATCCTGTGGCTGCGACATATTTCAAACAAGCAGCAAAAAAAGGTAAAAAATTAATTGTTATGGACCCAAGACGTCAGGGCCTAATGCGTTTGGCTAGCCATCCTGTTGTATTCAATGCTGGAAGAGACGTCGCAATGCTTAACGCAATGATTAATGTAATAATTGAAGAAAAACTATACGACGAGCAATATATTCAGGCTAATGTAGACGGGTTCCAGGCACTTTCAGAGAAAGTAAAGGATTTTACTCCCGAAGCAATGGAGCCAGTTTGTGGTGTGAGCTCGGAATATCTTAGGGATTTAGCAAGAGTTTTTGCTACTTCTAATAATAGTATCATTTTTTGGGGAATGGGAATAAGTCAGCATGTGCATGGAACTGATAATGCTCGGTGTCTGATTGCTTTATCGCTAATCACAGGACAAATAGGAAGAAAAGGGACAGGATTACATCCGCTGAGGGGACAAAATAATGTGCAAGGAGCATCAGATGCTGGCCTTATTCCGATAACATACCCAAATTATAAATCTGTTGAAAGTGAAGATATTAGAAGAAACTATGAAGACGCATGGGGTCGATCATTAGATCCAAATAAAGGCCTAACTGTTGTAGAAATAATGAATGCTATTAATGAAGGCAAAATTAATGGAATGTATGTCATGGGTGAAAACCCGGCCATGAGCGACCCCGATCAGGCCCATGCTAGAGCAGCGCTAAGCACTTTAGATCATTTGGTTGTTCAAGATATATTTTTCACTGAAACTGCTTGGTTTGCAGATATAATTTTTCCAGCCTCGGCTCAGGCAGAAAAGCTTGGTACATACACCAATTCCAATAGGCAAGTGCAATTGGGAAGACCTGTTGTCGATATGCCCGGAGACGCACGACAAGATTGGGAGTTAATAGTAGAATTGGCCAAGAGATGTGGATTGGATTGGAATTACGAAAATGTGTCGGAAGTCTATACAGAAATGGCAGGCCATATGGAGAGTTTAGATAATATTGACTGGTCTAGGTTAGAACGAGAGAGTTCTGTTTGCTACCCAAGTTTCGCGACTGATTTGCCGGGTGAAGAAATTATTTTTTTTTCGGGGTTCCCAACTACAACCGGCAAAGCAACTATAGTCCCTACTGATTTGCTGCCACCAGATGAGTTGCCCGACGAGGAATATCCACTAGTATTAACGACTGGAAGGGTACTAGAGCATTGGCATACAGGTGCTATGACACGGAGATCCTCCAATTTGGAGGCTCAAGAGCCAATCCCTGTTGTCAGTATGCATCCAAGAGATGCAAAAATTAAGGGATTTTCAAAAGGAGATTGGGTTTCCGTTAAGACAAGACGTGGTGAAGTTATACTTCAATTAAAGTTTGATAGAGATGTAACACAAGGAATGTTGTTTATGCCTTTCTGTTATAACGAAGCACCAGCAAACTTTCTTACCAATCCCCAGCTTGATCCTTATGGTAAGATTCCAGAATTTAAATTTTCAGCTGCAAAAATCACAAGAGTAGAAAAGCCAAAGTAATCCGTTAAAAAATAAAATATTGACTAAAGTAATAAACACTCTGGAAACTGCTTGTTAATTCGTGGTAATATTTTTTAGGTGGTGACGTAGCTCAGCTGGATAGAGCACCAGATTTCGGCTCTGGGGGTCGAGGGTTCGAATCCTTCCGTCATCGCCATTAGCTTTGTCCATAAACTACGTCCAAATTGATATCAAAATCGGTCTCTATTTTTTTAAGAGTTTCCTCGCTGACGTGGCTTTCAAAATTACCAGAAAGTAATCCTTCAAGGTTTTTATTGGCTTCGTTTAACATTATATTATCTTTCTCCTGCATCCAAATATCAGGCGATAATCTTTTCGCGGACTTTGGATAATTGAAGTCTGTGTTCATTCTTTTCAAGGTATCAGATTCCCCTAGAAAGTGTTTATCCTGCATAATTACGCGTTTTATTGACTTTAGATCATTGCCCAAAGCCGCCACGTCTACGCTACGCATCGAGCTTAGGACAGACCCGCATAGTTCATTATCAAGAATAAATGACTCCAGAGATACTCCCATGAGACTGCTAAGCATACCGCTTGCTTGGGTTATTAAGTTTGCCCCCGACTGAGCTGAGGTTGCTATTGTAAGAGCTTTCTCATAACCGGCTTGGTAATCAGGAATGTTGCTATCTGATGCCCCCGCAATTGAGGAGTTTGGGAGATTGTAGTAACGCATCATTTGACTCAATAACGAGGACGTTTGAGCTTGTTCCCCGCTTCCTCCAGCCATACCACCTGTCCTTAGATCCGTTACCATAGATCTAGGGCCACAAATGACTTTAGAATTCGGGTCCAAAAGCCAGCATATAAGTAAGCCGGATAATGTCTCTGCGATCGTTTGGCAAACAGATCCAACAACACTAACCGGGCTCGATGCTCCCCTCTGGCCAAAAACGTTGGCCATAATGGGAATACCGTATTTAACACTCTCTTTCATAACTTCGCATGCTTCGGGCTCTAGCCTAAGTGGGGGAACTATGAAGTTGATATTTAAAGATAAGAAAGGGGATTTCCTAAAAGCGCCTTCTCCACCAGCTAATAGATAGCAGACCTTAGCGAGTTTTTCGACGGTTCTGTGATTTGTGACACTAGTCATAACATGCTTTTGAGTAGCAGATAACGATATGACCGCAGTATATATATCCATGAGATCTGGATCCGAAACATCTGTCAACACTAGAGGTCTTGAAAAAAAACTAAGGTTCTCTTGTTTATCAACTACTCTTGCTGCACTCAAAAGATCTTTCTTTAGAGAGGGCCGGTAAATTTTTTTTTTGTAATCCAAAATAAGTGGAGCCGCACCCCCTGTGCCGCAGTAAACGTTTCCATTTGAAAGACTTAAGTAGCCTTCCTGATTTTGTCTATATAGTATAATTTCATTATTTGTTGAACTTAAGCATTGCTCAATAAGCTCAATCCCAAAACAGTATCTGTTATTTTTCTTAATAATAGTTTTATTATCAATAAAGCACTCTAAAAATCTGGGAAGTTGTTCGAAACCTATTTCAGATAATATGTGTAATACACCGTCGTTGATCTCATGCTTTTCTTTGTTTGTAAGCGTGTTTAGATGATCGCCAAAAGCTTGCAATACAAAAGCAGGCCTATCAGCGTCTATACCCAGTGATGCCCTGGAACGTGCACCTCTCCTACGGCTCATAAATTATTTTTTCAGATTAACTAAAAATCTCAATCAACTTTTATATTGATGGCAGATTTGCGGCCGTCTACTTCTTCTATTTCAAAGGAAACCTCTTGGTCCTCATCAAGTCTTTTAAGACCAGCAGCCTGTACAGCGGTGATGTGAACGAATACGTCCTTATCTTCACCTTCTGGCGCTATAAAACCGTAGCCCTTTTTTTGGTTGAACCATTTTACGATACCTTTAGTCATTATAAATCTCCTTTGACCGCGCATATTATTCGTTATTTAGGCTGCATTTTAGGATATTATTTTATAAAAGAGACAAAATAATAAGCGTAAACTGCATACTAAAAATTTCGTTGGTGATAGCGATAGACTAATTATTGTGTCTTTTCAATTTATTTTTTCTAATTTTAGTTTTTTTGTTAATATGAGTGATATCTCTGTAGTATTTCAGAATAATTTAATAAAGGAAATTACCATGGTAAATAAAGTAGCGTGGATAACCGGCGCTGGATCTGGTATTGGTGAGGCTTCAGCTATTAAGCTTGCATCAGAGGGTTTCGCAGTTGTCCTCTCTGGAAGAACCAAAGAAACTCTGGATATGGTAGCATCAAAATGTGAGGGACAGGTTTCGGTAAAACCTCTTGATGTTTCAAATTACGAAGACGTAAAAGTCGTTTTTGAAGATATCATATCCGACTATGGTCGGGTAGACGTTTTGGTTGCTAGTGCGGGTTTAAATGCAAAAAACAGAAACTGGCATAATGTATCAGAAAAGGATTTTGACCAAATCATTAAAATTGATTTAAACGGGGTATTCTATACAAATCGATTGGTATTAGAAACAATGAAGGAGCAAAGGGAAGGGCTAATTATAAATGTCTCATCTTGGGCTGGGAAACATGTGACGACACTAACTGGACCTGCATACACAGCAGCTAAGCACGGAGTAAATGCTTTAACCGAAGGGATCAATATGGAAGCTGGTCATTTCGGTGTGAGAGCTTGTGCCCTTTGCCCCGGTGAGGTTGCTACCCCAATTCTGGATAAAAGGCCTATTCCTGTATCTAAAGAAGATAAGGAGAAAATGGTTCAACCAGAAGACTGTGCGGAGACTGTTGCTTTTTTAGCGAAACTACCACCCAGAGTATGCATAAACGAGATCACCATCAGCCCTACTTGGAATAGACTGTATGTAGCAGGCCTCACAGATCAAATTCCAAAAAAATAAAAAATAAATGGCTCAATTCTCACAGTTGACCCAGTCCATTTTTTGGATGCTTGGGGCTATGATCTCCTTCACTCTGATGGCTGTTTCAGGAAGAGAATTGTTTTCATCCTTAGACACTTTTGAGATTATGCTCTATCGGTCTTTGGTAGGAATTCTTCTAGTCTTAGCTTTTGGAAAATATTTCAAAACTCTACATCAAATACGGGTGGAAAACCTTTCACTACATTTTATAAGAAACATAAGTCACTTCGGTGGACAGAACTTTTGGTTTTACGCTATTGCTTTAATTCCGTTCTCTCAACTATTCGCTTTTGAGTTTTCTACCCCTCTTTTTATTGTTTTTCTAGCACCTATTTTTTTGGGTGAATTGCTCACCAAGGAAAAGCTTAGCGCGGCAGCTATTGGTTTTCTTGGTATTGTGTTAGTTGCAAGACCCGATCTAAATACTATAAGCTGGGCATTGATAGCAGCATTTCTCCTGCCAGTTTGCTTCGCAGCAACAGCCATTGCCACGAAACTGCTGACACGCAAGTTTAGTCTGACTTGCATACTCTTTTGGTTAGTGATTATGCAAACTGTTTTTAGCCTCATTTGTGCTGGATATGACTTTGATATCAGGATACCTACACAGACCGATTTGCCATTCTTGCTTGTAGTTTCCGTTACTGGATTAACAGCGCACCTTTGCATGACAAAGGCATTTAGTTTAGCTCCAGTTTCTGTTGTTATGCCTATCGATTTTGTGCGATTGCCTTTAATTTCTATGGTAGGATACTTATTCTATAATGAGGTGCTAACATGGTACATTATTTTAGGTTCAGCTTTAGTATTTGTAGGGAACTACATTAATATAAAAGCCGAGGAAAGGGCGCAAATTAATGAAAGAGTTTCAAGATCTTAAAGATAGTATAAGGACGGTACCTGATTATCCTGTTAAGGGTGTGCAATTTAGAGATATTACAACCCTTCTTCAAAATGCCAGTCTTTTTAAAAAAATGATTGATGGAATGACAAAGCAATGGGCTGATGTTGAAATAGATGCAATTCTAAGCATTGAGTCTAGAGGGTTTATTATGGCTGGAGCACTAGCCTGTAATCTTGACGCTGCTTTTATCCCTTTGAGAAAGCCTCAAAAGTTACCATGGGAGACGTATAGTGTTTCATATGAGTTAGAATATGGCGCCACGGATATGCACATACATAAAGATGCCTTAGATGGTCACAAAAACCTTTTAATAATTGATGACCTCTTAGCTACCGGAGGGACAGTAATAGCTGCTCTAGATCTTAT
>OZSS01001217.1_pt1 | contig 12068 bp, 11 predicted proteins | sample 1779911 | NCBI WGS metagenome assembly OZSS01 (sample SAMEA2603589, study PRJEB24840) | metagenome | biome: Water; feature: Photic zone; material: Seawater sample | place: Mediterranean Sea | collected 2013-11-12 | depth 10 m | reverse complement strand
CACTGAGGCAAGCACGTAGAATGAACGGGATCGTTTGGCTACTGTCTCCGGTGCATCTTCAGTGACAAAATCACCTGTCATGGTGGCTATTTGGTGACACAGTCGGTGTATGAAGCGTTACTTGCTGCCGGGCTGGAGGCAGCAAAACCAGGTGAATTCACCCACCGGTCGTTCATGAATGGGAAAATGGATCTCTCTCAAGCAGAGGCGGTGGCAGAGATGATCCACGCCAAGAGCGAGCAGGGCCTTCGTGCAGCACGCCAGCAATTGACAGGAGCCTTGGGTGAAAAAGTGCATGCTTTCAGACAGGCACTTATCGATACCACGGCGATGGTTGAGTTGGAGCTCGATTTCTCGGAAGAGGATGTAGAATTCGCCGATAAAGAACGGCTTCGAACGCTGCTCAAAGACTTAGATCATGGGTGCTCTCACCTTTTAGACACGTACGAAACAGGTCGCCTCATTCGAGATGGGATCAAAACCGCCATTTTAGGGCAGCCGAATGCGGGTAAATCGACGCTTCTAAATGCATTGATAGGCCAGAACCGTGCGATTGTTTCACCCACTGCGGGAACAACTCGAGACACCGTCGAGGCCGATTTCTCCATTGATGGCGTCTATTTTCGGTTGATTGACACAGCTGGGATTCGCCAGACGACCGATGATATTGAGGTTGAAGGGGTTAAGAGATCCCAAGCCGCCATGCGCGATGCTGATCTCATTCTGTGGGTCAAAGATCAGTCCAAACCATTAGGCCCCGAAGAGATCGCCCTGCAGGAGTCTATGTTGGAAGCCAAAGCTCCTGTTATTCGCGTATTGACGCATCAAGACCTTGCGAAAGACCCCACCTTAGATTTTGCCAACTGGGATTTATCGTTTGACCTCACCACCCCTGATGCGTCACGACTCGGAGCCCTTTCTGATCTAATGATTGAGCGCACGCTTCAAGCTGAATATCTAAACGATGAGTCGACACTCGTGACCTCCAGCAGACATCGTCAAGCACTCATGGAAGCACAGGCGCACATCCAGTCAGCTATCCAGGGACTTGACCAATCTCTACCTGGGGACCTCATTGCCATTGATTTGCGTGGAGCGATTCAACAGTTTGGGCTCATCACGGGGGCAATCTCCAATGAGGATGTGTTGGACTCGATCTTCAGCCGATTCTGTATCGGAAAATAGAGAGCCAACGAAGTAGATCTTGACGAATCTACAGGATAACTATTGAATTTAGTTACATTAACCCCATATACAGCACATAATATACTGAGATGCTATCCGGTAGAGGAACGTGATAGTGATCTCAAAACGGTATTATTAGGATAAAAACTCTATCTGAGGGACAAAAATTCGTGAACAAAGACGATTTTATCATTCGAAGAACTTCCTCTGAAGACAAACACTTTGCGAAGACCATCACTAAAGAGATTGAGGAAAGCGCAAAAGCTAGAGGTACGGGAATTGCTCAGCGATCTGTTGAATATATAGAGCAAAAAATTGAACAGGGGAATGCGGTCATTGCATGTACGCAAGATGGAGACTGGGTTGGGTTTTGTTACATCGAAGAGTGGGGGCATGGAAAATACGTGGCTAATAGTGGACTGATCGTATCACTAGATTACCGCAAGACAGGTGTTGCAAAAAAAATAAAGCGACAAATCTTTCACTTGTCTCGTGAGAAGTATCCGAATGCGAAAATTTTTGGACTCACAACGGGCCTTGCAGTCTTGAAAATTAATAGTGAATTGGGATACAAGCCCGTGACCTATTCTGAATTAACGGATGATGAGAACTTCTGGAGTGGCTGTAAATCATGTGTGAACTACGACATTTTGACCCGCAAAGAACGACAGACTTGCTTGTGTACGGCGATGTTGTATGACCCCAAAGATGATGTTATTACGGATGAAACCACTGAGTTCTTCGAAGAGAAACAAACAGTATTTGAGCGATTATTTCGCCTAAAGTGGCGTAATCTGGGAAGTCAAAAAAAATGAGATAGTATGTCAAAATCAGTTGTTCTTGGATTTAGCGGGGGGTTGGACACTACATATTGTGCTATTTATCTATCAAAGGAACTAGGGTATGATGTCCATACAGTAACCGTAAACACCGGAGGGTTTAGCCAAAAAGAGCTTCAAGAGATTCAACAGCGTGCAGAGTCATTAGGAGTCAAAAGTCACAAAAATATTGACGGTACGAAGCAGTACTATCATACTATCATCCGATACCTGATTTTTGGTAATGTGCTCAAAAACCAAACATACCCACTGAGTGTATCCGCTGAGCGATTGTCTCAGGCACAACATATTGTCGATTATGCAAAATCATTAGGTGTCCAAGCTGTTGCCCACGGCTCAACAGGAGCAGGCAATGATCAGGTGAGATTTGACATGATGATTGAGACCTACATGCCCGAGGTAGAATTGATAACCCCTGTTCGAGATCAAGCCCTGTCTAGATCTGAAGAGATTTCTTTCTTGCAATCCCATGGAGTCGAAGTCGATGCATCAGAAGCCGCCTATTCTATCAATAAAGGGCTCTGGGGTACTAGTATCGGAGGTGTAGAGACTCTTCAGAGTATGGGTGATTTACCCGAGAAGGTTTGGCCAACCCAGCGAAAGAGAACCGATGAACTGGAATTACAACTACACTTTCAACAAGGTGAGCTATCTGGAATTGATGCAGAACACGTTGAAGATTCTGTTGAGGCAATCGAGAGGCTTAACAAGATTGGAGGTGAGTTTGCGATTGGTAGGGATATCCATGTTGGAGATACAATCATTGGGATAAAAGGGCGTGTAGCCTTTGAAGCTCCAGCCGCTATGATGATGATTAAAGCTCACCATGCGCTAGAAAAACATGTCCTTACAAAGTGGCAGCTTCACTGGAAAGACACGATTTCTTCATTCTATGGTAACTGGTTACACGAAGGGTTAATCATGGATCCTGTGATGCGAGACATTGAAGCCTTTTTAGAAAGTTCTCAGCAAAGAGTCACAGGAAGCGTGTTGTTGAGACTGCACCCCTACAGGTTTACCGTTGTGGGCGTGGAGAGTCCATATGATTTAATGCAATCTTCATTTGGTGCATACGGGGAAGAACAGGGGACATGGACCGGGGAAGATGTAAAAGGGTTTACGCGCATTTTTGGACTTCAAAACAAAATCTATCACCAAACCAAGAAAAGACCATGATTCATGCTGGAATACTTGGGTCTGCAGGATATACCGGTGGAGAGTTACTTCGTCTACTCTTGAATCACCCCTCTATTGAGAGGATTTCACCGTATTCTCGCTCACATGCAAATCAAGCGATTTCTAGTGTGCATGATGACATTCGCTCCGATAATCTATTATTCAAAGATGCAGGATCACTAAAGGAGGATTCTCCTGATGTTCTTTTTTTGGCGTTAGCTCATGGGGAAAGTCTAGAGTGGCTTCAGCAAGAATCTTGGGCAGGCGAAGCTGTGAATTCAGGCCAAATGAAGCTCATAGATCTATCTCAAGACTTTAGAAACGAACAGTCACCAGTACATAATGTCTCTTTCGTGTATGGCTTACCAGAATTAAATCGAGCTCAGATCCAGCAGGCACAAGCTGTTTCTAATCCAGGGTGTTTTGCGACGGCCATTCAGCTATCCATTCTTCCATTTGCCTCTACGACTGCATCACCCATACACGTCACGGGGATTACGGGATCCACTGGAGCTGGTCAAACTCCCACCTCTACGACCCATTTTAGTTGGAGAACCCAAAATGTCCAACCCTACAAAGTCTTGACCCATCAACACATTGCAGAGGTTACTACTCACCTAACTGAAACATTCACCACCCTTCCAAAAATCCATTTCGTACCATGGCGGGGTCCTTTTAGTCGAGGGATACTTGTATCGACAAGCATTTCATGGGAGGGTACTCACGAGGAAGCTACTCAGCGAATCAATGATGCTTATAACTCCCACCCCTTCGTGCATGTATCTGACCAAGCTGTTCATTTGAAACAAGTAGTAGGTACAAATCAGGCAATGATTTCTACCGATCTCCAAGAGGGGTGTTTAGTCGTGAGTGTTGTGATTGATAACTTGCTTAAAGGGGCAAGCGGTCAGGCGGTTCAAAACATGAACCTTATGCTAGGATATAAGGAAGAGTCAGGACTCTCGCTATTGGCAACAAGATGACGAATTCAGGGTCACTTTTTGAGGTTTATCAACGATTCGATTTTTCAATTGTGCATGGTGATGGGACGGTTGTTCGTGATTCTCGTGGAACGGATTACCTCGATTTTTATGGGGGTCATGCTGTAATCAGTATTGGCCACAATCATCCACACTGGGTACAGAGACTTCAGACACAAATGTCCAGTTTATCGTTCTACTCCAATGCCGTAGATCTCCCAATACAAGAAGAATTTGGACACCACTTGTGCACCCTTTCTGCCAAACCAAATCATCGCCTTTTTCTTTGCAATAGTGGTGCAGAAGCGAATGAAAATGCGATCAAACTCGCATCCTTTCACACGAAAAGACAAGGAATCTTAGCGTTTACAGGTGGATTTCATGGGCGCACTTCCTTAGCTCTGGCAGCCACTGATAATCCTACCATTAAAGCGCCAATCAATCATTCTACCCCTGTACATCATTTACCACTCAATGATTTGGAGCAACTAGAGACTTACTTCAATACCCATGGAAATACACTTGCGTGTGCGATTATTGAAGGAATCCAAGGTGTGGGTGGTGTCTATGAGCCTACAGATGAATTTCTCACCATACTCCGATCGCTGACACAAGAATATGGTGTAGTACTCATCGCGGATAGCGTCCAATGTGGATACACTCGCTCGGGTGAGTTTTTTGCCCATGATAAGAGTTCAGTGATAGCTGACATATACACAATGGCGAAAGGAATGGGTAATGGATTTCCAGTTGCAGGGCTATTGATTTCAGAGAATATAAAGCCTGTGAAAGGTCAACTTGGTACCACGTTTGGTGGAAATCCACTCGCATGCGCAGCAGGCCTAGCTGTTCTTGAGGTGCTTGAAGACGAGAATGTTGCTGAGAATGTGAAACAGAGGGGTCAACAATTATGGGATGGATTAACCAACGTCTCATTTGTCAAAAACCTCCGTGGCAGAGGATTAATGATAGGTTTTGACACACCTGAAGAAGCGCCCACCATTCGTGAGCGATTGCTCAAAGAGCATCAAGTTCTTACAGGGAGTTCATCCCCAACAATCCTTCGATTACTTCCACCTCTTACCGTTACGGAAAAGGAATGTGATCAATTTTTAGAGGCTTGTTATCATCTCGATCAACATCTTTAGCGATTCTGGAATGAGGCCTATGTTGAGTTGGAAGAAACACACAAATTACGTCGTATGAAATACTTTCATTCTGTTGGTAATGTGCGTGATCTATCATCCCTTGTAGCCAAGGCGCGAGAGTATGACCGAGAACCGTTACTCCACCCTCAAAAAGGTAAAGGACTCCGATTGGGGCTCGTCTTTTTTAATCCTAGCCTTAGGACAAGACTTTCTACAGAGATTGCGGCTCAAAACTTAGGGCTCACTACGATTGTGTATTCCGTACAAAAGGACGGATGGTCATTAGAATTTGAGGATGGAACGGTCATGAATGGGTCTACTACTGAGCACGTGAAGGAAGCGGCTTCGGTGCTAGGTAGATATTTTGACATTCTTGGGGTCCGAACGTTTCCAGGATTAACAGATCAAGAAGTGGACCAGCAAGAAAAAATCTGGAATGCCTTTTGTACCTACAGCAAAATCCCTGTGATTAGCCTTGAAAGCGCGACGCTTCACCCATTACAATCGCTAGCCGATCTTGTTACCATAGACAAAGATCTTGAAAGGAAAACTGGAAAAGGGCTCTTTTCCAGCGGGTCGACTAGACCCAAGGTTGTTCTGCACTGGGCGCCCCATGTAAAACCCCTCCCTCATTGCGTAGCCAATAGTTTTACTGAGTGGGCTCTGGCGTCTAATGCAATCGACCTTACCATTGCCGCGCCTCCAGGATATGCACTTGCACCGCACTTCACAGATGGAGCAAGTCTAACCCATGATTCTTCAGAAGCACTCGAGGGGGCTGAATATGTTTATGTGAAGAATTGGTCTTCTTACGAGTCCTATGGGCAAACACCCCCAGTACAAGATGATTGGATGTTGACTGAGTCAAAACTGCGCCATAGCCCTGATGCAAAAATCATGCATTGTTTGCCAGTAAGACGAAACCTAGTACTCCCTGACGAGCTCTTAGATGGGCCCAGAAGCATGGTGATTGACCAAGCTCACCATAGGGTTGGTGCTGCCCAAGCAGTACTTGCCGAAATCATAGGGGCTCTATGAATCACGTACCTATCATAAAATTGGGCGGCTCTCTATTGGATCACCCTGATCAGTATGCTGAGGTGTTAGATCAACTTGTAAGGCTGCAGCATCCATTTATTCTTGTGCACGGAGGTGGTAATAAAGCAACTGAACTGTCTGAATCTCTAGGAATAAAACCAACGCTGATCGATGGTAGACGCGTCACAGATGCGCCAACACTTGACGTTGCAGTGATGACGTATGCTGGTCTCGTAAACACAAGGATTGTTGCTGACTTGAATGCAAAGGGAATTCAAGCTGTGGGTCTTACAGGCGCAGATCTTCACTGCATACGGTCAGCAAAACGGCCTGCGACAGCCCAAGTCGATTTTGGATATGTTGGTGATATACAATCTGTAAACACACCCTACATAGAAGAGATTCGAACCAAAGGGTGGTCGCCAGTATTTTGCGCAATTACCATGGATGATTCAGGCCAGCTATTGAATACCAATGCCGATGCAATAGCATCCAATCTTGCCCTAGCATACGCTAATAAGGGGCAATCAAGTTCGTTGATCTATGTCTTTGATCATCATGGCGTGTATACAGACTCTCAATCCCGCGCGTCTATACTTTCAGAGCTTACATATGAGCAGTTTTTGAAGCATCAATCCACGAATGCTATCCATCATGGAATGGTTGCCAAACTGGAGGAAGGGTTTAAGGCAGCTTCTAAAGGAGTCCATGTGCGACTTGGTCGGTATGATGAGCTGGAGGCACTATTCAATGCTCAAAAGGGCACTCAATTACTTGCATGACCTATGCTCAAAGATGGAATTGAACAGGATACAGAACAGGCGATAGAGCTTTTATCGAGGTTAATTGCAACTCCATCCCTGTCTACAGAAGAGGGTCCTGCAGCAGACGTAATGGAGGAATTCCTTCGGGGGCATAACGCCGAAGTTCATAGGCATAAGCATAACGTGTGGGCTATTGCCCCCACATGGGATCCAAAAAAACCTTCTATTCTATTAAACTCACATCTTGATACGGTTCCACCAAATTCTGGGTATACAAACATTCCATACGAACCAATACAAAAAGGGGGCAGACTCTATGGGCTCGGTTCTAATGACGCCGGTGGTGCGCTCGTTAGCCTTGCTATATCCTTTTTGAAACTATCAGCTTGGCAAGAGAGGCCCTATAATCTTGTGTTTACGGCGACGGCTGAAGAAGAAATATCCGGACCGGATGGGATTAGCTCTCTTTTGACAGATCCTACATTCCTTTCTCATACTCATGAGGCCTTTACGGGAGAAAAAAACAAAACGAATGAACTCAATTGTGGGGTGGTAGGTGAACCTACTCAGATGAGGATGGCTGTCGCGGAAAGAGGGCTGTTGGTCGTAGATTGTGTAGCCCATGGAAAAGCAGGTCATGCTGCTAGAAAAGAGGGAGAAAATGCTCTCTACAATGCGCTTAAGGATATTATGTGGCTACAGGATAATCAAATGCCAATTGTAAGTCCGATGTTAGGCCCTGTCACTTGGACAGCGACAATGATGCAAACCCCCAACCGCAAACATAATGTGATTCCTGATCGATGTGAGTTCACCATCGACATTCGTATCCATGAAGGGTACTCTCATGAAGACGTTTTTGAAACACTTTCTGCAAATCTTGCGAGCGAATTAAGCCCACGATCGTTTACTCTTCGCTCGTCTATGATCTCATTAGATCACCCTTTAATAAGCGCAGGTATTGATTTGGGTTGGCAAACGTATGGATCTCCTACAAGCTCTGATAAAGGAAGGCTACCATTTAGTGCATGTAAGCTCGGACCTGGACGTTCTATGAGATCGCATACAGCAGATGAGTATATTGAAGTAGAAGAAATTAGAACTGGAATCATTGGATACATGGATCTACTACAACGTGTGCAATTTCCAACCTAACACACCTATCCCACTAGAATCCTTTGAGTATGACAAAGCTTTGGTCAAAAGGCAGTGATTTGAATCAACGTGTTCATGAGTTTACAGTTGGGGAAGACCTGCATTGGGACAAGGTGCTGGCACCGCATGATGTTCTTGGTAGCATTGCACATGCCCTCATGCTCCAAAAAGTTGGACTCCTCAATGAATCAGAAGCCAACGCAATTATCACTCATTTGCAGTCATTACACACGGAGGTTAGTGATCCAAGTTTCAAGATTCCAGACGATTACGAAGACATTCATTCTTTCGTAGAGGCCAACCTGACAGATTCGTTGGGTGAAATAGGCAAGAAAATTCACACGGCGAGAAGTCGTAACGATCAGGTTCTCTTGGACACAAAGTTGTATTTGCGTGATGTTCTGGGACAATTAACGACCCAGATTGAAGCATTTATCACACAGCTTCTTGTTCATAGTGAGGCTCATAAAGACATTCTTTTACCAGGGTACACCCATCTACAATTAGCGATGCCGTCGAGTTTTGGTCTGTGGTTTGGAGCGTATGCAGAAAGCCTCATTGATGATCTTGAGCAGTGGTCAGCCACCTACCGATATGTCAATAAAAATCCATTAGGAAGCGGTGCTGGATATGGATCGTCGTTTCCAATAGATCGTGAATGTACCACAAACCTTCTTTCATTTGAGTCTCTGCATGTAAATGTAGTGGCCGCACAAATGAGTCGTGGCAAAACAGAGAGAGTGGTCGCGCAGTCGCTGGCTGGTGTTGCAGACACTTTGGCTCGGATGGCAATGGACGTGGTACTATATGCCAATCCACACTTTGGCTTCCTCTCTTTTCCTGAGAGCTGGACAACAGGCAGTTCTATTATGCCTCACAAGAAAAATCTCGATGTGATGGAGCTCATTCGAGGACACTGCAACCAAATTAAATCGCTGCCTAATGAATTAGAGCTGCTTTCCACCAATCTCCCATCAGGATATCATCGTGATGTGCAGTTGAATAAAAACCATCTATTCCCAGCGATTCAGCAACTCAAAGATTGTATAGAGATTATGCATGCAATGTTGATGGATGTTGAAGTATCAACCCAATCGCTAGAATCAACGGAGTATGATGAGTTGTTTAGCGTGGAAGCTGTCAACGAACTAGTGCAACAGGGCACACCATTTCGTGATGCTTATCGAATGGTTGCACAGTCTATTCAAGATGGCACATATGCACCCAACCGTCAGTTAGATCATCGTCACATTGGAAGCCTTGGGAATTTAGGCACATCCATACTACAAACACGACTCAAAGAGGTTGTTTCGGCTATACCGACAGGACTTTCTCACCAAACAACACAAACGTTACTACAGCCCTACGAAACATTGAAGCAATTGGCGTAAGCGGGTCAATCAGTCACGTTGCAACATCCCCTCTTCGCGCATTATAGCCTCGATGCTTGCCATATCCCGAGGATATCGATCTGAAATCACATCAGGACCATCCTCTCGGATAATGATCATATCCTCGAGTCGTACATACACCCTCTCCTCTGGAATCCTAAATTGAGGCTCTATCACAAAGACCATTCCAGGTTCAATAGGTTTGCTGTAGTCGCCAACATCGTGGACAGCCATTCCAACACCATGCCCCAGACCTGTGCGTGGATTTTTGGCTCTTTCACGATATGAATCCACAAAGGCAATGGCAGCTTCTCTGTGATGTTTATGGGTGAACTCTAACGAAGGAAAAATCTTATCAAAATCTGATAATGCGTTTTGATAGACCTGTTGAGGAGTCAACCCAATCTCAATGTTGGTGAGTATAGCCTCATACAACTCGAGATAAAAGGTATAAAGCTCACGTTGCACTGGGTTAAATATCCCATTCACTGGCCACATACGCGCCATGTCGCTAGTGTAATACTCATATACAGGTCCGTAATCCATTAAGATCATATCTCCTGGTCTTGCAGGCCTTTCTGAATTATGATAATGGTTCATGAACGCATCTGGACCCACATGAATCAATGCATAGTAAGCCTCCTCTTCAATCCCATTTTTCCAAAAAATATAGCGCGAGGTAGCCTCTAGTTCAGAAGCAGTAATCCCGGGAGTTGTCGACCTCATAGCCTCAAGAATCGCCTCTCCTTGCCTATGAGTGGACCATTCTATTAGCTCGATCTCAGCATCACTCTTGATCTTTCTCATCTCATCGATAATCGGATCAAGATTTTGTAATTCTACGAACGGTGCGAGCTCTTCTAGGTGTGCCATAAACTCGAAGTGGCGACCCGGGCGGTCATCCATTGGGTCTAGCTCGCGATCTGCGAGCGTTCGCCGAGCCATAGATCGTGTCACCTTAAGGTTTTCATAGGCACTCATGGGTGTATAAAAGCTCCGTAAATCGGACTCAATGCCAAGAGCAGCGATATCTTCACGGAGCTCATCTACATGTTTGACATGTTCTAGCCCAGACAGAGATTTGATGAGCTCTTCATCTTGATAAGAGAGCATTTTCCCTTCATTATATTCACGTCGTTCATTTCGATCCTGGACATAGATCGTTGTTTCCTTTGAGGTACCATCAAGAAGTAGATAGGCAAAGGGGGATTCAACGCCTGATAGGTAATAGAACTCATTGTTTTGACGAAATGCCTCAAATCCCATGGGCATGGGCGCCCCTTGAATCAATGCGACTCTCCGGTTCCCGATCGCTTCATAAACCTTTGCTCGACGTTCAGCAAACTCTTGCTTAGTAAAGCGCTCCGTAAATAAAGGACGTTCCTCAACTTCCGTTGATTCATTCCATGTTGATTGAGCCGCGCTGGATACTCCTATCACCCCTAAAAAGACCGTTAAAACTATTCCTTTAATTATCTTATTCCTCCATTTGTAACTGTGCTGCTACTGCCTGCACCTCATCGAGTACCCGAAGAAGGTTTCCACTCCATAACTGTTCAATTTCCTCTTGTGAATACCCACGTTTCACTAGCTCCAAGGTCAATTTTCATCACCACTGTGCTACTCCAGGCCAAGCCTTGATTAATACCCAACAACACATTTGCAGCGAGTACCCACCCCCACGAAGGGGCAAACATCAACATTAGCGGAACAGGCGCTCCTACAACCCATCCTATGAGAAGCAGGTTTTTACGACCCACTCTATTGGCAAAAGCTCCTGCAAAGTAGTTGCTCAAGGCTTTGGTCAATCCAAAGACGGCAATGAATGATAAAATGGCTGTTTTGGCTGCAAGACCAAATTCCTGCTCGGCGAGTTCGGGCAGGATCGCTCGCTCGAGGCCTACCATCCCTCCGACGAACGCATTAATCAGAACAAGAAGTGAAAACTGTACACCGTTTTGCCGGAGTCCTAGAGTGGGTTGGGTCATGGAAGGGACAAGGGAAAACCTTGCGTCTCGGTTTAGCTCGAAATTGAATATACTAGGATATGTATACTAGACCATGTTGACCTTTACGATACTTAAAACCTTTGCACATGAAGACGACTCAACTTTTTACCATTTGCGCCATCAGTTTGATTTGGGCTGGGTGCCAGACGACTTCCGAAACAATCGAAGATGTTGCCCGCACTATTCATGAACAAGTCATCACCCTTGACACCCATGTCGATATCAATACGGCAAATTTCACAGCGGATAGAAACTATACACAAGACCTTCCCACTCAGGTGACAATTCCTAAAATGATCGAAGGTGGACTCGATGTTGCATGGCTTATCGTGTACACAGGTCAGGGTGAATTGACGTCGCAGGGTTATGCGGATGCCTATGCG
>OZSS01001216.1_pt1 | contig 12068 bp, 12 predicted proteins | sample 1779911 | NCBI WGS metagenome assembly OZSS01 (sample SAMEA2603589, study PRJEB24840) | metagenome | biome: Water; feature: Photic zone; material: Seawater sample | place: Mediterranean Sea | collected 2013-11-12 | depth 10 m | reverse complement strand
CCAATAAGTAAATTGGTATCCTTCATCTGCTGTTGGTTTTAAAGTTACATAATCTCCAATAAAGTAAAAGCTTTCAGTACCTCTGAAGGTTTTTGCAATTGAATAACCAAGATCTGTCCTTCCCAAAGAATCTATCTGGGGATTTCCTGTTTGTGGATCAATATTATAAATTGTTTCGGTAACCCATTCTACAATTCCTCCATCTGAAACAATTTCGATCTCTCTGGATGCAAAAGATTGTGATGTAATTAAGATAAAAATCGACAGATAATTGAGAGGCTTAATGTAGCAAGTTGATGTAAAATATTTCATGACTTGCAAATTTCATATTTGAATTGAGACAGGTCAGTAGGATTGAGGATAATGTAAATAGAATAAGTCTTTACCTTGCACCTCAATCGAAGGAGGCAACCTTGTCAAGCTGGAGTAGGAGAGACCTTATCGCATTAAGCCCGTAAGAAGTTTACCAGCAAGGGTTTGAGCGGAAGATATCTGCTTCGATGGAATCTTGGAGCTTAAATATTCCATAAAGGTTTCATTTTTAACCCCATTGGTTTTGGCAACGATGAGCCAAGCATAAGCTTTTACATAGTCTTGTGGAACTCCTTTCCCAAAGGCGAACATGATGGCCAAATTGTTCTGGGCATCGGCTAAACCTTGCTGGGCTGCGTAGTTGTACCATTTGATCGCTTTTAAATAATCAACCGGTACTCCTTTTCCCCCATGGTAGAGCATACCCAAGTTGTTTTGTGCCATAGCATGCCCCTTATCGGCGGCAAGCGTATACCAACGCACGGCTTGTTCAAAGTCTTGGGTCAGGCCCTCACCGTTATGATAAGCCCTGCCAAGGTTAAATTGAGCAACGGTAATTCCTTGTTGGGCTGCTTTAGCATACCACTTTGCCGCTAGGGAAAAGTTTTGCACGCCCCCGGCACCCGAGGAGTACATCCAACCCAGGTTATATTGGGATTCTGGATGACCAAGCTTGGCTGCTTGGGTGAACCATTTAAATGCTTGCTGGTAGTCTCGTTCGACCCCATCTCCATTTAAATAAACCATGGCCAACTTGTAGTGACCGGCAACCATAGTACTTTCGTTAGATTCGATGTCTTTTTGCCCAAAAAGCTCAAAAAAAATAGGAAGCAAAAAGAGAGGAATTAAATTTTTGAGCTGGTTGGTTCTCACTTCACAAAAAAAACACTAAGTTTCAGCTTGGTCAAATGAGATTACCTCGATGCATGCCAAACATAATACCTGAAGAATATCTCCAATGAAATCTTGTGCACAGAAAAGTAAGCATTTGCCAAGGACTTTTAGCTGCTTTAGTTCAGGCGTTATGAAATGTTGTTTGGCTGTTTTCTTACTCGGATCGATCAGAATTTTATTTTCCAATGATTACTCAAGTTTACCCAATGATATCCGTTGGGTCAGGCAGTCCGGAGAGTATAAAGAATTATGTAAGCAGGTATTCCAGCAGGCTTGGTATCAGGTAAAGAAGCAAGCGGATTTAGGTGGTAAATTGGCGGTCGTGGTGGACTTGGATGAAACCATACTGGATAACAGCCTTTATCAAGTGGATCGGTGGGGGAAAGGACTTGGTTTTACCCAAGAATCATGGTCTGAATGGGTAAATCAAAAAGAGGCGGGCCTTGTCCCCGGAGCCAAGGTATTTCTTGATAAGGCTAGAAACATCGGGGTCACCGTTGTATTTATGAGTAATCGAATGCATCATAATCTACAGCCTACGATCGAGAACCTGAAGGGGTTGAGGGTTTGGCAGAAAGAAGACCTTTTTTTACTTCGTGAAAATAAGCAGGATACCAAAGAAATAAGGAGAAAAGAAGTGCTCGAAGGTACGGGAAGAATGAAGAAGGTTGGACCCCTGAAAGTTCTGGCGTACTTAGGGGATCAGATCGGAGATTTTCCGAACAAAAGTGGTGAAGTATTTGGAGTCAGTCAATTCTTGCTACCCAATCCAACTTATGGGAAATGGTAGAAAACTTTGAATAAGGCTGGGTGAAGAATTTTTGTTCCTACGCACGTGTCCATCACTATCCCGATTTATTGAGGCGATGGCGCAAAATTTCTCGGACTGCTGGTTTGCAAATGTCGAAGATTATTTCTTCGGATGGATTACCTGTTTATGAAGTTAGGTCTCCAGCCTTAGCCCAAACGAATGGAATTTATCTTTCTGCAGGAATCCATGGAGATGAAGCGGCAGGGGTCGAAGGCTTGGCCAGATGGGCCGAGGTTAACCTCACGCAACTTTCTACACTTCCTCTGATCTTTTTTCCCTGCTTAAACCCTTGGGGCTTGATCCATAATTCCCGTAATTCCCAATCCGGGTATGATTTGAACCGAAGCTGGGGTGGATCCGGAAATTTATTAACTTCTGCGGTACAGAATCGAATTCGAGGGATGTCTTTTCAGCTCTCGCTGAATTTGCATGAAGACTACGATGGAAATGGAGTCTATCTATATCAACTTACTCGGGGCAGGGCACAACCAGCAATGGGAGAAATTATATTAAAAAGTGCGGCCAAGATCATCGTTCCTGATTCAAGAAATTTGATTGAGGGCAGAAAGGCCAGGGATGGCATTATTCGCCCCCGACCCAGAAATATTTTGCCTGATGAAATGCCGGAAGCCCTTTTCTTATTTAAGCAACATACGGATCAAAGTTATACCCTGGAGACCCCGTCGGAGTTTGACTTTCAAGTTCGTGCCGATGCTCAGTTCAGGATGATCCATTCAGCATTGAAGATGCAATGGTCTGATTAAAAAGGCTTTTCGATTGCAGATTCTCAAGGGTTATGAGAAGAATATATAAACTTGGAACAAAGGTTCCTTGATCATGTAAATTCCTTTTTCCCATGCAAGCCACCAAGGACAACCAAGATGTGATTCATCGCATTGACCCCGAGAGTTCGGAGGAGTTCTCAAATCGTTTCGATGTTTTGGTACGCTTGCTCAGTGAAGGAACCGATCAAGCAGTGCTCGCTCAAGTCGAAGGCTTCCACCACTCCGATCTGGCGGATGCGTTTGGTCTTCTTTCCGGGAGTCTGCGAAAGAGGTTGCTTGATCTAGTTAAGGTCGAGCTGGATCCAGATTTGCTTTTTGAGCTCGAAGATCACTTGCGAAAGGAAGTTACTGATTCCCTTTCCCCTAAAGAAGTGGCAGAGGTTATTACCGAGATGGACTCGGATGAAGCGGTTCAAGTCCTGGAGGACATGGATGAACTGGAAAGGGAAGAGATTCTCAGTGAGGTTCCGGATGAAGAGCGGGAAGATATCCAAGTGGGATTGGCTTATCCCGAAGACAGTGCCGGGCGAAGAATGCAAACGGATTTTGTTTCCGTCGGGCTCAACTGGACGGTGGGACAAACCATTGATTTTCTCAGAGATGAAGAAGACCTGCCGGATGAGTTCTTAGATGTTTTTGTAGTCGACGAAGATACCAAGGCAAGCGGAGTGATTTCCCTATCTCGAATCCTGCGTTCCCCCCGTCCCACTCTGATGCGTGAAATTTGTGATGAAACCCAAGTGATCGTGCCGGCCAGTATGGTTCAGGAAGAAGTGGCTTTGCTTTTTGAAAAGTATGACTTAACCACGGCTGGGGTGGTCGATGCAGATGGCCGCTTGATTGGTATGATCACGGTGGATGATGTCATGGAAGTCGCTCGGGAAGAATTTGAAGAAGATATCTTACGACTGGGTGGAGTAGGGGAGGAAACCGTGGATGATGGCGTATTTCAATCCTCCGCCAAAAGATTTACCTGGCTTTTGGTAAATCTGGGAACCGCGATCTTGGCGTCGATGGTCATTGGTATGTTCGACGCTACTCTGGAAGAGATGGTCGCCTTGGCTGTCCTGATGCCGATCGTTGCATCGATGGGAGGGAATGCAGGAACTCAAACTTTGACCATTACCGTTCGGGCACTCGCCACCAAGGAGCTTACTCCTTACAATACTTTTCGGACTTGCAGAAAGGAATTAGTGGTTGGTTTTCTCAATGGTTGTCTCTTTGCAGTTTTGGCCGGGTTGATTACTGTCTTTTGGTTTAATCACTTAAACGACGCCAGTATGCTTGGCTTAATCATTGCAGGTGCCATGATCATCAATTTGGTAGTCGCCGGTCTTGCCGGGGTTGCCCTACCTATTTTTCTGGAAAAAATGAAAATTGATCCCGCCATTGCCTCAGGAGTTTTCGTCACTACGATCACCGATGTAGTCGGCTTTTTTGCTTTTTTGAGCTTAGCATCGACCTTCCTCCTGTAAAGCTAGACACGGTCTGATTTTTTGGCTGGTAAGGTCTCTACCTTAGAAGCTGCTTTCTTTATTCAAGAGCTACTTTCAAAATTTATATCAAAATGTTTTGACTAAATACCTATTTAGTGTATTTATATAAATAACACTTATTTAAAGCCATGATTCAAAACTTCATTTCACTCATTTTCATTCTCTCGCTTGCCAGTACTAGCACTTGGATTTTATTTCACTTCGCATGAGTTAGGAGAGTCCATAAAACTTAATTTTTTCGGAAAGTTTTTCGAACTTAGGAGATGAGAAATATTTATAGTCCTAATCAAAGAAGTTTTTACATGAATTTTTTTTCAAAATTAATGGAAAAAGATTCCAAATGGGGTTATACTATACATGTGAAAAAGAAACACTCAGAACCAGCCCTTGAAGAGTTTAAGTTTCACTACCGTAACTCGGATTCAATTGGGCTTTCCGACAAATACTTCATGGCCCACGATTTGGATGAGGCAATCGGCATGTTTGATTATGTTTGTAATAAACGTCACCTCGATACCGAAGTTACCGAAATCTATAAGTGGAACCGATGGTTGTCCAAATGGGAAAAATACGATCCTGAGGACTACTGCTCGCTGAAAGATGGTTTGGATTTACATTTCAAATTCGAAACTCCCAAGAATCGGGTGAATTTCGAACACTGATTTCACCCTTTCTTAGCGAACTCTTAGGCAGGCAGCTTCTTCGGTGCTTCTTGCCAAAACCAAGCCATTACTCAAGATCGGAGTGCTCCAACATTTTCCAGAAACAACTTTTTGGCGTCCTAATTCCCGGTAACTTTGGGATTGGGCTTCCACTAGAGCCAACTCACCATTATCTGCAAGTGCGAGCAGGTTTTCTCCGGTAAGAATGACATTCCCCGGTCCAAATCCATCTTCACTCCATTTTATTTTTCCGGTTTTCAGTTCGACACATTGCAATGGACCGTTTCCATACTTCTTAAAACTAAACATTCCATAAAGGTGTCCGTCGTGATAAATAGGTGTGCTCCAGTGGTTGAACATATCATTTGGTTTTCTCCAAACCTCTCGGCTCTGCCACTTGGCCCCCTTTTTATTTATCTGATAAAGACCGGCTCCAACCCCATAGCCAGCTGAACAATAAATCAAATCACCGGCGATTACTGGGGAAGCAGCGGTTGAAACTTTATAGGGAAACTTTTGTCTCCAAATCTCTTTACCGTTGGCTGGATTAAGAGATACCAAGCCCGATTGACAAAAGAAAATGATCTGTTCGAGGTCATGGATCGTTGCGATGATCGGAGTTGCATGGGTTGCCAATTCCGATCCACTTTTCCAACTGAGAGACCCGGAATCCTTGTCGAAAGCTAGAAAAGATTGCCCACTGCCTCCGCCATAAACAACCACGAGATTTTCCCAAATCAAGGGAGAAGACGCATTTTCCCATCTTGGATTGATCCCTTGATGTTGTTTCAAAATATCTACTTTCCATAATAATTTCCCATCTTTGGCGGATAAACAATACAGTTTCATATCCGAATCATAAACCCATACTTTTCCATCTTGTACCGATGGTGTGGAGCGAGGTCCGTCTCCCCCCTTGTTATCAGGAGCACCTGAATTTCCTCCTCCCGCTTTGTAGTCCATGATCCCGAGTAGAGTGCTCCAATTTCTTTTTCCGTTACTCAGGTTGAGGGAGATACAGATTTCTCTCATCAAACCGTCTTCATCTTCTTCCGCAACCAGGGTAAATGCCTGATCTTTTTCAGTAGTGAATGAACTGAAGCCAAGAGGTGTATCAGTTTTCCATTTAAGGGAATCGATAGATTTCAACCATGACCCATTACGAATTGATTCATCGGCCTGATTATTGTAGAAGGGTCCGCGGTGTTGATACCATTCCCCAGCCTTGACCCATGCGGCAATGAAAAGGAAATAAAAAATAGGAAGTTTCAAGATATTCATGCTGTTCCTTTGACATGGAAACGGAACAGGATTCAAGATTTATTCCTTGAATGAAGATTCTTTTTTTCTGAATCGAAAAAGGTAGAGGGCAATCATTCCCAGGAGAGTGACTATGAAATACCAAGGGAACCAACCGATCGCCTCCACGAATTCAGCGTCCTGTTCGGTCATGACCCTTCCATGGACCACGGTGTCCACACCCTGGTTCTGGATCCACCAGATCAAGAGGGAATACAACAAGCAGGCAGCTCCGTAAGAGAGGTTGGTCGCAAGGCTCCGAAAGCTGAGTATGGTGGCCCGTTTTTCAGATTCAGCTTCTTGGTTGAGATATACACTTACGAAGAAATTCATGCATTGCATAGTGAAGTAAAGCATGGCGGCGGGCACAATTCCCCAGTAGGGTATAACTTCCCCGATTCCGAACAACCCGATGATCAGCACGACGCAAAGGAAGGAAAAATTTTGCTTGGGAGTTCTTTTCTCGGCCAGAATCTTGGCGAGGGAGGGAACAAAAAATCCCATCAGCGACATGCTAGAAGCAACCAACCCGAAGGTGGCGAGGGGGTATTCGGTCACTTTCCAATAAGCGGCTCCAATGGTCAGGAATTGACGGATGACATTGTCCAGAACCATGGAGGCGAGAAGGATGGCGAAGGGCATGGGGGTACTCCAAATCCAAGCCCCTGCTTCCTTTGTTTTACGCAGGGATTCACGAATGGTTTCCATGGCCGAGGCTTGTTTTTCCCGAACGGTTGCGTCGGTCATTCCCAGCGAGGCAACCAGTACCACGATGGAGGAAAATAGAGTGAGTTGAATCGGAAACTTGATCAAGGTGGCTTCGTCAAAACGCAAGCCGGTACCCATCCAATCGAGTAATCCATTGACGAAAGTATGGGCATAAAAGGCAGAACCGGTCATCATTGCAAAAAAGAAGGCCAGCGAAGTGTAGCGCTGGACCTTGGCCAGAACCTTGTTCCATTCGCCTTCGCGATCCGCAGCTTTTAGCGAGTCATAGGCAAGTGCCTCGTCGGCTCCGCTCACCGCTGCTTCCGCAACTCCGCTGATAATCCGGTTAAGGGCGAAGAGTAAAAAAACGATTTCGCTGCCATCCATTGGGGCGAGCAAGAGTGCAAGCATTTCCGCGACCATGCAGAGGGCAGCAAATACAATCAGTTTCTTCCGTCCAATCGTGTCCGCCAGTGCTCCCGACGGAACTTCAAGCAGAATGATAGTGACCGCCCAGATCGCGTTGAGGATGCCAAATTGAACCCAGGACAATCCATGCTCCAAAAAAAAGAGGGCAAAGATTGGATAGTAAAAGCGGGCATTGAAGAACATGCGTATGCAGATCAAACGCCTGATGTTGGAATTGGCTCTACGGCTGGCTTCAGATTGACTCATGGTAAAAAGTGAAAATTCGGAAATGAATGAGTAACGGGTGGATCCAAATTAGCAAGCTACTTGCAAAGGGTCTTGCCAAGCAACAGGCAAGCCGTTTCATCTTTTTGGATGCCTTCCCCTCCAAATATTTTATGGATTTGTACGGATCAGCAAAGATTTGAAACCCTTCGATCTTTTGGTAATCCCCATGCTCAGACTCCTCATTTGGATCGACTGGTTGCTGAAGGAACAAGTTTTTCCAATGCTTTTTGTCAAAGCCCAGTGTGTGCACCCAGTCGGGCATCCTTTTTAACCGGGCGCTACCCACGCACCACCCGTTGCCGTCAAAACGGGCAGTCTATCCCCCCGGACGAGTTATTGGTTTCGACCATGTTCAAACGGGCCAAGTACCGCTGCGGACTGGCAGGTAAATTACACCTTGCTTCCTGCTCCGATGGAAAATTAGAAAAACGGACCGATGACGGCTACGATGATTTTTCCTGGTCTCATCACCCCCAACCGGATTGGGAGGAAAATGCATACACCCAATGGCTGAGGGATCATGGCCAGGACTGGGCGGAGCTACAGGGCGAAGAAATCAGCCCATTCGTAAAAGAAGGTCCACCCGTGGAATTTCATCAGACCACTTGGTGTGCTGAAAAGACCATCGATTTCATTCGGGAAAAAAAAGAGGGTCCCTGGTTCTTCAGTTTCAATTGCTTTGACCCACACCATCCCTTTGACCCGCCCACCGATTACCTCTCCCGCTTCCGGGTCGAGGATATGCCTCTGCCATCCACACATCCAGATGAGGAAGGGACCAAGACCAGCTTTCAGAAAAAGGATCGAATCTGGGCCCACGACAATCCGGGAGAATTTCACACCCGGGAAATGACCGATCTTGACCGTAAACAAGTATGTGCCGCTTACTTGGCCATGGTTGCCCTGATCGACGATCAGGTCGGACGAATTCTTAAAGCGCTGGAGGAGACCGGTCAGGCGGAAGATACCCTGGTGGTCTTTATGTCGGATCATGGAGAAATGCTCGGGGATCATGGGATTTATTTCAAGGGGCCGCACTTTTATGATTGTCAACTACGGGTGCCTTTGGTGATGCGCTGGCCAGCGGGTGGAATTGTTCCAAACCGCAGGATTGAAGGCCTGGTCGAATTGATCGACCTCGCTCCCACTTTTCTGGATGCCGCTGAACTGGCGATTCCTCAAAGGGTGCAGGGGAGCAGTATACTTCCCATGCTTCGGGGCAGGAAAGAAAGTGAGGGTTGCCGGCAGCAGGTTTATGCCGAGTACTACAATTCCTGGACTCATGGGGATGCCTACGGGACGATGTTGCGAACGGAAAAGGAAAAGATTGTGGTTTACCATGGAACCAAACAGGGAGAATTCTATGACCTCGAATCGGATCCGGAGGAATTTTTCAACCTCTGGAATGTACCGGCCATGGAAAAAAGAAAAAATGAAATGCTTGCCCGGTGCTTTGACGCTTCAGTTTTTACGATGGATCCCCATCCTCCCCGGCTTGGACCCTTTTAATTTCCCCAATTTTTGAATTGGCTTGATTGCTACCAATTCCGTGGCAATCTAAAACCTCTTTCAATTTTTCAAATGAATATTCACGAATACCAAGCCAAGAAACTCTTCGCCGAAGCGGGTGTCGCAGTACCCAATGGAACTGTCGCCCAAAGCGAGCCAGAATTCGATCAAGCCCTCTCAAGCCTCCCGGAAGGAAAGCCAATTGTTGTAAAAGCCCAGATTCATGCGGGTGGACGGGGTAAGGGAACCTTTAAAGACGGCTACCAGGGAGGCGTACATATCGTGCATTCCTCTGAAGATGCAAAGGAAAAAGCCAAGGCCATGCTCGGCAATGTTTTGGTCACTAAGCAGACCGGGGAAGAGGGCAAGGAGGTCAGCACAGTTTATTTTAACGAAGCCACCGATATTGAAAAAGAATATTACCTCGCGGTGCTGATGGACCGGGCAACATCGATGCCGGTGATCATTGCCTCGACCGAGGGAGGTATGGACATTGAGGAAGTAGCGGAACATTCACCAGAGAAAATCCTTAAGGTCCTCGTTGACCCGGCCCTCGGGTTACGTTCCTTCCAAGCGCGTCAAATTGCATTCGGTCTGGGACTGAGTGGAGACTCTTTCAAGCAGTGCGTGAAATTAGTCTCCAAATTATACACCTTTTTCTGGAATAAGGATTGTTCTCAGGTCGAAGTGAATCCTTTGGTCACCACTCCCACTGGTGAGGTGCTCGCCCTCGATGCGAAAGTCAATTTTGATTCCAATGCCTTATTCCGGCACCCTGATGTTGTTGAACTTCGCGACCTCAGTGAGGAAGATCCCAAGGAAGTGGAAGCCTCCAAATTCGATCTCAATTACATCGCCCTTGATGGAAATGTTGCCTGCATGGTCAACGGAGCCGGACTGGCAATGGCAACGATGGACATTATTAAGCACTACGGTGGATCTCCGGCCAACTTTCTGGATGTTGGGGGAGGAGCCAATGAAGAACAGGTTGAAAATGCTTTTCGTATTCTCGTTTCCGACGATGCGGTGAAAGCCATTCTCGTTAATATTTTCGGCGGAATTATGAAGTGCGATATTATTGCAACGGGGATCATAAATGCGGCCCGCAATTTGGACATGAAAGTTCCCTTGGTAGTTCGTCTGGAGGGCACCAATGTCGAAGCAGGAAAGAAAATCCTCGCGGACAGTGGGCTGGCCCTTGAACCTGCCGACTCCCTCGCTGAGGCCGCAGAAAAAGTCGTCCAACTCGCTGCCCAATCCTAACCCCCCCAAGCAAGGAAAGAATTTTAGATGAGCGTATTAGTAAATAAAGACACCCGACTCGTGGTTCAGGGAATCACCGGAAGTGCAGGCAGTTTTCACACCATTCAATGCATGGAATACGGCACCAATGTGGTCGCCGGGGTCACTCCCGGGAAGGGCGGGCAAAAATTTCAGGACTCGGTTCCTGTTTTCGACACCGTTCAGGAAGCAGTGGACCGGGAAGGGGCCAATGTGGCCGCGATTTATGTACCGCCTCCCTTTGCCGCCGATTCGATTCTCGAAGCAATTGATGCGGAAATTCCATTGGTCATTGCCATCACCGAGGGCATTCCGGTCCGCGATATGGCCGAGGTCAAGGCACGGCTGGCCACATCCAGTACCCGTCTGATCGGACCCAATTGTCCGGGGATCATCACACCCGATGAGTGCAAGATTGGAATCATGCCCGGCTACATTCACAAGCCCGGTAAGGTGGGAATTGTATCCCGCTCCGGTACCTTAACCTACGAAGCGGTCTGGCAAATTACCAGTGCCGGGCACGGACAATCCACTTGCATTGGCATCGGGGGCGACCCGATCAATGGAACCAATCACTTGGACACGATCAAGTTATTCAATGAGGACCCCGACACTGAGGCCATCATCATGATCGGCGAGATCGGAGGCACCGCGGAAGAAGAAGCGGCGGCCTTTATCAAGGACAATGTGGACAAACCGGTGGCTGCGTTCATTGCCGGTATGACTGCTCCTCCCGGGCGCCGCATGGGACATGCCGGGGCGATCGTATCCGGGGGCAAGGGAACCGCCGCAGCCAAGGTCGAAGCGATGCAGGAAGCCGGAATTGCGGTCGCGGAAACCCCTTCGCATATTGCGGAGGCACTTTTTCGAGTTTGGAACCCCTAAATTTTAATTTTGTAAGAAAATCTTTAGATCAATTGATTTTTCTGAGTGCCAATCGAAAACCAAGTTCAAAAACTCTTAAATCATCCGAGCCTTCCCCGGTATAATATTCTCTGCTAGAACGAAGATAGTCTTTTGGTGTATACCAGCTACCTCCTCTTATTCCCCTTCCTAACCCACCATCATCGTCTACTAAATCATCTGGTCTGAATAACTCTCCAACAAACTCACTAACATTTCCATGCATATCATAGAAACCCCAAGGATTTGGCATGTATGATCCCACATCACGGGTTTGAGCGATTCCGCTTTCATCGAAGTTAGCATTCTGTGATGAAATGGAATCTCCCCAAGAATAAGCAGAAGTAGTACCTGCTTTACATGCGTATTCCCACTCTGCTTCCGTGGGTAATGCATAGGCCCAACCAGTTGGTAGTCTTGTGGATTCAGAATTGTTTAAGGTACTTAGAAAAACCGAAATGTCATTCCAGGATACTTTTTCCTTGTTCACCAAGAGGGATGGCTCGATCTGGGCAATGGGCGATAATGCGGACGGTCAGTTTGGAAACGGTTCGATTATTTCCTCCACCTCACCCGTACAAGTTGGGAGTCTGCTTGCTATGGAAGAGCAACCCTTTGTTCCCGAGGGTGCGGCTGACGTTTTGGTTGAGGAGTCTACCGGCACCGATGGTCCTTCCTTTGATCCTGCCGATCCAGCACCCATGCTCACGGT